>WNGE01009734.1_pt1 | contig 12116 bp, 14 predicted proteins | sample 5400651 | NCBI WGS metagenome assembly WNGE01 (sample SAMN13153370, study PRJNA577476) | soil metagenome | isolation source: 60 cm soil or saprolite under grassland replicate 2 | place: USA:California | collected 2016-06-15 | reverse complement strand
AACTCGCCCGTGCGCGCGATGCGCGCGGTCGGCCTCGACGAGCCGTTCTTCGTCCGTCGCGGCGAGGGCGCCTACCTCGAGGACGTCGACGGCAACCGCTACCTCGACTGGGTCATGTCGTGGGGTCCGCTCGTCTTCGGGCATGCCGACCCGGAGACGATCGAAGCCGTTCGCGACGCCGCCGAACGCGGCACGAGCTTCGGCGCGCCGACGGAGGCGGAGGTCGAGCTCGCCGCCGAGGTCGCCGACGCTGTGCCTTCGGTCGAGAAGCTGCGCCTGGTCTCATCCGGGACCGAGGCAGCGATGAGCGCGGTGCGGCTCGCCCGCGCATACACCGCCCGGGATCGGATCCTCAAGTTCGCCGGCTGCTACCACGGCCATGACGACGCGCTGCTGGCCGACGCGGGTTCGGGCATCGCAACCCTCGGTCTCCCTGCCAGCCCCGGTGTGCCGACGGACGTGACGCGTCACACCATCGTCTGTCCGTTCAACGACCTCGACGCGGCCGCCGCCGCCGTCGCCGAGTACGGGGAGGGATTGGCGGCGATTCTCGTCGAGCCGGTGGCGGGCAACATGGGCGTCGTCCCGCCGCAGTCGGGCTTCCTCGAAGCGCTGCGCCGGCTCTGCGACGCGGCCGGGGCGCTCCTCGTCTTCGACGAGGTGATCACCGGGTTCCGAGTCGCACGTGGGGGCGCGCAGGAGCGCTTCGGCGTGACGCCCGACCTGACGATCCTCGGCAAGATCGTCGGCGGTGGGCTACCCCTGGCGGGGTTCGGCGGCCGCGCGGAGATCATGGACCGGCTCGCGCCGGCCGGTGACGTCTACCAGGCCGGCACGCTGTCCGGCAATCCGCTCGCAACCGCCGCCGGTCTCGCCGTGCTCCGACGTCTGCGCGACCCGGCGGTGTACGGCGAACTCGAACGTCGCGGTGCTCGGCTCGAGGCGGGTCTGGCGCGGTACGGACGGCTGCAGCGTGTGGGGGCGATGGCGACGCTGTTCATGACGGATGACCCGGTGCGCAGTTTCGACGACGCGCAGAACAGCGACACGGAACGCTACGGCGCCCTCTTCCGCCATCTGCTCGAGCGCGGGATCTATGTGGCGCCGAGCCAGTTCGAGTGTCTGTTCGTCTCGCTTGCCCACGGCGACGAGGAAATCGACCGCACGATCCAGGCAGTTGCAGACTTCGACGGCTGATTTGTGGGACACGATCGCGGGCGAGGCCGGGCACGAGAGCGAGCTGTGGACCGCCTCGCTCCGGCCGCGGGACGAGCAGGAGCGCGAACCCGTCTTTTCCCCGCTCGGCGAAGAGCGATACGCCCTCGGGATCGAGACGATCTACGAGGGCTACCTCCTGCACTACGGCCGCCCACGCCTGTTCGCGCCCGCCGACGGCGACACCGCCCTGCTCCTGGGCGACTATCTCTACGCGCACGGGCTGGTGCGCATCGAGGAGAGCGGCACCGTCGAGGCGGTCAACGACCTCGCCGAGCTGATCGCGCTGTGCGCCTACCTACGGGCCGAGGGAATCGCTGGGGACGGTGCCGTGTGGGCGGCGACCGCCAGCGCGATCGGCCGCTATGGGCTCGACGAGGGTCGCTCGTCGATCCGGCTCGACAACGATCCGAATCCCCTCGACCGGGTCGCTCGTCAGCGGGCCGGCGACGCCGCCGTCGAGGCGGCGCTCGCCGCCCACCGCGAACGGCTGCGGTAAAGTCGCGCCGCGATGCTCGCCGCCGCGTTCCAGTTGTTCCTCGCCGTAGAGGACGCCGCCACCGAGGGCAAGAAGGTCATCACCGGGATGCTGATCGTCGGCCTGATCTTCGTCAGCGTGATCGCCCTCGGCGAGACGGTGCACTGGCTCCGCCACCGCCGCCGCTAGCTCAAGGAGTCAGGCGGGCGCATGATTCGATCCCCGGCTCCGTAGACTGACCGCAATGGCGCCGCCTGCAGATCTGCGTGAGTGGATGGCGCGCCTCGAGCGCGAGGGCGAGCTCGTTCGCGTTTCGGCCGAGGTCGATGCCGAGCTGGAGATCACTGAGATCAACGACCGCACCGTCAAGGCCGGCGGGCCTGCATTGCTGTTCGAGCACGTCAAGGGCTCCGGCCTGCCGCTGTTGATCAACCAGTTCGGCACGGAACGACGGATGTGCATGGCGTTCGACGCCCCGTCACTGGACAGCGTGGCCGAGAAGCTGACGGACGTCCTCGAGATGCAGCCCCCGCAGGGACTCGTGGAGAAGGTCAAGGGCCTGCAGAAGCTGAAGTCGATCGCCGACTCACGGCCGAAGACGGTCCGGCGCGCGCCCTGCCAGGAGGTCGTCCTCGAGGGTGACGATGCATCGCTCGACCTGCTCCCGATCCAGAAGTGCTGGCCCGACGACGCTGCGTCGTTCATCACGCTGCCGGCGGTGATCACCCACGACCCGCGCACCGGCACGCGCAACGTCGGCATGTACCGGATGCAGAAGCTCGGGCCGCGTGCAACAGCGATGCACTGGCAGATCCACAAGGACGGACGCGCCGACTACCTTGCCACGGACGGGAAGATCGAGGTCGCCGTCGCGCTCGGTACCGATCCTGTCACGACGTACAGCGCGAGCGCGCCTCTGCCCAAGCACATCGACGAGCTCATGCTCGCCGGCTTTTTGCGTGGGGAGCCTGTCGAGCTCGTACGTGCGAAGACCGTCGGTATTGACGTCCCCGCCAACGCCGAGATCGTTCTCGAGGGCTACATCCAAAAGGACGAGCTCACCGATGAAGGACCGTTCGGCGATCACACGGGCTACTACACGCCGCCCGAGCCGTTTCCGGTGTTCCACCTCACCGCGATGACGATGCGACGCGACGCGATCTATCCGTCGATCGTCGTCGGGCGGCCGCCGCAGGAAGACGCCTGGCTGGGCAAGGCGACCGAGCGCATCTTCCTGCCGGCGATCAGGATGACCGTGCCGGAGATCGTCGACTACGACCTGCCGATCGCCGGGGCGTTCCATAATTGCTGCATCGTCTCGATCCGCAAGGCGTTCCCCGGACACGCGCAGAAGGTCATGCACGCGATCTGGGGGCTTGGGATGCTCAGCCTGACGAAGGCGATCGTCGTCGTCGACGAGTGGGTGGACGTGCACGATTACGAGGAGGTGCTCTTCCGCGTCGGCGCCAACATCGATCCGCAGCGCGACGTCCTGATCACCGAAGGTCCGCTCGACCACCTCGACCACGCCCCGACACGCCAGTTTTACGGCGGGAAGATGGGCATCGACGCCACCCACAAAGGGCCCCAGGAAGGCACGCGGGAGTGGCCGCCGGAGATCGAGATGAGCCCCGAGGTGCAGGCTCTCGTCGACCGCCGTTGGGAGGAGTACGGCATCTCGCTCGACACCGCTGCAGGGAACGGCCGGATCAGTCAGAGTTCCCGCCCGTTGCATCGATTGTTACGTCGTTGACACACCGAACAAGGCGGGGGTTGAATCCACTGGTGGTGTCCCACATGGGGGAGGTTCGGTGACGGAGCCCCAGCCCGGGGACCGACCCCATCTTCCCGGACCGTCGCTGTATCCGATCGGCTTCGCGGCCGGTATCGCGTGCATCCTCGTCGGGCTGATCGTCAATCCGAAGCTGATCGCGCCGATCGGCGCCGCAATCGCAGTCGTGTTCGGCTTCCTGTGGGCGCGGGAGGCGACGACGGAGTACCGGGGCGTCCCTGAGCCGATCGAGCCCGAGCGGCGCGAGGTCCCGTCCACTGCCGTTGCGGCCGCGGTCCCGGCCGACAGCGGCGAGGCGGCGATGGCGGAGCCCGAGCCCGGGGAGCGGTTCCCGCGCAGCAAGTTCCTCGAGGCCTCGACCCTCGGCATCGGCGGTCTGATCGGCGGGCTCGTGACGGTGCCGGCGATCGGCTTCATGGTCGTGCCGGCGTATGTCAAGCAGGGCTACCCGACCGTCGATCTCGGGCCTCTCGACAACTTCACCGAGGGCAAGTGGTTCGTGACGACGTTCTTCCAGCGCCCCGCGACCGGCGACGTCTCGCGCCGCACCGCGTACATCCGCAACAACGGTCAGCTCAAGGGGGAGCCGAGCTTCACGATCATCTCGAACCGGTGCGCGCACCTCGGCTGTCCGGTGCAGCCGAACGGCCCCGTCCAGGACAATCAGAAGAAGGAGATCAAGGGCGCGAAGGGCCAGCAGATCACGCTGATCCCGACGATCCCGGCCGGCGGCTTCGGCTGCCCGTGCCACGGTGGTCAGTACGACCCCGAGGGCAACCGGACCTCGGGCCCGCCCGTGCGAGGACTCGACCGCTACGACTACGAGATCCGCAACGGCCACCTCATCCTCGGCAAGCCGTACAGCGTCACGAAGGTGCAGGGTGAGGGGAAGGACGCGCGCATCCACAAGTACAAGCTCGCAGGGCCGGGGCAGCACGTCGACGGCTGGGAGCAGATCATGTACCCGATCCAGCCGCCGCACTGATGGCCGTCACTGCGCCGCGCCGCCGCAAGTCCGAGCGCCGCCAGCGGCTCGAGGCTGCGGTCAACTATCCGATCGACTGGCTCGAGGAACGCTCCGGACTCATAGGCGGGCTCCGCTACTTCCTCTTCCGGAAGGTCCCCGGCGACACGAACTGGATGCACACGCTCGGCTCGGCGACGCTGACGGCGTTTCTCGTCCAGGCGCTCACAGGTGTCATCCTGGCGATGTACTACCAGCCCGATCCGAAGACGGCGTACCAGTCGATCAACCACATCACGAACGACGTCACGCTCGGCTGGCTCGTTCGCGGGATGCACAAGTGGGGCGCCAGCGTCTTCATCATCCTGATGTTCTTCCATATGGCGCGCGTGTTTCTGTTCGGTGCGTACAAGTACCCGCGCGAGCTGAACTGGATCATCGGCGTGATGCTGCTCGCGGTCGGAATGCTCGAAGGATTCACCGGCTATCTGCTGCCGTGGGATCAGACGGCGTACTGGGCGACGGTCGTCGGGATCAACCTGAACGGGACGGCGCCGATCCTTGGGCCATTCCTCGCCGACTTCTTACGCGGCGGGGCCGAGATCGGCCCCGACACCCTCAGCCGCTTCTACTCGATGCACATGCTGCTCATCCCCGGGCTGATCTTTGCGCTGATCGGCCTGCATCTCTACCTCGTCATCCGGCTCGGCGTCTCTTCGCCGCCGTGGTCGCGTGAGGCGGCCGGCGCGGGCTGGGTCGAGCGCGAGCAGGCGACGAACGGGCGCAGCGGCCTGACGCAGCCGACCGCGCGCAGCGGCTGGCGCCGCAACGGGGAATCGTAGTGACCGGCATCGACGAGCGGCGCGCGCAGTTCCAGGTCTACAAGGAGGACGTCAAGAAGCGGGGGAAGCCGTTCTATCCCTACGCGATGTTCCACGACACGGTGATGAGCTTCGTCGTCGTGCTCGTGATCATCGGCCTTGCGTGCGTCTGGTACTTCACGTCGAGCCCGGATCCCAACTCCTGCGGCAGCGGCGACTCCTGCCTGCTCGGCCCGCGCTACTCGGACCCGGCGGACCCGGGCACGACGAACTTCGTGCCGCGGCCGGACTGGTACTTCTACTTCCTCTTCTACCTGCTGCGGATCTTCAAATGGCCGGACTCGGTGATCCTCGGCACGGTCGGGATTCCGACGATCCTGCTCATCATCCTGCTCATGCTGCCGTTCGTCGACCTGCGCCGCGAGCGGCGATTGCTGCGTCGTCCGGTCGCGGTCATCGCAGCAGTCCTCGTCGTGCTGTCGATGGGCGTCCTGACGTACAAGGGCGCGACGGCGAAGGAAGCGCTCGCCAGCGAAGTAGTGCAGGCCGTCCCGAAGTGGGCGCAGCAGCAGGGCTTCCAGAACAACGACGACGCACTCGCGGGTGCGCGCATCTTTGCGAGCTCGGGCTGCACGGCCTGCCACACCTATCTCGGCACCGGCAGCTCGAACCAGGGCGCGCCCGACCTCAGCAACGAGGCGACGCGGGGGAAGTCGAAGCAGCAACTGCACGACTACATCAAGGACCCGTCGAAGTTCGGCAACAACGTGATGCCGAAGTTCGGCTTCTCGGACGACCAGCTCAACCAGTTGGCCGCCTTCCTGCTGGCCTCCAAGGGCCCGAAATAAGCGGCCCGTGCGAGTCTTCCTCGGGATAACGGGCGCCTCAGGCGCGCCGTATGCGGCTCGGCTCCTCGAGGTCCTCGCGGGGGCGGGGGTCGAGCTCGGCATCTGCGCATCGGGCGCCGGCATCGAGGTGCTCGCGACCGAGCTCTACGGCAATGCGCGCCTGTCGCGCGACGAGACGCTGGCGCGGTTGCTCGAGCCCGCGCGCGGCGGCAACGTCGCCGTCTACGACCCGAACGACTGGAAGGCGCCCTACGCGAGCGGCTCGGCGAAGGTCGATGCATACGTCATCTGCCCGTGCTCGATGGGCACTCTCGGGACGATCGCCTCCGGGGCGATGTCGAACCTCATCCACCGAGCGGCGTCGGTTGCGCTGAAGGAGGAGCGCCGGCTCGTGCTGATGCCGCGCGAGACGCCGCTGTCGCTCATCCACCTGCGCAACATGCTGACGGTCAAAGAGGCCGGCGCGACGGTGCTCTTCCTGGCGCCCGGCTTCTACCACGGAGCTGAGACTGTGGACGACCTGGTCGACTTCATCGTTGGGCGTGCGGTCGACCAGATCGGGCTGGACGTGGAGCTGGTGAAGCGGTGGGGCGAATGAGCGTCGAGAGCGGGCGGCTGTCCGCGGACAGCGTCCGCACGATGTTCGACCGCATCGCGCCGGTCTACGACGCGATGAACAGGACGATGACGGTGGGCCTCGACCGCCGCTGGCGCCGTCTCACGGCCCAGTCCGTCGTGCGGCCCGGCGACGACGTGCTCGACGCGTGCTGCGGGACCGGCGACCTCGCCATCGCAGCGGCGCGGGCCGGCGGCCGCGTGACCGGGCTCGACTTCTCTGAGCGCATGCTCGAGCGGGCCGAGCGCAAGGCGCCGGAGCTGACCTGGGTCCGCGGCGATCTGCTCTCGCTGCCGTTCGCCGAGGCGAGCTTCGATGCGGCGACCGTTGGCTTCGGTGTCCGCAACGTCGACGATCTGGCGCGGGCGCTGGCGGAGCTGCGGCGCGTCCTGCGACCCGGAGGGCGGGTTGCGATCCTCGAGATCACTCGTCCGCGCGGGTTGCTCGCACCCTTTTACCGCTTCTGGTTCGACGGAGTCGTGCCTCTGCTCGGCAAGCTGCTTCCAGGTGGATCCGCGTACACGTACCTACCCGCGAGCGTGCGCCGGTTCCCGGCGCCCTCTGACCTGGCACAGCTGATCGCGGCGGCCGGGTTCGGCGACGTGCGCTATCGGCTCTTCGCCGGGGGGATCGTCGCGTTGCACACGGCGGAGGTGGAGTGAGCGCGCTCGCGGAAATCCGGGAGGCCCCCGGCCTGGACGCGTACCTCGCCGAGCTCGAGGACCGGCTCGAGCATGCGGTGGGTAGGTATCGCGGGGTCGTCTCCGAGGTCGGCGGCGAAGCCCTGGCAGCCGGCGGGAAGCGCCTCAGGCCTTTGCTCGTGTACCTCGCCGGCCCACCCGGGGCAGATGCGCCCGTCGTGGCAGGCGTCGGTGTCGAGCTCGTTCATCTTGCGACCCTGATGCACGACGACCTGATCGACGGCGCCCAGCTCAGGCGCGGCCGCGCGTCGGCCTGGTCCGCGCATGGGCCGGGCGCCGCGCGGGCGGCGGGCGACTACCTTTTCGCGCGAGCTTTCGCCGAGCTCTCGGCGACCGGCAACGCCCGTGCCGTCGCGATCCTCGCCAACGCCACCCTCTGCCTGGCCCGCGGAGAAGCCATGCAGCGTAGGCAGCGGTTCGATCCTGATACGACGATCGACGCATACCTCCAGCGATGCACGCTGAAGACCGGGAAGCTGTTCGAAGCCGCCTGCCGGCTTGCAGGTGGGCCAGGGGCGTTCGGGCTCGCACTCGGAGTCGCGTTCCAGATCGCGGACGACATCCTCGACTGCTCCGGCGTCACGATCGAGACGGGAAAGATCGCTGGCACCGACCTGCGCGAAGGAACGCCGACGCTGCCGCTCTTGCTGGCGGCGCAGCGCGACGAAGGCGTGCGTGCCGCGCTCGCCGGCGGGCAGCAGCTTGAGGGTGCGCTGCTGCGGGTTGCATCCACCGGCGCGATCGAGGAGAGCCGCGAGGTTGCATTGGCATATGCCCGCAGCGCACGCGCGTGCCTGAATGGCGAGCTGCACCGCGAGGAGCTGGAGTCGCTGACCTACGCCGTCGTCAACAGAGAACGTTGATGGCGCTCCTCGAGCGCACGGACACGCTGGCGGGGATCCGCGACAAAGTCGAGGCGGGCGAACGGCTGGACTTCGACGACGGCGTCGCTCTGATGGAGTCGGACGACCTGCTCGGACTGGGCGACCTCGCCGATCTTGCGCGGCGTGTGCGGGGAGGCGACGATCGCGTCTTCTTCGTCCAGAACCTGTACCTCAACCAGACGAACGTCTGCCGGGTGAAGTGCAAGTTCTGTGCGTTCGCCGTCACGCGCAAACAGGAGGACGCGTACACCTACACCGGGCAGCAGCTGGTCGAGGACGCCGTCCGCCAGCACGAGCTGACCGACTTCACGGAGATCCACATGGTCGGCGGCGAGAGCCCGCACGTTGACTTCGACTACTACGTCGACATCGTCCGGTGCCTGCACGAGGCCCTGCCCGACGTGCACCTGAAGCTGTTCACGGCGAGCGAGATCCACCACATGACGAAGCTGTCCGGCTTGACGCACGAGGAGGTCCTGCGCACACTCCGCGACGTTGGGCTCGGCTCGCTTCCCGGCGGCGGCGCCGAGGTGTTCGCCGACCGCGTGCGGCGGCTCGTCGCACCCGGGAAGGAGCATCCGGACTTCTGGTTCCATACGCACGACACCGCGCACCGGCTGGGCATCCCGACGCACTGCACGATGCTGTACGGACACGTGGAGACGTACGAGGAACGGGTCGACCATCTGTTGCGCCTCCGGGATCAGCAGGACAAGACCGGCGGCTTCCTCGCCTTCATCCCGCTCGCGTTCCATCCGGAGAACACGGTGTTCGAGCGACGCGGCTGGCGGCACACGACCGGTTCGGACGATCTCAAGCTGATCGCCGTCTCGCGCCTCCTGCTCGACAACATCCCGAACATCAAGGCCTACTGGATCATGATGGGGCTTCCGCTGGCGCAGGTCGCGCTGCACTTCGGAGCGAACGACTTGCAGGGCACGGTTGTGCGCGAGCAGATCTTCCACGCGGCCGGAGCGCGAACCGAGACCGAGCAGAAGATCCCGGAGCTCGTGCGCTTCGTGCGCGCCGCGGGGCGGGTTCCCGTCCAGCGCGACACCCTCTACGGCGAGCTGCAGCGATGGTGAGGCTCGGCCGCATCTCCTACGTGAACATGGCGCCGGTCTTCTACCGGCTCGAGACCGACGTGGAAGAGGTGCAGGGCGTCCCGACCGAGCTCAACCGGCGCCTGCTGGAAGGGGAGCTCGACATCGCCCCGATCTCGTCGATCGAATACGCGCGCAATGCGGACGGCCTACGGCTGCTGCCACGGCTGTGCGTCAGCTCGGAGGGGGCGGTCGACTCGATCCAGCTCGTTTCGCGCAAGCCGCTCGAGCAAGTGCGGTCGGTGGCTGTCACTCCCGAGTCCGCCACCTCGGTCGTGCTGACGAAGGTGCTCTTGCCGGAGGCCGAACATGTCCCGCTCGGAGACGAGGCCGACGCCAAGCTGTTGATCGGGGATGCGGCGCTGAAGTCGGCATTCGAGGATCCGACGCCGCACTACGACCTCGGGCGCCTGTGGCTGGAGCGGACGGGACTGCCGATGGTGTTTGCCGTGTGGGCCTGCCCCGAGCCGCTCTGCTCCGGGCTTGGCGAGCTGGAGGACGCGCTCGTCGCCTCCGTCCGGCTCGCGCGCGCGGAGCCGGAGCAGCTCGCCTACGAGGCGAGCGAGCGCTACGGCTATCCGGCCGGCTTCCGCCTGATGACGTTCCTCGAGCTAGCCCGCGACGCGGGCGAACTCGGCGAGGTACCGGAGCTCCGATTCGTCCGCGAAGCCGTCCCCGCATGAGCCACGCCCGCGGCAGCCATTACCCGGTGCCAGGCACGCGCGCGAGAGTGTCACGAAAGTGTGACGAGAGTGTGACTTCGTCGGGTTTCCCCCGCACAGCGCGCGTGGTTTTCGGGACATGTCCCGGTGCCAGGCACGGGTACGGAGGTGCGACGTGACGGTCACGGAGATCCTCGAGAGAGCACTGGAGGGGGAGCGCATCTCCGACGACGAGGCGCTTGCGCTGCTCGAGTCTCGCGACCTCGTCTCCGTCGGACGCGCCGCACACGAGCTCCGCAACCGCAAGGCGGATCCCGAGCGCATCACCTTCATCGTCGACCGGAATCTCAACTACACGAACATCTGCTACACGGACTGCGACTTCTGCGCCTTCTACCGCAGCCCAGGCGACACGCGCGAGGGCTACCTGCTGCCGAAGCCGATCATCTTCAAGAAGATCGAGGAGACGATCGCACTCGGAGGAACGGGTCTCCTCATGCAGGGCGGTCACCACCCAGATCTCGGCATCGACTACTACGAAGATCTGTTCAGCTCGATCAAGGCGCGCTACAAGATCCACCTGCACGCGCTCTCGCCGCCGGAGATCCAGCACATTGCGCGCCGGTCGAAGCTGACGCTCTGGCAGACGATCTCGCGCCTGCGCGACGCCGGTCTCGACTCCATCCCAGGCGGCGGCGGCGAGATCCTCGTCGACCGCGTCCGCGAGGAGATCGCGCCCAAGAAAACCAAGACGAACGAGTGGCTCGCGGTCATGAGGCACGCGCACAGGCTCGGGATGTCAACGACCGCCACGATGATGTACGGCCACGTCGAGACACTCGCCGACCGCGTCGAGCACATGCGCCGGATCCGCGAGCTGCAGGACGAGACCGGTGGTTTTCGCGCCTTCATCTCCTGGACGTTCCAGAACGACGGCAACCGACTCGCCGGCAAGGTCGCGCGCGAGGACATGCCGACGTCGTTCGACTACCTGCTCACGCAGGCGGTCTCCCGGATCTACCTCGACAACGTGCCGCACATCCAGTCGTCGTGGGTGACGCAGGGGATGAAGATCGGCCAAGTCGCGCTCGGCTTCGGCGCCGACGACATGGGCTCGGTGATGATCGAGGAGAACGTCGTCTCCGCAGCGGGCACGACGCATCGCACGTCGACGGAAGAGCTGGTGCACCTGATCAAGGCGCTCGGCAAGACGCCCGTGCAGCGCGACACGCTCTACCGAGAGGTCAAGGTCTGGAATTGAGCGACGCCCTGGAGGCGACGTCCAAACTTTACGACGAGGCCTCCGAGGAGCTCGAGCGTGCCGCGGCGCACTGCCGCACCGCCGCGACGCATTTCCGGAACAAGGAGGTCCCCCGCGGAGCCGCGCACGCCTGGGCCGCGCAGGGACACCTGCTCGAGGCGCAAGAGCGTCTGAGTGCGCAGGCGCGCGAGCACGCCAAGCGCGCCGTTCCCGAGACCTAGGCGCCGTCTGTCGAGCTCAGCGGTGCAGGCGGGTTAGTACGTGCTTGCGTGCCAGCGGTGAGTTGATGAAGTCCACGCACTCCTGACGGCTCGTGGTCAGCGCGTAGAAGTCGGCAGCCTCGCCGGTGCCCGTGACGTGGAACGACGGTGCCTTCGTCACGGGAATCGCACCCTGGTCGAACGCGCAACCGACGATGATCACGAGAGCGTCCTTGATGTCCTTGTTGTCCTTCTCGAGCTTGGTGACCCGCTTCTGCAGAGCGGCGAGTTGCTTCGGCGTGACCGCCTGCTGCCCCGCGGGCGCGGTTGCTGCATAGAGGGCTACGGCCGCAAGTGCGACCACGGCGACGGCAAGTACGCGTGTCATGACTCCCCTTCGGCTCGGGCGGCCTCGGCCGCGGACGCAAGGCGAGGAAATGTATCTGGCCCTTCCGCTACCCTCGGGCGGGGTCGTGGTCCGCAAAGCCGTCATCTGTGCCCTCTGTGCAGGAGTTTTCGCCGTGCCGGAAGCCGTGCACGGTGCGGCGCCGATCCGTGGCCAGGTGCTGAT
>WNGE01017747.1_pt1 | contig 12121 bp, 10 predicted proteins | sample 5400651 | NCBI WGS metagenome assembly WNGE01 (sample SAMN13153370, study PRJNA577476) | soil metagenome | isolation source: 60 cm soil or saprolite under grassland replicate 2 | place: USA:California | collected 2016-06-15 | reverse complement strand
CACCACCAGCCCGCGAGAACGAGTGCTGCCAGGAGCAGCGCCGGCCGCGTGGCGTTGCCGGTCAATCCGGCGGCGAGGACGAGCAGCATCCCGCCGACCCCGGCGGCGAGCAACGGGAGACGCGCGACGTTTGCAGACGCGATGCCCAGACAGAGCGCGGCGACCAGGACGTGGGGCGAGGGCCGCCCGCTGCTCACATCGAGCATCCCGCTCACGGGACGACCAGGTCGCGGAGCTGGTCCAGCCGCTTGGGCCCGATGCCGGGGACGGCGTCGAGCTCGTCCACCGAGCTGAACGCGCCGTGCTTCGTCCGGTAGTCGAGAATCTTCTGAGCCGTCACCGGCCCGACTCCTGGCAACGCGTCCAGCTGCTCGAGCGTCGCGGTGCTCAGCTGCACCGGGGCGGCAGGTGCGCCGCCCGGGCCCACGGATCCGCCTCCGCCCGAGGGAGCCGGGCCCGCGAGGCCGCGGCCCGGAACCACGATCTGCTCGCCGTCGGCCAGTGGTGCAGCGAGATTGACTTGCGCGAGGGCCGCCTTCGACGTAGTACCGCCGGCGCGGGCGATGGCGTCCGCGATTCGCGAGCCTTGCGAGAGCCGGTAAAGGCCCGGCCTGCGCACGGCACCGACCACGTCCACCACCACCCGCGCCGCCGAAGCCCCAGTCGCGCCCGGGCCGACGTCCGGCGGCGGGGGGAGTGGCGCCGCCGGCGTGGTCGTGCCCGCCGGCAGGACAAAGCGAGCTGCGAGCAAGAGCAGCACGAGCGCTGTCGCGACGGCCAGGAGGGGTCGCCGCCGCTGAAGGAGGAACTCCGGCATGCCCCGAGCCTGCCGAGGAAAGTGTCACGCATGGGATACGCCTCTGTGCCGAAAGTGAGGCGAAATCGACACAGATTCGGCACAGAGCGGTCACGCTTGCGTGCGCGAAGACCCGGTACCGTCCCAAACCCCCACCCGCCCAGGGGCGCGCGCGGGCGCGCGTGGGCGCGCGTGTGAACAAAAAGAAGTGCGCTACACGACCAGGTTGACGAGGCGCCCCGGGACGACGATCGTCTGGCGGACTTCCCTGCCGTCCAGCTGCGCCTCCACCCGCGGCGAGGCGAGAGCCCGCTCGACGAGCTGTTCCTCGGACTCGTCCATCGAGGCCTCGACGCGATCCCGAACCTTCCCGTTGACCTGAATCACGAGCTCGAACGTCTCGCGGGCGAGCTTCGACTCGTCCGCAACCGGCCAGGGCCGCTCCAGCAACCGCTCGTGCCCGAGCGTCGACCACAGCTCTTCGGCCACATGGGGCGCGTACGGCTGGATCAACGAGACCGCCGTCTCGGCCGCGAACCGCGCACCGGGCGCCGAGACGTCCCGCCCGAGCTCGTTGACGAGCTCCATCACGGCCGAGATCGGCGTGTTGAAGACGAAGCGCCGGCCGATGTCGTCGCTCACCCGCGCGATCGTCTCGTGTGCTTTTCGGACGAGCGGCCCCTCCTCCGCCTCGTCCGCGCCCTCGCGCGCAGCAACCTCGTGGACAAACCTCCAGAGCCGGTTCAGAAACCGGACCATCCCCTCGATCCCCGTGTCCTGCCATTCCTTGTCCTGGTCGACTGGGCCCATGAACAGGATGTACAGGCGCAGGGCATCGGCCCCGTGGCGCGCGATCATCTCGTCCGGCGGGACCACGTTCCCGCGCGACTTCGACATTCGGGCGCCGCGGAAGTTGATCGAGCCCTGGTTGAAGAGGCGCATGAACGGCTCGCGGAAGCCGAGCAGGCCGAGATCGTTCAGCACCTTGACGAAGAAACGGGCGTAGAGCAGGTGCATGGTCGCGTGCTCGGCGCCCCCGATGTACTGGTCGACCGGCAGCCAGTAGTCGACGAGCCGCCGCTCGAACGGGGCGCCGTCGTTGTGCGGGTCGCAGTAGCGCAGGAAGTACCACGACGAATCGACGAACGTGTCCATCGTCTCCGCCTCGCGCCGTCCTTCGACCCCGCACCGAGGACACGGCACGCGCAGCCACTCCTCGTTGGTTGCGAGCGGCGGCTTCCCGCGCGGGGTGTAGTCCTCAACCTCCGGCAGCAGCACCGGCAACTCGTCGTCCGGCACGGGCACGATCCCGCACGCGCCGCAGTAGACGACCGGGATCGGACAGCCCCAGTAGCGCTGACGCGAGAACCCCCAGTCGCGCAGGCGGAATCCCACGGCGAACCGCGCCGCCTGGCGGCCCTCGAGCCACTCGACGATCGCCCGCGCGCCCTCGGGGGCCGCCATCCCCGAGAACTGACCGGAATTGACCAGCCTCTCGTCTCCGGTGTGCGCGGAGAAGACCTCTTCGGGCTCGGACTCCGCGCCCTCGGCCGGGACGACCACGGTCCGCAAGGGCAGCCCGAAGCGCTGCGCGAAGGCGAAGTCGCGCTCGTCGTGCGCGGGGACGCCCGAGATCGCGCCCGTCCCGTACTCCAGCAACACGTAGTCCGAGACCCAGATCGGGATCGGCTCGCCTGTCGCCGGGTTCGTGGCGTAGCGCCCGGTGAAGACGCCCGTCTTCTCCTTCTCCGGATCCATCCGCTCGAACGTGCTCGCGGCGGCAGTCCGGCGGACGTAGTCGAGGACCTCCTCCTCGTGCTCGGTGCCCTGCACGAGCTTCGGCACGAGCTCGTGCTCCGGAGCGAACACGAAGAAGGTCGCGCCGAACAGCGTGTCCGGGCGGGTGGTGAAGACGGGCACGTCGATGTCGAGCTCCTCGATCCGAAAGATGATCTCCGCACCCTCCGAGCGCCCGATCCAGTTCCGCTGAATCGCGATCACGCGGTCCGGCCAGTAGCCCACGTCCTCGATCTCGTCCAGCAGGCGGTCGGCGTAGGCGGTCGTCTTGAAGAACCACTGCTCCAGCTTCTTCCCCTCGACCTCGGCGCCGCAGCGCTCGCAGCGGCCGTCCACGACCTGCTCGTTCGCGAGCACGGTCTGGTCGTTCGGGCACCACTTGACCGCCGCCTTCTTGCGGTAGGCGAGCCCGGCCTCGAGCAGCCGCAGGAACAGCCACTGCGTCCACCGGTAGTACTCGAACTGGTGGGTCGAGAGCTCGCGCTCCCAATCGATCGCCCAGCCGAGCCGCTGCATCTGTCGCCGGATGTTCGCGATCGACTGCTCGGTCGTCTCGCGCGGGTGGCCGCCCTGCCTGATGGCCGCGTTCTCGGCCGGCAGCCCGAAGGAGTCGTAGCCCATCGGGCGCAGCACGGAATAGCCGTTCCGGCGGCGGTAGTGCGTGATCACGTCGCCGAGCGTGTAGTTCAGGACGTGGCCCATATGCAGATCGCCCGAGGGGTACGGGAGCATCTCGAGCACGTAGGCCTTCTCCCTCGGCTGGGCCTCGCCGGGCTCGGGGTTGGACACGGAGAACGCGCGCTCGTCAGCCCAGACCCGCTGCCATTTCACCTCGATCGCCTGTGGGTCGTACGTCTCCATTTTTCGCCTCCGGATACAAAAAGACCTCTCGCGCTGAGAGGTCAAGGAGGAAGCCGACGCGGCGCCGCCGCGTTCGCTTCCTGCGCTACTCGAGAAGCTGCTGCATTAGAAAGTACTTTAGCAAGCAACGATCGAGGAGGAAAATATGGCCGGCTACACGCACCTCAACCTCAAGGACGTCGAGGACCAGGCGCCCAAGTTCGACATGTCGCCCGACCTCGAGTTCCGCAGCGCCCGGGTTCCGCTCGAGATGGAGAACGCAGGGATCAGCTACATGCGAGTGGCACCGAACTACCGCCAGCCCTTCGGTCATCACCAGAAGGTGCAGGAGGAGGTCTACGTGCTGCTGAGCGGCAGCGCCCGCCTGAAGCTCGGCGACGAGGTGATCGAGCTGAAGCCGCTCGACGCGGTGCGGGTCGATCGGGAGACCGTGCGGAACGTCGAGGGCGGCCCGGAAGGGGCGGAGCTGATCGCGTTCGGGGCGCCGAACACCGGCCCGGGCGACGCCGAGGTTGTGCAGGGCTGGTGGATGGACTGATTCGAGGGCTGTTCCCGGACTCGGCCGCGGTCGAGGCCGGCGAGCTCGCAGTCGGCGGGACCTCCGCCTCCTCCCTGGCCGAGGAGCACGGCACGCCGCTTGTCGTCTACTGCGAGCAGACCCTGCTTGCGGCGGCGCGCTCGTACGCGGAAGCGGCACCGGAGGCACTCGTCCTCTACAGCGTCAAGGCGTTCCCGAACGTGGCCCTCCTGCGCCTCTTCGCGGCGGAGGGGCTCGGCGCCGACGCCTCTTCCCTCGGCGAGCTCGCCTACGCCCGCGCGGCGGGCATCCCCGGCGAGCGGATCGTCCTCCACGGGAACAACAAGGGCGACGAGGAGCTGCGGGCCGCCGCCGAGGCCGGAGCACGGTTCGTCGTCCTCGACGCCCTCGAGGAGATCCCGCGCGCGGCGGCGGTCGGCGTGCGCCGCGTGCTCGTGCGCGTGACCCCCGGAATCGACGCGGACACCCACCCCGCGATCCGGACCGCCCACCACGGCTCCAAGTTCGGCCTCTCGCCGGCGCAAGCGCTGGCCGCGATCAAGCAGGCCCGCGACGCAGGTCTCGAGGTCGCCGGGCTTCACCTCCACATCGGGTCGCAGCTCCTCGATACCGAGGCGGCGCGGACGAGCATCGACTGGCTGGGCGCCTTCGCGGCCGATTGCCGCGCCGAACTCGGCTGGGAGCCGCAGGTGGTCGACCTCGGCGGCGGGCTCGGGATCCAGTACGTCGAGGGCGAGCGCCCGCCGCCCGTCCACGACTTCGTGGCGATGCTCCTCGAGCGCCTCGAGCACGCCTGGAGGCTCCACGACCTGCCGGTGCCCGAGGTGATCCTGGAGCCGGGCCGCTCGCTCGTCGGGCGCGCCGCCGTGACGCTCTACCGGGTGGGGGTCGTCAAGCGCGCGACGGAGACGACGACCTACGTCGCGGTCGACGGGGGCATGTCGGACAACCCGCGGCCGCAGCTCTACGGCGCCCGCTACAGCGCGGTGCTCGCCAATCGCGCCGAGGAGGAGCCCTCCGGCAAGTACACGGTGTGCGGCAAGCACTGCGAGTCCGGCGACGTGCTGATCGAGAGCATTCAGCTCCCGGAGCCGCGCCGCGGCGACCTGCTGGCAGTCCCGGGCACCGGGGCCTACACGCTCGGGATGGGCTCGAACTACAACGCGGTCCCGCGGCCCGCGGCGGTCCTGGTCGCCGACGGCGAGGCACGCGTGATCCGCCGCCGCGAGACACTCGAGGACCTGCTTTCGCTCGAGACCAGCTAGCGGAACGGCGGGTGTAGCGGCAGCAACAGCGGCCGCCGCGGTTTCTGCGCGAAGTCGAAGTCGAGCGCTACGTCGCCGAGCCCCGGCACGTTCTCTCGCACCGTCGGCCGCCGGTCGGGGCGTCCGTCGGTTGCAGGATCGAGGCGCTGGCCGCCGAGGAAGTCGTCCTCGATGAACTTCACGTAGGCGTCGAAGCTCAGCACCTGGTGGTCGACGAAGCCGCGCCGCGCGTACGGCGAGATCACGAGCGCCGGGACCCGAAGGCCGTAGCCGTTCCCGTCGACCTTCGGCGGCTGGACGTGGTCGTAGAAGCCGCCCCAGTCGTCCCAGGCGAGGAAGATCGCGCTCGAGCGCCAGTCCGGGCTGCGCATCACCGCGTTGATCACGCTCGTCACGTAGGCCTGGCCGGCCGTCAGCAGCGAGGGCGGATGGTCGCTGACGGGGTCGCTCGGGATCAGCCAGGAGACCGCGGGCAACTCCCCCTTGCGGGCGTCGCGGAAGAAGTACCGCATCGAGACGACGTCGCGGACCTGCCGGTCCTGCCGGACGGTGCTGAACCACGGGAGCGGGTTCCAGATCCCGGGCGTGTGCGCGTTCTGGCGCACCGAGCCGCAGATCATCTCGTCCTCGCGGCAGTCGGGCTGCGTACCCGTGAAGACGTAGTAGCGCCAGGGCACGTGGCGCTTGTGCATCAGATAGGTCAGGTCGGTCCAGGCGTAGTCGGGCTTGCGGTTGGTCGGGTTCTGCGGCTCGTGCGGCGGCGCGAGCGGGTTCTCGACCGCGTTCACGCAGCTCAGCGGATCGCCGTGCCGGCGGCAGCGCGCCGACCACTCGGAGACCATGAACAGATGGGTCGGCAGGCTCGACGAGGTGTTCGGCTCGAACATCCGGTCCTGGAGCACGAAGTTCCGCGCATAGGCCCAGTAGTTCGGTAGCTCACGTGCGTCGTGGTAGCCCATCACGTCGGGGGCGTGCCTCCGGGAGCACTGCGGCACCTTCGGGTGCGCCTTACAGCCGTGCCTGAGGCCGCGCCGCGCCTCCCGGATGAACCCGTCCATCCGCCCGCCGTCGATGTCGCGGATCGTGTCGACGTACTCGTGCGAGCCGCCGTAGCTCTTGTTCGAGCGGTCGTGGTACGGCCGCGCGCAGCGGTGCCGGACGGCGTCGGGGACGCAGACCGTGAAGTGGCCGTTGCGATGCGGGAGCCCGTCCGCTCCGGGGTACGTCCCGAAGAAGCTGTCGAACGAGCGGTTCTCCTGCATCACGATGATCACGTGGCGGATCTTCTGGATCCCGGAAGGCCTCGCGCTCGGGGCAGGCCGGGAGACGACGAGGCCACCGGCTGCGACTGCCGCGACGGCGAGTACGAGCAGATCCGCACGCCGCGCCATCCCCGGCGAGCTTAGCGCCCGCACATTAAGGCTTGGTTACGCTGACCTCGATGCCGCTCCGTCTCGACAAAGCTCCGGGAGTCGTCCTCATCAGCGTCGCGGCGGTGATGTGGGGGCTCGACGGATTGATCCGCAAGCCGCTCTCGTCGTCGACCACCGCCTACACGATCGTCTTCGGCGAGCACGTCGTGCTCGTGCTCCTGACGCTGCCGCTGCTTGCTGGCAGTCGGTGCGGGTGCATCCGCGATCGCCACGATCCTCTTCACGAAAGCGCTCTTCCACGGCGACTTCATCACGGTCGTCGTCCTGCAGAAGTCGCAGCCGCTGATCGCCGTGCTCGGCGCCTGGCTCCTGCTCGGCGAGCAGCCGCGACCCGGCTTCGCCTGGTTTCTGCTCCCCGCGCTCGCGGGCATCTGGCTGGTCGCGCTTCCGCACCCGCTCGACCCGCACGCCCGGGGTCTGACCCCGATCGCGGAGACGCTCTCCGCGGCGGCGCTCTGGGGGATGGGCACCGTGCTGGGGCGGCTCCTGGCCCGGCGCCTTGCCTTCGAGCACGTGACGACCGTTCGCTTCGCGTTCGGCCTCGTCGCGAGCGGGCATCTACGTCTTCAGCAGCTCGCTGCGCTGGACGCAGTGGATCGGCGTTGCAGTGACCGTGGGCGTGATCAGCCTTCTGCCCGCCCGTCGCCGCGAGCTGGTGACGGTGCCGCCACGCGAGCCGGCGCTCGCCGGAACCTAACTTAGGAGGGCTTGACGGAACCTAGTCTGTGCCGTCGGGCCGCGCTGCCCGCCCCGAGGCAGCGTCCTCAGTCGCGTCCGTACCTTCCAGGTACGAACGCTCCCTGCGTCCTTGCCTCGGAACGGCCATCGCACCCCGACGACGAGCGAGGTTCCGCCAACCCCTCCTAGCGCACGCGAAACAGCCCGCCGAACGTGATCCAGCGGCCGTTGTGCCAGCGCTCGAGCTTCGCCTGGTCGAGCGGGAAGTGGTCGCTCGGAGTCGTCCGCACGACCACGCCGGGCAGCAGGAACGGGTCGTTCTTGATCGTCAGGTGCTGGGCGGCCTGCCTGATGCTCTCGCGGGTCGGGTTCTTGCCGGCCTTCTTCAACGCCTGGACGAAGGTGTGCGCAGCCGACATGCCGTAGACGTTGTAGACGTCGTTGGCGTTGATCCCCTTGTCCTTGTAGCGCTTCATGATCGAGCGGTAGAGCTTGATCCCGCGGTCGGTCTTCCAGTGAGGATCGGTCGGGTCCTTGAGGAAGACGATCGCGATCGAGCCCTCGACCTGCCTCTTGCTGGACGCGGCGCTCGCGATCCCCATCACGTTCGACGCGCTCGAGACCGCGTTCACGAACACCTTCGGCTTCCAGCCGAGCTTGTGCGCGTAGAAGTACGCCTGGATCGCGAACTTCGGCGTCGCGAAGAGCATCAGCGAGTTGACCTTGGCCGACTTCAGCTTCGCGATCTGGGACTGGACGTCAGGGTCCGAGACGTCGTAGCTCTGCTTCGACACGATCAGCTTCGCCTTCCTGCCGAGGCCGTTCCGGAGGCCGGCGAGCAGGTCCTTGCCGTAATCGTCGTTCTGGTAGAGGACGCCGACGCGCGCCTTCGGAGTCTTCTTCGCGACGTAGCGTCCGTAGATCGTGCCCTCGGCGCGGTAGTTCGGCTGGTAGCCGATCGTCCACTTGTACTGCTTGTAGTCCTTCCCCCACGTGGTCGCGCCGCTCGCGACGAAGAGCTGGGGGACCCCGACCGCGTTCAGGTAGGGGCGTGTCGCGAGGTTGTGCTCGGTGCCGAGGCTGTTGAAGATCGCGAAGACGTGGTCCTGCTCGACGAGTTCCCGCGTCTTGTCCATCGTCTGACCGGGGTCGTACTGGTCGTCCTTGATGATGTAGCGGATCTTCCGGTGGTTGACCCCGCCGTGAGCGTCGACGTACTTGAAGTAGTACGCGGCGCCGAGCCCGACCGTCTTGTACGCCGAGGCGACTCCGGTCAGCGGGATCGTCCCGCCGATCGTGATCTCGGTCGGCGTCACCCCCGGCGTCGCCGTGCCCGCGCCGGATGCGGCCGTCGCGAGCGCAAGCGCGCAGAGCAAAGCGGATGCGAGATAAGGCGCCCTCATGGAGCTTCTAAGGACGAGTGTACAACCGCCTTGTTAGCGGCCCGGCCAGGCGGCGGAGCAGGCCTCCGACCCCGCCGGGGAGCAAGATCATGACGAGGATGATCGCCGCGCCGTAGACGAAGTCCGGGACGCCCTGCCTGGCCGAGACGTGGCCCGAGAGCGACGGCAGGTATTGGATGAAGAACGCTCCGGCCACGAGGCCTGGAAGGGAGCCGAGCCCGCCGACGACCGCGCCGACGACGATCGTGATCGAGAGGAGGACGGAGAAGCTGGTCGGGTTGACGATGTCCCTCTGGATCGCGAGCAGCGAGCCCGCGACGCCAGCGTAGACACCGCTGACGGCGAACGCCAGCGTCTTGTAGGTCGCGAGGTTGACGCCTGTTGAGACGGCCGCGAGCTCGCTGTCGCGGACCGCGCGGAGCGCACGCCCGAAGCTGCTACGGACGATCAGCCAGGCCACGGCGAAGCCCAATAAGCCGATCGACCACGTGAGGTAGTAGAGGAAGTGGGCCTGCGTCGTGGTGTGGCCGAAGACCGTCACGGTCCCGCGCAACCCGGTGACCTGGGACGGCGCGTCCTCGAGGAACCGCAGGCCCTGTGATCCGCCGGTGAGCCCGGAGAACTTCTTCAGGAGGGACGGCATCGCCACCGCGAGGGCGAATGTGGCGAGCGCGAGGTAGAGGCCCGAGAGGCGCAGCGCCGGGATCCCGACGATGAAGCCCACGATCCCTGCTGCCAGGCCGGCGAGCGGGATCGTCCAGACGTCGCGCCAGTGCTCGTGGACGACGAGCGCCGCGGTCGTGTAGCCGCCGATCGCCATCAGCGCCCCGTGGCCGAGGGAGATCTGGCCGGTGTAGCCGGTGAGCAGGTTGAGCCCGACGATCGCGATGAAGAACACCCCGGCGCGCGCGAGGTCGCGCGAGTCGAAGTCGCTCACCAGCCGCGGTAGGAGGACGAAAAGCGCGAGCCCCGCCGCGACGACCACGAGCCAGGCGCCGGTGCCGAGGGCGCGCCTCATACCCGCCTCGCGGCCGCCCGCCCGAACAGCCCCGCGGGGCGCAGGAGCAGGACGCCGAGGATCACCGTCAGCGCGACGGGGGTGCGCAGCTCGGTGCCGATCCAGCCGACATAGGTCCCCACGAGGGTGACGAAGACGCCGAGCAGGAGCGAGCCGACGACGGCGCCGACAGGGCTCTCGAGCCCGCCGAGCACTGCGCCCGCGAGCGCGTACAGGAGCACCGGCTGCATCAGGTTCTGGTCGAAGCTCACGGACGCGGGGGCGGTCAACATCCCTGAAATCGCCCCCATCGCCGCAGCCAGGCCCCAGCCGAGCGCGAGCATCCAGCTCACCCGGATTCCGAGCAGACGGCTCTCCGTCGGGTTCAGCGCCGTCGCGCGCAGCGCGAGGCCGAGCTTCGTGAACCGGAAGAACACCCCCAGCAGCACGACCACCGCGACCGAGACGCCGATGTTCCCGAGGTCCTGGATCGAGAAGGCGACTCCCGCCACGTCGATCGGGCGAGTCGAGAACGCGTTCGGAAGCGAGCGGGTCTCCGAGCTCCAGGCCCAGCGGGCGGCGCCGCCGACGAGGAAGAAGAGGCCGAGCGTGACGATCACGACCGTAAGGACCGGCGCCCGCTCCACCGGCCGGATGACGACCCGCTCGACCGCGACGCCGCCGGCGAACGAGATCACGACCGTGAGGAAGAACGCGGGCCAGTAGGAGAGGCCGTGGTGGACGAGCGACCAGGCGATGAAGGTCGAGAACATCGCCATCTCGCCCTGGGCGAAGTTGACGACGCCGGTCGAGCGGTAGATCAGGACGATCGCCAAGGCGAGGAGCGCCCAGAGCCCTCCGGAGGAGAGACCGATGACGGTCTGCTGGGCGAGCTCGCTCCAGTCGAAGGCGAGGAGCATCAGTGCCCCTTCCAGTAATGCCGCCGAGCTTCTGGGTCGCGAGCACCAAGCCAGGGGCCGCACTCGTCCGCGGACAAGGCTGATTGCCTTGGCAAGGGCGAGGGTGGTTCCTGGCGCCGCGTGATCGCGGGCCACGAGCCGGTATGTATTGCTGGATGGGGCACTAATACCCCAGATACGACCTGCGGACGGATTCGTCGCGGCGGAGCTGCTCGCTCGAGCCGGAGAGCGCGACGCGGCCGACCTCGAGCACATAGGCCCGGGAAGAGGCCTCGAGCGCGAGGTTGGCGTTCTGCTCGACGACGAGCACGGTCAGGCCCTCCCGCTCGTTCAGCTCGCTGACGATCCGGAAGATCTCCGCGACGACGATCGGCGCGAGCCCGAGCGACGGCTCGTCGAGCAGGACGAGCCTCGGGCGCAGCATCAGCGCCCGTGCGAGCGCGAGCATCTGCTGCTCGCCGCCGCTGAGCGTCCCGGCCTGCTGGTCGCCGCGCTCCTCGAGCCAGGGGAAGTACTCGACCACGCGCCGTTCGTCCTCGCGGACGGCTTTCCGGTTGCGGCGCACGTATGCCCCGAGGCGGAGGTTCTCCCGGACTGTGAGTCCCGTCAGCGTCCCGCGACCCTCGGGCACGTGGGCGATCCCGAGCCGCGTGACGGCCTCGGGCGAGCGGCGCGTGATGCTCTTCCCGGCGAAGCTGATCCGGCCGCCGCGCCCGACCGTCCCGGAGATCGCGCGCAGGGTCGTCGTCTTCCCCGCGCCGTTGGCCCCGAGGACGGCGACGATCTCGCCCTCGGCGACGCTGAGCGAGATTCCGTGCAGGACCTGGACCGGCCCGTAGCGGGCCTCGACGTCGACGAGCTCCAGTAGCTCAGCCATCCGCTGTCCCGAGATAGGCCTCGATCACGGCCGGCTCGCGCTGGACCTCGGCTGGCGTCCCGGTCGCGATGCACCGGCCGAAGTCGAGCACGTGCACCCGCTCGGCGACGCCCATCACGAGCTCCATGTGATGCTCGACGAGCACGATCGTCAGCTCGAAGTCGGCCCGCAGGCGCCGGATGAGCGTGCCCAGCTGCTCGACCTCCTCGTGGTTGAGCCCACCCGCGGGCTCGTCGAGGAGCAGCAGCCGCGGGCCGGAGGCGAGCGCGCGGGCGAGCTCGACTCGCTTCTGGTCGCCGTACGGGAGCTCCCGGGCGACGCGGTGTGCGAGCGCGGAGAGGCCGACGTAGCCGAGAATCTCGCGCGCGCGGCGCCCGCGGCGGGCGTGGCGGCCGACGAGGACGTGCTCGAGCACCGTCATCGAGCCGAAGAGCTCCACGTTCTGGAAGGTCCGGGCGAGGCCGCGCTTGACGATTCCGTGCGCCGGCGTGCGCAGGAGGCTGGCGCCGTCGAACGCGATGTCGCCGGAGTCGGGCCTGTAGAGCCGCGTGATCAG
>WNGE01009583.1_pt1 | contig 12121 bp, 17 predicted proteins | sample 5400651 | NCBI WGS metagenome assembly WNGE01 (sample SAMN13153370, study PRJNA577476) | soil metagenome | isolation source: 60 cm soil or saprolite under grassland replicate 2 | place: USA:California | collected 2016-06-15 | reverse complement strand
ACATGTTTCGCGTAGTGCCAAGGGGCGCGTCCGCCTGGCCGCGGCTCTGCGCCTGCGGCGCCCGCCGCGGCGGCTTCGCCGATATGGCGCCGCGCTGAGTTCCGGGCCCTGACCTCGCTAGTCGCGCGATGAGACGCTGACCTGGCGCGCCTTGACGTGCTAGCGGGATCGCGTTGTACCGTATGCATGCGTCGCCCATTTCGACGTTGCGTGAACGGGACCCTGCTTTAGCCGAGCGGGGTCCTGTTGCGTTAGTGGGGAGAGTGGCCGGCGATCAGCCGGCAGCCGGGCAGGCGCGCCGGCAGGAACCGCGGGCAGATCTGCCCGAATTTTCAGGGAGGAGCAGCGGCGGGGGTTACGGCGCGGGATCAGCGCCTGGCCATCGGTGCCGTGCTGAGGATGATGGTACAGGAGCCAGGCTGGCGTAAGTGCCGGTGATGCTGGCGCTCAGGTTACGGCCGTGTCCCTCACTATCAATGATCTGCGACCGCTGCGCGGCGCCTCCGGCGTCATTGACAGCGAGCCTCCGACACGACCTCTGGCAGAGACGGGGCAGGCAAACCGAGCCTGCCAGTCCCGGCGCGCCAGCATCATCTTTACCAGGACCGTACTCAACAGTAACCGAGCATCGTTACGTTAAAATCTGTACTCATGCGACCCAAGCCAGTAAGTGACACAACCGGGACGCGGATCCGGGAAACCAGGAAACGGCACCTCTGGACAGTCGATGACCTGGCAGCCGCGCTCACCAGGCAAGGCGACGATCACCTGACCGCATCCGTCATCGGGGACATCGAATCCGGGCGCCGGTACAGCGACGGGGCCAGGCGCCGCGGCATCGAGCTGGACGAGCTGTACGCCATCGCCAGGGCCCTCGACTGCTCGCCGCTGCTGCTGCTGCCCAGCGAGGAAGGCACCGGCTACCTAGGCCCGATGCAGGAAAAGGATCTCGCCGAGCTGATCGACGATCTCAAGGGCTGGCAGTCATTCTGGCGGCAGATGGCGGTACCCGGGCAAAACGAGACATGATCCGGTGCCGACCTATCAGGGCAAGACATGACGGCGCCAGCGCCAGCGGGCAAGTTCGAGTGGCAGCGGCTCATCCTTTCACTCGATATCCCGACGCTGACCAAGGCCGCCGCGCTGACCCTGTCCACCTACGGCAGCCGGAACGGCTCGAATTGCCACCCGGGTAATGAACTGCTCGCCTGGGCGATGAATTGCGACGAGAAGACTGTCCGTCGCCATCTGGCCGTGCTCAGGGACGAGCTGCGGCTGATCGAGCGCACGTTCTACGGTCAGCAGGCAGGCCGCCGCGGCCTGTCGGACTGCTACCAGCTGGTGATCCCATGGGACCTGGCAACGCGGGCGAAGATACGGGACTACGACCAGGAACACCGGACTCCGGAGTCCGCAGATACAGACCAGGAACACCGGACTCCGGAGTCCGCAGATAACCCGCCAGGCAACTCAGGAACTCCGGACTCTGGCGCCGGAACTCCGGACTCTAGGGCAGGATCTCCGGACTCCCGAGTCCACACACCAGGTAGTACACACCAGGTAGGTATTACACCAGCCGCCGATTCGATCGTCGCTCCGGTGGTTCCGTCACCTGACGCTCAGGTGGAAGTCCCGGCGCCGGACTCAGATCAAGACCCTTATCGGCGGGAAAACGACGAACGTAACCGGCAGCTCGCCGCGCTCGAACTGATGATGCGCGAGTCGGCACCATGATCACGCCGACACCGGCACTGCTGGCCGACCGGACGATGAAAGCACGCCGCCAGTCACTCTGTCCCAGCTGCAAAGAGCCCATCCAGGTCGGGCAGTCGATCAGCAGAATCGGCACCTGGATGCACACACAATGCGCGATCGAGCGCCGCCGGGCATCCCTGGCCGCCGCAGCCGACGCACTCACCAACGTCATCACCGAGGAGGACTGATGCCCAGACACGACCAGTGCGTAGCCTGCCTGCTGAAAGACGCCGGGCACGCACAGCAGCAGCTCTACGACGACGGCCGGCGAGGCTGGCATGACGACGCTAAGTGATGACCATGCGGCCCGCTGACCAGCACCGATGTCACGATGCGTCACGGCCGTCCGCCAGACGTCCTCAGGAGTTCATCGAAGTTGATCTTGGACAGGGCACGTCGGCATGACTCCCTCCTTCCGGCCGGCTACGGGGGGTCACAATGACCTGCGAGAATGGGGTTCCGGCGCAGGTCACGGTGCGTGTTTCCCGGAGGCGATGAATGGCGAATGCCCGCTCGCTGCGGTCCGCTGATGCGCTGATCGGCCCCGGCCTGACGGCTACGCTGGCCGCGATCGAGCCGGTACCGGCTGATCAGGCGCTGGTGAGCCTTGCGCGGGCGCTGGCCGAGACGGCCGACTCGATGCCGCCTGCTTTGCGGCCGACGATGCTGCCGCAGACCAGCGGGCAGCTGGTGAGGGTGCTGGCCGAGCTGGAGAAGCGGGCGGCGGCGCGGCGCAGGCCCGCTGCGCGGGCGCCGAGCCGTCTGCAGCAGCTGCGGGCGGCCAGCGCGGCGGAGGATGCGACTAGGCGCGGCTGAGCCGGATACTTGACCGACGAGGGAGGAACCCGGTGGACTTTGATCCTGGTGCGGTGCGGGCATGGCTGCTGGGCGAGCCGGAGCCGGATGATTTTGACCTGATCGTGGCGGCGCTGGAGCGGGCCGGGTGGCCGGGCGAGGCGGGCCGTCTTGAGTCGCTGGCCGAGTCGATGGCCGAGTGCGAGCGGGGGCTTGCCGCGATCGGGACCTCGCCGCAGGGGCGCCACCCGGACGGGACGCCGGTCACCGATGCGGAGAAGCAGGCAGCGCGGGACATGTACGAGCGGGTCCAGGCGGAGCATGAGCGCCGCGGCGGCCGGGGCTGGCGGCAGGCGGCGTATGCGTTGCTGCTGCCGGATGACGGCCGGCCGATGCTCGGGCGGCTGTTCGGCGCGGATTAAGGCCCGGCTCTTTCGCAGTGGTCTAGACCATTGCCGACCTACCCGGCTGTAGGGTGGGGGTCATGGCTGGACCGAATCTCTCTGACGAGCTGGATCTTGACGCGCAGATCCTGTGGAGCTTGTTCCTGGCGTCGCCGATCGCCGCCGAGTTGCGGACCGGGGGCGGCCGGGGGCTGCTGGCGAAGGCGTGCGGCGCGACCGAGGGCCAGGTGTTTACGTGGCTGCGCGGCGAGGCGATGCCTCCCCCGCATCAGGCGCGGGTGTTCATGGCGGCGGCGTGCGACCGGGCACGGGCACGGGCGCAGGCTTCCGCTGAGTACCGGGCGGCGAGTGCCCCGGTCCCGCCCGCGTCGGAGTCGACGAAGGCGGGCGCGCTGGCCGAGGCTGACCGGCTGCACGGGCTGTTCCCGGACTGGAAGGTCAGCGTGGACGGCCTGGAGTCGATCGCCACCGGGCGGGCCAGGCTCATCTGGCGGGCGGAGCACTCCGGGGACTGGCCGGACGTTTACGGGGTCACGGCGGCCGAGCTTGAGGGCAAGCTGACCGGAGTGGAGCGGGCGCTGGCCGATGACCGCAAGCGGCAGGAAGACGCCAGGCGGACGCGCGGGCGCCGGTCAGTGGTATAGCGCCTGGCCTGCGATGGTTCCTTCCGGTGAACCGCTAGTGTTGGTCCTGCCAGCGGCCCCCTCACGGCGAGGCCCGGCCCTCCTGGCGGCTTAGGAGGGCCCAGGGTGGCCAGGCATTACGCCGGTAAGGCGATCCCCGATACGGCTGCCGCTCTCGGCGAGTACCTGGCCGGGCCGCACGCCATGCAGAACCTGTTCGGCTACGGCGCGGGCTCGGAGCACCGGCAGCGCGAGTTCCACAACGCCTACATGCAGGCTTCCGCCGCGCGGGACGGCGGCGAGACGGCGGGGCAGCTGCGGGACCAGGCGGGCGGCCTCGGGCCGCTGCTGGCGGCATTGCGGCCGCGCAGCTCGGCGATCCGTGCGCTGTACCGCAGCGATGCTCCCGCGGCGGGCAGCACCGCGCCGTTCGCCAGCCTCGGCGAGCTGGCCAGGGAGGTCGCGTCGGCGTCCCCCGGCCGGCCGGGCCGCTCCGGGCCGTCGGCGAGACTGCAGCAGCTGCAGAACTCCTTCGGCACCAACGTCCCGTCTGACGGCGGGTTCCTGGTCCCGGAGGAGTGGCGCTCCGACATGGTCCTGGCGTCGCTGGAGCATTCGGTGATCCGGCCGCGCGCGATCGTCCTGCCCGCCTCCGAGGCGGTGCTGCACGTCCCGTTCGCCGACGACACGACGCACGCCGCCTCGGTGCTCGGCGGCATAACCGGCGGGTGGGGCGATGAGGGCGCGCTGGCGGCCGAGACGCAGGCGAAGTTCGGTGACCTGGCGCTGTCGGCCGAGAAGCTGTCCGCGTTCTCGACGGCGCCCAACGAGCTGGTCGCCGACGCACGGGCGCACGGGGCGTTCATCCGCGAGACCTGGCCGATGGCGATCAGCTGGTTTGAGGACCAGGGCTTCCTGAACGGCACCGGGGTCGCCGAGCCCCTCGGCATAGTCTCCGCGCCGTGCCGGATCGACATCACCCGGACCACCTCGAGCAAGGTGCTGTTCGCCGACGTGATCGCCATGCTCACCCGGCTGCTGCCGCAATCCTTCGCCCGGTGCGAGTGGGCGGCGTCGCCGGACGTGCTCACCCAGCTGCTCGGTGACTTCCTGGCGGTCGGGACGGTCGTCACCCAGGGAATCGCGCCGACCGGGTGGCTGCAGGGAGATCCCGAGACGGGCTGGCGGCTGCTCGGCAGGCCACTCAACATCAGCGAGCACGTCCCCGGCCTGGGCTCGGCGGGCGACCTGACCCTGTATGACCCGACCATGTACGTGATCGCCGACCATCTCGTGATGGCGCTGGCCGCGTCGACGCACTCAAGCTTCAGCTCCGATAAGTGCCAGTTCAGGATCGTGTCCAGATTGGCCGGCCGGATGTGGCCGCAGAGCGCGGTGACTCCCCGGAACGCGTCGGCGACGGTCAGCCCGGTCGTGCGGCTGGTCTGACCATGGGCTCCCGCCCGGCCTGGCGGGTCCGGGCGGGCGCGGCGCCGGGTGGGCTTGCCTCCTGGCCCGGCGCCGCGGCAGCGGGCTCGCGTCACCGCGAAGGCCTCCGGTGGCGCGGGCCCGGCAGCGGGCCCTGTGACGGCTGTAGCGCTGTTTCAGTGCCCGGGTAGCGGGTCGCGCCTGATCACGTACGGGTCAGCCAGGCGTTGTTGACAGCCTCAGCACGACGCCAGCGGAATGACATGCCGGGCCAGGGCCGGATAGATGCCCGGAGATCCCTGGACAGCCTCCAGACCGCCAGGAGCCGCATCGGGCCGGTAGCGGCGGCTACTTCCTCCAGGGCGGCGATCCGGATCTCCAGTGTCTCCATGAGCGTGTCAGTCACCGTGGCGTAGGTGATCATCGTGTCCTGAAACTCCTGCTCGGTCATGACGCCACCACCGACAGCACAGGAACCGGTGGCGGATCCGCCACCATTAGCGCGGACGGGTCGGCCCGCAGATGCGCCGTCTCGCGGGCCCTGGCCGCCGCTGCCGACTCGCTGATCTCGGGAACCCGCAGCCGGACGAACGGGTCAGAGCCGGTCGGCAGCGAGCTGGTGCATACCCCGACCATCGACGGATCGCGCAAAGTGGTCGGGCAGTACGACGGATACTCCTTGATGGCCTCACCAAGCCCGGCCACCGCCGCATCCCGCGTCTTGACGCCGAACGAGAACCCGAGGCGGCAATTGTCGCGGATCGCGGTAGGGATCGCGTCCGAGGTGCCCTTCTGCGTGATGACGATCGTGACGAACAGCACGGAGCGGCCCTTGCGGACCAGCTGGCCGGTAAGCGTACGACAGGCCCTGACTTGCTGGTCTGCCTCTTTGTCGCCCTTCACCGAGTCAAGGTCAAAGAACGTGTGCGCCTCATCGATCACCGTGATGATCAGCGGGTTATCCGGGGTCGGGCCGAGGTGCCACCCGTTCCGGGGCCCGGTGCCAGCCTCGACCTTACCCAGCCGCTCGCGCATGAACTCGTGGACCAGGCGGAGGATCTCGGCAGCATCGTGCGGCGAGTCACCGCAATGCAGCCACGCCCGGTCCTGCCAAGCGCTGTAGTCGCCGCCTCCTTTGCCGTCGATGAACACGAACTGGACGGCACCGGTCCCGGCCAGCTGCCACAGCAGCGACAGCACAAGCGAGGTCTTGCCCATACCGGGCAGGCCCACGATCGTGATCCCGGTCAGCCCGGACAGGTCCGCGCAACGGTCAACGGCGTACTCGTCACGGCCAAGATACGGCCGGAACTGTGCAACGCCATTGCAACTTTCATAGGTACCGGGCGGCGCGTCGTCCATGCCGGCCGGCACCGCGAGCGGGTCATTGCGCAGCCCCCGGACGATCAGCCTGCCCGGCTTCGGCTGCGACACCGACACCCGGACGCAGCGCCACTCGTCAGCGAGATGCACGGCAGCTTTCTCGAACTCGGCGCGGCCGACCTTCGGGACCGTCTTCACCGCGGCGCTCACACCGTAGGGGTCAGCGCGGAAACGGGCCCGCGGATGCCGGACCCTCGGCTTGCCGTCGACAGTGCCCTTGCCCGACTTGCGTCCCCGGTGCTGGTCGACCAGGACCAAGGCCATCGCCCGGCACGTCCACCGCCACCGCAGCCGGGCCGCGATCATCAGCGGATAGTTGCGCCTGGCCGCCGGGCCCGCCCGGGCGAACCTGACGACAGCGAAGGCCAGCAAGATCAGTACCACGGTACTGATGACGTACAGCGCAGGCCTGAGAGCAATCGTGAGCGCGTGAGCCACCGGGCGGGCGAGCACCACGGCGGCGAGCACCGCCAGGAACACGAGCACGGCCACGAGGCCGTCTGAGTGCGGATTACGGGACGTGCGAGAGTTGGACTGCATTGGTCTCTCCTGTTGGGTCGATGCAAAGGGCCCGCAGCCTGGGGAAGACAAGCTGCGGGCCCTGCCGGTGAACTACTGGCTGCCGCTGGCGACGATCTCCGCGGAGTCGCACAGCATCTTCAGGGTGGCCTCGAGCTGGCCGGTGCGGCGGGCGAGCTGGCGCAGCTGCACATCAGCCGGCCCGGGCTCCAGCGGCGCCGGGGCCAGCAGGGCCCGCGCGTCGGCGATAATCTGGCCCAGGCGGCGCTTCTCGTCCCAGGTGCCGGTCATGCCGCCTCCCCCTTGCCCTGGACCCGCTGGCCGTGCAAGGGCCGCAGCGCGGAGGCCATGAAAAACAGGCGACCCCCGGACACCCTGTTCGAGCCCTCGCGCTTCTCCGGGGTGCTGACACCGGCCCGGAGCCCGTCGAACTCGACCTGAGTCCCCGGCTGGATCACCGCGGACGGATCGGCGCCCATCAGCGAGATGGAGATCACTTCGGAGACCGGCTTGCGGCCCGGCTCAGTCACGTACGTGACCGCGATGTCCGCCGAGTACTTCCGCTCACCCGTCTTAGACACGTCGGGAGTGTCCGTCCCGAAGATCGTCTTGGCTGCCGCGCTCAGGAAGATCGCGGACTGGAACGTGTTCTTGCTGTCGACGCTGATGAACCCTGGCATCCTGCTGCCTCCTGTTGTCGATGGCCCTCCGGTCGGGCCGGTCCTCTCAAGAGCACCGTAATCCATGGCTTAACTTCTACGCAAGGCAAGTCTTACGAACCGGGCGGCAAGAGCACCCTTACACTGGCCATCATGACCGGATACACCAAGGGCACTACGCCAGCGGGCGAACTAGCCCGCCTGCGTGAGGCGTTCGCCCTGGCAACGGCGGCCATCAAGGCCTGGCCCAACGCAACCGAGGCCTGGCAGGCGGCCACCGAGCTAGCCGAGCTGGTCGGCGACTTGCGAGGCGAGGCCGCCGAGTTCCGCAGCTACCTGGCCGCCTACCTGCTCGACTACCACGGCGTCACCATCGCCGAGCTGGCCGCCTTCATGGGCGTTAGCCGGCCGCGGGCAAGCCAGATCATCACGCGAGCACGGGAGAGAGGCAACCCAGTGACCGAGCCGACAACCCTGCCAGAGCAGCCGCATGTAGCCCTGGCCATCATCACCTCCGACCGCGGCGTCCTGGTCGCAAGGCGCGTTGACGGCATCCCGCCGTGGACGTTCCTGGGCGGCGAGATCCGCGAAGGCGAATCCTCCGGGGACGCGCTACGGCGCCGCGTCCAGGCCGAGGCCGGGCTGCCCGTCACCTCGGTGCACTTCATCGGGCGCCGGATTCACCCGAAGACCTCGCGGGTCATGGTCTACGGGCACGTAGAAGTCGGCGCCGGTGAGCCGGAGCTGGGCGACCCCGACGACCTGACCGAGGTCCGGTGGGCGAGCATCGACGAAACCCGCGAACTCATGCCAGACATGTACGGGCCCGTCCGGCAGTACCTCGACGAGCTGCAGCGAGCGGCGTGAGAACGTACAAGCGCAAGCGGTCAACCCGTAGTTGACCAGAGGTCAACCGCCAGTTGACCTCTGAAGACCCCCGAGGAGGCACCTGAGATGACCGGTCGGCACGCCCGGACGAAGGCAATACAGCGCCCCAGGCGCCGGGTCACCGAGGCATCCGAATATGCGGCGATGATGATGAGGATCATCTACGGCTACGGCAGCCGCATCGGCCAGGACCCCGCCGCGCTCGCTCACCTGCGGGACCTTGAGGCAGGAATGCGGGATGCCGTCAACGTCGGCATCTACGCAGCCAACAAGCTCGAGGACCGGCCCTACTCGATCAACGAGATAGCCGCGATCCTCGGCGTCAGCAAGCAAGCCGTCCATAAGCGGGTACAGCTAGGCGAGCAGGTTTTCACACGGCTGGAAGCTGCCCGGGCCGATGGCGCCGTCGTCCGCCTAGCCGACATCAGGGCGGCCAGGGCCGCCGTGCTCGGAGAGGCAGGCGTGACCGACAAGACCGGATCACCCCGCGAGATCGCGGCCGGGACGCTAACCCGAACCGGGCGGCAGGCAGGGCCCTAGCCCGTGCCGGGCGAGCAGCTTGTTCATCCCGGCCAGCCCGGACCTCTCGCAAGCACCAAGCAGGGCGGCGTCAAGGCCGGGGATCTTCACGATCCCGTTCCAGACCTCAGCCGGGATGATCGCCACGTCCTCCCCGCCGATCTCGACTCCAGCCAGCTCGTCATCAGTCATCTCATCGGCCTGCCAGCCAGTCTCCTCAGTGATGATCTCGCGCAGGCCCTTAGACCAGGTGATGCACTGATGGCCCTTCGTCGCCGTCTCGTACTCGTGCCACAGCGCCAGATCCTCAACGTCGCCCGTCCAGCGGAAGTCATCAAGGATCTCCAGCGGGGTCCGCGAGCCTTCGCGGCCCTGTTTCATGTCACCACGAGCCATCTCGTTACCAGCTGAGCGGCCGTCCTGAGTTTTCGCCACGTAGTTCCCTGCCTCCTCCGCTGACCTGCATATCCCGACATCGGCGCCATGCGTTTCGTGCGGCAGCCGGTAACCCTGGCTGGTGATCCACCGGGCCCACCTCGAGCGGACGTAGAGCGCGAGCTCGGCCAGGCCCTCGGCGCCGAGCTCACCGCGGATGAACACGAGCGCGTGCGCGTGGGGATGCCACCCCGCCTGGCCATGGGTGACCTCCATCGCCCGGATAGTCCCGTCGATACCCAGCCGGTCCCGCAGGCGGCGCCACGGCCGTCCGCGGATCACCGCGCGGAACCCGTCCGCTATCAGCGGCAGCAGCGCCTCCAGGCGCATGCCCATGTCATGCGGGAAGGTCAGCGTCACCATGGCAACGGTGCCGCCCGCCAGATCCCAGCTGGCCGCAGCTGACGAGATCTCCTGCGCACGCCCGTTGCGGATCTTGGCCGAACAGACCGGGCAAGCCCAGATGCTGCCGCAGCTGGTGAGCCCGGAGAAGTGCGCAACGTCCTGCTTAACCCGGGCCCGGACGTTACCGCCATCGCCGCCATGAGTGACCCGGCCGCACTTGCGGACCCGCTCAAGCCTCGACTCCCGCCAGAGCAGTCCCCGCTGCGCGTACCGGACATGACGCCTGGTGACGCGCGTATCGCCGCCCGGATCCAGGAGAGCGGATACATGTTTCGCGTAGTGCCAAGGGGCGCGTCCGCCTGGCCGCGGCTCTGCGCCTGCGGCGCCCGCCGCGGCGGCTTCGCTGATATGGCTTCGCGCTGAGTTCCGGGCCCTGGCCTCGCTAGTCGCACGTCGATGCACTGACCGGGCGCGCCTTGACCTGCTAGCGGACTCGCGTTGTACCGTATGCATGCGTCGCCCTATCGACGTTGCGAGAACGGGGCCCTGCTGCCAGGCGGGGCCCTGTTGCTTTGGGGGAGAGAGTGGCCGGCTATCAGCCAGCAAGCGCTTAGGCGCGCGGGGAAGGCTTTCGTTATAACGAAAGTGATAGGGGAGCTGCGGCGCGGTTACGGCGCGAGATCAGCGCCTGACCATCAGTGCCGTGCTGACGTCGATGGTACAGGAGCCGGTCTGGCCTGGGTACCGGTGATGCTGGCGCTCAGGTTACGGCCGTGTCCCTCACTATCAAGGGTGCCTTCGGCATCCCTCCGGGCAGACCCTTGACAGCGAGCCTCTGACACGACCTCTGGCAGGAAGAGGGGCAGGCAAACGGAGCCTGCCAGTCCCGGCGCGCCAGCATCACCTTTACCACGGCTGTACTCACCGGTAACCCAGCATCGTTACGTTAGAATTCGTCAGCATGCGACCCAAGCCAGTAAGTGACACAACCGGGACGCGGATCCGGGAAACCAGGAAACGGCACCTCTGGACAGTCGATGACCTGGCAGCCGCGCTCGCCGGGCAAGGCGACGATCACCTGACCGCATCCGTCATCGGGGACATCGAATCCGGGCGCCGGTACAGCAACGGGGCCAGGCGCCGCGGCATCGAGCTGGACGAGCTGTACGCCATCGCCCGGGCCCTCGAATGCTCGCCGCTGCTGCTGCTGCCCAGCGAGGAAGGCCCCGGATTCCTCGGCCCGATGCAGGAGAAGGATCTCCCCAACCTGATCGAGGCGCTCCAGGGCTGGCAGTCATTCCTGCAGCAAGTCGGGCTGCCTGGACAACGCGAGACATGAGCAGGTGTCGAACTACCGCGTCCGCCAGGTGCTCGCGCTCGGGCCGCTGCCAGACCGGCAGCTCCGCCTGCTAGTCGCGCTGGCTACGTGGATGAACGACGAGAACAAGACCATCAAAGTCAGCTTCGGGATCATCGCCCAGGACATGGGCAGGTCCATCGACACAGCGAAGCGGGCCCGGCGGGACGCCGTAGCAGCTGGGCAGATCACCTACACCAGCACCCGGGGCCGCGGGCACGTCACATCGTGGACCGTTGATTGCCTGCCCGGGAAAGGGGTGCAACGTAGTGCACCCTTTTCTGGCGACGGTAAAAGGGTGCAACCGTCCGGGGAAAAGGGGGGCAACGGCTCAGATAAAAGGATGCACATACCTAGCTCTGACCAGGACCGCAACGCTCAGGGGCTTGACCTTGTAGCTGATGCTTCTAGCGCGCTCGGCCCGCCAGGCCCTCCGGGCCAGGCCGAGCACAGGCTGCCGCTCGATGAGGTTGTATCCATGGCCGAAGCGATGGCCGAAATGCGAACAACCCTCAGCAAGAAACGAGTACGCCGATGAGCGCGCCGACCCCGGCACTGCTAGCCGACCGGACGATGAGAGCCAGGCGCGAGTCAATGTGCGCCAGCTGCAAAGAGCCGGTCCAGGTCGGCCAGTCGATCAGCAGAGTCGGCACCTGGATGCACACACAGTGCGCGATCGAGCGGCGCCGGGCATCGCTGGCCGCCGCAGCCGCCGCGCTCGCCGCCAGCACCGAGGAGGGCTGATGCCCAGGCGAGGCAAGCAGGCGCAGCAGACCGGCAGCGTGCGCAACCTGCCAGCACTGCCCGCAGCAGGCGCCCGGTGCCAGCACCGCGGCCCCCGCGGCCGGTGCCACGGCCACGCCCTGCCCGGGCACGACCAGTGCGTAGCCTGCCTGCTGAAAGACGCCGGGCACGCACAGCAGCAGCTCTACGACGACGGCCGGCGAGGCTGGCATGACGACGCTAAGTGATGACCATGCGGCCCGCTGACCAGCACCGATGTCACGATGC
>WNGE01025757.1_pt1 | contig 12122 bp, 10 predicted proteins | sample 5400651 | NCBI WGS metagenome assembly WNGE01 (sample SAMN13153370, study PRJNA577476) | soil metagenome | isolation source: 60 cm soil or saprolite under grassland replicate 2 | place: USA:California | collected 2016-06-15 | reverse complement strand
GAGGAACATGTGCTGACAACCTAGAACTCCCATCTTGTAGCGTCAGCAACTCATCGACCGTCACGCTCGCCAGCCCAACTGCGGGAACGTGTCCGGATTCGGGTGCTCTCTCAATGTTACCTCGACCGCACGAGACAGCAGCTCTCCTGTAAACAGAGCCGCAGCCCTCCGCCATGATCCCCGAGAAGCCCGTACACCCCCGCCAGCCATTTCGGCTGTCGGTGCGACTGGCCTGCCCTAAAGCGCCGCCAGCGAGTCCACAGAGCCATTTCCGAGTCACGGCGCTGGTGATAAACTACCACTGCCGCTCGGCGCCTCACTACTGCTACTCCACCGCCGAGCGGAAGGCCCCGGCTGGCAGGGTGTGCCCCATCTAGACCCCATCCGGGGCGCCTGTCTCAGCGCCGCACAGGCACAGAGCGGCGGTCCTTGTTCGGAGGCAACCATGCGCAAAGTGCTGATTGCAGGATTGCTGGCAGCAGGAATGACGGTCGTACTCTCACCGCAATCCTTTTCGCAGGGGACAGGTGGTGCCAGCGGCGCGACCGGAGGCGCAACGGGCGGCAGCACCGGCGCAGCGATCCCAGTGCCACAACGGGGACCGGGATTTGCGGCCGGGAGCAACGATGCCCCTATCGGACAACGTCAGCCGACCGCGCAGGACGTCCCGCAAAACGAGAACAGCGCGATCGACGCGATGACCAAGATGGACAAGGAGCTCGATCGCAAGCTCACCATCTGCCGCGGTTGCTAGAAATGCGCTTTTCCGCCCGATCTACCCAGCGCCCGTCCGCCTAGAACCGCGCTGCTAACCTAATCGCAAAAAAACCTGGGCCAAAAAATTTTCAGCCGGGCCCGGAATAATTCGCGGGCAAGCGTGGGCCACCATAACGCTGAACCGTCCGGACCACCTGAACGCCATCGACGACCGAATGCCGACGGTCTCTGTCCGGAATTGCCAGTATTGTGGCCGGGGTACCGATCACGAGCGCGTCGCGATCCTGTTGCGCATGTACCTTGACCACAGGCTTCCCTCAGAGGTGTTCACCACGGGCAGGCGGCTGCGCGCCCATGCGACGCCGGCCGAGCGAGACGTGCAGCTGTCCCGGGTCTTGCGCCGCCTTGTTGTTACAGGCAGGCTTGAGACCGACGGCTAGCTCGAACTTCGTTGGCTGCTGAACGGCAAGCGCGGCAGACATGACTCTCTTGAAGATGCGATTCGAGAAGCACTGATTTCCCTGAACGTTTGTTCAAATACCTCCAACGATCTATCTAATTAGATACCTCCTATCTAATCAGATACCTCTGGCGATCTGTCTAATTCGTGATTTCAACGCTGCAACCGCTGAAAAAGGGTTGAAGCCAAATGCGGAAGCATGGAACCGGTTCCCGCAATCAGAGTTGATACTTGCGCCAGTGACCACCTCGAGGGCGATCCCATGCGAAACACAATGACCGGCCGCTCCGCGCTTGCCTTGCTTGGAAGCGTGGCCGCCGTTGCCATCGTCGGCGGCGCATCGCTGATCGATGGTTCCATGAGCCCGGCTCCGGCCCAGGTGCAAACCCGCACCTCCGTCTCGGTCGATTTTCACGCGGTGCTCGACCCGCACGGGCGATGGGAGCGGCATTCCCGATGGGGCGAGGTGTGGCTGCCCGTCAACCGGCCGCGCGATTGGCGGCCCTACACCGACGGGCACTGGGCGTACACCGAGGAATGGGGCTGGTACTGGATCTCGGCGCAGGACGAGGAGGATTGGGGCTGGGTCGCGTTCCATTACGGCCGCTGGGTGTTCGATCCCGACCTGGGCTGGATCTGGATCCCGCGGAACGAGTGGGGTCCCGGCTGGGTCGATTGGCGCCGCGGCGGGAATCGCGTCGGCTGGGCGCCGCTGCCGCCCGACGAGATCCTGGTCGAGGTCGAGGAGTGGCCGCAGGTGTGGATCTTCGTTCGTGATCGCGATTGCTTGGCACCGCGAATCGTTGACGTGATCTTGCCGCCGCGCGAATACGATGTGTTCATCCGCGAGACGGTGGTCGTGAACCGGACCATCGTGGAGGAACGCGAGCGCATCGCGATCAATCCCGGGATCGAGCCGGAGTTCATTGCGGCGGCGGTCGGCCGTCCGCTGGTGCCGGTCGAGGTACGGCCGCCAGTGCTCGCAGGCACCCTTGGCGTGTCGAACGCCGTCGAGGTGCGCGCGACGGAGCGGCAGCGCATGCAAGTCTCGGTCACCGAGAAGCGGCAGACATCCATTCAGCCCGCGCAAAACATTCCGCCGCCGACACCGCTGCGCGCCGGCGAGAAGGGTCGGCTTGGGGAGCACCCGCCGACTGCCGCCCGCGAGGCGCAGCAGCCGGGCACGGCGGCACCTGGCACGGCACAGCAACCGCAGCGACCCGGCGCTCCTGCCGAGACGCGGCGTGAGCGGCCAGGTGCACCAGGCGCAGCGCAGCGACCGCAACCGCCCGGCGCTCCGAGCACCGTGCAACAGCCACCACGGCCGGGTGCGCCCGGCACGGCGCAGCAACCCGAGCAGCCTGGCGCGCCGAGCACGGCGCAAGAGCGCAAGCCGCCCGGTGGTCCGGAACAGCGACGGCCGAGCGCGGAACGCGGGCCTGGCGCGGCGCCGGAACAGCGAGGTCAGGCGCCCACCCAGCCGGGTCGCGAGTCGCGCGGCCAGCAGCCACCCGCGACCTCGCGGCCGGAGGAGCGCGGAGCCATTGTGCCTCCAGAGCGTGGAGGCCGCGCCGAGCAGCGCCAACGTCCGAGCCCGCCTGAGGAGCGCGGTGGTCGCGCCGAGGAGCGTCGCGGGCCGCCGCCTCAGGTCGAGCAACGCCGAGGTCCAAGCCCGCAAGAGCGCGGTGGTCGCGCCGAGGAGCGTCGTGGGCCGCCGCCTCAGGTCGAGCAACGCCGAGGTCCAAGCCCGCCGAGTCGCGGCGAGGAGCGCCGCGGACCCGGCATGGCGCAGGAGCCCCGCGGCGGCGCGGCGCGGGGACTGGGCGCCGGCCCGCCGCAGCAACGTGGCGAGCCACGCGGCGGTGCCGGACAATCGCAGGGTCCCGCCCCCGGCGAACGGCGGCAGTAGCTCGCTGCCGCAACGACTTCTCGCGAATCGAGATGGCGTGGTGTGACCCATCCACGCCGCTCGTTTATATGCATCAACCCCGTTTCAATCGGGGCCATCCCCCATTTAAAACCTGCCGATGGTCGGTCTGGCGAAACTGCAAAGGCCGTTGCCGAAGGTCTGCATAACAGCTGGTGTGCGCTCGGGCACGGTCCGGTTTTTAGTTCAGGGGCCACTGATACAACATTTCATCGATTTCCCGAAGGAACGGCACGACGAGAGCGACTATCTTTAGAACCGTCCGCGGCATGGTCATCAGCTTGATTTCCCGTCCGAGTTCTCGCGAAAACCGCGCCACCAGTGCCCGCATCGTTTCCGCGGGCGCGCACGGCAGCATCCACAGTCGCCCGTACGCATCGTCGCTTGCAGTGCCGAGCGCCGCTAGCCCCGCCGCGACGCGCCCACGCTTGCCCGCGATGGCCGGACGCCAGAACTGATCACCCAGGTCTGTTAACGTCCCTCCCGGCCCGTAGAAGTCTGACGCGCGCCCGCTCGTCGCCCGAACATCGCCGCGACGATGTGCCTCCCACATTCGTTCCGCGACGCGCGCCCTGATCTCTCTACAGCCTGCTTCAAGTCGTGTAGCTCGGCGAGCCAATGTTTGCCCGGCGTGAGGTTGTGGTCGTCAGCGGTGCCGAGGTCGACTATCCATTTTTTCTTTGCCATCAAAAACCTACCTTCCCGGTGCTGGGCGCCTTTTGGTACCACGCGTCCCATGCTTTCCACGACGTACCCGCGACCACGACCTCTTTTTCCTCGTGAATGTTCTTGCCGTAGGCCGGCACCGAGATCACCGCGGTCCGCGGCACCCGAGCCCGCACCACCACCGCGTCCAGATCCCCACCAGCTTCTCAAGGTCCGCCGCGTCAGAGCGATTGGCCACCTCAATTTCCTTTGCCGTTGGCCGGCGACAACGCGCGCGCCGGGATACGAAACGCTCGCCGCCAGCGCGATCCCGGCCCGCCGGCCACGATCCTCACGCCAGCCGCGCTGACGCTGCGCCACGCGCCCATCGCCGATTGTGCCCGTTACGACAACCTCAGGAGAACCCTCTGATGGAACGATCCCAACTCTTCGACCTCATGGGCGAACTCAAGCTCTACGGCATGAAGGCCGCCTTCGACGAGATCATGGCCACGGCCGTCAACCGCCAGCACGAACCTCAGCGCATCGTCGGTGATCTGCTCAACGCCGAGATCAGCGAGAAGCAGGCGCGCTCGATCAAGTACCAGCTCACCATCGCCAAGCTGCCGCTTGCCAAGGACCTCGACGACTTCCAGTTCGACGGCACGCCGATCAACCAGACACTCGTCAACGAGCTTGCCGGCGGGGACTTCATCAGCCAGCAGCGCAATGCCGTGCTGGTCGGCGGAACCGGCACCGGCAAGACCCATCTGGCCATCGCCATCGCCAGAAGCTGCATCCGCTCCGGCGTCCGCGGGCGTTTCTACAACGTGGTCGATCTCGTCAACCGGCTCGAGACCGAGACCCGAAATGGACGGCAAGGTCGGCTCGCCGACCACCTCACCAGAATGGACTTCATCATCCTCGACGAACTTGGCTATCTGCCCTTCGCTCAATCCGGCGGGCAACTCCTATTCCACCTCGTCAGCCGGCTCTACGAGCGCACCTCGATCATCGTCACCACGAACCTTGCCTTCGGGGAGTGGCCGAGCGTCTTCAGCGATCCCAAGATGACGACCGCGCTACTCGATCGCCTAACTCACCACTGCGATATCATCGAGACCGGCAACGACAGCTGGCGCTTCAAAAGCCGAGCAGACGATCACACGCCAACCCGCGCTCGCCCCGTCTCCGCAGCCCCGACCAGCTCCGACGTGGCGAGCGCTAATCGCTCGAAACGTAGGACGAGGGGGTCCCTTTTGGACGCCGATCAGGGGTCCCGATCGGACGCCGATTGACAGTTAGACCCAAGCAAGCAGGGGCTCTGTTGAACGAGCGCATGAGGCGGTGGGCTTGCTTCCGCGCCAGTCGGGCTAACTGATGTCCCCGCACGCGGCTATGCGGCAGTAATCACTCCGGCAGCCCGGCTTTTCGCAGGCCCTCTGGTCTTCTGGGCGGAACGGTCCCAACACGTCTTTGAGATTGGAGACGCGCAGCGTGGGATCGAGCTGGCGCAATCTGGTGCTCACTTTCTTCGCTTCCTCCATATGCCCGGCAAGCGCATTGCTCGCGGCGGCGATGCGTAATAGAGAGTGGGTTTCGGGCAGCTCGCGCAGTGCCATTTCCGCACATGATGATGCTTCATCATAGCGGCCCGCGACGAAATGAGCGTGTGCGGCTGCATTTTGCATCACAGGCATGAGCGGATCGAGCGGACTCAGGCGCACAGCGCGTGCGAGGTGCTCGATAGCCAAGTCCGGCTTGCCAAGCCAGTATCTCATGCAGCCGCTGGAAAACCAGACCGTAGCCAGGTTCGGATTGAGCACGAGCGCTCGATCGATGAAGGCGGCGCCGGCGTCGGCCTCGTGGACGACATAGGCGAGCGCAAACCCGCCCGTGCCGAGCGCGACAGCGTCGTCCTTCCCCAAACCCACGGCCCGGTGAGCCAATCGCGCGGTTTCGGTGACCTCTTTCGCCTGATCGGTCATCCACTTGTTGTTTTTGCGCTGGACGTAACAGTTCGCGGCGAAGCCATAAGCCGAAGCAAAATCCGGATCGAGTTCGATTGCTCTGTAGAAGAAACTCAGCGCCTCGTTGTTGCTCTCCTTGGTCCACTGATAATAGCTGGCCATCCCACGCACATAATAGTCGTAGGCGTCCAGGCTCTCGGTCGGTTTACGCTTGGCGCGCTCGATCTCCGCCTGCTCTAGCTTCGGCGCAATCGCGCCCACGACACTCGCGGTCACCTGGTCTTGTAGGTCGAAGATATTTTCCAGCGCGCCGTCGAAGCGGTCCGCCCACAGATGCGCCCCGGTCGAGGCATTGATGAGCTGGCCTGCGATGCGTATTCGGTTCCCTGACTTGCGCACGCTGCCTTCCAACACGTAGCGGACCCCGAGTTCAAGACCGACCTGCTTCACGTCCACGGCCCGCCCCTTGTAAGTAAAAGTCGAATTGCGGGCGATGACGAATAGCTGTCGGAAGCGGGACAGGGCCGTGATGATCTCTTCCACTATGCCATCAGCGAAATGCCCTTGCTCAGGGTCGCCACTCATATTCTCGAACGGAAGCACGGCAATCGAGGGCTTGTCGGGCAGTGGCAGACTTGGGCGTGGGGTGGCTGCTGCCCCGCTCGGGCGCACACGATAGACCCGCACCGTTTGGGCGATATTCTTGAGCTTCTGTTCCCCCATGTCCTCGCTGGTAAACTCAAGCTTCCCCCGCACCTGCCGGTGCGCGTCATCGGAGAGGCAAATGCCCCCAGGCTCAGCCAGCCCCTCCAGCCTTACCGCCACGTTGACCCCATCCCCGAAGATGTCGCCACGGTCGATGATGATGTCACCGACATTGATGCCGATGCGGAACTCGATCCGCTTCTCTTGTGGCACGTTAACATTGCGCTGGGCCATGCCCCGCTGGACATCGAGTGCACAGCGCATCGCGTCCACAACGCTGCTGAACTCGGCCAGCATCCCGTCGCCGGTGTTCTTGACAACCCGCCCACGGTGCTCAGCGATCTTAGGATCGACGAGGGAGCGCAGATGGTCCTGGAGTTGGGCGTGCGTACCCTCTTCATCCATGCCGGTCAGTCGGCTGTACCCAGCGACATCGGCTGCCAGGATGGCTGTGAGCCGTCGTTCTACTCGCTCCGAGGACACGGGTACGCTCCGTTCAAGGCAGGCGCATGATAACACCGCGTTGCCGGGATTGGGACGTGAGAGGACCCTCGGGGTGCATTCCGACCAACGGGAAAACCCCCGCCGCCAAACGCATTGACCACCACGGCCCCGTTTCCCTTGGAGCCTGTCTGCGAAAAGGGTCGCCGGTACCTTGCCCCTCATTCGATCACCTCGTCGGCGCGGACGAGTAGGGAGGGCGGCACGGTAAGGCCGAGCGCCTTGGCTGTTTTGATCGGAAGGCTTGGTGCCTTTGAGAATCCTATCGACGTAGTCGCCTGCACGGCGCCACAAATCGGCTAGGTCGGGGCCGTGTACGATCAATCCACCAATGGCGAATTGTCGGAAGAGGTAAATCGCGGGCAGATGATGTTTCGCCGCAAGCGCGACAACTCGCGGGGCGTGGAGATTGGTCAGAGGATCGGCAAAAACATCTATTGCATCGGCGTGCTGGGCGGCGGCCGAGGCAAAGGCGATGTCGAGTTCCTCGGCCGTGGTCGCCTCAACTATCAGCAGAGCCACGCCTAGGTTCCGGGCTGTGCGGGGCACCTCCTCGGCTAATATCAGCCTGTGAATTGGATTGCCCGGATTGACCAGGATCGCAATTTTCGAGGCGCTAGGAACAATTTCCCGTAGGATTTCTATTGATTTTCCGACGAAATCTCCTGGCACGAAGGTCGCAAGACCCGTTATGTTGCCGCCTGGACGCGAGAGACTTTGGACGAGGCCGAGACCCACGGGATCTCGGCCACAGCCACGAATACAATCGGAATTCTGGCAGTTGCCGACAGCGGCCCGATCCGCAGGGGGCAACCTGGGACCGGGACCGCCCGGCCGGGGAGGGGCACAAACTCACTGAACTCCCCGGCCCTGGAACGGTAGCATTAAACCAGAGCGAGTGGAGTTATTTTTTTGTGCAGCGCAATGTCGGTCAGTCCCCTGGCGTTTAGCGGCCCTAACGAATGTCACGAGAGAGGCCGCCCGAGTTTCCGCGGGCGGCCTTTTAATCCGACGCTTGGCTATCCTGCGCGGGGTCCGGCGAGTGGGCGCCGGAGGTCGGGAATTCTGAGCCTGTAAACATGATTCAGGGGCGTTCGGTTCCGCCGCCGATATGCATCCGGCTGGCCGGTAGCACGCTGGTCCATACGGATGGGCCGCGTTCAGCCGGGTCAGGATCCCGGTCCGGGGCCAGGAAATTGTGGACCAGGGTATCGATCGCGATCATCGCCGCCCCGACTTCGACCCACCGGTCCCGCTCATGGCCGGCACCGAGCAGCAGGCTCGACAGCGCCACGCTCAGCACCTTGTCGGATGCTCCGTAGACATGCCGCAGCGGCCCCAGAACGGCTTCCCGCATTCGGCCCGCCCGGACGATCGGCCTCAGCGAGCCTCGTATCGAGCCAGGCGACCACTTCCCCGCCGACACTGTCCCGGCAGAACAGAAACAGGCCGTACGCCAGCTGGTTCAGGCCACCATTCCGGAGCCGATGGGTTGGCAACGGGCAGGCCGAGAGATGATCGGGCTCGGCGCAAGTGCCTGAGCTCTTGCGGTAGCGGCATCCTTCGAAATGCCAATAGCTCTTGAGCTTCGGGCATGAAGGGGACTTCCACGGCCCTCTGCACCTGTTTGTGGCAGGGCCGGGGGCGTTCGCGTTTTTTCTCGGGCAGCGCCAGATCGCAATCGGGCCGCTGATCTGCGGTTTTTCGATCGCTCGGTTACCCGTCTCTTTCTCGCAGTTAGAATCTAGCGGGCGGACTGCCCCGTGCCTTGCGACTCTAGAAACTGCATGAACTGCGCGAACAGCACTTCCCGCTCTCGGGTCGACAGCGTCTTCTGACCAGACGAAGCAGTGTAGCTTTCAAGAAACCGTTCAAATGCCAACTTTAACTCAGCCGGCGATTGGCCAACCGCATTGCCTTGACTTCGCATAGCCACACTCCGATGTGCTGCGAGCCAGTCGGCTGCGGGCTTAAACCGTGTCCAACCGGGTATTTCAGCCGAGAGATTGACTTCGTTCCACTTAGGATGCCTCGCGCTGCTGTGGAATTGATCAATTTTTCCGAAGAACTCCTGCACAAATTTGGCGATTTTCTTATAGCGCACGGACCCTTCCGGCCAGAAATAAGTGACAAGTAGTGCCCTGTTCGCAAGAGTCGGCACAGACGTTCCTTCAGCGATCAAATTCGGATAATGTTCATGTGTAATCTCGGCAGGCAAGTAATCAGAGAATATTGAATGCAGATCGTGATTGGGCAAGCTCTCCCGATCGAGCGCTAGAAAATGGACCCCGTCCTCTTTCTTTAGTTTAGCCAAAGCCGCCTGTGGGGCGCCCGAGAGGATGATCATTGCGGAGATTTCACCTTCGCGCAATTTCTTGATTGCCTCATCGTTATCATAATTGGCCCGTTGAACATCAATCTTCAGCGCATTGAAAATAATGTCGGCAGTAACCTCTGTTTGACTATCCTTAAGATTGAAGCTTACCTTCCTGCCGCTCAAGTCGTCATAAGTCTGTATTTCATTCCTCGCCAGAACATGAAATTCGGAGTTGTAGAGCTTCGTAATATACTGAATGCGTTGTTCTACATTCGCGTAAAGCTGGGGATCGCGTTTCTTTAGGAGTCTAAGATTGTCTTCATCGACAACGCCCATATCGATGCCCTTCATAAATAGCACATCGTTCGCGTTTTGGAGACCCCCGACGCCCAGTATTGGCAACACACGCAGGCCATCCGGCCGCAAATCATTCACGACATTGCGGATGTCTTCGGCAAATCGAGCGCAAGTACAAGAAAGACCAGATGTAACAATACTGACCGCAATATCATTTGTCTGGCGTTTCTTTTCTTCGTAACTGACCGACGCTTTTTGGCCCTGGGCTTGCGCAAGCTGCAAAGGCAAAGTGAAGAACACGCATAGCAGCATCAAAGCATTCTTGGCGACTGAGCTGGAGATCCTCATGATATTTCCTCACGATTAAGACTGGATGACACCTCTAACTAGGTGGTGCGAACCGGATTTCAGCCAACCTGGTCCATTTTGCGACACAGAGCGACTACGAAGCATGCGGCGATATCAGTTTCGTCTGCTCGCCAGCATCTCGAGTCGCCGCGGCGCATCGACCGACCCGGATTGCTTGGCTTTCTCGTACCACTCTCGCGCCATCGCGATGTTTGGAGCGAAGCCATGGACTGCGATCTTCTCCAGCACGATGGGATCATAGGTTCCGGCAAGCGTCAGCGCGGCTCGCGCATCGCCCGCCTCGGCCGCGCGCTGCAGCACCAATCGGGCCGCGGCGAGATCGCCGCTCGCGATCAATTCATCCCCACGCTTCAGTGCCGTGGCAATCTCGTCGGGGTCGAGTTGGTGGATCGCATACGCTTTTGGCTTGGCTTCCGGGACCGCCGCCTTCGCCCACTCAAAGCGCAATGACCTGCGATCGGCAAGGCTGTCGTCGGCAAGGCGCAAGTCGATGGTGAGGTCCATTGCGCCGACGAAGTCCCGCGGCGGCTGGAGTATGACATCCTTGAGATCTGCGGCGGATAGTCGCCAGCTGTGGTCGCCTGCCGGCTGGCCCGCCGATAAGGTTGCTCCGTTCGCAAGGCCGCCGATGGCCAAGAGGGCACCGTCGCCCGGGCCACGAACTGACACGCCGAGAGGAAGGGCCTCACCTGTCCCCCGCGACCCTGCCTGGTTGGCGACCAACTTGGGAGCCGGCTGGCTGGGACGCCGGGCAGTACCCGACGTTTGCCCCTGGAATCGTGACCAGTACGAGCTCGATTCGTCGCCGCTCTTGTTCGCCTCGCTCGTCCACGGCTTCGCGACGACGATGAATGCGATCCCTACTGCGACGGCGATTGCAAGCGCGAGACGCCCCAGCACACCCATGACCGAGCGTTGTCCCGGGACCAGAGGCGGCTCCGGCGATACCGTCGGCTGGAGCGAACGCGGTAGGGGGAAGCGCTCGATCATCACGCCCTCGTCCGGAACGGCCGCGGGTGGGGCGGATTGGGAAAGCTCATCCTCTTCGAAGTTCTCGAGACCCGTCGCGGCCTTATCGCGCTTAGCCGCATGAGCGGCATCACGGACCCATTTCGGTGCACAGGGCGAAGGTTCGTCAGGACTGGCCGTTCGATCCAACGGACTACTCATGGATCGCCTCCCGCTTGTTCAACCTAGACCACCTCGTCAACCGCCTCGGTCTCTTGCAAATCGGCGGGCCCACGATGCGCTGCCGCTTGCTAAAGACGCAGCAAGCGAGCGGGCGTGCTGCTGCCCGCTGCACGTCGCGACGATCAACTCCTGGGCATGTTGTTTCGGTCTCTTGCCGCGAGAGAACACTGATCGGCATTGCCGGGCCGGACACAGACGCACCGGCGTCGAAAACGCCTAGCCTCCACCCCGATCGGGCGGTCCGCTGCCGAGTTCCTGACATGCCTCCCCCTGAGCGCACCGGCAGTCGCACAAACACGCAAACGACTACCGGGATCACAGGATCCCCATCCTCGTCGGATCAGCGTTTCTTGCAAATGAGGCGATTTTCGCTTTGAATGTGACATGAATAAGGCTACCACCCTTCGGCCACGCGGTGGCAACGTGCGCAATTCGATGAACGATGTTCGCACACACGGCGCCCTTCGCCTACAAGCACCACACGCCGCGAGCGTGATCGGCTTGATGTCTCGGTCGATAGCTTTTGGCGACCTCGATGTGTGCGGATCGATTCGTGCGGGGCTGAGCGCCAAGAACCTAAACTCATCATCTGCGCACGACACGTTCGACAATTTGCGCCTAAATTCACCATAAATCAGAATGATTGGCGTCACGCTTTAGGCCACGAGGACGCGATGATCACACGACGCAGCTTGTTCAAGGCGGTTCGCTATCACGAAGGAGCGTACCGCGAGCCAGTCCTTTTCGGACGGGGATGCCTCTGAGCGGTCTTTCTTCCTTGCAGAGACTGGAATCCGGCCTGCGCCCGCGCCAAATCGCAGGTATTGGCCAACCGCGGGAAATATCGGTTAGCATATGAGTGCGTGGTGGTGGATGCCAGCCCCGATTGAACCCGTCTCCAATTCTCCGATTCCCTGATAACAGGGAAATCAGCAGGGAATTTTGCAAAATCTGGGGCTCCGCCCCGAATTTCGGCGCTCAGTCAGCAAGCTGGTTCAATGGCTTGCAGTTAAATTCCCTACG
>WNGE01014428.1_pt1 | contig 12123 bp, 13 predicted proteins | sample 5400651 | NCBI WGS metagenome assembly WNGE01 (sample SAMN13153370, study PRJNA577476) | soil metagenome | isolation source: 60 cm soil or saprolite under grassland replicate 2 | place: USA:California | collected 2016-06-15 | reverse complement strand
GGTAGTGGCTCATTTGAGAAGGATAGCCCGGTCGAGATTGTAGCGATGGAGAAAGAGCAGAAGACAGGCCTCGTGCATCACCACAGACTTGGAAAAGGACAACGTCATACGCACAAAACGGGCGAGTCGTTGGCGAAGCGTGTTGTTCCACCGTTCCACGTGGGCCGTTTCTCCTGTCTCTTTGCCCACGGCTGTGTGCTGCTCGCTGGGGATCACCGCCTTGTAAGCCGCCCAAAAGTCTGTGAAACAATGCCCCTGGCGGTATCCCTCTGGAATGGCCTCCCACAACCGTTGACACGTCTTTTTACTCCGATCTCCCAGAGCATAGGCGACCACTTGACGGCTCTTTCGACACAGAGCGATCCAAATCCAGGAGTCATTGGCTTTTTTGAGCACAAACGACCACAGCTCATCGAGTTCCAGCGTGGTGGAAGTGGCATCCTCTGGGTCGGGGGCCACCAGAGTGGTCCATAAGGGAGGAAGCTGAGCTCCTTTTTTTTGATCCAACTGGACACGGTTGCCCGAGAGACCCCAAACGTGCGGGTGAGGCCACGCAGGCTGCTGCGTTCTTGGTAGGCGTGCACAATCTCCTCGCGACGAGCTTCTGGATAGGCATTGGGAGTCGGGTTCTCGCGACTGCGGCGCCCACAGGCATGACAGCGATACTTCTGTTTGCCGTTGGGGGCATGCCCATCGCGCACCAGGGCCTCGCTTCCACAGTGAGGACAGTGAAGGATGATGGTGACCATTGAATACTCCTCTTTTTTATCTGGAATTGGTCCTCACAGTCTACTATATCCTTCTCACTTACGCCACTACCTCGCTTCAACCAGGGCGTTCTGGATGAGACCTGCATCTTTCCAGGCATTGAAGCTATTGCCCTTATATTTACGAACGGCGATGTTGTCTACCACGTCCAGGAGCCCGCCCTTGCCATTCCAGGCATGACTGAGGCTGTCAATGATGAGCACGGCGTAGCCAGCCTGCTCAGCCTCGACAAGAGCATCGATGAACTTCTGAGGATGGAACGTGTCCAACTCCAGAACATCGAAGCTGAAGAGATCGGCATACAAGCTGGCAGAGCCATGCTCCGTATCGATCAAGGCGACGCCCTGCCCGTCTGCCAGCGCGGTCGCCAGCGTGAGCGACGTCCAGGTGTTATGGGTAACAATACAGTGGTCTGTGACGTAGAGCTGATCCGGCGCATCGACGGCAATACACTGAGCAGGCGTTACTCCCACAAACGTAACCTCTTGTATTGAGCGTGCAGGTAGGTACTTGCTTCTGGGAATGTACTGGCTCGCTTTCCGAGGTAATCGGAAAGGCGCAACATCCGGCGGCAAACTGATGCACAATCGATAGGAAGGAGCTCCCTGGCGATACTCACCACGATGCGTGTAGTGAGGAGTCTTTTCAGCCATATGAGCCTTGCCGCCGAGAGACTCAACCAGGAACTGCACATCCTGAGCGAGTCTGGGTGATGAAGAACTATACTCTAAAGAGCACCCACGGGCGTAACCATCAGTATCAAGCAACCCCTGCAATAAAGCAATCCGATGCTCGACGCCCGCGAATTTATACCGATCAGGAATAAATTTCTCCGTAGACTTCTTGCCTACTAACCCATCTTCCCGCAGAGCCGTCACAACAGGGTTATTTCCCACCGTCATACGACCACCACTCACTCGAAACTCGTACGAGGAACTCTTTGTAGGGCTTAAACCAAGGCCGTGAGGGAGATGTTCACGGACGTAATCCTGGATGAATAGTTCAGGATTGCTCAACGTCACCCACCTTTCTTGAAAACAGCCATCACCTAGCAGTACCCCAAACACGTAGGGATCAAGAGCCAATGGTGCCTGTTCTTCAAATTCAATCGCCTTTACCATCGGCTCAAGGCGCGTTTGCGTCCGCCACAAATGGTCATCACAACATTCAGTTGATGAACCATCAGACAACGTGACACGGTAGATTTCTTTCTCCCCTTGTGGATAGACACCGAGAACGTGACTCACATCACCCTGGGAATTGATAATGGCATCTCCCACACGAACATCACCCATGAGTTTCCATCCCGTAGGGGTGAGAATCTTTGCGTCTAGTGGTTGAGCCTTCCCGGAACCAGCCACTCCTGAGAGTGACATTTTGAGGAAGGACTGGTACTTCACTGCTTTTGTGAACATCGAAGACGAACCTTTCTTCCCTACTGCCATCCGGTCAAAGGGATGTTGAACTCTTCAAGAATACGATTCACAATACTGGGATCAGTGGTCTGAAACTGATCATCGGTATATTTCGTCTCGACAGTAAATGTGCCATTGGGCTCTTGCTCAATGAGGGCCTCAGCACCCTCTCCACCACCACAGTCGTTCCCGATGATGAGATGCTCATCGAGCGCTTGTTGCCACTGTTGCATGGCCGTACTCTTTCTCTGCATAGCCCTGGTTATCCTAACAGTGCCAGGGCCGACGCAACCAACGCCGCGAGCGCTACAACAAGGCTTTGAAGGCTTGAAAACGACCTACGAGGTGAACAAGTGTTTCCTGGTGTCGTCCGTACCAGTTGAGCGCGACTGCAACCAGCAGGCTGCTCACGGTCACTTTGACCAAGTGTCTAAAAAGACTGATCATCGAAATCCTTTCTGGGCTACAGCCCAACTATCCAGGGGCCATCCCCCCGCGCTTGTGCACCCCGACCTGGGCGAGATGCACAAAAACGGGTGACAACTACCGCTGGGGCGGCGCAATTGGTAAAGGCATCGATGAGCCGTTCTCGTAAGGACTGGCCGCCGCATACGCCGGATAAGGTGCCTGATAGGGCTGACGGGTGTCCGTGATCTGGAATCCATTGCGCGGCAGTCCGAAGTAGTTCAAAAACTGATCCAGCTGCGCGAGATCCTCGTCAGTGGTCATGTAGAATTCCACACGCAACTGCACATGCATCTCACTGCCACAATGGACACGGACCGCGTTCACCCCGTCAACATACTGGCTGGCAATATGCGGCACGCTGGCCTCACCACGACGCGTCACCTCTCGTACTTGCTTTAACCAATTGCTCGTTTGACCGAAAAACATCAGTCGTTCCTTTCTGCCCCGAGGGGCATAGCTGAGGAAACGTCCCTCACATCAAGGTTGCGGCTTCACAGCCCTGGTGTGAGGGAGCCGCTATCCGAGCGGCCCGCCTCGCGTCTACAAACTGAACTGACCATAGGTAGGGTCATCTGAGTACCGGGTGTCGTACCCGCCCCACGGGTCCGTATGTGGCTGCTCTTCCCACTGGTACATGTTCCTCTCCAATGGATCGGTGTAGCAGTCGTCACCAGAATTGAGATATTCCATTGCCCGGCGATTAGGCAGCCGACGCGCATTGAAACCGTTTTGTCCATCGATAGCGATAGGTAAAGCAGAAGGCATATAGCCGTTCCGCTTCAATGTGAAACCACCGTCGTAGTTGGTATCTAAGTACAAACCATGATTACCGCAATAATTGAGCGTATGGCAGAAATGTGTAAGCGACTTCACGACCTGCTGTTCGTCGCCGTTGCGCCTGGCCGACTTCAGATTTTCGATATCCAGGTTGATGGATTCCACATATATGGTTGCGTCGAGCATCTCAAGTTCCCTTTCCAGGTTGCTCGCTCATCGGGCGGGCAACCTGACGACTTAGCGAGGCGCTTTACGGATTTCAACTTCGGCTTCGATGTCACTTGGGAACACCACCGTTGCCGTTGGGTACTGATCGAGCATGTAGGCTTCCGCTTTCGCAATCGTGCCGAATGTTCGACGGGAGGTGATCACCTCAGTCTCCCGCGCAGGAAGCTCGATCACCTTAAATTTGCCACTCTGCGTGATTTTCGTTGCTACAAGCGTGTCATCTTCCCACTGACGCATAGTTGCAACCTCTCTTCACTAGATAGCCTGTCCACTTGAGCAGGCAACCGCATATCCAACAATCAGTGAGAAGCCAGCGAGGAAATGCCGACTCTCTGGAGGTGCCCTCGCCGCTTTCGCCTCTCACTAAGAGAAAGTATAACACGACATACTGAGAAAATCAAGACAAATTGGACAAATTTCCATTTCATTGACAAAAGCTCCCAAACACCCTATAATCGATAACATCAGTCTAAATTAGACAAGGAGATCATAGCCTATGATGAATGAGGGAACCAGTGCCGAACAAATGCTCTCAGCCAGCCAAGCTGGAAAGGTACTAGGAGTCAGCGGAAAAACCGTAATTCGGATGATGGAAGATGGGGACTTCCCTGGTTACAAAATCGGCTCCGCTTGGAAGTTCAAAAGAGGAGATATCGAAAGCTATATCGAATCGCGCAAGTTCCAAGGTAGAAAAGCGGAATCAACAGATCCGCACGCAGCATAGCCCTGGCGCACGCCGTCACAAGCAAGACTGGCCATCTTCAAACCGGCGTACGCCAACCGCCCTGGAAGTGAGCTAGCTCGCCCCTGCCAAGAAAGAGCAGGAGTGAAATAGTTACACCTATGGAGAGTATATACCATGCAGACGACTCTTTCACAAGCAGTCAAGCAAGCACGTAAAACTGGCGATCAATGTGATCAACGAGCCACAGGAGCCAGTTTATACGCTTTTCCTCCTGTTTTGAGACCTGCACATTTGTCTGTACATTGTCAAACAATGTCAGGAAGTGGTGTCTATATCCCTCATGGCTATATGCACAACCGATATTGTCGTGCTTTCGGCAAAGCGACGAACAAACGACGAATGAACGACTACTTCTCGCCGTGGAAACGAGCCTGCCAGACCAGTACACTACCTCTCAGAAAGAGTAAGAGTCAGGAGGTAGCATGATGACTCAGTTGGTGAAATGCCTTTCCATTCAGCAACCCCATGCCTGGCTGATCACGCATGCAAAGGAATATCCGGACGGCAAAGACATCGAGAATCGGGATTGGAACACATCCTTCCAGGGGCGTATCCTGGTACATGCAGGCAAGAAGCCAGACGAACGATTCTACAGCAGTTACGCGGGCACCTTCATTAAACCGACCATTGGCCGCTTCGCATCACTCTTCCCTGCGGACTTCTCTGAGCGCATCAATGGCGAGGAATGCATGGGCGGGATCGTCGGATGTGTCACCCTGGTGGATTGCGTACGTAGCAACGCGTCGCCATGGTTCATTGGTCGATATGGTTTCGTCCTGGCCGACCCGATGCCGCTACCCTTTATGCCGTATCGAGGACAAACAGGGCTTTTCGATGTGGATCTGGATCAGGTGATCGATTGGTTTCGGACCCATGGCAACGAATTACCACTCGTAACGACAGGGAAACGGCAAGCTGGCACGACTCAGACCGAGTCCCAGATCAAGAGCACCTGGACGCAGGAGAGATGGGAAGTCGCATGAGAACGACTATGAAACGACTGGTCGAAGACAGTGAAACGAGGGAAGAAGCAGGTTATACTCCAAAACAAGCCAGAACTTACAGATTGCAAAGGGGAAGTTATGGAAATACCAACCTACGCAGGTACACCATTATCATTACTCAGAAGAGTCACCGAGCCCGACTCAACGATACCACTCTGGTTGTGGGGAACAACGCAAGATACACGAGAGAACACAGCAGAGAACAGAGAAAGTCTCGCTGCATCAGGATATCAACAGGTTCCTTCTCAGTACAGTGATTTTCTCAAGACAGCATTATTCAGCCAACTCTGCGAGGCCGTTTACCTCACCGATGATCAACCCCAGTTATGGGCAAAAGCGAGCGACTTGGCACATGTCAAGCAACATCCCGTGATACTTGCTTTCTCTTTAGAGCCCAACACCGATAGCGATACCCTTGCAATGCTCCAATTCTTGCCCCTTCCCCATATGGGAGAGTACGCAATCATCAACTCAAGTAAAGAACTGACGATATACAATATCGCACAACTCCCAGAAGCCGTACAAGAACGCTGGAAAATGCTCAATATTGCTCTGCGCAATCTGGCAGCTCCTAGCCAATGGGTACCCCATACGACACAGCACCAATACTGCTCAGACGAACTGTCCTACCACCGACATCTTACAGACATGCGTGGCACATCGCTCAAAGGGAAAAAACCGGAACGCGACCAAGCACGAGAGTTCCTGGCACAGCTAGAAGATGCTCATCAGCAAGTCACAGCACTACACGAGAGCTGGTTAAAGCAAGATTGGCTTGTTCAATGGAAGGAAATTACACGTATGGCTCAAGAACTAGCAGCAGACTACTGTGCCTACCACCAAAACATAACCAGCACCGGCAATAAGCCAATACCAGATATCGCCAACGTGTTTCAGATGGGCATCGCCGAAATATTCACACATCAGCCATTCCAGGCATATGCTGCAGCGACCATAGCTCGCTCTGGTGAATGGCAGCAGGTTCCAGCAGAAAAGGAGAATGAGTTGATTTTATCCTATCAACGTACCAAACCAAGTGGTACCACCTATGTCCAGATCCGCGAAGAAATCACAGGCAATCAATCGCGTGAGACAGCGCTAGCAAACATGTGGGAACAAACAAAGAAGCTCTCTGACCTGGATGCAGATGTGTATCTAGCAATGGTCGCACAAATGCTCAAAGGGATCAAAGACGAACAGGGCAATACATGGATCACTGCACAACAAGTTCTCTCTTATCGAGGCATACAGCCAAAAATAAACAAAGCAGAGTCTGGGAGTTTCTACATCGGGGGTCACCGCTGGGAAGATATCGAAATCATCGCGGCATGTATTAAACGTATGGAAAATGTCGTCATCAAGGTACACGAACAAGAGATTATTGACGACCATGCACCAACCAACAACAAGCGAAAACGTCCACGTAAGACGATAAGCCTCTCATCACGTCTCTTCATGTTTGGCGATACGATAGACCATAAAACGCTCCCGCTAGATGGATCACCCAAAGCTGTCACGATTGCCTGGCAATACCGACAATCCTCCTGGATGGTTCCATTTCTCGAAGGGTCAAACCGCTTTACAGGCTTGCTTTTTCAGAAGGTACTCAACTATGATCCCTACCATGAGAAGTGGGAAAAGCGGCTCTCTCGCCATTTCATGTTCTGGCTCCGCACGAATGCAAGTCATGAGAAAAAGCCCGCTATCACTATTGGTGAATTGCTTCATGAACTAAACCTAGAGACCGATGAACGCTTTCCTCAACGTACCCGCGACCGTTTTGAAAAAGCAATGGATCGGATAACTGCAGATGGCCTGCTGACATGGGACTACAAAGAGAAGATCGAGCTACCAGCGCGTAAATGGCTGCCAACCTGGCTACAACAACACATCATCGTTGAGGACCCCCCTGTCCTCAAAAGCCAGTACATGTCCATAGAAGCAGCGGCCAAGATTGTCCGAGCAGAGAACCGCGTGCCTCGACAAAATCGGCAGAAGAGGGCCAGCGACGAAGGCAAAAATGACTAGATTTGGGACGTTATCCTGAACATAGCGGGACGTTATCCTGAACATAGCGGGACGTTATCCTGCACATACATACGGCGCGAGGTGGCTTCTAGAGCCAGTTTAGTTTTCTTAATTATGTAATTACATAATTAGCGCAGGCGTGCCGCTTGGCTATCGCCGCGTCACTGCGCTAGAGTAGAATCTACACCAAGCAGAGTTCTGTCTAGCAAGAAAGAAAAGTCCCCTGCGGATACAGGGGAGAAAGAGGTTACCATGTCAAATGAAAGGAACCCCTCAGAGGAGAATACCACACCTGACCATTGGCAGGACGTCGAACAACTGCAAAATACACTTGCGCGTTATCTACGCGAACATGAGGCAGGGAGGAGTCACAATCCTAGAGAGATCTTAGAGTGGACACGGGAAGAGCTTCACCGACTTCTGGCTGCATCATCTGAGGATGTGGTTGATGTCTCAGTACGTGATCTGCTTGCAAGCTATTGGGAACAGGTGAGTCGGCGTCGTAATGTCGCTTCTACTGGTTTTTCTGGCCTCAACGACGTGCTCTCGGGTGGGATAGAAGATAGTCGCCTGGTTATTCTGCTGGGAGCCCCAAATACCGGCAAGACGACGTTTGCACACCAGATCGCCGATCATATCGCGGATTCCGGCAGACCGGTCCTCTACGTGACCTCAGAGGATTCCCCCTCGGCGCTCATGGCCAAGACGCTGGCCCGGATCGGGGGCGTGAATTATACCGCCGTCCTCAAGGGTTGGGAGAGTGAGCGTGCACAGATTGATGTGGCCCTGGTCAGGCAAATTGATCGCATGAGTAGTGATCGTTTGCATTATCTGGACGTGACCAATGGTGTCGATGATATGGATGTGATCAGGGAGAAAGCTGCTGCTCACTTTTCCCGATACAGTGATGCATCACAGGGAGGCGGACCAGGCATGTTAGTGGTGGACTACTTACAGCGCATTGCTCGGGCAATTAAGACGCGTAGTGGGATGTCTCAGGATCTGCGTGAAGTAGTGACGCAAGTCGCCGAGCAGCTGCGTGCACTCTCCTGTGAGTTGCATTGTGGAGTGATGGCAATCGCTTCTCAAAATCGTGCAGGGTATTCCAGGGGCGATGCGGGTGCAATGGCATCGGCGAAAGAATCGGGAGATATCGAATATACGTGCGATGTGTTGATGGCTCTGGGGGAGGATAAAGATCAAAGACGCAATGTACCTGCTGGTATGTTACCGATCATGCTCTATGTGGACAAGAATCGACAGGGACAGCGTGGACGTGCCATTCCTCTCGACTTCTGGTCGGATCGTCAGCAATTTACGGAGGTCGCGCAATGAGCCGATTACTGACGGCGGAGGATTTTGTGCATCTTGATATCCCTGCTGTGGTTGAACAACATACCTCCACGCGTCTGCATCCTGGTCGTACGCAGTATTCAGGAGCGTGCCCTTATGAGGATTGTGATCGAGATACCAACGGGTTTATGGTCTGGCCAGAACTGACCTCTCGCAACTGCCACTATAATTGCAGAGGATGTCGGCGTGCCGGTGATATTGTCAAGCTTCTACGAGATATCAAGGGGTTGTCGTTTCAAGAAGTGTGTGATCTGCTAGAGATTGGTCAGGGGAAACCCGCGATTGTCCGTCGTCAGCCATCACCAAACGAGTGGCAACGAAAAGAACGTGAGTTTCTTGCTGGGATCTATCGGTACTCTCAGCGTGGGTTGCAGCACGCGAGAGCACAAGCTTATCTTGCTCAGCGTGGTATTCCCCTCTCGGTCGCACTTGAGTATGGTCTGTGCTACATTCCCCCGTACAAAGAGATGGACGCGCAGACACAGGATAACTTGTTTCATATACGCTTGTGGACGGATCGTTTGATCTTCCCTCTGTCTGATGGTGGTTTCACCGGGCGCGCACTGACCTTCTGGGAGCCGGGTATGGATGAAGAGCAGCACAAGCAGATCCTTGACGACTTCCAGAAAAGGACCGAAGCCTACAACAAAAAGGCAGAGCGCAAGCAGCAAAAACCCGTCATCACTCGGTGGAAGACAACCGCGACATCTGCAATAGCCGCAGGCAGGAATGGAATCCGCTGTGATGATATTCCGGTCAATGTCCTCTCCGCTACGCTGGCCTATGATGGGGACGCCTCTGGGCAAGAAGCGGCGAGACGTGATGAGAAGACATTCAGACGCAAAGGAATCCGTACGATCCGCTGTACCCCGTCGGAAGATGACCAGATCAAGGATTGGTCAGCACGCTATCGCCTACAAGGGAAAGCGGGACTGTTGCACCTGCGCACCGTCCTGCAAGAACAGGGTATTCTGCTGTGTAGTGTCTGTGGGAGGGATGCGACGGCCACCGACGAGATCTTCTTCTTTGATGAGCATGGATGTGCATTCTGCCCGGTCCATTGGTCTGGCGAGATGGGCAGACAGGAGCTGCCTCCATCGGATGCCATGATATCCCTATGCAGGGACACGCAGGATCAGACGATCCTACCAGTGTCCCTGTTGGAGACCCCAATGGAAGGACATGAGGTCACCGTAACACCTCAGATCATCGGTGGATTACCAGGAGAACCTGAGCCAGTTGTGGAGCCTTCATCGTTTGAGGGGTCCTACCAGACGGTAGAGCAGGTGCTTGCCCTGACGCATCGTTTCCCTGACACCGAGCAACTGGTCCTGGACCTGGAAACGACCGGACTGGACCCGCGGACGAGCAAAGTGATCACGCTGGCCATTGGGAAGCCTGGAAACGTGGCGATCATCGATCTTCGTGGGTACTACACGTCTGATCCTGGACAGCAAGAGGCGTGGAAGGATGCGCTGCAGCAGCTCTTGCACCGTGATGTGCTCTGGATGGGCCACAACCTGAAATTTGACTGGTCCTTCCTCGCCCAACAGTTTGAGGTGAGGCTGGGGCGGGTCTACGATACGATGCTTGTAGAGAGGCTGTTGCATGCAGGTGGTCACGTTTCCGCCTCTTTGCAAGCCAGCGCAGAACGCTATGGGATGACCGTTACCAAAGAGCAGCGGTCCTGGTTTATCGATCTGGATCGCCGTCTGGCGGAGTGGGCCGCACCTTTGCCCGTAGAGCAACTGACCTACATTCGGCAAGACATCGAGGTGCCGTATCAGATCTGGGAGCGACAGCAGGAGACCATTGCACAGCAGGATCTTGCACGGGTGGTGTCGTTAGAGCACCAGACGTTGCCCGTGATTGCGGCAATGGAATTGCATGGGGTGTGTATTGACGTGGAGCGCTGGCGCGGGATCCTCTCAGCCAGACGTGCGCAGAAAGCCACCCTGGAAGCACAGATTAAGCAGATCCTCGGGGAAGCCCTGGCGCGTACACAGCCGGCACAAGCAACGCTCTTTGGCGAGCCCGTTCTTCCCTGCGTGCATCTGACCTCTTCCGACCAACTCAGAGAGGCGTTGCATGCACTCGGCGTGAATGTTTCCTCTGCCAGCAAAGAAGCGTTACAAGAGGTACAGCAACAACACACCGTGATTCCGCTTCTCTTGGAGTGGAAGGCGTTGGAGAAGTTTGAGACCGCGTTTGGGGAAAACCTGCTGAACTATGTGACCACCGGGGGGCGTATCCATGCCACTTTCGACCAACTGGGTGCTGCCTCTGGCCGGGTCATTTGCCGGGAGCCCAACCTGCAACAGATCCCCAGGCCAATGGCGAAGGACGATCCCTACGACCTGCGGCGCTGCTTTGTGGCACCGGAGGGGTACAGACTCTTGATTGCGGACCTCTCCAATATTGAGTTGCGTATTCTGGCGGAGGTCTCTGCTGATAGCACCATGCTGCGGTTCTTTGCCGACGGGAAGGATCTGCATAGTGAGACGGCCAGACTGATGTTCAAGTTACCAGCGGATGTTAACCCAAAGGTGCACCTGGTGAACGGCAGGAAGGCGCGTGACATCGCCAAGACCATCAATTTCGGACTGGCGTATGGCATGGGAGCGCAGGGACTGGCCAATCGGGTTGGGGTGGATCTAGAGATAGCGAAGGCATTGATGGGGACGTACTTTGCGACCTATCGGGCAGTCTCGAAGTACCTGACACGTTCTGGGAAAGAGGGGCTAGCAAGAGGGTATGCAATGTCACTGTCGGGACGCAGACGCTTTTTCTCGACAGAAGAGATCAAAGTGCGACGTGGAGAGGCGGAACGATCGGCGAAGAACCACCCCATCCAAGGCACCAATGCTGATATCCTCAAACGGGCGCTGGCACGATTGTATGAGCGACTGCCTGCAACGGTGTCGATCGTCTTGACGGTGCACGACGAAATCGTTCTGGAGTGTCCAGAGGCTCTGGTAGAGGACGCAACGCAGGTTCTCAAGGAAGCGATGGTGCAGGCCTGTCGTGAGTATCTCAAGGTGGTGCGCATTCCCGAACCGGATGTTCTGGATGAGAGCTATTGGGCGAAGGGGTAAGCTGTGGGGTTATGATCATAAACACAGAGCTTGCTAGTATGAGGGCATCCTATAGTCATAGGCTGTGGGAAAAGCGACCAGATGGAGGAGAAGGATGCTGTGTAGCGGGGGTGACTGACACCCCAGGCGTGCTCACTCGTTAAAAAGAGACAGAGGGAGGTCACTGCCCAACCTCGAAAAGATTGGAGGGGCAACCGTTGCCATAATGGCAATAGTTGGTGAAAGGAAATGGTATGGTAGAT
>WNGE01007242.1_pt1 | contig 12123 bp, 8 predicted proteins | sample 5400651 | NCBI WGS metagenome assembly WNGE01 (sample SAMN13153370, study PRJNA577476) | soil metagenome | isolation source: 60 cm soil or saprolite under grassland replicate 2 | place: USA:California | collected 2016-06-15 | reverse complement strand
CATTTGCGAGAACGCGGGCAAGCTCTACGGATTCATGAAATAGAGGCTCGACCCCCGCGCCCCTCAGGGCAGGCCGCCCGCGATCTGTCGAATCTCGCCGGGCGTGTGCTCGCCTGCGAGCGGCGTTCCCGGCACAAGATACTTGCCCTTGGCCAACCCGCCCACGAGAACCGGCTCGAAACCGATCTCACGAATGAGGCTCTGAGCGACCGCGATCGCCTTCGGATCGTCGCCCGCAATCGGCACTCCGACCGGCTCGCCTGCGCGATGCGCAATCTCCCCCAGCCTTCCCGAGCCGATTGCATTGAACGCGCGAACGATGTGCGCGCCCGGCAGCAACTTGGCGGTCACCAGTCCGGCTCCCCCCTGCTCGCCCACCGATTTGACGAAGTCTTCGCCGTCGCGCCGAGCGATCGGATTGCTCACATCGATCACCAGCACCTTCTTGGCGAGGGCCTCGGCATGCGCCTTGCCGATCTGCTCCATCGCGGTATAGGGAACGACGATCGCGACGACGTCGCCGAAGGCGATCGCTTGCTCGACCGTGCCGGCCTGCGCCAGGGGCCCGAGGCCGGCCACGAGGCCCTTGAGATCCTCGGGATGTCGCGACGAGAACATCACCGGGTGGCCAGCCTTGATCAAGAGCTTTCCGAGCGCGCTGCCCTCACGTCCGGCACCGACCATCCCGATCTTCAACGGCGAGCCAGCCGTCTGCGCTTCCGCGATGTGCGCCCGGCCGGCGACGGCCACCAGGGCCAAACCGCTCCCGGCCGTGCGAATGAAATTCCGGCGCGCGAGATCAACAACAGGACCGCTTGCCATGATCGTCTCCTCCGGTAAGGGTGCTCCGACGGGTGTCCGTGGGTCTTGCCATCCCGGTCTCCGGCGCCTGCATATGGAGACTAGCAAAGGGAAGCGCGGACGTCCAAGAGAAGCATCGTCGTCCGGATCCTGGTTAGCGCGTGATGCGTCGAACCTCGGTCCGCATCGCCTCGAGGGCGATCGATTGGTGGCCCTGGCGCCAGACGAAGAATGTTCGGGCCTTCGCCACCGCGGAGGGCAACGGATATGTCGCCACGCCTGACGCCGCGGCTGAGCTGACTCGAATCACGGAACGCGGAACAATGGCGATTCCGGACCCCGCCGCCACACACGCCACGATGGCGTGGTACGAGCCGAATTCCATGACGCGCTCCGGCACCACCCTCGCTGCCCCCAGCCACGATTCGAGCCGTCGTCGGTACGAGCAGCCCGTGGCAAAGGCGATGAGCGTCGTGCGACCGATGTCTCGGGGCGTCTTGATCCTGGGAAAGCTCTTGGGCGTAATCAGGACCAGCTCTTCGCAGAACACAGGGTCGCCCTCGAGATCGTCCACGGCGAACGGCTCCGCGACGAACGCCGCCTCGATCTCGTGGTTCAGAACCTTGGCGATCAGGGCGCCCGTCGGCGTAGAAGATCTGTGCCTCGTCGTCGTTCGGATAGCGCGCGGCCAGCGCCTCGAAGGCACGGGCGCGGCCGCGATTGAGTTGGCGCGTGCGCTCGGGTCGATTCGCCCAGTCTTCGTAGTAGGCGGCGACGGCCTCGAGATAGTCGCCCTCTCGGGGCGTCTTCGCGCCGATCTTCCGGCCCCGATCGATCGCCGCCTTCGCGCGCTCGGCCCACTGCGGCGACGGGCCGATGCCGGCCAAGGGGTTCGACATCAGGATGGCGGCGATGCCCCACGTCGCGATCGCGCAGGACGGATCCCGGGCCAGGATCTCCAGGAAAGCTTTCTCGGTCTCGGCATACCTGAACGAGTGGAGCATCGCGACCGCGCGCTGGAAGCTATCCTGCACCGCGGGGCTGCACGAGTTCTGGAAGTCGACCTTGCCGAGCTGTCCTTGGACTGGACCGAGGAGCTTCCCCTTCAGGATGTCTAAAACTAAGTGGGAACTGCTAGGGGGCCGGATCCGCGGGCCAGAAGATCGAACAGGGCCGCGGTGACCTGGTCGGCGGCCTCGTAGGGAACCCAGTGGCCGGCGCCCTCGATCACGCGCAGATCGAGGGCGCCCTGGGTCGACGCGAGCACGCGGCGGCACTCCTCGATGCGCGCGCCCGAGAAGGCGTCGCGCTCGCCCCAGATGCCGGCGATGCGAGCGCGGATGGCGGGCAGCGCTCGCCGCAGCACGTCGGATTGCGTGATCCTGCCCGACTCGAAGCGGGCGCGCCGCAAGTTCTCGATCTGCAGTGACACCGCGAGATCGTCGGCGCTCTCCGGGCGACCCAACATCAGCCGGCATAGATTTTCCCGGTGCGCGCCTCGGATCTCCTCGGGCTCCATGCCGGCTTCGATTCGGATCAGAGACCGCAATGGCTCGAGCGCGAGCCCTAGGCCACCTGAGCCGAGGAGCACCAGGGTGCGCACGCGACGCCCGAGCCGCGCGGCCACGAGTCCGCCAATGATCCCGCCGAAGGAGAACCCGGCCAGATCCAACACGGTCGGCGCGGGGACCATCGCGTCGAGCCCCCGTGCCACGAGCCCGGCCAGGCCCTCGGCAGTGTGTGGCTCCGGCGGCACGTCTGAGTCGCCGAATCCCGGCATGTCGGGGACGAGCACGCGGAATCTCGCGGCGAGCGGCACCACGTTCCGAATCCAGTGAGTCCAGGAGCCGCTCGCTCCGTGAAGGAGCAGGAGTGGCGGCCCCTCACCCCAGCTCCGCCACACCATGGATCCGGCCCCCGCAGGCGTCGCCGCGCGCGCGGCCAGAGACTCGATCCGCGCTGAGTAGCTCTGTGGATCCTTTATCATCTCTCTCGCGTTTCCTTCTCCTGTCCCGACCTGCCCTCTTGTCCAAGCGAGAGCGCGTCGGTGGCAACCCTGGGGCAGAACACTAGATGAACATCTTTCCCCGGCGCCATGCTTCATCGAGGGGGGCCTTCAGGCCACGGCACAGGTGGATGGGCGAGCGGGTCTCGAACGGCATGGCGTATGGCGACTCGACACGGCCAGCCATCTCGACCTGCGCGAAGGTATCTGCGAGGCCCTTGGTCGGCCAGCCGACCATAATCAAGACGGACGCCGCGTCACCGCCGGGACCCCAGAAGTAGTAGTTGTTGTGCTGGCTGACGGCGGACGGCAGGCCGTAGGGGCGCCCGTAGTAGTCGATGGCGGCCGCCTCGCCGTAGTTCCGCGTGACGATCCTGGCCTTCATCCGCTCGTCGGCCGGCAGTGTGGCGTAGATCCGGGCGACCTCGCTGGTCAGCTCTTGCCAACCGAAGCGGTCGGCGAAATGCTGCTCGAGGGGGCCGAGACGGCTCTTTTCAGCCGGCCTCGGCGCGAGTCCGAGTGCCCGCTGATAGGCGATGAGGGTCTCCACCGGCAGCACGGGTATGGCGAGGGGCGCGGATACCGCTCCCCCCATCGCCAGCACCACGAGGAGTGCCGGCCTGACCCAGCGCCAGGGGCGCGCCTCGGTGACGCCTTCGACCACGCGCGCACCCGCCGCCAGCAACATGGGAAAGGCCGGACCCAAGTAGTACGGCTTGCTGTGCTGTATGGCCAAGACGGCAAAGGTCGTGACGAACACGACGCCGAGGGCCCGGAAGCGCCGGCCTGGAGATCCGAACAGCAACCAGACCAGTCCCATCAGCCAGAGCGGCGCGTTCAACGGGTGCATATCGCGAAGCTGGGCGGTGGCAAAGCTGAGCGGCGAGAGGGCCACGTTCTTGTAGCGTGACGCGTTCCGCATGAACTCGAGAGTGGCCCAGTCGTGCCGCAACTGCCAGAGCACGTAGGGGCTGAAAAGCAAAAGCGCGAGGAGCATGCCCTCCCACAACTCGCGCCGCGCCAAATGCCGACGAAGTGGCGTGACAAGCACGGCGACGGCCAGGCCGAAGGCAAAGAGCAGCACGCTGATCTTGTTCAGGAGGCCTGCGCCAATCACCAGGCCGAGGGGGCGCCAGAGCCGGGCATCGTCCGTGCGCGCGAGGCGGGCCACCAGCAGGGCCGCCACCGCCCAGAAGACGAGATCGAAGGCGTTCATCGAGTAGAAGCCCGTGAGGGCCAAGTACTCGGGAGCGATTGCCACGGCGAGGGCCGCGAGCGACTGCGCGAAGCGCCCACCGCCCAGCTCGCGGGCCAATCGTGCCGCCAGCCACACCAGGAGTCCGAAGAGGAGCGCCGGCAGGAGCCGCACCGCGAGCAGAGAATCGCCGAGGAGCCCGCGTACACCCGCCAGCGCGGCGATCGACAGCGGCGGGTGATCCACATAGCCCCAGTCGAGATGGTTGGCGCAGGCGAGGTAGTAGAACTCGTCACGGAACAGGCCGTAACGCCAGCCGGTGGCCAGCTGCAGTCCCACCACCGCCAGCACCGTGGCGAAGACGAAGACCGGCGCAGGGCAGCCCACGGGGTCAGGGGTGCCGGATGCTCCGCGCATGCTCGTCGTGCCCCTTTCGTCCGACCGCGGGAGTGTCCCAGAAGTGACCCAACGGGATGACCCGAGCATCGAGCAAATATAGGCTACCCATCGGACGAGCGCACTTCGCGATGACCGAAGGGAGCAGCTACGAGGGGAGAAGGCGACCCACGGCACTTCTGGATTCGAGTTGCTCCAGGCAGGGGAAGAAGCTGCGGGACATGCGGGTTGAAGCGATGGCTTGTTCAGTCAGCCTTGCCGCTCACTTGGCGGGGCGCGGGGGCCCAGTCTTCTCGACCCCCACCCGACCGACCCTGCTCCGGATCTGCCGGACCGCCTGAACCTGCGCTTCGATATTTGCGAACACGGCCCGATCGCCGGTGCGCTTCAGTCCCTCGTCGATGAGGGACCGGAGCACCATCTGGAGGCTCACCGGCCGCTTGAGTCTACTCGTCGCCTCGCCGGCAAAGACTCGAGCGCGATCCAGAACTCCCTGGGGAACCGCGAGCAGAACTCTGGTCTTGTCCTCGAACATCGCTCTCCCCAAGGCCGTTGACGATGCGATCATCGCTGCGGGATACCGTGTCTCCGATCCTGCCGACTAGCTCATCAGCAGCAGGAGCTTAGTGCACTCGCCGGCCACCTTGCTATCGGGCTCCTTCTCACCGGGCATGGTCGCCCACCCCTGCTTCTTGACGAACTCCGCCTGCTCCCAGGTCCCCGTCTCCTTGAGCCCCTTCAGCTTCTGAATCTTCTGCGCATCCTGTTTGAACTGGACGACACACACCGGGGCGAGGCGCTTGGCCACGGCGTCCTCTCCGCTCGCCTCGGCCATTTTCAGGGCCGTGCCTCCCGTCACCCACCCGCCCCACGTGAAGCCGACGATCATGGTCACGATGATCGACGCGATACACGCCCAGCACACCGCCGTCTTCGTGGGCCGGGTGGCACTCCATCTCTGTCCCATGCTCTGCTTTGCCTGTTCCATGGTGGCTCTCCGGTGTTGGCCAGGCGACGCCGTGGCGGGCTCCCCTGGGCTGTATAATATGTGGTTGTTATAAAAATTATAATATGATATATATCGACTGCAGGTCAAGAGAAATCTCGATCTCGCCCGCACTCACACCGTAGGCACGTGGAAGGCGTCCGAACGACACTCCGGCATTCGGACCGCCGTACTCACCGGAAAGAGGGAGGCACCCGCGCCATGCCGAAAGCCATGACCACGACCCTGCACCCGCTCCACGACCGCATCCTGGTCCAGCGGATCGAAGAAGGAGAAGTTCGCCGCGGCGGACTCATCATCCCCGACAGCGCGAAGGAGAAGCCCCAGGAGGGCAAGGTCCTCGCGGTGGGCCAAGGCACCGTCACCGAGGATGGGAAGAAGAGAACACCCCTCGACGTCAAGGCGGGGGATCGCGTGCTGTTTGGCAAGTACTCCGGGAGCGAGGTCACCCTCGACGGCCAGGACTACCTGATCATGAAGGAGGAAGACGTCCTCGGCATTCTCAGCTCCTAGACTGCTCCGCCGCAGTCGATCGTCTGCACTCACTCGAGAGGAACCTCATTCATGGCAAAGCAGATCCTGTTCAAGGACGAAGCCCGGGCCGCCCTGTTGCGCGGCGTCAATGTCATCTCGCACGCGGTCAAGGTCACCTTGGGCCCCAAGGGACGGAACGTCGTGCTCCACAAGAAGTTCGGTAGCCCGACCATCACCAAGGATGGGGTGGCCGTGGCCAAGGAAATAGAGCTCAAGGACCACTACGAGAACATCGGCGCGCAGATGATCAAGGAGGTCGCCTCCAAGACCTCCGATCTGGCCGGCGACGGCACCACCACCGCCACCGTGCTCGCTCAGGCAATCTACCGCGGGGGCCTCAGGAACGTGACGGCGGGGGCGAATCCCATGGGTCTCCAGCGGGGTATCGACCACGCCGTGGAGAAGGTGGTCGTGGAGCTGAAGAAGATGTCCAAGTCGACCAAGGACAAGAAGGAGATCGCGCAGGTCGCCACCATCGCGTCCAACAATGACAAGACCATCGGCAGCCTGATCGCCGAGGCCATGGACAAGGTGGGCAAGGACGGCGTCATCACGGTGGAAGAGGCCAAGGGCATGGAGACCGTCCTCGAGGTCGTCGAGGGGATGCAGTTCGACCGTGGCTACCTTTCCCCCTACATGGTGACCAATCCCGCGCGGATGGAAGCTTCCCTCGAGGATTGCCACGTTCTGATCTACGAAAAGAAGCTCAGTGTGATGAAGGACATGCTCCCGCTGCTCGAGCAAGTGGCCAAGTCAGGCCGGCCGCTCCTGATCGTGGCCGAGGACGTGGAGGGTGAGGCTCTGGCCACGCTCGTGGTCAACAAGCTGCGCGGCACTCTCTCCACCTGTGCCGTGAAGGCTCCGGGCTTCGGCGACCGCCGCAAGGCCATGCTCGAGGACATTGCCACCCTCACGGGAGGGAAGGCCATCACCGAGGATCTGGGAGTCAAGCTCGAGAACCTGAAGCTCGAGGACCTCGGGCGCGCCAAGAAGGTCGTGGTGGACAAGGACAACACCACCATCATCGAAGGCGGCGGCAAGACGGCCGCCATCGAGGGTCGCATCAAGCAGATCCGGGCGCAGATCGAAGAGACGACGTCGGACTACGATCGCGAGAAGCTCCAGGAGCGGCTCGCCAAGCTGGCGGGCGGCGTGGCCATCATCAAGGTGGGAGCGGCCACGGAGACGGAGATGAAGGAGAGGAAGGCGCGCGTGGAGGACGCTCTGAACGCTACGCGCGCAGCCGTCGAGGAAGGCATCGTGCCCGGCGGTGGGGTGGCGCTCCTCCGAGCCGCGAAGGCCCTCGAAGGCCTCAAGCTTTCCGGTGATGAGGCGACGGGCGCCGAGATCGTGCGGCGTGCCCTCGAGGAGCCGCTTCGCCAGATCGTGCAGAATGCCGGCCTGGAGGGTTCGGTGGTGGTCGAGAAGATCAAGGCGTCCAAGGACGTGGCCCACGGCTTCAACGCCGAGTCGAACGAGTACGTTGACATGATCCAGGCCGGAATCATCGACCCGACGAAAGTAGAGCGGGTTGCCCTGCAGAATGCGGCGTCGATCGCCTCTCTGCTTCTGACCACCGAGGCCGTCGTCACGGACCTGACCGAGGACGGGCCGCCGGCTATGCCCTCCATGCCCCACGGTGGTGGTGACGACTTCTAGTCAGTAAGCTGGATAGCCCAGCGCCGGCGCCTGGGCTCGATCCCTCGCAATGCGACGGCCTCCAAAGGGGCTACCCCTGGGAGGCCGTCGTGCTGCTGATCGTGGCTATTCCCGTTCCGCCCTACGTTCTCCCTGACGCTTGCTGATCCCCTCGCCCGCGAAGGCGGTTTGCCTAGCCGAGCACGACGCGAATGGAGTGAGTCGCACGGTCATCGGTGAGCCGGAGCAGCCCGTTGGAGCCCAGCAAGGCGCCGTCCATCTCCATGCTCGAGACACCGCGCGAGAGACCGTGCGGGTTCTCCACCGTGAGCTCGTAGCGCGCCGATCGATACCTGAAGGAAATCTCGAAGCGCGGCCAGCTACGCGGGATACACGGGTCGATGAGAAGACAGTCCCCTCGCACACGGAATCCGAGCAGCCATTCGAGACCGGCGCGGTACATCCATCCGGCGGAACCCGTATACCAGGTCCAGCCGCCCCGACCCACGTGGGCAGCCTCGGCGTACACATCGCCGGCCACCACATACGGCTCCACCCGGTAGCGATCGGCGCTCGCGCGGTCGCTCGCGTGGGTGATGGGGTTCAACAGGGAAAACAGCCCGTGCGCCTTGTCCCCCTCGCCCAGCTCGGCGAAGGCGATCACGGACCAGAGAGCGGCGTGAGTGTACTGGCCGCCGTTCTCGCGAATACCCGGCGGATAGCCTTTGATGTAGCCGGGATCGAGAGCCGTGTGGTCGAAGGGCGGAGTGAGAAGGACCATGAGTCCCGCGTCCCGCCGGATCAGATGCTCCTCCACCGCGGCCATGGCCCGCGCGGCGCGAGGCGGCGACGCCGCGCCTGAGATCACACCCCAGGACTGCGCGATCGAATCGATCCGGCATTCCTCGCCGGCAGAGGATCCGAGGGGGGTACCGTCGTCGAAATAGGCGCGGCGGTACCAGTCGCCGTCCCACGCCTGCGCTTCCACCGAGGCCTTGAGGGCGTCGGCATGTCCTCGCCACGCGGCGGCCCGCGCCCGCTCTCCCCGGTTCTCGGCCACCGGAGCGAAATCACGGAGGGTCGTAAGGAGAAACCATGCGAGCCAGACGCTTTCCCCGCGGCCCTCCCGGCCGACCCGGTTCATGCCGTCATTCCAGTCGCCAGTACCCATTAGGGGTAGGCCGTGGGCTCCCACCGCGAGCGCGCGGTCGAGAGCGCGGGCGCAGTGCTCGAAGAGAGTCCCCCGCTGCGGTGACACGGCGGGCTGAAAATATGATTCCTCCTGCCCCGTGGCGAGGGTAGGCCCGTCGAGGTAGGGCACGACCTCGTCCAGCACCGCGGCGTCTCCGGTGGTGTCCCGATAGTGGAGGACGGCGTACGGGAGCCAGACCGCGTCGTCGGCGATCCGGGTACGAACGCCGCGCCCGGTGGGTGGGTGCCACCAGTGCTGCACGTCGCCCTCCACGAACTGGCGGGCTGCAGCGCGAAGGATGTGCTCGCGCGCGATGTCCGGCGTGGCCGCCGACAAGGCCATCACGTCCTGGAGCTGGTCGCGGAAACCATAGGCGCCGCCCGCCTGATAGAAGGCGGAGCGCGACCACACCCGGCAGGCGAGCGTCTGGTAGAGAAGCCACCGGTTGAGCAGCAAATCCATGGAACGATCCGGAGTCTTCACCTGCACTCCACCGAGCACCGTGTCCCAGCGGTCCTTGACGTCCCGGAGCACCGTGTCGAGGTCGGCCGCCCGGTAGCGGGCGATGAGGGTGCCCGCCTCTTCGCGTGTGGCGGCCTCGCCGAGGAAGAACACGACGTCGGCGCGCTCCCCCGCGCGAAGCTCCACGAGGGTCTGGAGGGCACCGCATGGATCGAGCCCGGCGCCCACGCGCCCGGAGAGTCGGCCCTCGCGATTGAGGGCGGCCGGGCGATCGAGGGCGCCGTTTCGGCCGAGGAATTCCGTCCGGTCTCCCGTCCACGCCGTTTGCATCCCTCGCAGATCGGCAAAGGCCACGCGCCCGGCGAAGTCACTGCTCCAGGTATTGCGGACATACATCGCTTGGGTGACCGGGTCGATCTCAGTCACGATGAAGGGAGCGGAAGCGCTCCGGGACGTCCCGAGCACCCACTCGACATAGGCGGTTACGGACAATCGCCGCGTCCGGCCCGACCCGTTCCGCACCGTCAGCCGTGACACCTTGATTGGATCCTCGAGCGGCACAAACTGGAGCAGCTCGAGCGAGATGCCATGCGAAACATGCTCGAAGCGGCTATACCCCTGCCCATGGCGGGCGGTAAATCCTTGGCCCGCATCGCCGATGGGCAGCGCGGTAGGACTCCATACCTCGCCGGTCTCCTGATCGCGCACGTAGATGGCTTCGCCTGCCGGATCGCTGACCGGATCGTTCGACCACGCCGTGAGCTGGTTCATCCGGCTATTGACCGACCACGTATAGCCGGAGCCAGACTCGGAGACCTGAAAGCCGAAGGCCGGATTCGCGACGACATTGATCCAGGGGGCCGGCGTGTGCTGTCCCGCCTCGAGTCGCGTCACGTACTCTCGCCCGCCGGCGGCAAAACCTCCCAGGCCATTGAAGATTTCAAGCTCGGGTGGGGGCAACGGGGGATCGGCGGGCGACCTGGTCCGGGGCGGCCGTCGCACGGGTGCGACGGGCGGGGTCTCCGCCCGAAGCTCGCGCGTTATCTGCTCGGCCAGTGATCCGCGCCGATTCGACAGCACCGCGCGAGTCGCCGTGAGAAGAGCATCGCGCTGCAGGGGCGTAATGCGGTCCGATCGCAGAATATACACGCTGCCGTGCGGCGCGTGTCCCTCATGGGCCGCCGCCGATTGACTCGCGCGGACCAGCGTCTCCAGCAGGGCCTGCAGGTCCTGAACGTAGGACGGCGCCCGCTCGTTCAGGATCACCAAGTCCACGGGGAGCTGTTTCAGCCGCCAATATTCGTGGGCGCGGAGGAGCTGCCGCACGATGCCCACATCGTCGGGTTCGTCGATCTGCACGAGCACGATCGGGATATCCCCCGAGATCCCGTGCGGCCACAGAGACGGAGGACCACCCGTCTCGCGCATGAGCAGGTCCCCGGAGGGCCGGAGGGTCCGGTCCAAGAAGAGCGTACGCCGGGCAAGGCTCTGGAAAAGATGGGCCTCGTCGGGCCCGATCCCGAGATGGTGCAGCTGCACCTGGGCCCGGGTCCACGCCAACGTGGCGGCACGGTCGAAGGTGACGGCGTCCCGATATTTCTCGGCGAGGCCAAGAGCCTCTTCGCGCGATGGCGCCACCATGGTCGAGAACGACACCCGAACGGTAGCGCCGGGAGGAATGCGCACGCGCCGCCGCAGGCTCACGATCGGATCCAGCACGGAACCTACCGTGTTGGAGAGGACTCGGCCGTCGGACTGCGCGATGGGCCTCCGGGCGCCGCGCCCGCGCCCGAGAAATCGAGCGCGGTCGGTCTCCCACTGGAGGTCGCCCACGGTTTCGCCCTCGACGGCCACCACGTGCGCCAGCCACAGTCGCGGCTCGTCCGACGATCGCGGCCGGCGCGTCGCGAGCACCGCGTCCAGCTCAGGAACACACTCCGTCTGGACAAAGAGGTTCGAAAACGCCGGGTGGGCCTCATCGGCGGCCGATGGCACGAGCACGACCTCGGCATACGAGGTCAGCTCGATGTCCCGGGTGCGTATCCCCAGGTTCATGACCGAGACACGACGGACCTCGGCGTCGTCTTCCGGGGAAACAAGCACATCGAGGGTGGTGTTGATCGAGCCGTCCCGCCTCGCGATCCTCGCCCGGTCCTCTGAGAATACCGCCTCGTAGCTGTCCGGTTCGCTCCCCGTGGGCTGATAGCCGGCCGACCAGCTCTGGCCACTCTGGGCGTCGCGGAGATAGACGTAGGTGCCTCCCACCTCGAGCGTGACGTCTTCCTTCCAGCGGGTCACCGCGATGTCGCGCCACCGGCTATATCCGGAGCCCGCCGCCGTGATCATCACCGCATAGCGGCCATTCGACAGGATATTGGTGCGGGGAAGCGCTCCGTGGGGCGTGGTGAAGCGCCGGACCACGGGAGGGACGAACTCCCGCGCATCGCCCATGGTCATCAAGTCTTCCGCGGGCGGCCGGGCCACCGGGACATCGCGCGGTGTCCGCTCCTGGAGGAGGAGATCGGTGGCCCGGACGATGGGCTCGGCGTGAAAACGCGCGCGCATGATCCCCCCGTGCACCACATTGTCGAGGGCGACGAGGGACATGCCTTGGTGATGCGCCATGTACGCGCGCACGATGGCCACCTCTGCGTTCTCGGCCAGCCGGGAAGGCGTGTAGTCGAGCGCTTCGTAGAAGCCGTAGGCGCCACTGCCCCCGGCCTCCGCGAGACCCTGAAAATTCCGGACCGCGGCGCCCGGATCGATCATGGCCGCCAGAGCCGTCGCGTACGGCGCGATCACGACATCGTCGCTCAGCCCCCGGCGAAGCCCGAGGCCGGGCACCCCGAAATTCGAGTACTGGTAGGTCATCTCGAGATCGCGGACGTTGTAGC
>WNGE01000503.1_pt2 | contig 12123 bp, 12 predicted proteins | sample 5400651 | NCBI WGS metagenome assembly WNGE01 (sample SAMN13153370, study PRJNA577476) | soil metagenome | isolation source: 60 cm soil or saprolite under grassland replicate 2 | place: USA:California | collected 2016-06-15 | reverse complement strand
CCGTCGCCGCAGCCGCGCTCGCGCTGGCGCCGCTCCGGTACGACACGACCTTCGACGGGCAGGCCTACCACGAGCAGGCCACGCTCGCGCTCGCGCGCGGCTGGAACCCGCTCGGCGCGCCGCTCGGGCCGGCCGATTTCGAGAACTACGACCTCGCGAACCACTTCCCGAAGGGATGCTGGATCGTGGCCGCCGCGGTGTACCGGCTCACCGGACGCTTCGAGACGGCGAAGCTCTTCCACGTCGTCCTCGCGGCCGCGGCGTTCGCGGCGGCGCTCTCGGCGCTCCTCGCCGTGCCGCGGCTCGGCCGCGCCGCGGCGGCCGCCGGCGCGGCACTGGCGGCGCTCGACACCGTCGCCTTCGTGCAGCTCTTCACGTTCTACGTGGACGGCCAGATCGCCTCCGCCATCACGGCCTTCGTCGCCTTCGCCTACCTCGCGATCGAGCGCCGCGAGCGGCTCGCGGTCGCCGGGATGGCGCTCGCGACGGTGCTGCTCGTGAACGCGAAGCTGACCGGCGTGCCGTACGCGGTCCTGCTCTGGGGGGGAGCGGGCGCGGCCGCCCTCCTGCGCCTGGGCGCGCGCGGGGCGGCGCCGCTCGCGGCGGCGGGTGGCCTCTCGCTCGCCGTCGCGGTCCTCGGGCCCGGCTGGAATCCGTACGTGACGAACACGCTCCGCGACGGGCACCCCTTCCACCCCGTCGCTGGCGCCCACGCGAAGGACATCGTGTACGGCTCGCGCCCCGAGGCGTTCGCGAGGATGAATCGCGTCGAGCGGCTCCTGCGCGCCACCTTCTCGGCGTCGTCGGGCGACCCGGTGGCGCCGGTGCGGCCCAAGCCGCCGTTCATGATCGTGGGGGACGAGGCGACCAAGTTCCACGCGCCCGACGTGCGGCTGGGCGGCTTCGGCCCGCTCTTCAGCGGCGGGCTCGTCCTCGCCGCGCTCGCGCTCGTCCTCGCCTCGCGACCGGCGGCGCTCGCCGCGGCGCTCGTCGCAGCCGCGCTCGTGGCGACGGTCCTCGTCACGGCCGAGGGCTGGTGGGCGCGGCTCGCGCCCCAGCTCTGGCTCGTGCCCATCGTCCTCGCGCTGGCGCCGCTCGCCGCCCCGGCGCGCCGCGGCGCGCGCCTCGCCGGGGCGCTCGTGCTCGCGGCGCTCGCGCTCGACGCCGGCCTGGTGGCCGTCAACAACCTCGCCCGCAACCGGACCGTCCAGCGCGCCGTGCGCCGGCAGCTCGAGGAGCTGGCGGAGAGGCCCGGCGGCGTGGACGTCCGCTTCGGCGTCTTCGAGGCCGCGGGCGTCCGCCTCACCGAGGCGGGCGTGCGCTGGCGCGCCGTGGGCGAGCTCGCGTGCGCGAGGCCCGTCAGGCTGGCCGGGACGCCCGGCGCCGAGCTGTGTCCGTCGAGCAGCGATGGGCCGCGGTGAGCCGCGGTCAGGGCGCCGTGGCAGGCTCGGAGGCGGTGACGGCGGGCGGTCGGTCGCCCTTCACCGCGTGGACGACGCCCGTCGTGATCGCCGGCAGGTACGTGATGAGGAGCACGCCGATCGACATGATGACGAGGAACGGGAGCGCGCGCCGGTAGAGGTACGGCAGCGGCTTCTGGAACCGCGACGCCGCGAGGAAGAGGTTGAGGCCCATCGGCGGGAAGAGGAACCCGAGCTCGAGATTCGCGAGGAACACCACGCCCAGGTGGATGGGCTCGATGCCGTAGGCGACGCCGAGCGGCGCCACGAGCGGCGCGAGCACGATGATGGCGGAGTAGATCTCGAGCACGCTCCCGAGGACGAGGAGCGCCACGTTGAGCGCGAGCAGGAAGAGCGCCGGGCTGTGCACGTGCGTGGTCATCCACTCCACGAGCCGCCCCGGGATCTCGGCGTCCACGAGCCAGTTCGTGAGCCCGAGCGCGACGCCGAGCAGGATGACGACGGCCCCGACCAGCGTCGCCGCGTGGGCCAGCACGCCCGGGAGATCGCGCACCCTGAGGTCACGGAAGATGAAGAGCTCGACCACCAGCGCGTACGCGACGCCCAGCGCCGAGGCCTCGACGATCGTCGCGTAGCCGCTCCCGATCGCGATGATGACGAGCGTGGGCAGCCCGAGGTCCCACTTCGCGGCCCAGAGCGCCGCCGCGGCCTCGCGCGGGCGAATCGCCTGGCGCGGCGCCTTCGCCTTCACGCCGACGAAGATCCCGTAGGCGGCGACGAGCAGCACCATCAGGAGCCCCGGGACGATGCCGCCGATGAAGAGGTGGTCGATGGGGACCTGCGCCACGACCCCGTACAGGATCACGGGAAGGGAGGGCGGAAAGAGGAGCCCGAGCGACCCCGCCGCCGTGACGAGCCCGAGCGAGAAGCCCTCCGGGTAGCCCTCGTCCACGAGCGTGGGGAGGATGAGGCCGCCCAGCGCGAGGATGGTGACGCCGGAGGCGCCGGTGAAGGTCGTGAAGATGGCGCAGACGAAGGCGGCCATGACCGCGACGCCGCCGGGCATCCAGCCGAAGAGCCCCTTGTACGCGCGCACCAGGCGCCGCGCGGCGCCGCCCTCGGCCAGCACGTAGCCCGCCACCGTGAGCAGCGGCACCGCCGGGAGCGTCGCGCTCGTCACGAGCCCGAAGGTGTTCGTCGGCACCGCGGCGATGGGCGTGCCGTCGCGCCAGAAGAGCGTCATGGCGACGCCCGCCATCACGATGAAGACGGGCGTGCCGACGAGGAACGCGACGGCGATCAGGACGAGCAGCCCCTGCACGACCCACGGCGCCGGCGAGAGCGCGCCGACGGCGAAGGCCACGCCGGCGGCGACGAGCGCGAGAGCGCGGTCGGCCCAGTGCTGCGTGCCGGTGCCGCTGCGCCACGCGAACCGCAGCGCCATGAGGCCGGCGCCGGCCGGCATCACGACCTCGCTCCACCAGAACGGGATCCCGAACGGAAGCGTGCGGTCGGAGGCGCGCTCCGCCGCGACGAGCTTCAGGGACGCGTAGGCGAGGAGCGCGCACACGGCCGTCGAGACGATGCGCGAGAGGAGCGTCGCGCCGCGGCGGGGCCAGCCCTCGGGGATGACCTCCGCCGTCGAGAGGGCGAGGTGCCGCTGCGCGCCGGTGGCGAGGAGCGCGCCGAGGAACCCGACCCACAGCGTGAGGTGCTGCACGAGGATGCCGGAGCCCGACATGCCGCGGCCGAGGAAGCGGCGGCTGAGCGTCTCGCCGGCCGGGATGGCCACCATGGCGAGGAGGAGGACGCCGACGGCGGCGCCCTCCACGCGCGACAGCGCGCTCTCGGCGGGGGCGCCCGGGGTCGGCTCGCCGGTCGCGAGCGTCTCGGTGGGATCGACCTTCACGGTTGACTTTCGCGGAGGGGCGTCTATCACTACGGCGAACTTTTTTCAGGTTTTTCGTCAGGAACGGCGTGAAGCGCCCGATCCTCCCACTGCTCCTCGCGGCCCTCGCGCTGCCCACCGTCCTCGGCTGCCGCGCCGTGGCCACGAAGGCCGTGGCGAACGCGCTCTCGTCGAGCGAGTCGGGCGGCGTCTACGCGCGCGACGACGACCCCGAGCTGGTCCGCGCCGCCGTCCCGTTCGGCCTGAAGACGTTGGAGGGGCTCCTCGACGAGCAGCCCGAGCACCGGGGGCTCCTCACTGCGCTCGCGGCCGGCTTCACGCAGTACTGCTTCGCCTTCGTGCAGACCGACGCGGAGGAGGCGGAGCTGTCCGGTCGCGGCGGTCCCGCCGGCGCCCTGCGCGGGCGCGCCAAGAAGCTCTACCTCCGCGCGCGCGACTACGGCCTGCGCGGCCTCGAGCTCCGGCACCCCGGCCTCGGCGACAAGCTCCGCGGCGCCCGCGATCTCGAGCCGGCCCTCGCCCCGTTGAACAAGGACGACCTCCCGCTCGTCTACTGGACGGCGGCGAGCTGGGCGCTCGCCATCTCCGCCGCGAAGGAGGACATGGGCCTCGTCGCGGAGCTGCCCGTGCCGGGAGCTCTCATGACGCGCGCGCTCGCCATCGACGAATCCTGGGACGAGGGCGCCCTCCACGAGTTCTTCATCTCATGGGACGCCTCGCAGGGCGGCGAGGCGGGGCTCGGGCGAGCGAAGGGGCACCTCGACCGCGCGCTGGCGCTCTCGAAGGGCAAGAAGCTCGGTGCGCTCGTCTCCTACGCCGAGGCGGTGTCGGTCTCGCGGCAGGACCGCGCCGAGTTCAAGCGCCTCCTCGACCAGGTGCTCGCGGCCGACATCGAGGCCGACAAGCCCCACCGGCTCGCGAACGCGCTGGCCCAGCGGAGAGCGAGGCTCCTCCTCGCGCACGCCGACGACCTCTTCAGCAGCTGAAGCGGAAGGAGAACACGTGAGAAAGCTCGCGCTCGCGGTGGCGCTCGCCACCGCCGCACCCCTCGCCTCCGCGCAGGAGGTGACGATCAAGCTCGGCACCCTCGCGCCGAGCGGCTCGACCTGGCACAACCTGCTCAAGGAGATGGCCGAGAGGTGGGCCGAGGCGTCCGGCGGCCGGGTGAAGCTCCGCATCTACGCGGGCGGGACGCAGGGCAGCGAGGGCGACATGGTCCGCAAGATGGCGGTGGGCCAGCTCCACGCCGCCGCCATCACGAACGTCGGCATGCACGACATCGTGAAGGAGCCGCAGGCGATCTCGGCGCCGGGCGTCATCGACAGCGAGGCCGAGTTCACGCACGTGTTCGGGAAGGTCGAGCCCGAGCTCGACAAGCTCCTCCAGTCGAAGGGCTACGTCCCGCTGCAGTGGTCGCAGATCGGCTTCATCCGGATCTTCTGCACGAACCCGTACCACGCGCCGGCGGAGATGTCGGACGCGAAGATGTTCGCCTGGGACGGCGATCCGGCCAGCGTGGACGCATGGAAGGCGGCCGGCTTCCGGCCGGTGGTGCTCTCGTCCACGGACGTCGTCCCGTCGCTCCAGACCGGGATGATCAACTGCATCGCCAACGTGCCGCTCTACATGCTGACGGCGCGCCTCTTCGAGCGCGCGAGCCACATGGTCGACATGCCCTGGGGCTACCTGGTCGGCGCGACGCTGGTGCGCAAGGACGCGTGGGACAAGATCCCCGCCGACGTCCGCCCGAAGCTCCTCGCCATCGCGCGCGAGCTGGGCGCTCGCATCGACGCCGACGTCCGCAAGCTCAACGAGGACGCGGTCGCGGCCATGAAGAAGCAGGGGCTCGACGTCGTGAGGGTCGATCCAGGTCCCTGGCGCGCCGCCGCCGAGAGGGCGTGGCCGGTCGTGCGAGGGAAGGTGGTCCCCGCGGCCTTCTTCGACGAGGTGGTGCGGTATCGCGACGAGTTCCGCGCGAAGGCCGCGAAGGCGGGGAAGCCCTAACGCTCTGGCGTCGTCTGCGGTCGGATGGGGCGCACCGCGCCGGCCGCTGCCGGAGCGTCTCCGTCTACCGTAGGAACCCCAACGGGATCGCAACTGGCCGAAACGCCGGGGGCTATATCGCATCGAACGCATGGGAGGTCTCTCATGAGGCTTGCAGGGTACCTTGCGCTAGGCGCCGCCGCGGCATCGGTCGCCGCGTGCGGTGGAGGGGGTGGAGGTGGAGGTGGAGGGGGCGGGTGCACGCCGGGGAATACCGCGGCCATGACCATCAGCTCGAGCGGCGTCTCGCCCAAGGCGGTGTGCGTCCTGCCGAGCGGGACGGTCACGTTCACCAACAGTGATGCGGTGCCGCACGGTGTCGAGTTCGACGCGAGCGCCTGCCCCGGCGTGAGCTCGGTCACCGTCGCCGCCGGCACGAGCAAGGCCGTGCCCTTCCCGCTGGTCGCGACCTGCACGTTCCACGACAGCGGCAGCCCGGCGAACAGCGCGTTCCAGGGCACGGTCGCCGTGGCGCAGGCCGCCGTCTCCGGACCGGGCTACTGACCCATGAGCCGGGCGAGGGTGGCAGGCCTGGCGCTTTGGATCGCGGCGCTGCTCGGGCTCGTGCGCTGCGGATCGAGCACCGCCAAGCTCGAGCCGCTCGCGTGGCAGAAGGTCCCTGGCCCCGATCCGGCGCTCCTGGGCGCGGTGGTGGGCAACGGGAGCCCTGGGGCGTTCGACGAGCGCGCGAGCTTCACGGTCAGCGCGTTCAAGGACGGCGTGACCTACAACCTGTACTACGGGGGCAGCGACGCCTTTGCGACCGCCTGCGCCGGGATCAACGGCACGCACTGGCGCATCGGGCTCGCGCAGTCGAGCGACGGGATCGCCTGGACGCGGGTCCCGAGCCAGATCCCCGGCGCGCCCGCGGGCGCCGTCCTGGACATCGGCGCCCCGGGGGACTTCGACAGCCATCTCGCCTATCGCCCATTCGTCCTCAAGGACGAGGTCGCGGGGGCAACGCTCTACCGCATGTGGTACAATGGAAGCAATCACCCGTTCAATTGTCCGCCCGGGGAGCTCGCTCTGGCCCGCCGCATCGGCTATGCCGAATCGCCCGACGGCGTCCACTGGACGAAGATGAACACCGGCGGCCCGGGGGCCGTCGTCAGCAACGTCCTGCCCCTGGGCGCGCCTGGCTCCATCGACGAGCAGCAGGTCGGCTACGTCTGGGTGCTGAAGGACGGCGCGCAATACAAGATGTATTACTCCGCCAACGACGCGAACAATCTCTGGCGCGTCGCCCTGGCGGTCTCGACCGACGCCCGCACCTGGACGAAGGTGCCGGGCAAGATCGCGAACGGATCGATCCTCGACCTCGGTGGCGCGGGCGCCTTCGACGTCGCCTGCGCGTACCAGCCGACGGTCGTGAAGGAGAAGGAGAGCCTCTATCGCATGTGGTACCGGGGCTGCCAGGCCGCGGCGCCCGTCGTCGGCGGGCCGAGCCAGGGCGTCATCGGCTACGCCGAGTCGAACGACGGGATCACGTGGGTCAAGATCAGGCAGAACGGTCCGAGCGGCGAGGCGATCTCGAAGGGCGCCGCGGGCGAGTTCGACTCGGGAGGCCTCACCACCCCGTCCGTCCTCCTCGATGGCAACGGCTGGAACATGTTCTACGCGGGCTTCGACACGACGGGTCAGTACCGCATCGGCCTCGCGAGGGCGCCCAGGCAGTGACGCGGACGCGCGCCGCGCTCTCGCTGCTACTCGTCGCGCTCGCCGGATCGGCGCGCGCGCAGACGATGCTCGATCAGCAGCAGAGGCTCATCGACATCCACGACCTGCTCCTCGATCTGCCGCCGGTCGAGGCGCCGGGCGGCCTCCGGGCGGGCCAGGTCAGCCTGGGGATCGAGATCATCGGCATCCCACCGATCGACGGCAGCACCGGGAGCAAGAAGCAGATCACCGCCTCGGATCGCACCCCGCTCTTCCCCCGGCCCCGCCTCGCCGTCGGGCTGCCGGCGCCCGAGGGCTTCAGGGCCTTCGCCGGCCTGGCGTACATCCCGCCCTTCAGGATCCGCGAGGTGAGCACGCACTACGGCGCCGCCGAGGCCGGCATCGCCTACGCGCCGGGTGCCCTGGTGGCCGGGCTTCGCGCCCACGCCGTCTATGCATGGTCGGAGAGTCCAGTCACGGATCCCAACACCCGTGACACGCTCCGGACCTTTGCCGTCGGGGCGGACGTCTCCTCGGGCTACCGCTTCATGATCGGCCCGGGCAGCGTGACGCCCTACGGCAGCGTGGGCGTGTCCCAGCTCGGCGGCAGGTTCCGCGTGACGAGCGACGGCGTCGTTCTCACGAGCGACGACACGGCCCTGACGTTGCTGGCGGGGCTGCGCCTTCTCCTGACGGAGCGCTGGGAGGCGGTCGCGGAGCTGGAGGTCGTCCCGGCGCGGCTCGTCCACCCGAGCTTCCGGATCGCGTACGTGCTCGCGCTGTGAAGCCGGAGATCGGCGGCAGGCACGCGCGGGTTCCGAGCCCGGCAGCCTGGATTCAATGCTGCAGCTCTCGCGGGACCCTTCGCTGGCAGTAGCGCTCGACCGTCTCGAGGAGCGCGTCGAGCTCGAAGGGCTTCGCGAGGAAAGCGGCGGCGGACATGCCGGCGACCTTCTGCTCGAGGCCGTGGCTCGCCGAGATCACGACGACGGGGATCCCGGCGAGCGCGGGGTCGAGCTGCTGCGCGCTCCGGAACTCCCACCCGTCCATGATCGGCATCATGAGGTCGAGCAGGATGAGGTGCGGCGCGCGCCCCGCCTTCAGTCGATCCAGCGCCTCCATCCCGTTGGCGGCGCCCACGACGTGGTAGCCCTCCTCCTCGAGGAGCTCGCGCAGGGTTTCACGAATCGCGAAGTCGTCCTCGATGACCATCACATGGCGTTGCGCCGCTGCTCCCATACGTGCTGCACGATAGGAATGGCGGCGTGCGCATGGAACCCTGCTGGGCGGGCGTGCCCCCCTCTGGGATGTCGTCACAGCGGCGCTCGGGTGGCAGCGACTCGGGCGGGCAGACAGCCCCAAGCGGGGCTATCCTCGCCGCGACTCCGGTTGACATCGGCAAGAGCCCAGCGCAAAACGCCAATTTCGCGCGCCGCCCGACAGGGCGTCGCCGCGCCCTCGCTGCGCGACTCATGATCGCGTGACGCGTGCGGCGATTTCCGTGGGGCCGAGGCTGCGAAATCCTCGACGGAGGCATGAAGGTCGATGGCGAGCGAGAGCGACGGGAGTGGCAGTAGCTCGGCGGTATGGGGGCGCGCGCCCGCGCCCAAGATCGCGCTGCCCCAGCGCGGCACCGTGCTCGGGCTGTCGTGGAGCGGCATCGAGGGGGCCGGAAACCAGATCGTCGCCGCCAAGATCGAGTGCTCCAAGGGCAAGCCCAAGCTCGTCCAGGTGTGGCGTCCGTTCCAGGATGCGCCCGGGCGGCGCGACGTGCGCGAGCAGTTCGCAGGGTGGCTGGACGGGGAGGCGCGCTGGTCGGAGGGGCGCCTCGTCGTCGGGCTCGACTTCCCCTTCAGCCTCGCCGAGACGCACCTGCGGCAGCTCGGCCTGCTGCGCCAAGCGCTGCGAGGGCCTTCGAGCCTCGGGCGCGGGCTCGAGGAGCGGTTTCTCCCGTCGGGCGGCGACTTCAACGAGGGCGCGGAGAGCTTCAAGGGCCAGCTCGGCAAGGATCGGCTGCGCCTCGGCGACTGCTACCGCGCCACGCTCTATCCGCCGTCGCACGCCCGCCTCTACCGCCAGACGTTCTTCGGGCTCGTCGTGCTGGCGCGCCTCTCCGAGGTGTCGTTCGTCCCGTGGGATCCGCCGAAGGTGGGGCGCCCCTCGGTCATCGAGGTGCGGCCCGAGCACGTGGCGCGCGTCCTGTGCGGCACCTGTGCCTACCGCGACGACGCGCGCGACGGCGTGAACCGCTCCGGCGCGCGCGCCGCGGTGCTGCGGATCCTGCGCACCGCCTCGGGGCTCGAGTTCGAGATGGAGCTGGCGGCGAAGGTGGTCGAGGACGAGAAGGGCCTCGTGCTCGACGCCGTGCTGGCGGCGGTGGCCGCGGCGGCGGCGCAGGAGGCGAGCTTTCACGGCGTGCCGTCGAACGTGCCGCGCAGCGAGGGCTGGATCTACTCGGTGCGGGAGGAGCCCTGGCGAGAGACGTGACCCGGTCCGAGGTCGTCGCGGCGCTCGAGCGCGTCCACGCCGACATCCGCGCGCTGCGCCTCCCCGGCTCCTGCGGACCGCCGGTGCACGGGCCCGCCATCGCGAGCCGCATCTTCCTGCTCGGGCAGGCGCCGGGTCCACACGAGGCGAAGCTCGGGCGACCGTTCGCCTGGACCGCCGGGAAGACCCTCTTCACCTGGTTCGAGCGCGCCTTCGGCGCGACCGAGGAGGAGGTGCGCGCCCGCGTCTATCTCGCTGCGGTGGTGCGCTGCTTCCCGGGCAAGACGGCCGGCGGCGGCGATCGGGTGCCGTCGCCCGAGGAGATCGCAGCGTCGAGGCCCTTCATCGAGCGGGAGATCGCGGCGCTCCGCCCGAGGCTCGTCATCCCGGTGGGGCGGCTCGCCATCGCCGAGGTGCTCGGGCACGCCGAGCCCCTCGCGGCGGTGGTCGGCAAGAAGGTGCGTGCCCATTTCCACGGCCAGGAGCTCGACGTGGTCTGCCTCCCCCATCCGAGCGGCGCCTCGACCTGGTACAAGCTCGAGCCCGGGAAGACGCTGCTCGAGCGCGCCCTGCGGGTCCTCGCGCGGCACCCGGAGATCCGCCGCGCGTTCTCGCGCCGGCGCGTGGGGGCCGCGTGACCATGAGGCGAGCGGCCCGCGCCGTCGCGCTCGCCGCGGCGCTCGCCGTGGCCTGCGCGCACCCGGGGCCGCCGCCCACGACAGGCGCGAGGCCGCCGGAGGAGCGCACCGCCCCGCCGCCCCCATCCGTGCCGGGCGAGCCCGAGGCCGGCGAGGTCGGCGTCGCCAGCTTCTACGCGCGCTCCCTCCAGGGCCGTCGCACGGCGAGCGGGGCGCGCTACGACGGCCGCCGGATGACGTGCGCGCACCGCAGCCATCCCTTCGGGACGGTGCTGCGGGTCACCGACGTCGAGACCGGGAAGAGCGTCGTCGTGAAGGTGACCGACCGTGGCCCCTTCACGGAGGGACGCATCGTGGATCTCTCGTGGGCGGCCGCCCGGAAGCTCGGGATGATCGAGCGCGGGCTCGCCCGCGTCCGCATCGACCCGGTGCCGTGAGGCCGCTCAACGAGCCGCGCGGGCGTGCTCGCGGATGCCAGCGATGGCGGCCGCGTAGTCCTTCGCGCCGAACACGGCGGTGCCCGCGACGAAGACGTTCGCCCCGGCGGCGGCGACCTGGCCGACCGTCTCGGCCTTGATCCCACCGTCCACCTCGATGTCGAGCGGCTGGCCGCGCGCCTCGGCCAGCGCGCGGAGCTGCCTCACCTTCTCCGTGCACGCGTCGATGTAGCGCTGTCCGCCGAAGCCCGGGTTCACCGTCATGACGAGCACGAGCTCGCAGTCGCCGAGCACCCACTCCACCGCAGAGAGCGGCGTCGCGGGGTTGAGCGCGACCGCCGGCTTCGCGCCCGCGCCGCGGATCGCCTGCAGCGTCCGGTGGAGGTGGGGCGACGCCTCGGCGTGCACGGAGACGAGGTCGGCGCCCGCCTTCGCGAATGCCTCCACGTAGCGCTCCGGCTCGACGATCATGAGGTGGGCGTCGATGGGGAGCTTCGTCGCCTTGCGCACTGCCTCCACCACGAGCGGTCCGATCGTGATGTTCGGGACGAACCGGCCGTCCATGACATCGACGTGGATCCAGTCCGCGCCGGCGGCCTCGGCGGCCCGCACCTCGTCCCCGAGGCGGCCGAAGTCGGCGGAGAGGATGGAGGGGGCGATCCGGATGGGCGGGCGCATGGCGGAAGTCTAACCCGGGACCGCGACGAGCCGCGCCGCGTAGAAGCCGTCGCAGCCGTGCCGGCTCGGGAGCGTGAGGAGGTCGCCCTCCGCGGTGAGCACGTCCGCGGGGAAGCCGGGGGGCGGAGGCGTGCGGCGGAGGCCGTGCGCGACGGCCCAGGCCGCGACGGCCGGCCCCTCCGCGCGCGTGAGCGAGCACACGGAGTAGGTGACGGGCGCCCCCTCCCTGGCGTAGGCGGCGCAGGCGGCGAGGAGGGCGCGCTGCACCTCGGCCATGCGCGCCGGGTCCTCCGGGCCGCGGCGGAGCTTCAGCTCGGGGTGCCGGCGGAGCGTGCCGAGGCCGGTGCAGGGCGCGTCCACGAGCACCGCGTCGAAGCTCCCGGGCTCGAGTCCGGGCACGGGCCTCGCCGCGTCGGCGCAGACGACGCGGACGCGCGCGCCCAGGCCGCGCCGGTCGGCCTCCGCGCGGAGCTCCTCCGCCTTGCGCGGGTGGACCTCGATCGCGACCACCTCGCCGCGCTCGCCCAGGAGCTGCGCCAGGTGGAAGGTCTTCCCGCCCGGCGCCGCGCAGGCGTCGAGGACGCGCGCGTCCCGGCCGCGGAGGTGGCCGGCGGCGTAGAGCGACACGAGCTGCGCGGCCTCGTCCTGGACCTGGAAGGCCGTCCCGCCGGCGGCGCGCGCGACCGCCTGCACCGACGCGCCGCGCACGACGGCGCCGTCCGGAGAGCGCGGCGCGGCCGACGCCTCTACGCTGGCCGCCGCGAGGCGGGCGAGGAGCTCGTCACGCGACGCAGCGCGCAGGCACAGCGGCGCCGGCGCGTTCATGGCCCGCGCGAGCGCGAGCGCCTCGGCGG
>WNGE01012008.1_pt1 | contig 12125 bp, 11 predicted proteins | sample 5400651 | NCBI WGS metagenome assembly WNGE01 (sample SAMN13153370, study PRJNA577476) | soil metagenome | isolation source: 60 cm soil or saprolite under grassland replicate 2 | place: USA:California | collected 2016-06-15 | reverse complement strand
GGTACAAAGGCATGGCCCAGCTCCTCGGTGCTGCACGCCTGGTGTGGCGATCGTTCCCGGCCACGCGCTTCGTGTTCATCGGGCCGCGCACGCCGACATCGCGACGGCTGTTCGCGCGTGTCGATGAGCCCAGAATCTTGGAACTGGACGCTGTGGGCATCCAAGAGAAGACCGACGCGCTCGCGGCGTGCGACGTGCTCTGCGTCCCCTCGTCCCAGGAGAGCTTCGGGGGCGTTTACACGGAGGCCTGGAGTCTGGGCAAGCCGGTCGTTGGGTGTGACATTCCCGCCGTGCGAGAAGTGATCGAGGACGGGAGAGACGGATTCTTGACTCCGCAGAGGGCTGACGCCATTGCTACCGCGCTGACGCGATTGCTGGAGGATGGGGCACTGTGTCTGGCGATGGGGCAGCGGGGGAGGCAAAAGGTCGACGAGCACTTCACCTGGCCAAGGTTGGCCGAGAAGACCGAGGCTGTGTACCGCGCCGTGTTGGAGGGTGGTCGTTGACGCAGCCCGACGTTTCCGTCGTGATCGTGAGTCACAATCATGCCCAGTACCTCGACGCCTGTCTCCAGACGCTGGCCCCTGAGCGGCACGTCATGCGGACCGAGGTGTTCGTTGTGGACAACGTGTCCACGGACGGCGCGGCCGAGCTGGTCGAGCGCCGCTACCCCTGGGCGCGGCTGCTTCGCAACACGCGCCGACTCGGGTTCGCGGCCAACAACAACAAGGCCTTCCGCGAGAGCCGCGGCCGCTATGTCCTGCTGCTGAATCCGGACACCGCCGTGGCCGATGGTGCCCTCGAGGCGCTTGTCTCCTACATGGATACACATCCTCGCGTCGGCCTCTGTGGGCCTCGCCTGGTGTTTCCAAGCGGTGCCCTTCAGCTCTCCGCTCGCCGGTTCCCGACTCTGGGCTCCGTGATCGCGCGGCGCTCGCCATTGCGGATGTGGCTGCGAAACTCCGAGTCAAACAAACGACACCTCATGGCGGACGTCGACCACGCGACCTGCCGCACCGTGGACTGGCTGCTCGGGGCGGCGGTGCTCTCGCGGCGGGAGGTGCTTCGCACGGTTGGTCTGCTGGACGAGGGATACTTCCTGTACGTCGAGGACATCGACTGGGCGTACCGCGTCTGGCAGCAGGGTTGGCAGGTGGTCTACTACCCCGATGCACAGGTCATGCATCATCACCTCGCGGAAAGCGACCGGGCGCTGTTGAGCCGTCACTCTTGGCAGCACGTGCGCAGCATGTGGCGCTATTATCGCAAGCACCTCGCGCCGCGCTGGTTGCGGCTCATCGTGGAGCCGGAGCGCCTGCCCTGAGTTACGTGACCGAGGATGCGGAGTGCCGCCCCCCGGGGTTGCTCCTCACGATCCACAAGTCCTGATCCATGTAGGGCAGCCCCGTGTCGCGATGGCTGAGTATCTCGAGGTCCTTGAAGAGGTCGGTCCGCATGAAAGCCGGGCTGTGAAACGCGGTGAACATCTTGGTGCCTTCCCTGACTTTGTCGCGCACCACAAGGCCGCCTCCGTCGAACCGCTGCACCTCGTCTGTCAAAAGGAAACGCCGGTAGCGCTCTCCGTGACTCGTCAGCATGATGATCCCGCCGGATCGCGTAACCCGCACGAGCTCATCGAGCCACGCGTGATGCATCCGTTTGGACAGGTGCGTGATGACCGAGATACCATAGACGCAGTCGAAGAAACCGTCTGCAAATGGAAGTGGCGGTTGCAGGGCGTGAGCGACGAACGTTGGGGAGGAGAGGTGCGCTAGGCACCAGGCGATAGACTTCCGGTTGCAGTCGGATGCAAACACGCTTGCTGCGCCGTCGAGCAAAGGTGGCAGGTGCCGGACCACGCGACCCGGGCCGCACCCCCACTCAAGTACATTGAGGGCATGGCGCCCGTGGTGGGAGGCGACGATCTTGGCGAGGTACTGGGCCATTGCGACCCCGCTTTCCCGATAGAAGCCCCAATCGACGGTTCCGTACGCGTCGTACGCGAGCCGCACGGGTGGAACGGGGAAACCCGGGTTTTCCCGAACGAACCGGAAATTCCGCCGCGCGTTCCTGACCAGGTTGGCCCACAGACGAGCCTCCTCAGCCAGTGGGAGAAGTCGCGCCGCACGGATCGTGGCTTGCATGCCCTGGAGCTTAGGGTTCACGAGCGGCCGCCCATGAGACCAGCGGGGGATCGATCTGGTACCTGATCGTGTTGCAACCTGGCGAAATCGCACCACCTGTAGAGGTTTTGAAGATAGGCGACACCGGCCATTTGCTTCGGTGGCGCGAAGTCTGAGATGAGCACGAGGTTCCTACATTACTGTCGCCCCCCAACTACTCGGAACTCAAGCATGGTCTCATGCTCGACCGCGGCGCCATTCACTAGATACGAGCAAGAGAGCGGTGATTGTCCGTCAACCAGTAACGAGTCACTGCGCAGCTCGCCCTCAATGTACATGGGGGTCATGCCCTCGAGACCGCACCAAGAGTAACGGAGCTTCAAATCGTCGACGTGGGCGACCGGCGGCCAGGGGCCGAAGTGGGAGACTTTGACCCGCCCTCCTCCCGCTCCGGGATACAGTGTACCGTCCACGCGCCCCGAATCGCCGTCCGCGAAGCGGTAGTAGCCTTCGAAGCGGCCACGATACGCTGAGTCCCGCAGGGCAAGCGTCACGGCGAATGTGTCGTGCCGCACCTCCAGGTCGTTCGTGAGAATCGTGACGATCTGCCCCGCGTACACGCCGTTGATCGCTCTCGCCGAGGGACCTGTCGGGTCGTAGCTCACGCATGCCGCCCACGCGGTGAGAATCGTCAGGGCGGGCACGACGACGCGTGGCCGGCTACGACAGCGCGGCATGGTAAACGGCGAGTGTCTCGCGCGCCGTCCGTTCCCACGTGAACTGCCGGGCCCGCTCGATTCCTCGCCGCGCGAGGAGCGCACGCAGGCTGCCGTCGCTCCAGAGCCGCCCCAGGCCGTCGCTGATCTCCTCCACCGACGTCGGCTCGACGAGCAGGGCGGCGTCCCCGGTGAGTTCGGGGAGCGCGGAGACGCGCGAGGTGAGAACTGGACAGCCACACGCCATGGCCTCGAGCACCGGGAGTCCGAAGCCCTCCCAAAGCGACGGGTAGGCCAGGCACTGCGCGAGGCCGTAGAGAACGGCCAGATCTGGTGCGCTCACGTAGCCGAGGAACCGGACTCGGCCATTCGCGATCGCGTGGGCGGCGTGCGGCACGTCATCCGCCAGCCACCCGTCGGGTCCCGCATGGATCAGAGCGACATCACGGGCATCGGGCCGGGCGGCGACGCGGCGCAGGGCCTCGAACAGACGCCTGAGGTTCTTCCGCGGCTCGATGGCGCCGACCGTCAGGATAAAGCGTTCCGGGAGTGCGTAGCGACGCCGCACCTCCAGCGCTGGATCCGAGTCTGTCGGCACTGGGGCGTATGCAGGGTCCACCCCATTCGGCACAACGGTGATGCGTTCCTCGGGCACTCCGAGGCGCTCGACGAGGTCACGTTTGGTCGCGTGGGAGATGGCGATCACGGCACGGGCTGCCCGCGTGACGCCTCGAAGCGCCAGGCGGCCATACGTGCGATGCCACGGCCGAAACAGCTGCGGGAAGCGCACCAGTGCAACGTCATGCACGGTCACGACGAGCGGCAGGCTGCTCCTCACGGGACCCACCCCGGCCGGCATGTGCAGGAGGCCGCACCCCCCACGCCGCGCGGCACGGCACACGCCGACCTGGTGCCACCAAAGGTCCCGCAGCAATGTCCGGGCGCGGTCTCCAAGCGTACGGCGGGCCCCCAGCGGCGCCGCCCACCGACTGGCGATCGTGTGCAGACGGTCGCCGAGGACACGGCTGAGCCCGCGCTGGAGGTTGGTGATGTACACTGCCGAGCCGGCCTGGCCGAGCCGTGCCGCGGTGACGTCGAGGGCGATCCGCGGCATGGTCAGGTGAGCCGGGGCGCCGCTGTGCGCGCCGATGCCGTCGTCACCGAGCCCGCGAGCCAGAAAAAGACGTACGCGAGCAGCATGGAGTTGAACACTGCGGCGGTCCAGGCATTGATAGCAATCCCGAGCGCCGTCATGGAAACCAGGAGCCCCGTGTCCCGCACGGCGTCCGAGCGGCCATGGCGCCACGCATGCAGGCCACCCAGAGCCGCGCCACACAGCACGGCCAGGTGGAGTGCCAGGCCCACGAAGCCAAGCTCCACGCCAAAGCGCAAGTATTGGTTGTCGCCGGCAAGCGGCGTGAGCCCGAACCGAAAAGCCGTCATCTCCGTTGCGCCGAGACCCACCCCCAAGGGGTGACGCAGCAGGTTTTCCAGCCCTGTCCGCCAGTCCTCAAGGTGGGAGACGCTGCTCCCTGATTGCCACGTGAGCGTGTCCCACACGAACGCGGCAAACCGGGGTGACGTGGCCAGCAGCGCGAGCAACGCGAGACCAGCTGCGATGCCACCCCCGACGAGGACGCCCCAACGCCGGCGGAGAGCGAGGATCAGCACCGTTTGCACGACGCAGGCGACGATGGTCAATCGAGTCACGGTCAAAAGTAACGCGATCCACAGCACGGCGTAGGCTAGCCACGCGAGTCGTGACGGTGGGCGCTCAACGGCGGTGACCCGAAGCGTGGCAGCGGGCATGATAAGAAGGAAGGGGATCGCGAAACCCTGGGCCGAGAGGTAGACCGAGCCGGCTCGGCGCACGAGCTCACCGCCAATCGTCGTCCAGTAGTTGTCGGGGAGCCCGTAGAAATTGGCGTTTGTGATCGCGGAGGCGCCCAGGAAATCCTGCACGTAGCGGGCTGCGCCGAGCAAGACCAGCAGCTCTGGTCCCACGAGCAGACGCTCGAAGATGGCGATGACGCTCGTCACCGCTCCAACGATGAACAAGGCCCGGAGATGCCGCGGTGACGTCGCAGCCTCCGGCGTCGCGCGGCCCACGAAGTAGAGGAGCGCAACGAAGGCCGCGTCGCGAAAGCCGTACAGCTGGGCGATGGCGGGGAGCCCCGCGTCGAACCAGACGCCTGCTCCGACGAGGTAGGCCAATCCGAGCACGATGAGGCCGCCGACGGCGAGATCGAGCCACTGGATCGCCAGCGTCGGGCCTTCGCGTATGGCGAGCCGCAGGATCGCGAGCGTGACCAGCAGCGCGATGAGCGCTTCCTTCCATGCGGCGATGGCGCGTACGACGGGCGTCGACCATCCCAGCGCGCCGAACAGGAACGCAACCACGAGGATGTGGAACGGCAGGAGCCAGACGTAAACGCTGAGACCCCACGCGAGCGGCACGCGGCCAGAGACCGGAAGGGGAAGTGCCCGGACGGCCGACGTCATGGCGCTCAGGCACTCGAGCTGGCGCCGCGGCTCGCTGCCCGCGCACGACCGCGGGCGGCGGCCGTAACCTCCGCGCGGACGCGCCGCAGCGTGCCATGGAGCAGCACTGCATCCTCCGGATTCTGCAGCGCCCAGTGCGCTGCAAGCTCCCGTGCCGCAGCGACGAGCAGACCGAGCACGCCCCCAAGGAAGGCCGCGGCGGCCACGATCAACGTTCGCCTGGGCCACTCCCGGCGTCGCGGCGGGATGGCGCGATCCACCAGGGTGATGACGGGCGTCGTATTCACCTCGTCGATTCGTGCCGATTCGTACTGCTGGCGCAGAGAGAGATAGAGGCTGTTCACCGTCTCGACCTGCCGCCGGAGACGGCGCTCCTCGACGAGCAGGGCGGGCGAGCTTTCCCACGAGCGGTTTCGCTGGTAGAACAGGCGCTGCGAATCCTCCGCTGTGCGCAGCTCGGCCAGCGAGCTCGCCACCCGGGTCTCGAGAAACTCCCGCCGCGCTCTTGCTCGGGAGAGCCGCTGCTCCCGGTTGAATACGCTCACCAGTGCCACGGCTTCGTTCGCCACCGCGGCGCTGAGCGTCGCCCACCGGGCGTCCACGCGCAGGCTCACCAAATTGGTCCTGAGGTCGACGCTAACGCGCATCTCGTTGCGCAGCTTGCGCACGGCGCGCTCGATCGCCAAGAGGGTGTCCTTCGACGAGATCCCAAGAAGCTCCACGAGCTGAGCACTGTCGCCTTCCGCGTCCGTGCGCGGGTCAGGAAAACGTGTCACGACCAGGCGTGACAGCAGCTCCCGGCTATCGAGGAGTTGCGCGTAAAAGGCGGGCGACTGGGACTGGTCGCGCGATCCGGAGAAGCCGAGCTGCGCAGCGACACCGGACAACCCGGGTTGCAGCGCGAGGTCGCCGAGGCCCGATGAGATGTCTACTGCCGGATCAGTCGTGACGAACGAGGCGGTCGCGCGGTACGACGGCGGGAGCACGAAGCTCAGGAACAGGGCGACGGCGACAATGCTGACAGCAACTCCCAGCGTTGCCCGCCACCGCGACAGGGTACCGGCCACGAGGGCCAGGAGCGTCAGCGGGCCGGAGTCCATACGTGGTGTAACATCTTGTAGTAAAAGCAGTTCGTCAAGGCGCGGAGAGTCGAACCTCGAGGGTCGTGTTGCGGGCGTCGAGGATGTCGGGGCGGTCGGCGGTGGGGCCGCACCAGGTCACGTGATAGAAAAACATGTTGATGCGCTCGCCACGCGTGAGCGATGCACTGATCCGCCCCCAACGGCTGCTATGACTGGCCTCAACGCCTGCGAACAGCGAGACGTCGTGGGCGCACCATTTGTTCAGGTAATAGCTCGGGAAGCGGTAGAGCGCGTCGTCGTCCCAGCGGATGCGGCCCAGCTGAAGACCGGCACTCCAGCGGGGCATGAAGTAGTCGAGGCCGAGCCAGTGTCCGGACCCACCCTGGCCGATGGCGGCACCGATGACTTTCCCGCGTTGCGTATAGCCCTGCGCGACCGATCCGCTCGTGTAAAACGACGCCAGGGGCCGGTCGCGGTAGCTGGGGCTGCGCTCGAGATAGGTGTGCTCTGCTTGGAACCGGAGCAGATTCGGCGCCGGCCCCACTGGTGTTGCCCACTCGAGGCCAAGCGTGTAGCCCTGCGAATGCGTCGGGGAGATGAGCAAGTCGCGTAACGACGTGGGCAGCTCGGTGCGCGCCCACTCGAAATGCGCGGCGAAGCGGCTCGCCGGGAATACCCAGCGAGCGGACAGCGCAGCAATCTGCTCGCGTGAATTGACGCCGCCGCTGTCTGGTGTCATCCGCGTACCGCGATCACGCAGGACGTCGAACAGATGCGTCGGCAGCCTGTCCCAGCCACGGATCGAAGCGTACACCGTACGTGCGAACCCGAGCGTCAGGTCCGGCTCGAACTTGGGTCGCCAGGCAAGCGCGATCCCCGAGATCGAGCGGCGGTCGTCTTGCCATTCGTTGTCGAAATAGCGGGATTCGAACAGCCCTCCCACAAACCAGCTCCCTTCGATCGTGCCGATCCTGGTGTGCAGAGGGCGCCCCGTGCGCACGAACGCTCGCGGGATTCCCGCGGCGTTGTTGCTCAGGATGATCGCGTTGCGGATTCCCGGACCCCACCACTCATTCTCGGACGACAAACCGACAATGACCGCCCCGAGCCGCGCACCGATCGTGCTTTGGCCGGGATCGCCAAATGCGAAGCGCTGCGTGCCGAAACGGAGTGGTGCGTCGATCGAGGGGCGCGTATGCCACGGAGACGACAGCGGGTTGCGTCCCGCAGGGAGCGGGAGGGTCGTGGCTGGGTGAGGCATCTCGTACCAGCCGTTGTCGCTCGCGATGAACTCGGGCGCAAGGATGGCGAAGAAGCGTCCCCATTCAAAATGGGCGCCGAACCGCACCTGCTCATTCCAGCCGCGTCCCGCCCACATCGCGCCGTCGTTGAGTGAAAACGGAATCCAGGAATTCCACACCGTGCTGACTTCCGGCGACAGCAGCGCCCAGCGAAACCGCGCCGTGTCGCCGGCCAGTCGCGGTGTGCGGGTCGAAACGGAGCGAAGGTAGTAGCCGTCGGTCGTGGCTCCGACCAAATGCCCGAGCCGCGCCCGCTCGTCGGCGTCACTGCCGATGGTGACGAGCGGTGTGAACCACGGCGATTGTGCCGGCAGACCTGGAGCGACGAGGGCGAGGAATGCGCCGGCGGCGAGGGTGGAACGCAGCGGTTTCACGGGTGGCGGGCTCAATCTAGCTCGGGTATCGTTCCGCGCCATGCGATCCGCCATCGCGGTGATCTCACTGTTGCTCCTCGCAACGAGCTGGGCTGCGGCGCAAACGGAGACGAGGATCCCCGTCGCGAGCGAAGTATTCGTGGGCAGCGAGGTGGAGAGTTACCTGCGCGTACTCCAGCTGCGCGGCATCGTGCCGGAGCAGCCCTGGTCACTTCGTCCTTTCTCACCTGCCGAGCTTGACCGTCTCGCTCCGCCCGATTCGGGACATCCGTGGGCCGGCCGCTACGGATTTCGTTTCGATCGAGTGACGTTCGCTGCGATCAGGCCGGGTCTCTCGGTCGATCTCAACACGACCTTCCCGTATGGTCACAATGACGGAGCCGTTTGGGCAGGTCGTGGAGTAACCGTGGTGGCTGACGCCGGATTCCGAGTACGCCGCGGCCGGCTCTCGCTGACCATCGCGCCGCTCGCATTTGTGGCGCAGAACGCCGCGTTTCGCCTCGTGCCGAATCCCGACACGATCTCCCCGTACGCCGACCCGGTGTATGGATCGCAGATTGACCTCCCACAGATGCGGTGCTCGACCCCGGTCAATCAACGCTGCGGTTCGATGCCGGCGCGGTCGCGCTCGGCGTGTCCACAGCCAACGAATATTGGGGCCCTGCACGCGAGTTCCCCATCATCCTCGGCAACAACGCGGCCGGATTCCCGCACGTGTTCTTCGGAACCGCGCGACCTCTCAACCTCGCTGTGGCGCAACTCTCGGCGCGAGTGATTTGGGGTCGCCTCTCACAATCGGACTACTCGCCCGATTCAGTCGCAGGCGGCTTGCGATTTGGAACGGGCGCTGTCGCGGTCCTTGGGTCGCGCTATGTGCCCGGTCTCGAGATCGGTGTATGCCGGTTCGCGCATCTCTACTGGCCGGGACGCGCGCTATCGCTGAATGACTTTCTCTATCCCTTGAGCTCGCAAAACCGCGCGCACTTGGCAGGCACGGAGCAGGACAATCAACTCGCGTCGGTCTTTTTCCGGTGGAATCCGCCGCGCAGCGGCTTTGAGCTGTACGGCGAGTATGGGCGGGATGATTTCTTGTTGGACCGGCGCGAGCTGGCAGAGGAACTCGACCGCGATGGTGGGTACACGATTGGCTTCCAGAAGGTCTGGGGGTCCGGCAGGCAGCTACACACTATTCGTGCTGAGTTGCACGACCTTCAGCCGTCCGCGCTCGCCCAAGGGCGCGGCGTTTTCCCGTTTTACATCCACAGCCCCTACGTACGCCAGGGGCACACCGAGCGGGGCCAGCTGCTGGGCTCGTATGCGGGGTTCGGCGGCGGCGGCGGGATTGCCGCGTTCGACACCTATTATCCTGGCGGCCGCTGGACGGTGTCCTGGACACGAATCCTGCAGCGTCAGCGGGGCGCGTTCTTCCCGGACAGCATTCTCGACCCACGGGGTCTCGACGTCATGCACGCCCTGAGCTGGAGCGCGCTCTTGTTTCGGGGCCGCTACGACCTCACCACAAGTGCGACGCTCGTCTACGAGTTCAACCGGGATTTTCGAGCGGACTACGTAGACTTCAATGCAACCTTCGGCGTTCGCGCGGTCTTGGGGGCATCCCCGAGAGTCCGGCAATAACTCTGCCCGCGGCTCAGCGCCGGAACACCACGACGATCGCCACGAGGCTCGACAGGATCTGCGCGATCCCGCCCATCAGCGCAACGACGTTCGTTCCCTCGCTGGCCGCCTTCGTCGGCACGAACACCTCCGAGCCCGGTCCCGGCGTCGGTGTGCTCGAGATGAGCAGCCACTTCCGGCGCGTCCGCGCATCGCCGTTCGCGAACCGCACGCTGACCCGCCGACCGTCGGCGTTCGCGGCGAGCCCCCCTGCCGCGCTGATGTAGTAGTCGAGGTTCGCACCACGGCGCCACAGGAGACTCCCCGGGGCGTTTACGGCGCCCTGCACCTTCACCGTGGGCTGGTACTCCGGGATAAAAATCGAATCGTCGGGCTGGAGGATGACGTTGTGCGCGGATCCCTTATCGTGCAGCGCCCGCGGTAGGTCGACGTTCACCCGCCCGACGTTCTCCGCCGACCGCACGAACCGGACGCCCTCCGCGTACGCCTGCGGCGTCAGACCACCTGCGCGTTCGATCACGTCGGCCAGGCGCTCCTCTTTGGAGCGCAGGGAGTACGTCCCCGGGTAGCGCACCTGGCCGCTCACGACCACGGCGCGCTGCAGATCGAACTGCGGCTCCTGCATGATCAGCACGTTGTCGTAGGGCTCGAGCGGCACCTCGGCCGCGCCGCTCGCGGGGACCGCCACGCCGGGCGGCCCGACGAACCGGCCGTCCGCTGTGCGCTCGAACAGGTACGTCGAGTCGAGCGGCACTCGCAACGTGGTCGCCAACTGCCCGCGCGAGCGGTCCTCGGGGAGCCGCGCGATCTCCGCCTCCTTCAAGTACGCCCCGATCTTAGGTCCGCGCGCGAGCTGCACGAGGTCTCGGAGCGTCATGCCGGGCCGCCACGGAAACCGGCCCGGTTTGTTGACGCGGCGGTGCCTTGGCCACTACCGGCCGGTACCGCGGGCGCCACGGCCAGCGCGATGTCCAGCGCCGCGCGGGGCGCGCGCCCTGGGCCACGCTCAGCCGCCGCCAGGATGCGGTGCACGGTCACGCGCTGCAGCGCGGCGTCCGCGCGGAACCCGCCGCCCGCCGCAAGCAGGTCGCCGAGCTGCTCGCCCGCCTTCAGCTCATAGATCCCTGGCCGGATCACCGCCCCGGACAGCTGCACCCGAGTGTCGTGGACCGGCACGAACACGACGTCCCCCGTCTCGAGCCGGATATCGCTGCGGGTGTCGCCACGGAGCAGGTAATCGTAGAGATCGAGCGAGGCGACCGCCTTGCCGAGCCGCTGCACCTCGATGCGGCGCATATTGGCGCGCTCGGTCACACCGCCCGCGGCATACAACGCCGTGAGCGCCGTGCCGAGCGAGCTGATCTGGTAGGCGCCCGGCTGCGCCACCTCACCCACGACGAAGATCTGATTCGCCCGCACGTTTGCGACCGATATGTCGAAGCGCGTCGTCGCATTCGCCCCCCGCTTGATGCCGGGTGTATAGCAGGTCGCGCAGCTGGTCCAGGGTGAGGCTCGAGACGAAAATCTGCCCGACCTGTGGGATGAAGACGAACCCCTCGCGCGTCACCTGTAGCGTGTAGGCGACCTCGACATCGCCCGTGAGGATCAGGACGAGCACGTCGCGCGGCCCCAAGTGGTAGTCGGGTGGGATGGGTCCCGCGAGAGTGGGCAAGAACTGTGTGGTGGAACGCCGGAACACGTCGACGCCGAACACGTTGCTCTTGGACACGAGCGTATCGCCCCGCCACCGAATCATCCCCGTATCGAGCCCTTCCTGAGTCGTGCCCAGAGGACCGAAGCCCAGTGCTTGGATGGCGGAAAGTTCGGCGGTCCCGGGCTGAACGCCGGTCGGCAGCGCGCCGCTGCCGAGGTAGGCGTCGAGCAGATTCTCCGGATAGCCGCTTGCCCGCAGCCGGGAACGGATCTGGTCGGCGGAGAGCCCCGACTCCCGCAGCCGTTGCCGGATCACGTCGGGGTTCTGGAGGGCTTGCTGCGCACCAGGGGGCAGACCCTGGGCGCGGGCCTTACTGACGACGACGGCGAGCGTGCAGAGGCTCAGCGCCACTGCCGTGAGTGTTCTGGTCTTCAACACGACCCCAAGGGCTTGAAAAGGAATCGGAACATGAGCGGTAAGTCTTGGGGTGTCAAGCTCTTACTCGCGCGAACGGCGGGCGCGGTCACTGGACATGAGACGGTCGTGACGGGTGGCCTTTCCAAGGGTTTTTCCGGGTACAATATTGGGCGTCCCTTGGTCTATACATAAGCCAGGCGTGTTCTGCGGTACCACGTTCTGTCGGGGGCGCCCGCTTAGTGGAAGCCGGATCTTTCCACATCACAAATCTGCAGTACCAGGGTGCTTCGGCCGAGGCCTCGGCGTCGGGCCGGAGCGGGG
>WNGE01009309.1_pt1 | contig 12125 bp, 11 predicted proteins | sample 5400651 | NCBI WGS metagenome assembly WNGE01 (sample SAMN13153370, study PRJNA577476) | soil metagenome | isolation source: 60 cm soil or saprolite under grassland replicate 2 | place: USA:California | collected 2016-06-15 | reverse complement strand
GGGGCGCTCGTCACGGACCAGCCGCGCGAAGTGCGGGGCGTACGCGGCAAAGAGCTCGATCTCGAGGCCGGTCGCGGCGAGGAACTGGAACGTCAGCGGGAGGACCCGCCGCAGTGGGTTCTGCCGGACCATGGTGATGAAGCCCGCGAACCGCCGCAGGCCGCCCACGTCCACGTCGCCGTCGTCCACTCCCGCCCCGCCCCAGGACCGGCGCGCCTGCTCGGGATGGTTGAACCAGACCTCGATCAGCTCGGGCTCGGCCAGGCCGGCCGCGATCAGCGCGTGCACTCGAGGCGCGGCCGCCGCCCGCTCTCCCATGGCTCAGGCCCGCGCCGCGGGCAGCATCTCGCGTACCCGGTTGATCTGCTCGACGAGGGTGTCGTCGGGAAAGTCGGGGGCCCAGTTGTACTCGAACGTGACGGCGCGCGGCCGCGCCCGCGCCGACGCCTGCCGCAGGAGCTCGAGGACCCGCTCGGGCGCCGGGTTGGCATGGTCGTCCCAGGCGGTTCCCGACTGGAGCTTCAGCCCGGAGACGTGGACCTCCACCACGCGCTCCAGCGGCAGGCGCTCGAGCTCCCGCGACGCGTCGAACCCCATGTTCATGGCGCTGACGAGGAAGTGCGTCAGGTCGAGGAGCAGGTGCAGGTCGCTGCGCGCGCAGAGCTCCGCGGTGAGACCGGCCAGCGACATCGTGCTGCCGGGGACGTGGAAATACTGCGGGGGATTCTCGAGGATGATGGGCTGCGCGAAACGGTTCCCGTAGAAGTGGAGGTTGTCGAGCACCCGCTCCAGCGTCTGCTCGCTGAGCTGTGGGCAGACCGTGTAGGTCAGCGAGGTCGGTGAATCCGCCGGCCCGCCGCCGCCCTCCGGCGGGTCGGCCAGGATGTAGGCGAGGTGCTCGCCGATCCAGGGCGTCCCGGTCTCGGTCGCCCATGCCTCGATCGCGTCGAGCGTGGCCTCCTCGGGCCGCACGAACCCGGCCACGGACATGCTCGCGCAGTGCAGGATCAGCGGCACCCGCCGCTGCGCGCCCGCCGCGGTGGGATCGTGTCTGAGCTGCTCGAACGGCATCTCGACGTAGTCGACCAGATGCGGCCAGCGCTCGATGAAGCCAGGGACGTACGAACCGTGCGCCAGCCCGGTCATGGTCCCTTCGACCGGGGCGCCGTCAAGGCGTCGCATCGCGGCGGCCGGGCCGCTAGTCCCAGAGGTAGCCGTCGCCCCCGCGGATACTGCCGGAGAGCACGTCGATGGTCGCGTTCCTCATGACCATTCTCAGGTCGCCCCTCCGGAGGCACTCGATGATCGCCTCCCGCCGCTCGTCGTCGAGCTCGAACCCGAACTCGATCTGCGACGCCCGCAGCTCGAGCCGGTGGTCAGGGACATTTCCCCGCACGGATGGCGTGGGCTCCCTCTCGACTCCGCCCCTGTCTCCCTCCTGCGACATGCGGACCCCCGTTCGGACGCGAATCTTGGATCGTTTCTAGCCTAGAGATTACTCGAAGGTCAAGGGGCGATTATCGCGACCGGTAATAGAGCTCAGCGCTCGGGGAGGCGGACGAGCTGGCGCAGCGGGCCGTCGATCCGTCCGCCGGTGTCGAGCGGCGGCGCCCCCGCCTTCCCGACTCGGACCTTCACCTCATGGGCCGGCATCAGCGTCACGTTGATGCACCAGTCGACACTCTGGTCGCGGGCGAGCACGAGGTCGTGGCGACCCAGCACCGCGGTCAGAGCCGTCCTGAGCGTGAGCATCGCGATATGGCGGCCCAGGCAGTACCTGGGCCCGCCGCCAAATGGCAGGTAGTCGAACGGCGAGGGGCGCAGCGTCGCCCAGCGGGCGGGGTCGAAGCAGTCCGGTCGCGGGTAGACCGCGGGAGCGCGATGCGCGACGTAGGGGCTGACCAGCACCTCGCAGCTCGACGGCAGCAGGTGGCCAGCCACTGACACCGGCTCTGAGGTGACCCGCACCATGACCGCGTTTGGCGGCAGCAGCCGCAGGCTCTCCCGCACGACCGCGTCCAGCAGGTCGAGACCAGGAGCGGTGACGCCGTGCCGGGGAGGTCGGTCCGACCGCGCTGGCCCCACCTGCTCCGCGAGGCGGCACCGAATGTCACTGAACTGCGACAGCAGGAGCAGGGTCCAGGAGAGGCTGACCGCCACCGGCTCGCTCGCGGCGAGAGACAGCGCGTTGCCGTGGGCGACGAGCTCGTCATCCGACAGCCTGGAGCCGGTCTCGTCCGCCGCCTGGGACAGCCGCGCGAGCAGCGGGGCGGGCCGGGAGGACAGACCCTCGTCCCGCAGGTTGGCGATGCGCTCGCGCAGCGCCACGTCGAGCCGCTCGCCGCCGTCGAGCAGCCTCGCCATCAGCTCCTGGCGTCGTGGCCCGTCGGGTGTGGCCGCATAGGCGCGGCGGAGCGCCAGCAGGTCATGGGCGAGCGCGCCGATGCCGTCTGGGTCGGCGCCAGCTCCGAAAAGGACACGGGAGAGCGCGCGCCGCGCCAGGACGCGCATCTCCCGCAGGAGTGGCAGCGTCACGCCGGGCGCCCACCCTTGGAGCACGGTCTCGCACTCCTCGGCGACGGCACCGGAGAGCAGCTCGGCGTCCTCGCCGCTGAACATCGGCGCGAACATGCGGCGGCGCTGCCGGTGCAGCGCACCCCCCATGCTGAACAGACCCGAGCTGAGATTCGCCAGCGTGGCGGGAAGCCGCTCGCGCTCTGCGATGGTCGCGGGCCTGCCGAACACGTCAACGTCTCTGAGCACCTGCTCGGTGTTGCTCCGGCCGAAGACGGCGACGCATCCCGCATGACCCGCCGAACGGGAGAACACGGGCAGGCCATCGGTCAAGGCGACCACGTCGCCGTACCGGTGGTGCGCACGCACCAGCACCGCGAGCGGATCGGCCAGCAGCGGCTGACAGCTCCGCCGCCATCGCGGTCCCGGAAGGTCCAGCGGCATGCGCGCCACCCCTCACCGCTGCTTCCGGAGCCGGGTGCGGGCCGGGTGCGGGTCGAGCCCCGCGGCCGCGGCCCGGGCGAGGGCGGCCTGCTGGGGGCCAGTCATCCCGTTCCGGTGCAGGATCGCCATTGCCACGTGCGGCAGCATGGCACGCGGGCCGACCCGTAGCTGCCCCGCCTGCGTCAGGCGCGTCAGCCCCGCCGAGAAGGCCGTCGCCGCCTCGACCGCCGCCGCCAGCACGTCCCGCTCTGCGCGCGTGGCGCGCGTGGGCGGCATCGACAGGTTCGGGCCTGCCTGCGGTGCCGGCAGGAGGTCGGCCAGGTTCATCCAGGCGTCCCAGCGCTCGGTGTCGTCCGGGAGGACCCGCCGGAGCAGGTGCTGGACGAGCAGGGTCGCCGCCTGCGCCTCGGTCAGGACCGCGTGCCCCGTCGCCCGCAGCTCCTCGAGAGCCAGCCAGGCGGCGGTGTCCCTGTCAAAGAGGGCGTGGACGAGGGCCATGGCCTCGGGGCCGCCGAATTTGCGCGTCTCCGGCTCGTACAGGCCGAGGTCGTGACGCTCGACGTGCCCTTCCCGCGCCAGCCTGGCCAGCACGGCCTGGACAGGGGGCCCGAGGTCCCTGCCGGGATCGCGGCCGGCGAAGCGGAGCCGCAGGTCCGGCGGCTTGCGCGTGAAGTGGAACCAGGTCAGCGACTGGGCCGCCCGCCATCCCTCCAGGTGCGGACCGAGCGTCGTGAGCACCGCACGCGCGTGCGGACGGGCCTGGCCCGCGGTGCGCCGCAGTGCCACGTCCACCTGCATCCACTGCGGCCGCGACTGCGGTTGCGCCTGCGGCCGCGCCCTCATCTCGCGCCTCCCCGATAGCCAGTCCAGGCGTGGACGGGCCGGGTGAAGGGCACGGAGACCTCGGCGACGTAGCGGCGGCCCCGGGCGTCGCGGAGCATTGGCGTCGGCACCTCCTCCACCGACAGCGGCGCACCGTCACCGAGAGCGTGCAGCGCGGCCTCGACCGCGACCGGGCTGTCGCGGCGGACGAGCAGCGCAGGCTCACCCGCTCGGCGGACGCGAAGCAGCTCGGGCCAGCCGTAGGCGAGGGCGAGCAGCTCCCAGCGCCGAAAGCGCCCGGCGCCCTCGGCCGCCACCAGCGAGGCGAGCTCCACACCGGCGAGCACGGTGCGCCGCGGACGGACCACGACGCCGCAGGGCAGGAGGACTCGGGGCGACGGGCGGCCACGCCCGGCCTCGGCGGGGGCGCTCAGGTCGTAGGGGAGGAACTGGCTTGCGGGGACACGGAAGCAGGTCCGCAGGAGCAGGTCGGTGACAGGATCGTCGCGGCTCAGGTCGGCGCTGCCGACCGCCAGGACTGCCGCGGGGCGCTCGAGGCCGGGGACGTCCAGCAGGGGCAGGTCCCCGGCCATGCGTATCACCCACGCCCCGGTAAGGTCGACCTCGCTCGGCCCGGCTCCCCAGACGCGGGTGCGGGGGCGGCCGCTGGCCGGGGCCGCGAGGACGTTGGGGTTGGGCGGGAAGGGCCCGCGCAGGTCGAGGATCTCTACCTCGCTGGTGGACGCCAGCACCTCGAGCGCGTCGACCAGCCACGTGTGCAGCCGGACCCCCTCTGGGCCCAGCGCCGCCAGGTGGCGCGCGTGCGCCTGGACAGGCTGGTCGCTGATCCCGTGGAGCGCGGGAGCCGGCTGGGCCAGCTCGGCCAGCAGGCAGCCGAGCGGGGCCGAGTCGGTGCCCGGTCCGGCCGTCACGAGGGTCACCTCGCTTTCGTCGCTGGTCACCACGCGCTCCCATGCTCGCAGGCGGCGCGCTGCCTCGGACGCCGCGCTCGGGCGCACGACCTCCTCCCAGGTTGCCGCGGCGGCCAGATCCGGCGGCCGGCCGAGCCGGCGGGCAGCGGCCGCCATGGGGCTCGCCTGGACCGCCGCCTGCGCCAGCATCGACCGCCCCAGTGCCTGGGCGACGCCAACGTCCTGCTGCACGGCGTCGTACTCGGACACGGCACGGCTGAGGACCCGGTGGAGATCCGCGCCGAGCACGATGGTCCATGGCGCGACCAGGTCCACCCGCAGGACCGGCCGGCTCACGTCATGGGCCGGCCGCACGCTCAGCCGCTCGGAGAGCGCGGTGACCAGGCGCGCAGCGTCGACGAGATGCTGAGGCACGCGCCGCGCCGCCGTGGCACCGAGGTCCTCCGCCAGCGCCGCGGCGACTCGCCGGAGTCCGGCGGCCGCGTGGCGCCAGGCTTCGGCGTCCATGCCGGTGAGGTCGTCTGCGACGGCCTCGAGCGCCGCCCATGCGTCGGCGAAATCGTCGGGCAGGTCAAGGCCCCCGACCAGGACGCCGCCGGCCGCAAGCGCAGTCAGCGCGGCGCTGGCGTCCGCCGCCGCCGGCGGCGTCGCCGCGGCGACGATGGTGAGCAGCTCCGCCCAGCGGTGGCGGGCGCCTCCCGCGAGCGCGCCGAGGATGGCGGCAGTCAGCTCAGTGCGGGCGAGATGGCGGCGTCGCGTGGTGCCGTCATCGAGGCGGGCCCAGAACTCCCATCCGTCGTGGGTGGCCACCAGCGTCGGGGTGAGCCGCCACCATCCCACGCCGGCGTACCTCCGCCGCTGCGCCAGGGCCTTGACCAGTGACTGGAAGGGGGCGAGATCGGGGCTCACGGACACGCGCGGCCGGGCCCTCTCCACCCTGGTCTCGGCGCCCCAGCGCGCCACCGTCACGCCAGCCCACAGACCCTCGGGCTGGGGGCGGCCGCAGGCACGGGCCAGGTAGCGGTACAGCGTCACCTCAAGGCGCCGGCGCCGCTTGCCGGGCCGCGTCGCCGGGTCGCGGAGCGCTTCAGCCGCCGCCCGAGGGCTGGAGAGGGCAAGTGCGCATGCCATGACCGGACGGTCGACCATCACCCGGCGCAGCGTCTGGCGGTCACGGGCGGCGGTGTGGGCGTAGGTCTCGGCAAAGCGCCGGGCGCCGTCCTCGTCGTCGCGTGACGCCAGTTCGTGCAGCAGCGGGTCCCCCAGGCCGAGGAGGTCGTCCAGGGGAAGGCCCGCGACGCGGACGACGAAGGCGTCGGCGAGCCGGGCTGCGCTCATGGCGGCGGTGCCGTGGTGTCGCCGAGCACCCGGCGCCTGACCGCGGCGACCACGGCAAGGTCGTGGGCCAGCGCGGTGAGGCCGCGCTCGTCCAGTCCGGCCTCGGCCAGCCAGCGGCGGGTGTCGTGGGCCGTCTCCAGGCCGCGGCGGCGGCGGAAGTCGTCCGCCGCCGCCTGCACCTCGTCCGCGGACGGGGCGAAGCCGGCGCGAGCGGCCTCCCGGTGGGCAAGCGCGACGAGCAGGCGCGCGTCGGCCGGGCCGGAGACGTCGATGCCGTCCAATGGCCGCCGGCCGGCCATGGTCTCGGCCCTCAGCCGCTCGAAGAAGAGCGTGCGCTCGAGCCGCCACGCACGCTCGCGCGGCGCGGCGCTCGCCTGACCGTACGCCTTGAGCTGCCGGAGCAGCTCGAGCGCATCGCGTGCCTTGAGTCCGGGCGCCGCTCGCCGGCGCTGCTCGTCGAGCAGGTCGAGGAGGACCTCCCCGACGCCGGCGCCGCGGGCGTCGGCACGCAATTGCTCCCACGACCGCTCGCTGTAGTGGCGCCGCTTGGCCAGGGCGGCAAGCCGCGCGGCCACGGGCGCGTCCAGGGAGCCGGCCTCGACGGCGAGGCCAAGCACATGACGGACGTCGACCATCGCGATGCTCAGCGGACGGTAGCCGTCCTCCTCCGGCGCATGGACGACCGCGACCTCGTCGTCGTCCTCGAGGACCTGGTCGCGGAACCAGCCGAAGACCTGGCCGATCCCCACCATTCCGAAGACGTGCAGCTCAGCGGCGCGAAGCGCGCCCATGCTCGCGGCGCCGAGCACGCGGACGCCCTGCTCGAGCGCGTAGAGGATCTCCTTGTGCCAGACGGCCGGGACGCGGTGGAAGTAGCCGTCGACGATGCCGATGGCGTCGGGTGCGTGGACCTCCAGCGCGCGGAGCACGTCGCCCTGCTGCACCGGAGGCAGGTAGCCCACGTCCACGACCTGGCGCGCGACCTCCAGCGGCAGGGTCGGGCCGAGGAAGACGACCGCCTTCATGGCCGCCAGGCCCGTGCTCTCGGACCAGGCGCATACGCCGGCGACTCGGTTGGCCCCTCCAGGCCTGGCACGATGACGCGCACGACCGCGGCGGGTATCTCCCACCGGCTCAGGTCGACGACGGCAACGGTCGCGAAACCCGTGGCCGCCAGCCGCCCGAGCGCAGCGCCGAGGTCGCCGTCCAGCGTCCCGGTGGTCAGCGAAGGCAACTGGGCCGCGTCGACGTGGACGCTCTGGCCGGCGATGCGGCGGTGCTCGATGAGCACCGCGGCCTGCTGGGTGCGACGGTACCGCTCGCGAGTGAGGTCGTCGCGGGAGCCGGCGATGACCGTCAGCCTGCTCTGCGCCGCCTCGGTAAGCGCGCGCACGAGCGCGGTCACAGGATCTGGGTCGCAGCCGAAGCCGCCGGCGGCAGGGGTCCGGTCGAGCGACGGCGCGGCGGCCGCGTCGAGCACGACGGCGCGCAGCGCGGCCAGGCCGACGTCGCTCGTCATGTCCCAGACCATCACGCTGAGGCCGGCGGCCGAGAACTGGTCGAGCAGGCTGCGGGGCAGCGGGTGGGTGACCGTGTCGAGGTCCAGGCGCGTCCGCGCCTGCTCCTCGACGGGCAGCCGCTCCCACAGCGCCAGGGCGTCGCGCTCGACCACCTCGCACACCGCGTGGAGGAGCGCCTCGGAGCGGGTGTTCCCGGAGGCGAGGCCGTTGGTGCTGCAGACGAAGCTGCCCGCCCCGGGCACGCGCGGGACCGTGGCGTTGGCGTGCACGAGCTCGTACGGCACCCAGAGCGGCTCGTCGGTCACGGCGTCGCGCGCCTCCGCCCAGGGTAGGCAGGTGTGGTCGCCGCAGGCACCGTCCCGGGCGCCCCGGGCGCGCGGCAGCAGCTCGGGGTCGGCCACCGGTGCCTGGCGCGCCAGCTCGGCCCGCGTCTCGATCCGCACGGGGCAGCGTGGACGCTCGGCGTGGTGCGCCTCCAGCGACTCCATCAGCGCCGACGCCCGCGCCGCCTCGCGGGTGACCCCCTTGCCCTGAGCGACGGCCAGCGAGCGGGAGTTGGGACGCACGGCCATGAAGACGGGGATCCCGACACGGTCGAGCCCGGTGACGTCGGCCAGTCTGGTGATCCCGAGCGCGGGCAGGTGTGGCCGGAGCAGCGCGACGGTCTCCTCGGGGGCGCGCTCGCGCGAGCGCGCCGGCGCTGCCGCCGCGTCCACGTCAGTGCCCGCCGCCGGCTCGTCGACGCAGGTAGAACGTGAACGGGTCCGGCAGCGCCTCCAGAAGCCGGTGCCCTGTCCATGCTGGGGCGACCACGCGACCATCACGCACGGCGAGCACCTTCTGGTAGATGCGCCCCGCGCCCGCGAGCCAGAAGAGCTGCGGCGGCGCGGTGCCGTCGAGCACTTCGGCGAGCGCCGCGCCGGACAGGTGCACGACGTAGTTGGCCCGCGGGTGGTGACCGCGGGCGAGGGATGGCCGCTCCGCGCGGAAATCGACGGCATACCCCCAGCGCTCGCCGGGGCCCGCGTGCACGACGAGCTGCCAGACAACGCCCGCCTCGAGGTGATGGCCGATGGGGCTGCGCGGGTCGGTGAGCTCGCTGGACAGCCAGCCCGCGAAGCCTGTGGTCAGGACCCTTTCCAGCGCGGTTCGCAGCCGCTCCCGCGCGCCGTCCGCGGGGACGGCCGCGAGCGTGGCGGCTTCGATGGGCTCCCAGTGGACCTCGGGCGACGAGGCCACGCGGACGAACGGCGAGGCCTGCCTGCGCTGCTCCACGCGGCCGCCGCCGAACGCGAGGACGTCACCAGGCAGCACCACCGCTGCCCGTGAGGGCTCCCCGAGCCGCCACCCGAGCAGGTCGGCTATCTCCTCGGCCGAGAAGGGGAAGGCGTACCGGTTGAACCAGGCGTGGCGCCCAGTGAAGCAGAGGCCAGAGGCGTAGGGGAAGGCCAGCACAGGATCTGCGCGGCACGCCGACTCCAGCCAGCCGGCGACCTCGGTGGCGTCGAAGCTGGAGCCCAGGCCCCACAGATAGTTGACGCTGGCGTCCGCGACCGGCTGGTACTTGCAGGAGACCACGTCCACTCGCCCGTGCAGGGCATGGACGCGCTCCCCGACCGCTGGTGCCACCTCGCCGTCGGCCATGTGCCAGAGCACCGCCTGCCGGTCGTCGACCACCAGCCCGAACTCGGGCTCGTCGTGCTCAGACGGGGTGGGCCGCAGGGCCGTCCGGCCTACCACCAGCTCCTGCCACGGCGCCACCACGGTGATCTCCTCGAAGCCGGTGCGCTCGAGCCCGGCCAGGAGGTCCTTGTCGGCCGGCGCCACGACCGGCAGGCGCGGGAACCGTTCCCTCAGCCGTCGCAGCGATGGTCGATGGAAGTGGTCGAAGTGCCCATGTGTGACGACGAGCAGCGTCGGCGCCGGCAGGCGCTGGTGGTCGAGCAGCCGGCCCGGTGCGTAGGTCACGTCCCCGCCGGCGAGCGTATTGTCGAGGACGGGGTCGATGAGGATACGTTGATCGACGGACTCGATCCACAGGGATGCGTGCCCGAGGACCGTCACCTGCACGGTGCGCCTCCCGGAGCGGACGCTACGCCGTGCGGGGCGCAGCGTCAGGCACGGCGTCGACGGATGGCTCGCCGGTCACCAGGCGCACATGACTGTGCTGTAGGTGCCGTCGGGGTTCCGGACGAAGTCCTGCGTGAAGTCGTCTCCGGCAAGGTCCTTGATGTTCACCAGGCCGGAGAAGCTCCCACCCAGCATGGCGAGCCCGTCGGCGTCAACCAGCGCCTGCTCGTCCTTTTCCTGAGTCAGCTCACGGAAGCTGATCTCCTCGCCGGCACTCTCTGTGCTCATCGGCCCTCCCGCGTCTCGATGCCGCGAACCGCCCGGTCGCGGTCAGCGGTCCTACGGCTTCGGTCCCTGGTGCACGACGAAGACGTTGCCGTCGGGATCCCGGTACGGAAGCTGCCGCGCACCGTTGGGGAAGCGCAGCCCGGCGTCCGTGGGCTTGAGCCCGCGCTGGCCCAGGGCCTCGGCGGTCGCGTCCAGATCGAACACCGTGAAGACCACCCCGTTGTCGCCGCCCGGGCGCATCGGGTAGTCGTCCCCGGCCTGGACCAGCCAGATGTCCTTTTCCCCCACGCGGAACCCGGCCCAGTGCCGCTCGACGAGCGCCAGAGGCCGCAGGCCCAGGGTGTCCTTGTAGAAGTCGTAGGACCGCTTGACGTCGCTCACTGCGCCGGCCCTGACCCTGCCTTGTGGTGTATGGGCCCTCTGTCCAAACTGGGTGATACCCGAAAAATTGGCAAGATAGATTCAATACCGTAGACTTGACTTAGATGCCGGTCAAGGGGCAGCTTAGACGGCCTTGACCGGAGGAGGCGCCATGGAGGTCTCGAAGGCGCAGGGGACGGGGGTCCAGGCAGCGGCCACGCGAGCCGGCCTGAGGCTGCGCGGCTCGGTGAGGCTGCGCGTGGAGTACGACGACCGGACACCGTTCGGCAGCCCGATGGGACCACGCCCCGAGCAGTCCGTGCGAGACCTGTTCGCCCCGGTGCTCGACCACGTCCAGCGGCACGGCTATGGTGGCCTGCCCGCCGCCGCGACGCCGCTGCTCGACGCGGTGGTGCGCTCGGCCGGCTTCGCCGAGATCGCACGGGTCGACGGCGACCGTTGGTCGCTTGCGCCTGCGGTCCTCTATCCCGAGCCGGAGTCGGCAGCACCGCGGACGCTCGCCATCGTCGACGACGCAGGCGCTGGGCTCCAGCTCGAGATCCCCACTCCCGCCTGGCCGCAGGTGCACTGGCTGCTCGCCAGCCTCGCGGGGCCCGGCCTCGGCTCCCGTGCGGTGACCGGAGACGCCGCGGCCGTCGTCGGTGCGCTGGCAGCGCGCGGCTTGGCCACGAGCGGCGACGGGGCCGGCACGACCACTCTGCCGCAGCCGCTCGACGAGGCCGAGCTCCTCTTCCTGGGGCACAACACGGTCCTGGTCCGCTCCGATGAGGCCGCCGTGCTGGTCGACCCCTTCCTGCCGGCCGCCTCGGCACGCTATCCCGACGGCTACCAGCCGCTGTCGGCCAGCCACCTCGGGGCGTTGTCGGCGGTCCTCGTCACCCACGGGCATCCCGACCACTTCGACCCAGCCTCACTGCTGCGGATCCCACCGTCGACACCCGTGGTCGTCCCACGCGTGGAGCGCGAGACGGTCCTCTCCGCGCACATGGCGCGCCGGTTAGAGGAGCTCGGGTTCACGGCTGTCATCGAGATGGGCTGGGGTGAGCGCCGGCGGTTCGGCGACGTCGAGGTCGTAGCGCTGCCCTTCTATGGCGAGCAGCCCGCCGAGGTCGACGTGCTGCACCCCGAGGTCCGCAACCAAGGCAACGTGTACCTTGTGCGGGCGCCCCGCTTCTCCGCCGCGTTCCTCGCCGACTCCGGCACCGACCCCGCGGGGGAGGTGAGGCGGGTCGCCACCGAGGCGCGGGCCCGTTTCGGCGCGGTCGACGTGCTGTTCGCCGGGTACCGGGGCTGGGTCACCTACCCCGTGCAGCTCCTCTTCTCGTCCGTCGCCCGCTTCCTGCTGTTCGTCCCCGCCGCGCAGTGGGAGGTCCGCCAGCGCCTGATGGCCGACGCGGAGGACGCCGTCGACCTCGCCGAGCGGTGGGGCGCGCGAATCCTCGTGCCCTATGCGGACGGGGGTGCGCCGTGGCACTGGGAGCTCGGCCTCGGCCCGCGGCTCGACGGCTCCGGGGACGAGCGGATCGGCTTCGACCCCTTCCCGGAGCGGGTCGGCCATGCGGCGCGCAACCGCGTGCAGATGCCCGACGGCCGGATGGCCGGCTGGGCTGGCCGCGTGCTGCTGCTCCGCCCCAACGACGGTCTCGCGGGAGTCGCCGGCACGCCGCGGCGGCTTCGCGCGCCCGGTCACGCCTGGCCCTGGAGCGACGACGAGGGCCAGGCCCACTGACAGTGGACGGCCCGATCCCGGCGGCGCAGCTACGCTACGCAGACGCAGCGGCGCGGCTGGCGCTCCTGACCCACCCCGCGCTCCCCG
>WNGE01007235.1_pt1 | contig 12128 bp, 18 predicted proteins | sample 5400651 | NCBI WGS metagenome assembly WNGE01 (sample SAMN13153370, study PRJNA577476) | soil metagenome | isolation source: 60 cm soil or saprolite under grassland replicate 2 | place: USA:California | collected 2016-06-15 | reverse complement strand
GGCAAGCCGCAGCCGCAGTCATCAGATGGGGCACAACCGCGGCCAGCTCCCGTAGCCGCTGTCGGGCTGCTCCTGCCGCGCAGGGCACGCAGACGGCCTGAAAAGACTGAGCGGCCGCATCCTCGCAGGCGGGGACACCGCCGGGTAAGCGGGGCGCGTTGCCACGCCCCGCTCCCCTAAGAACCGTGCGTGCGGGTCAGTCCCCGCACACGGCTCAAGCAAGCCTCGAGGGCCTCGCGGGCTGAAGCTGAAGCGCTGGTTTCCCGCTCAGGCGGGCGCGGAGCCCGCGCTGGCAGGATGCATGCACAAGGCGGGTCTGGTCACCGTCCGGTGAGCCGGGCCTCCCGTGGTGGGCGAGATAGCTGGCAGCTATCGCCTGGCGGGTGACCTGCAGCCACCACCGCTCCCACTGCTCGGGGAACTGGGGTGGCTGGTCGGCGGTCAGCAGGTGATCCCCGCACAGCGGACAGCGCCCGTCCTGCCTGGCGAGCAGGCGAAGGGTGTATCTGTCCAGCGGCGGCTTGACCCGCTCCCGCCGTTCGGCCCAGTATGCGGCCAGGGCGGGGTCATCGGGAGATGCCGCGCCCTTGACCGGCACGTGCCTTACGATGCCGGTCCAGGAGAACTTGACCAGGCAGGCGCCGCTGTCGCGGTCGCCGAACACCCAGTGGTCGTTCCTGAACTTGTTGAACTTGCCGAAGTACCGGCCGACGATCCAGCGTTTCGGCTTGTCCGCGTGGCGCCATGTGGCCCACTTGTAGGTGAGTTTCCACAGGTAGTCATCCAGAGCGGTGAACGTCCTGGTCGACACCACTGTCCGGTAGTAGGCCGCCCAGCCCCGGATGATGGGGTTGAGCGCGGCAATGACCGCCATCGCGTTGCCGCCGCGCAGGGTGCGCGTCTCGGCCGCGAGCCGTTCCCGGAGCCGCCTGATGGCCGCCTCGGACGGCTTGATCAGCAGCTTGCGATTGGGGTAGCGGCGGATGTTGAACCCGAGGAAATCAAAGCCCTCGCTGAGGTGGACGATGTGCGTCTTGTCCTCGTTGAAGGCCAGGCCCCTGGGCGCCAGCCACTCCGCGAGCCGCGCCTTAACATGCCCGGCCTGCTCCTGGCTGTGGCAGAGCACGACCATGTCATCGGCGTACCTGACCGCAACCGGGGAACCAGGCCTGGCCTCCCCGGCGTGTGTGCCGGAGGTCCGGTAGCGGACCCCGGCGGCCTCCTCCAGCCCGTGCAGCGCGACGTTCAGCAGGCACGGTGAAATCACGCCGCCCTGCGGGGTTCCCTCCACCGTCGGGGCGAACCCCTTGCCCGCCTCGAACACGCCCGCCTTCAGCCAGCCGGAGATCATGTCCCTGGCCGGGAACGACCCTATGGCGGCGAGAAGATGATCATGATCGATGCGGTCGAACGCCGCGGCCAAATCGGCATCCAGCGCCCATGTGCGCGTGGCCATCGGGCCTTTGCACACGTTGTAGATCGCCGCGATCGCGTCGTGGCAGCCGCGGCCCGGCCGGAACCCGTACGACCTGGGTTCGAACCGGGCCTCCCACTCCGGTTCCAGCGCGTGACGGACCCGCTGCTGGTGGCAGCGGTCCATCAGCACGGGAATTCCGAGCGGGCGAAGCTTCGCACGGTTTGATGCCTTCGGGATGTACACGCGCTTGACCGGCCGGGGACGCCACGACGTGATGGACTGGTGCACCCGCACCGCCACATCCGCCCTGGCCTCGGAGGTCAGCGCGACCTCCCCGTCGATCCCGGCCGTCTTGCGCCCGGCGTTGCGCTGCGTCACCTGCCGCACGCTGACCAGCGTGTTAGCCCGTGACCGCAGCATCAGCTTCTGCAGGTTCCTGACCCGGGGCCAGTCCTGCTCCTGCGCCGCCGTGAAGATCCGCTGCCGCAGCCGCCGTACCTGCTCCTCCTGCGCCCGCCAGTCGATCTTGTCCCACCGGACGGGCGCGTCGCGGGGCTGGTCCTCCGGTCCGTTCACTAGCCGGGCCGCCGCCGTCACCTCGGCCACCACGGGGGTGACCCAGGTGCCGCCATCCCAGACCGGGGTGGAAAAGCTGTAACCCGTCATCGCATCCAACTTGCCCTTCGGTTCCGGTAGCTTGAGCCGCATCGCTTCACCAGCTCACCTGCCCACGTCAGCGCGCTTTCGCGCCCCGGCACCAGGCCCGGTATCCGGCCGGTCATGCCGCGCCCCCGGCAGGAGGACCGGGCATGACGGCGCGGGTTTCCCGCTGCCTTTCGGCCGCCGGCATTCGCTTCTTGGGCATCCTGTCCCGCCCGCGGGGTTCCGCCCCTCTTACGATCGGCCTACCGCGCCACGACCAGCTGCGCGGACCCGAGCGGGGTTTCCATGTTCCGCACGCGTGAGACCCGGCTGGATCTGGGTGCCCTCTGTACCCCGGGGGCGGCGGTGTCCACACGACCGGTGATCGTCCCCGGCCGCCGCCTGCCGCATCTCAACGGCCAGCCCCTGTCACCCTGGACTACGACCCGCCCCAGGATGTGATGATTACGAGGCATCAGCAAGGGTTCACTGTCGTTCACCCCACGCCAGCCTTCCCCTCGCCTGTGACCCTGGACGGAACGGGAATCCTCGGGCTTTACCCTGAGCTCCACACCCGGCTGAGCAAGACCCAGCAACGCATGTCAGGGCGGGGACGGGCCTGGACACTACCCGGATTACGTCCCTGGCATCAGCCAGCCTCCTTCGACGCTCTCACTCACCACGTGCGACCTCACGTCGCAGCGATCAATCATCATGTCACCGGGCGCCGCCAGCGCCCGCGGGCCTAGGTAAGCCTGGCTGCCCCGCTTCGCCATCCCCCCGCCGCCACGGCCGGCCACCCCTACAGGAAGGACACACGCCAGCCCTCCGGCACGGACTCCTGCACCCCCGGGATGCTCCTGCCCCTCGCTACCCGATGATCTGCTCCCGGGCAACCGCCTCAAGGCGCCTCCGGCGCCGCCATGCGGGCGCTACGCGCCCCTTGACCCGCCCGCCCGCTCGCAAGACCCGGCAGCTATCGAGGGTAAGGAGCATAGTGGCGCACGCCCGCAACCAGGCCGCCCGCACTCCAGCACCTCAACCCGAACCGCTTGCGGTGCCCACCCGATACAGGTAAGCCGCCATGAACTGCTGAAATATCGGAGTTAGTTCAGTTAACGGGGCGTCAGATGTCCCCTTCTTCGGGTTTCCCCAGGTCAGCGGCCCCGTCTGGTGGATATCCGCGACAACCTGATCGCCCGCATCGACGAAGCCCAGCATGAGGGCTGGATCGGCGAAGCCGAGGGCCTGAAGGTCAGCCTGGCCGCCGCGAACGCCAAAATCACCCAGGTCGACGGGCTCGCCGCCCGCCGCACCGCCGCCGTCGGCCTGGGTATGCCAGCCTTCCGCGACATCGCCGGGCGCACCGCCACCGCGGCCAAGGACCCGACATGACCTCACCCGCCAGGCTGGCTGCCGCGCTGCGCGCCCATGCCCAGGGCCTCTACTGCCCAGAAGCCGCAGCCGAGCTCCTCATCGCGGGATCCTGGCTGCACCGAGCCGACTTCACCAGCCAGTTCGTCCACATCGGTCGCGGCCTGGCCGACGAGCAGGAGATGGCCACCATCGACTGGCCGGCCGCGATCACCGCCCTGGGAGCCAGCCTGCCTTGCTCCGGGGGCGAACAGCGAATGCTGAGGATCACAGCGAGCCTGGCTGACGGGATACCCGTCGATCTCCACGACACTCTCACCGGCCTCGATGACCGCAACGTCCAGCTCCTGATCACAGCCGTGCTCCACGCATCCGGACAATCCCCTTCGCGCCGGAGGCCCCGATGACCGGGACCGAAGGCCTCGAAGAACCTGCAGAGCAGGAAACCATCGCCCTCCCCGTCGATTCCCTGAGCCACATCGCTGACCTGCTCGGCCAGCTCGCCGCCTTCCTCCGCAGCGGTCACCCGGTCGGCGACCAGCTCACCGAGTTCATGCCATGCCATGGCCACCCGCATCCGGGCTTCGCCGCCTGCAACCTGATCGATGACCTCAGCTTCACCGCGTTCAGTTACCGTCGGCTCGCCGACAACCTCCTCGGCAAACCCGCCACGGCGCTCTTCGCAGACGAGGACGCCAGCACCAGCTGAAGGACAACGTTTCAGCAGGTCACCAGCACTGCCGGTAGTTCAGAGAATACATGTAGGAAGTCACAGGCCAGGATGTCAGATGCCTGGACTCTCAGGAACTGCCGCCATGTCGGCGACGCCCGCCGCGGCGCGGGACCGAGCCCGGCGGCGGTCAGGATCCGGCGGATCGTCCCCTCCCCCACCCGATACCCCAGGCCCAGCAGCTCACCTTGGATACGCCGGTACCCCCAGCGCGGGTTCTCCCGTGCCAACTGCTCCACCAGCGCGCGCAGCTCGGCTGGGACCGGCGGCCGTCCCGGCGCGTTCGGGTAAGTCCACTTCCTGCTGACAAGGCGCCGGTGCCAGGCCAGCAGCGTGCCCGGGGTCACGAGCCGGTGCAATCGCAGGTGCCCGGGCAGCAGTCTGGCCAGAGCGGCGAGCAGGGCACGGTCAGCCCAGTCCGGCCTCGGGCGCGCGACCTGACGACGCAGCACCGCGACCTCATCCTGGAGGACCAAGATCTCCGCGTCCTTGACGGCGTCGCTGCACGCCAGGAGCGCCAGCCAGCCGAACACCCGGAGCATGAACAGGTAGACGAGACGGATAAGCACGAGCGCCGAGCGTAAAGCAGCACGTCAGATCCCCGGGCAAGGTTTTGGCACAGCACACCATCTGCCAGGGAGCAGAGTGGCCCAGAAAACGCATCACGACAGGCTAGCGGCGGCCACTGCTCAGGAGTGTGCCCGCGGAGGGGCACTGCCTTCCGCCCCGGCGCCCGGCGCGCCGGGATCCAGGTAGCTATCAAGGTCCATCAGGTGGAACAACCGCCGGACAATGGGCTGGCTGCCGGTGATGACGAGCTGGCCCTGACCTTCGGCCAGCTGCTTGCGGGTCTCGACGAGGACCGAAAGGCCGCTGCAATCCATGAAGTCAAGCGCGGACAGGTCCACCACGAGCATCCGCGCGCCGCGCTCCAGAGCGCTGCCGATGGCGCCCACCAGGAGGTCCTTGTTGCAGACGTCGAGTTCGCCCCGCAGACTCAGCACCGACCGCCGGCCGCGGTGTTCGGTGACGATGATCAAATAGGCGGAGGAGACCACGGTCCGCCCGTTCATGGCCACACTAGCTGGGGCGGGAGCACGGCGTTACACCAAGGCGGCCTGCGGGGAACCGGATCAGCGGAGGCAGCGCGGCCGCGGAACTCGCATCCAGCGCGGCGGCCTGCGCCGGCGGCGCGTAGTCCGGGCAGCGGCGCCGACAACATGCGGGCCGGCACGGCCAGCACCACGCAGCGCCACGGGAGCGGCGGGCTTTCCGCCTTACCTGGCCGGTTCCGGCCATCACATCGGCATGCCACAGATCGTCACCTCCTCGGTGCGATCCGCGGACACACGGCGGAACGTGACGCAATCTACCGCACAGGCGCGCACCTGGCAAACCGCGAGCGTACGATCCGCCCTGGCCAGGGGGCCGCCGCGGTCACGATCAGCACGCGGCGCCCGGCAGGAGGACCAAGGGCGGGCCCGTGAGCGCCGCGAGTCATGCCTGCAGGCTGCCCTCCGGGCCGGCCAGGTCGGTCAGGCCGAGGTCTGAGGGGCGCAGATCACCGACCCTTTCGTCACTGGCGGGCCCGGTGGTCCCGCCGAGTACGTCGGTGGCCACGTCGGCGATCCGCCGCCGGGAATCGCGCGCTCGCCTGCGCAGCACGTCGAAGGCTGTCACGGCGTCCAGACGATGGGTCCCCATCAGGTACCCGACCGCGCGCTCGATGATGACCCGGTAGTCCAGCGCGTACTGCAACTGGCCGGCCACGATGCTGTGCTCCTGAGCAGCGAGCGCCGCGGCGAGAATCTCCGCGATGAGGCCGCCGTAGGCGGTCAGGGCGTTGATGTCCGATCGATCCCAGCCGAAGGGCTCGCTCCGGTAGACGTTCAGCGTGCCGACCGGGCTGCCGCCGAGCAAGACCGGAATGCCGGCGACCGCCCGCACCTGGGCTGACAGCCGGGTCCGCAGTTCCGGCCAGCGGTCATCGGCGTGCACGTCGCTGGTCACGACCTCGCGCGCGTAGACGTAGGACTCATAGCACGGCCCCTGGCCCACGGCCGCCTGAGCCTCCTCAAGCAGGCGGCCCGCCTCATCGGAGGAAGCCACGTACGCCAGGTACCCGGACTCGGTTATGAACATGATGCCCGCGCCGCCATAGCCGAACACGCTGCGGACGGAGTTGACGGTGCGCTTCATTACGGCTACGACATCGGCGTCGAACGCGGCCTCGCGCAGCCGCGCCAGACTGGACCGCAGTGCCTCCTCGTCAATGTGCACCGCCATGACAGCCTCCTCACGGCCTCCGCACCGGGCATAACTGCCAGCCTGCTGCGCGCGATCTGGCGCCGACAGGCTATCCGAACTGCCTGCATCTGCGTGACCGCACGTCATTACTGTCCGGCACGATCGATGCCGGACGGCGTTCCTGCCGCGCTGGCAGGGAGAACTAGATGAGTAAATTCCTGATGCGTTCAGTTGTTATGGGCGGTCAGCGGCGCTTGGCGGGCTCGCCGACGGCCCAGTTGTGCCAGACGCAGGCGGCCAGGGCCAGCAGCCGCTGGGCGATGGGGGGTACAGACGCCTTCGATGGTGCGGCCGCCGTGGCGTTCGAGGTCGAGCTGGCCCTTGAGGGTGTCGTTGACCGACTCGATCCACTGATCGAGCGGGAATGCGGCTGCGGGCGCCGCACCAAGGGCCCGGCGCCGGAGGGGGCAGAGGCCCCGGTTCAGTACGGGCTGCGGATCGCCGCGATCATCTTTCCTGCGGCGCGTCATCGGCGACCGCCGGTTGTGGCCTGCCGACTCAGCGCCTCGCTACCAGCGCGCCTGCTCGCAGCCGGGGAGGCCAGCTGAGGCCGTTTCGGCCGCCTACTGGCGGGTAGCCGGCCGTTCATGGGACGGAGCGGCTGGGCGGGGATAGGCACCGGGGAGTCCCCTGGTCCGCGCGAAGAGTCGGCCGCGCAGCGGGCCGACCGTAATCTCGGTGAGCTGCTCCAGGAACTGCGGGTGGCGGGCCTGGGCGTGCAGGTCCTGTTCGGGTTCCTGCTCTGGCTGCCGTTTACCACCCGGTTCACCCGGCTGAGCCCGGCCCAGCGGGACCTGTACCTGGCCAGCCTGGTGCTGGCGGCGGTGGCGACGGCGCTGCTGGTCGGGCCGGTCGCCTATCACAGGCTGGTGTTCCGCCGGGGCCAGAAGGAGCGGCTGGTGCGGGCGGCCAGCGTGATGGCCATCGGCGGACTGGCCGCGGTCGGCTTGGCCGTCTCGGCCGCGGTCCTGCTGGTGACCAGCTATGTCGGTGGCGGCCTGGCCGCGGGCCTGATCACGGCCTTCGTCGCCTGCCTGTTCGGCCTGTTGTGGTTCGTGTTCCCGCTCGTCCGTCGCCATTAGCCGCGCCACATCGTGCGCGAGGCGAAGCCGGCCCGGCCGAAGGCCGCGCACATGGCCGCCAGGCACCCGGGGTGGTCGCCCAGCGCGGTCGCGGGCCACCCCTTCTGACGTTGCCGGGCTGGCCGGTTACCGAGGCAGCGTTCACGCCACGGCGCTGCTGTCCGGCCCGACCGCGCGAGCTGCCTCCTGATACCGAGGACCGCATGGGGGTGTTGTTGGTCTCGGCCTGGATAGGAGGGGCATTTCCACTATGACCTCAAGGAGGCAGCCTCTATGGCCAAGCGCGACATCGACCCGGTACTCCAGCAATTGGTCCGGGCCATCAACGAGTCGGGGCACGCCGCGGCGCCGATCACCGTTTCGGTTCACGGCACCGTGCGGACCGGCGCCTTGATCGCCCAGCAGACCTTCTTCAGCGAGCTCGTCGCGGACAATCCCCTGATGAGCGCGCTGGAGCCGGCGTCAGGCCTGCTGGGCAAGGAGTACGCCAAGGAGACCGAAGCCGCCTCCGACCATCACCTGCACCTGCAGGCCGTCGGCGTCCGGGGTGACGGCGAGGTCACCGAAGGCCTGTGGAGCATCAGCCTGGAAACCATCGACGGCTGGACCCTGCGTGCCACCGCCGACGCGGAGGCCGATAAGGGACCGTTCGCGCACCTGCTCGGCAGCCCCTGACCCCCTCGTCGAGGTGCCGCGTCCTGTGGTCAGCCCGGGAGGGTCTCACCGCCGATGGGCGCGCGCACCTCGCCGGAGTCGTAGCTGGACAGCCGCCCGCTGGCGAAGAAGACATAAGACGGGACGATCTCGTCCGGGTGCGCGGCGCGGCCCTGGGCGCCTGGCTGCCGAACGAGCTGACCCGGTCCGCGTCGAAGGTCGACCGGATCCGTGGCGTCCAGACCGGCCCGGGCGCCACGCAGTTCACCCGGATGCCGCAGTCCTGCAGTGGACTGGGCCAGCGAGTAGGTCAGGGCCAGCACGGCTCCCGTGGTCGCCGCGTAGTCGATCAGGGTCTTGTTCCCGCGCAGCCCGTTGATGGACGAGGTGTTGATGATGCCGCCGTCGGGCAGGTGCTTCAGCGCGGCGCGGGTGGTCCAGAAGTAGCTGAAGACGTTGACCTTGAACGTGCGCTTCCACCGCTCGGTGCTGAGCCCGGTGAGGTCGCCGGCCAACTGTTGGGTCGCGACGTTGTTGACCAGCGCGTCCAGGCCGCCGAGTTCGGCCACGGTGGGGTCCACTGCATGCTCGCAGTTGCCCTCGCCGGCCAGGGTCGCCGCGGATCGCGACACAGCGTCGTCCGGCCTGGCCGACCAGTCCGGCCGTGTGTGCGGCGTCGTCGTCTTCCCGCTCGGACAGGTACGCGATCGCGACGTCCGCTTACTCCTTGGCGAACGCCACAGCGACCGCCCGGCCGATGCCGGAGTCGCCGCCGGTGATCAGGGCACGGGTGCCCGCCAACAGGCCGTTTCCCTCGTAGTCACGCATCTCATCCCGCGGCCGCGGGTCCATCTCGGCGGTCCGGCCGGGGTACTCCTGCTCCCGCGGCGGCGGCCGATCGCTCGACGGTGCGGTCATGATTTCTGTCCTCTCGTGGCTCCCGCGACGTGCTAACCGCCACCCGGTGAGCGGTGATTAATCCGCCCGCCGATGGGCAGTGAGAGCGCCTCGATGACTAACAGCGAGCGAGGAGGACTCATGGCGGACGTGTTCACCGTCCTGGCCGCGGACCACGCCGAAGTCAAGGCCATGCTGGCCGAACTGGAGACCGGGCCCCGCCAAGGCCACCGGGGCGAACCAGGACCATCTGGATCTGCGCAAGAGGCTGACCCAAGCGCTGATCATCGAGGAATCCCGGCACGAGGCGGTCGAGGAGATGTACTTTCTGGCCGCCGTGCGCGAGCATCACGCGGCCGGGAACACCCTCGCCGGCGAGGCGCCCGCCCAGGAGCAGCAAGCCGAGCACGTCCTCGCCGAACTGGACAAACTCCAGGCCGATGACGCGAGGTTCGAGGCGCTGCTCGGCACGTTCATCAAGGCGGCCCGCAAGCACATCGAGTTCGAGGAGACGCGGGTGTGGCCGGGACTGCATGTGGTGCTGCACGCCGAGACGGCCGAGGAACTGGGGCGCAAGATCGCGGGCGGCAAGAAGACCGCTCCCACCCGGCCGCACCCGCACACGCCCCCCGCGCCGGGAGTACTCAAGGCGACCGGCCCGGCCGTGGCTGCCGCTGACAAGGCCCGTGACGCGGTGAGCGGACGCGGCGCCTGCTGACACGAGGAGGAACCCATGCCCAGAGCACAGATCAAAGACGAGAAGACCTACCGGAAGCTCCGTGACCAGGGCGAGAGCAAGGAGAAGTCCGCCCGGATCGCCAACGCGGCGGCCGCCACCTCGGCCAGCCAGGTCGGCCGCAAGGGCGGCAAAAGCGGCTCATACGACGACTGGAGCAAGCAGGACCTGGTCCGGCGGGCCAGGGAGATCGGCATCAAGGGCCGCTCGACGATGAGCAAGGCACAGCTCATCAAAGCCCTCCGAGATCACTGATCCGCACTACGTACCTGGTTGCCGTCGTGCTTGTCTCCGCCGTATGGCCCAGGCCCTGCAGGTGGGAGTTATCGAGGTGACAGCGCAAGTAGGCCCAGTCCCCGTTGAGGACCGGCTCCGGGCCATCCAGTCAATCACCGACGCGGCGCTGTCCCGTCTGGATGATCGCGACCTGCTGGAACGCACCAGAGACGTCCTGCAGGCCGATACCGCGGCGGTGCTGCTGCTGGACTATTCGTCCGGGCAGCGGCGGGGTCGGCGGGGACTGGTACGACGTGTTCACCCTGCCCACCGGGGAGCTGTGCGTGGTGATCGGCGACGTGGCCGGGTCTGGCCTGCCCGCCGCGGTGATCATGGGCCGGATGCGCAGCGCGCTGCGCCTACGCGCTGGAGACCCGGGATCCGGCTGAGGTCCTGGACCGGCTCGACCGCAAGATGCAGCACTTCGAGCCCGACGCGATGGCCACCGTGCTGTACGCGGTCATCGAGCCGGGGCTCGATCGGATGCACATCCGCCTGGCGGGGCACTTCCCTCCGGTCATCGCGTACCCGGGACAGCCCGCGGAACTGGCCAGTGTCGTGACCGGGGCGATATTCGGCATCACCGATCAGGTTCGGCGGCCGGTGACCACGGTGCAGATCCCGCCGGGCGCATTGCTGTGCTTTTACACCGACGGCCTGATCGAGCGCCCGGGTGAGCTGATTGACGACGGGCTGGCCCGGCTCTGCCAGGCGGTGACGGCGCAGTCCCCGGAGGCGGCCTGCGCCGCGGTGATGCACGCGCTGGTCGGTAGCGGGCCAGCCCGCGACGACATCGCCCTGCTGATGGTCCGGCGCCAGCCAGATCACGCAGGCGTGGAGGTTGATGCGGGTGCCTGACGCAGGCTTCCCGGTTGAGGTGATCAGGAGCGTGCCGGTGGTGGCGGCACCCGAAGACATCGACATCACCAACGCCGCCGGGCTGCGCACGGCGCTGCTGCAGGCAGCCGCGCGCGGGAACGGGACGGTCGTGGTCGACATGAGCCACACGCAGTTTTGCGATACGGCCCGGATTCACGCCCTGGTCGGCACGCACAAGCGGGCCCGCGCAGAGGGCGGCCAGGTGCTGCTGGTCATCGGGGTCGCCGCCGTCCTCCGCATCCTCTCGATCACCGGGCTCGACCGCGTGATCCCTAATTTCTCGAGCCTAGAACAGGCTCTGGCGCAAACACCCGCCGCGCACCAGGACCGAAAGTAGCCAGGAAACCGGATCGGCGAGTGCGGCAGGTTCTCCCACCCTCCGGGCTTGAGCAGCTCATCCGCGGGTAGCTCCGAGGGGTCGTCGTATGCCAAGAAGGCGGCCGAAGGGAGACGGCCTTGCCGCGCCTGACTCCACGATGACGGATTCGGCTCGCACCGGCGAGCGTGACGGCGCGGCCGACGGGACTGGGGAGACGACAGGCCCGAGGCGGTCGAGATCCGGGCGCAAGAGGAAGTCCGGACCCAGGACGACGACGCCCGGGAAGGCCGCGGCGGGCAGGAAGACCGCATCCAGGAGGCCTTCGAGACAGCCGCGGCCGTGCCCGAGGAGACCGGCGGTCTCGGGACCCGGGGCGGCCGATCAGCAAGCGTTCCCCGTTGATGATCGGCATGGCCGCCGCGTTCGGTGTCGCGGTGGCCTACGGCGTGGTCGAGCTGTTCATCCGGGCCAGGTCCGTGCTCATCATCAGCGGCCTGGCGATGTTCATCGCCGCCGGCCTGGGGCCCCGTCGTGGGCTGGCTCGTGCGCCACCGCATACCCCGGTGGGCTGCGGTCATCCTCGTCGTCAGCTGCGCCCTTGGGGTGGTGGCGGTCTTCCTCGCGGCCGCGATCCCGCCGCTCGCGCCACGATGGGCGGGTGCTGACGCAGCAGCGGGCAGGTCACCGCGGCACGGCCCATGGGCACCTGGCTGCCGAAGGAACCGATCCGGTCCTGGCCGAGCGTGGCGGGAATCAGCGGTGTCCAGACTGGTCCGGGAGCGACGGCGTTGACCCGGATGCCGCGGTCCTGCAGG
>WNGE01023963.1_pt1 | contig 12133 bp, 12 predicted proteins | sample 5400651 | NCBI WGS metagenome assembly WNGE01 (sample SAMN13153370, study PRJNA577476) | soil metagenome | isolation source: 60 cm soil or saprolite under grassland replicate 2 | place: USA:California | collected 2016-06-15 | reverse complement strand
GCGCCCGTCTGCGGTCGCCGGGGATATACGCTTCCAGATGGTCGAACGCACCCTCCGGGGTCGCAGATGCGTCCTCAACGGCGACGTGCGGAATCTCGTCCATCCCTGCTCTCATGCCGGTGGCGCCGGTTATCGCGCATTACCGTTCACGTCGGCTGCCGGCGAAGAGACGATGACGAGCCACCGCCAAGGCCCGCGGCTTGCTTCGGTGCGAATGTAGATTATCGGCGCGCTTACCTGGACAAAGCTTAGCATGGCGGTCACGAGTGACAATGGTAGTCTTGCAGCGCCGTGCTAAAGCCCCGTCTCCGAGTGTTGCTTCTTCGTGGATCTGTACTGATTCGGAATCAGTAGGTCGGTGATTCGAATCACACTCAACAGCACCAACAATCAGCTAATTAGCGACGAAAAGTCGCGGTCACTCCGCACACGCGGCACGAGCGCGTAAAATCGTTTCTGATACCTTGGTTCGCTGCTTAGCGCATGCTTAACGAGGGTAATATCAGCTAACTTTTGCCTCTCTCGTTTACTGTCTGGTATGACCCGATGAACGCCGACGATTTCGCGCCTCTGCGCCAATCCATGATGGCGGAGATTGCCGCCACGGCCATTTATGTAAGCGCGCGGATCGGCAAAGCGGCCTTTGCCGGGCGGGTCATGCAAGTCATGAACAAGGTGCCGCGTCACGCCTTTGTGCCGATCGAGCTTCAACCGTATGCCTACGCCAATTCCCCGCTTCCGATCGGCTTCGACAAGACAATCTCTCAGCCTTTTATCGTCGCGTTGATGACCGACTTGCTCGATATCCAGCCCAATGACATCGTGCTCGAAATCGGCACCGGGCTCGGGTATCAGGCAGCAATCGTCGCAGCTCTGGCACAAAAAGTGTACAGCGTCGAAGTCATTGAGGAGCTGTCAGAGCAGGCGCGACAACGACTCAGGCGCCTGGGCTACGTCAATATCGAGCTCAGGATCGGCAACGGCTATCACGGCTGGGCCGAACACGCGCCGTTCGATAAGGTAATCGTTACGGCAGCGCCGGAACTCATACCCCCAGCGCTGATCGATCAGGTGAAACCCGGCGGCAAGATGGTGATTCCCGCAGGCTTAGCCGACGCTCAGCAACTCATCCTGGTCGAGAAAGACAGCCACGGGACGGTGACGATGAAGGAGATCCTCCCTGTACGGTTTTCGCAACTCGAGGGGCCCGACCCACACGCGGGGAATTTTCAATAGGCGTGGAAAACGAAGTCGACGCGACGCATGACGGCGTGCGGCCAGCACGGCGCGTCGTGGTGACATAGGGCGCGCGCACGGACACCCTTAGCCAGACTCACGCTGCGACCGGCCGAGATAAGTCGGCAGAACTTCCTCGACGGATGTCGGCTGGATATTGAGCTCCCGGAGGCCCGGCAGGATCCCGCTCGCTGTATTGTCTGCCTTGAGAAGATCAACCTGGCCAGTGGTGAGAGGCGGGTTCGGCAGGAGTTCGAACAATCGCGCCTGCGCCTCTGCCACCGCGAAGGGCACTGGCACGAGCAACCGCTGCTTGCCGATGATACGTAGCACGATCATGACCAACTCGCGCATTGTGTACACGTCGGGGCCGGCGAACTCGTAGGTCCGGCCCGCGGTCGCGGGATCGGCGAGGATGCGCGCAATAGCTTCTGCCACGTTCTCCACGTAAACCGGCTGCAGGCGCGAGTGGCCGCCGCCGATCAGCGGCAGCACTGGGAGCACTCGGGCGAGATGCGCGAGCGTGCCGAACAGCGCGTCGCCGGGCCCGAACATCGCACTCGGGCGAACGATCGTCGCACCCGGGAATTCTTGCTGGACCGCGCGTTCGCCACGGCCGCGCGCGCGGATATACCGAGAAGCAGACTCGGGATCGGCGCCGATTCCGGACACGAGAACGAAGCGTGCGACACCGGCCGCGGCCGCCTCCCGCGCGAGCGTCTCGGCGCCTCGCTCGTGCACGGCTTCAAAGGTTAAGTCGCCCGTTTCGACATAGGCGGAAACGGCGTCGACTACGGCATCGACTCCTGCGACGGCGGCAACAACCGAGGCTTGGTCGCGCACGTCGGCACCAAAGACCGTGACCCGGTCCAGGCCCGCCGCGCGCAGAGCGGTGCGCGCGCGATCGGCATGTCGGACCGCGACGCGGACCGTCGTTCCCTCGTCAGCGAGGCGCTGCACAACGCGCCGACCGAGGAAACCACTGCCCCCGAACACGCTTACCGTGGTCATGGCATTCCCTTCGCCATATTGGACACTATCGAACGGTCGAGGTCTTAGAGGGCTCCCTGAAATTCCTCAGGCCGGGGATTCAACAAAGTCTTGAGAATACCTGCCAGCTCCAAATTTGGCCGTCGGACATAGCCTGTTGCGATGGCCCCGATCAATGCGAGGGGAACTTCCATGGCAATGCTCCGAGTCCAAGTTCTGTAGTACTGAGACCGCATACCAAAGTCATTTTGCGAAAGGATCACCAATGAAATCTGTCCAACTCGCAAACGTTGCCTTAGGACTCTTGCTCGCTGCATTCACAGCAAGCGCACAAATGCCTGGTGCGCCGGCCTCGCCCGCCGCCGGAAGCAGCAATCAGGATCAGACGCTTGGCGAGCCATCGGCTGGACCGGGCCTGAGGGACGAGGGAAGGAACGCGACCGACAGCCCGCAGCAGGACTCTACGCCGAGCCTGCCGGGAACGTCGAATGAGAACAAGGCGGATCCGACGGACCAGAACAATCCCAAGTAGTTTTGACCCTGACAGGCGATGTCTCCGACGGGGGGATTTCTTCGCCGGAGTCTAGGAAAGGCGCTGATATTGGCGGGTAAACACGAGACTCGAAGGGAATTCCATTGCGTCTGGACGACGGCTGGTCGCCGGCGATTGAGTGGAAACCGCGGGCGTTTCCATTCGAGAATCGGAATTTCTCCTACGCCGAATCAGACTGGGGCTGATGGTGAATTATTTCCAGAGGGTCGATACTAACTGGTTGCGTCTTCGCTTTTTTGCGTATTGACGCATTCTCCTCGAAAGGACCAATCATGGATCGCACCACAACGATGGGTAATCTCGGCACCGGGTCTAACGTCGCCAATCCGCTTAGCAGCAAGGTGGAGGGCGTAGTACAGGCAGCGCACCAGGCGACGGACAAAATCGCGGAGAAAACCACCGTGCAGGTGGACCACCTCCGCGGAACGGCCCATCGTGCAATCAACAGCGCCGCCGATACCGCTACGTCTGCGGCTGAGTGGGCGTCGACCATTCCCGACCAAGCGAAGCAAGTACAGACGCGACTGACGGAGTCGGCATGCGCATCGATACGCGCGCGTCCAATTGCTACCGTTGCCGGCGCGCTTGTTATCGGGTATTTGCTCGGTCGGCTCGCGCGCTTGTAAAGATCAAGAGCGGCAAACTCCGCTGCGACCGGCGTTAGGACGTCCGCGTGGTTAGGCTTGGGTTGTAGGATTTGAGCCGACCTCGATGGCATGGCCGCCCTACACCAAATTCGGCGCGCGACCGATAGCCGCACCACGGTGATCGGAGCAGCATCACTCACTTGATGCTGGATCCAAGGAGGTTGATATGTTCAGACAAACGATCCGCCGTACGATGTTATGCGTTGCCCTCGCTGCGTTGCCGGGTTTCGCGACGGCGGCGGGATCGCAGGCTGGAGACAATGGTCGCCAACCGCTCGGCGCCGACAACGATACGCCGCGCCAAGCGATACCCAATGCTTCGACGAATGACGGCACATGGTACAACTACGACAGTCGAGCTTATTACGGAGCGCCCAATTACGGCCCACGTTATTACATCTCGCCGTATGACGGGGTCCCTCTTTATTTGGGCCCGACCTATGATGGGGACGTATCGTTGTGCGATCGACAACCTCTGGCTGAGCGAGCTGCGTGCCGCGATGCCGTGGTGGCGGGCTACGATTACCGCTACTACCCTGAGTATCGTTACTACCCCGAGTACCGCTATTACCCCGAGCAGCGCTATTACTACTATCCGGGCGATACCTCGACGCGGAATACGAACTCGACTAACCGGTGCTTGGCGCTCAGCGGCGCGGCAAGGGTCGACTGCCTCAAGGGTGCCGCTCCAGGCGGCGGGTAATGGTGAGATCGGTGAAGCGTAGCCGCTGCCGTCCTACAGCGCCTTCTTCGTCGTCCTACAGGAAAATCGGACGCGGGCCGATTGTCGGCGATGGCTAATATGCGGAAACTGCGCACCAGGTAGGGCAGATCCATGGTGCGATTTGGCATGCCGACCGCAGTCCAGGTCGTCCATCGGATCTGATCCCTGCCCAGGTTATGAACGAACGCCTCGCCATCGCGAGGCGTTTTTGTTCCTTCGCTCAGCCCTCGAGCGTGAATCCCACCTTGAGCGTCACTTGCCAGTGCGCGCCCTTGCCGTCGGCGATGTGGCCGCGCATTTCGGTGACTTCAAACCAGTGCAGATTGCGGACCGTCTTGGCCGCTTGCGCGATGGCGTTCCTGATTGCATCATCGCTGCTCATGGTCGATGAGCCCGTCAACTCGATGTGCTTGTACGTGTGCTCGTTCATCCTTGTCTCCGTCTGATCGTTGTTCGGCCGCGGGCGGGGAGTTATTCGAGCTTGCCGACCCGCCGGACGACGTCGGCCAGTTTTTTCGCGTCGGCGTCCCAGAACCGCTGCAGCTCGGGCGCGTCCAAATATTGAATCGGCGTCTCGACCGTCGCCATTGCCGCGCTGAATCTCGGATCGACCGCGACCGCGCGGGCAGCTTCGCGCAGCCTTGCGAGTATCGGTTCCGGTGTGCCCGCGGGCGCGAACAATGCAGACCACTGGAAGAACACGGCGTCGAATCCGGCCTCGGAGAGCGTCGGGATATCGGGCAACGAAGCGAGCCGCTTGTCGCCCCATGATGCGAGCACGCGCAGCTTGCCGGCCTTCACATGCTGGATCACCGTCGACGGTCCCGAGGAGATGGCGTCGACGTTGCCACCGAGAAGCGCGACCACCGCGGGACCTCCGCCGGTGTACGGCACGTGCAGAAGCTTGATGCCGGCAACGTCAGCGAACATTTCCATCGGCATGTGCATGGTGCCGTAGTTGCCCGATGAGCCATAGGTGATGGCGCCCGGTCGGCGCCTGGCATCGGCGACGAATTCCTGCAGCGTCTTCCACGGGCTGTCGGCGCGCACCGCAAGCACGGTCGGGTCGGAGGTCAGGCGAGCAATCGGCACGAGCTGATCGAGTTGGTAGAGCGGCGGCCGGCCGATCACTTTGTCGGCTTCGGGCAGGATGGAAATCGAGGACAGCGCGAGAAGCAGGATGTAGCCATCGGGCTTGGCTTTGGCGACGTATCCCATGCCGATGCCGCCGCCGGCGCCCGGCTTGTTCTCGATGATGACCGGCTGCTTCAGCATGCGACCCATCGCGTCCGCTGCGGGGCGCGCGACGATGTCGGCGACACCGCCCGGCGGAAACGGCACGACCAGCGCGATCGGTTTGGAGGGATAACTGTCCTGGCTCCATGCCGGCGCGCCCAATCGTCGCCGCCGGTCGCCCTTTGTACGCCCGCCTTTGGGCGCGTTTCCTCCGTATTATCGCCCAGGGTGGCACTGTTGAGGATGCCGGATGCGATTGCCGGCACGCGGGATACTTGCGCGCGGCCGCGATTTCAGTAGCATTGGCTCGTCATCTAACGAGCGAGGCAAAGCGACATGTCCAAAGGCAAAGGCGGCTCCTTCCGTGGCCGCGACGCGAAGACCGCACCTACAAATCCGTTGCCGCAGACCGCGCGGCGACCGACCATGCCGTCGGTGCCGCGCGTCGCGCCGCGCACCCGCGCCAGCCCTAAAGGCCGCTGAGCGCAAGTCGTCCTCGTCCACCGTCGCACCGCCGGCAACTCGCACCGGGCGACGGCGTGGCGCGCCGGCGACGGCGTTACGCGTAGTGTCGTCCGAACCGATTGGCGAGGAACCCCTCGAGATCCGCATCTTCCTGCCGCACAAAGCCGCGCTGGGGCAACGCGCCTTCGCGCACCAGGTCGACCATTGCGCATACACCGGCGGCGGTCGTGATCTGGATCGCCGAGTAGGGGCGCATCGCCAGCGTATTGCTATAGATCTTCTTGGCGAAGGACTCCTGCGTCAGACGCCCATCCAGGATGCCGCTTACCGTGACGAAAACGAGCACGACGTCCTGATGCGTCATCGGCACCGAGGCCTCGAGGACGTCCTTCAGGAGCTCTCTGCGTTGTCCGAGGCGCAGATCGCGGATCAGCATCTTGACCAAATCGCGGTGACCCGGATAACGAACCGTCTTGTAGTTGAGGTTCTCGACGCGGCCTGAAAGTGTTTCGCAGAGCGTGCCCAGGCCGCCCGAGGTGTTGAATGCCTCGTAGGCGACGCCGTCGAGCGAAAACGCCTCGATTTCCTCGAGCGCCAGCGTTTCCCGCAAGTCGCCGTCAATGATGGCCTCGCAGGGATTGCAGTATTCATTGATGAGCCCGTCGGTGCTCCACGTCAGATTGTATTTGAGCGCGTTGGTCGGGTAGACCGGCAGTGCACCGACGCGCATCTGCACGTCGCGCAACTTTTCGAACTTCCGTGTCATCGCGCGAGCAAGGATGGAGATGAATCCCGGCGCGAGCCCGCACTGCGGCACGAGCGCCGTGCCCGCGTCGGCGGCTAGCGCCTTGACTCGCCGCGTGCTCTCGACGTCCTCGGTGAGATCGAAGTAATGCGCGCCTGCGGCCACCGCCGCCTGCGCGATCGCCGGCGTCAGGTAGTACGGACAGGCGCTGATCACCATCGCGTTGCCGCCGATCAGCGCGGCAAGCGCGCGCGCATCGCCGAAGTCGGCGCGCGTCGTCTTCACCCCCAGCGCGGCGATCGGCACGAGGCGCGCCGGATCCTGGTCGGCGACCGTGAGTTCGTAGTCCCCGGAGCCGTGCAGAAACTGCGCGATGGTTTCGCCGATCTTGCCGGCGCCGAGGAGGATGAGCGGTGTCATGTGCAGCTCTGAATGTCAGTACGGTTGTCGACGGTCGAGCGTAACGGACGTTCTTGTCGAAATATAGGCTGCAATTTGGCGCATTGAGGGTATAGTTACGACGAAATGCCGGCTAATCCGACGAATCGACGGCAATCCGCGGAGCAGCAGCGTTTGCTTGCGCTACTCCGGCGCAACGCGCGCGAGTCGACCGCGTCGCTCGCGCGGAAGCTCGGCGTCGCACGGACGACCGTGCAGGAGCGCATCCGCCGGCTGGAGCGTGACGGCGTGATCGCGGGTTATACGGTTCGCGTCAGCGACGGATTCGCGAGGCAAAGGATCACCGCGCAGGTGCTGATCAACGTCGACCCCAAGGCCGGTGAGCGCGTGGTACGCGAACTCGACGCACGGCCGTGGGTGCGCGCGGTATACGCGCTATCGGGGGTGTTCGACTACGAGGTTCGCATCGAAGGCGCGAGCACTGAGGAGATCGACCGCAGCCTGGACGCCATCGGGCGTATCGACGGCATCCAGCGCACGCAGACCTCGATCGTCCTTTCGATCAAGTTCGAACGGTAGCGTTGGCATGCACGGCCAACGCATAGGGTTGAGCCGAATGCGAAACCCGCGCGGTCAACGTTGGCACACCACCGCCCCACTCGGGATTTCTTCGGATCAGGTCCGGGGGCCCACACGCAGCCTGGCAGGCGCAGATTACTGGCCTTCCTTGCCCTTCTCCTTGTCCTTCTCCTTGTCCTTTTCCTTCTGGTCCTTGCCTTTGCCTCGTTCTTGCGGTGGAGGCTGCGGCGCCGGTGCAGCTTGCGGCGGCGGTGGTGGTCCCTTCTGCACGGCTTGCGGTGGAGGCTGCGGCACCGGCGCGGCTTGTGGCGGCGGTGCTCTCTGCGCGCGTTCTTGCGGCGGAGGCTGCGGAGCCGGTGCAGCTTGCGGCGGCGGCGGTGCTCTCTGCGCGCGTTCTTGCGGTGGAGGTTGCGGCACCGGCGCCGCCTGCGGCGGCGGCCCACCTCTTCCCTCGCGCATCGCGCGTTCCTGTGGCGGCTGCGGCGCTGGTGCAGCCTGGGACGGCGGCCCACCGCGACCTTCCCTCATTGCACGCTCCTGCGGCGGCTGCGGCGCTGGCGCAGCTTGCGGCGGCGGCCCGCCCTTGCCTTCGCGCATCGCACGTTCCTGCGGCGGTTGCGGCACCTGCGCACCTTGTGGCGGCGGCGCACCCTTGCCTTCGCGCATCGCACGTTCCTGCGGCGCTTGCGGCACCTGCGCACCTTGCGGTGGCGGCCCACCCTTGCCTTCACGGATCGCGCGTTCCTGCGGTGGCTGCGGTGCTTCTGCGCCTCGCGGCGGCGGTCCACCCTTGCCTGCCTGCGGTGGCTGCGCTGCTTCTACGCCTCGCGGCGGCTGCGGCACCTGGGCACCTTGCGGCGGCCCACCCTTGCCTTCGCGCGTCGCGCGCTCCTGCGGCGGCTGCGGCACCTGCGCACCTTGCGGCGGGCCGCCTTTGCCTTCGCGCATTGCACGCTCCTGCGGCGGCTGTGGAACCGCTGCCGCACCCGGCGTGGCGGCACGCTCGGCCCGCGCGCCCTTGCCTCCGCCTTCCTTGCTCAACGGTTGGGGAGTAACCGTCGGCGCGACGACCTTGAATTTCGCCGTTTCAGTCGCGCGCGCGGGAGCCATGCCCTTCAATTTTTCCGGTTCGAGGGGCTTGCCCGGTTGCGCGGCGAGCAGCGATGCCTTGGTCGCGAAGGATGGCGGCGGCGGCGGCGGCGCAGTCTTCGCAACGACGCGTCGCTCCAGCGCTGCCGGTGGCGGCCGCTTGGCAACCGCCACCGCGGCCGCTGCCCCGGCGGCTGCCGCGCCGACGGCGAGAACGCTCGCGTGCGAGGGTGCAACGGCCACGACTTGCGACACCGGTTCTCGGGAGATCACCTCTCTCGGCACGGGGATGACGTTCCTCGCAACGGGTTGCGCGCCGGTGAATGCCGCGGTCGGCACGGCTGTGACCGCCCCAGGCGCCTCGCGGTTGCGATAGACGACATTGGTCACGTTCGTGTTGTTGTAGAAGTTGTTCACGACCGTGGTATTGACCACTGTGTTGCTGACGTTGACGTTCGTGAAGTACGTCCGGCTGACCGCGTACGCGGGCTGATAGACATCACCCGGCCCCAGCGGGAACCAGCCGATTCCCGTCACGGGTCCGGTCGATATCGACAGGCTGAAGCCGCCGCCGCCGATGAAGGCGACCAGCGCCGGGGCGTAGATCGGCCGTACGGCGATCGGACCGGGCACCCAGCACCACCGGCTCGATACAAACGCCCAGCGGCCGTAGTGAAACGGCGCGAAGCCCCACGGCGCCTCGTCGATCCAGTTCCAGCCCCAGGGATCGATCCAGCCCCAATGTCCGGTGCGGTAGGGCACCCAGCCGACCGCGACGGTGGTCGGGAACCAGACGTTGCCGTAGCTCTCGACATTGCGCCACGTCCCGTACTCGTCGAGATCCGAATAGCCGACGACGTCGGGCGAAACGTAACGCGCGCTCACCGCCGCATCCTCACGCCGGTTGCGATCGAGGGACCAGCGGTCGAATTCATCCGGCGGCGGCAACGAGTCGACGAAGTAATCGCGCAGGCCTTCGCCCTGGAACGTGTATTGCTGGCCCGCGCCGACGACATACGCCGCGCCTTCGCCCCAGGCCTCGCCCTCGCCGCTGCGCACGCGCACGATCGTCGCGTTGCCGTTCGGGTCGACGTCGATGCGATAGTCGCCGGCGCGCCGGATCGAGAAGGCCAGATTCGGCGTATCGATCTCGAACACCTGGTCGGCGTAAACGCGCCGAACGCGCAGATTCAGCGTGCCCTGCGCAACTTCGATCTGCACGACGCGATCGTCGAGATTCAGGATCGTCGCGCTCGTGTTGCTGCCGAGCCGCGCCGACGCACTACCGATCTGCAGCTCGGCGCGCGCGCCGGCGTCGGACCAGACGCGGTCGCCCGTGATCAAGGGGCGATTCGGCTGCGCCAGCACCCATTCCTCCTCGCCCGCCGGAGAGAAGCTGACGGTGCCATTGATCTGGGCCAGGCGCGCGACGCGGCCGGGCGGGTCGGCGAGCACCGTGGCGCAGGCGATGAGCGCGGCGGCGCCGCACAAAGCGGTAATCCAGTTACGAAGCGGGTTCCGGGATGGGGCCATGTTTCGTCCTCGGTGGGAAGTCTCGTTGTCTGTCGTCGATTTGCGACGCAAAAGCTTGTACCGATTTCCAGCGTGCGCAAGCATTACACGGTTTCTTGCATGGCTTGCCGCGCCGGCCGGTACCGCATGCGCATGCCGACAGCGCAGCAGGAACCGTGCCGTTGCCACCATTAACGCTGGAAGCGAGTGCGGCGATGACAGCGTCGGAAATGTACGGCCGAAAATGCGAGCGGGGCTACACCGCCGCGCCGACCCTGTCGCGGCAGCGCGTCACCCACTGGGCGGTAAGTTCTTCCTGGACCCCGTTTTGCGCCAGACGCGCCTCGAGCCCTTCGAAAACGACGGCGTCGAGATTCTGATCCTGATTGATTCTGGTTGAGGCGCGCATCGAGGCCGGCGAAATCCACTTCGTCGATCGCTTGGTCCTGGTTGAAGCACGAGAAGACGTAATTCACCTTACCCGTGACCGGGTCCTTGTGCGGCTGCAGGCACTGCGCGCAGATCTCCTTCATCATGCATTGCATCGGCGAGTTGATCGAGCCGATGCCCCGCTGCGCCGGCTTGACGAACGCCTTGAGCTCGCCGTGCCGGGCGGCGGCGACGGCCGCCATCATCCGGTCCGAGCCGATGGCGATCAAGCGATCGCCCTCCGCAAACGGAATCGGTTGCTCGCCCAGCGCGCCGCTTGCGTACGCCGCCATCGCCTGCACGATGTTGCCGACGAAGCTCTTGTCCTGCGCGCGCCCAGGCACGAAGCCGGGGCCTTCGTCGCAGCACCACACCACGAGGTCCGCCGCCGCTTCGATTTCGGCGACCTTGTAGCGATCAATCATCTTGCGATAGCCGGCAAAGTAGAGCACGCGCGAGCCGGCATTGCGGAACGCCTGCCCGATGGAGAGCAGAACGGCATTGCCGAGGCCGCCGCCGGCGAGCACGACTGTTTCATCGCCGGCGATCTCGGTCGGCGTTCCCGTCGGGCCCATCAGCACGACGGGCTCGCCGGGTTTGAGCAAGGCGCAAAGATCGGAAGAACCGCCCATCTCGAGAACGATCGTAGAAATGAGCCCCCGCTCGCGATCGACCCACGCGCCGGTCAGCGCGATGCCTTCCATCGCGAGCCGCGTGCCGTCGACCCTGGCGGCTAGCGTTTCGAAGTTCTGCAAGCGGTAGAACTGCCCTGGTGCGAAGCGGCGGGCGGCGGCCGGGGCATGCACGACGACTTCGACAATGGTCGGAGTGAGCCGCGCCACCCGCTCCACCGTGGCGGAGAGCTCGTTGCGGATCCCAGCGAGAAAGTCGGCGTCGGCGAGCGGCGACGCGGCCTCCTGCCGCGCCAGCATGCGGCTCACGATCGGGTAGCCCTTGGTGGCGCTCGCCATCGCCTTGACGACATTGCCGTAGAACGACGGATGCAGATCGCCGAAGAAGCTGATCGCGCGCCCGTCGGGTCCGAGCGCGGTCAGCACGTGCGTCGTCGCGGGCTTTGCCAGCCCTTTCTCGGGCCGAACGTGCTGGCCGGTTTCGTCGATCGCCTCGAAATAACGGCCATCGAGGCGGAAATGCAGCGGGTCTTCGCGCGCCGCGATCGTGTTGGGCTGCGTTCCCGCGGCGATGAGAATCGTTCGTGCCGGCAGCTCCGCGTGGCCCGTTTCGTGCCAGACCCCGTCGCCCTCGGTGTGTTGCACCGAGACCGCGAGCGCGCGCGCCCGGCCGTGGGCATCGACTTCGATCGCGCGCGGGGTCAACCCATCGGCGAAGCGAATGCCTTCCTCGAACGCCTTCGCGACCTCCTCGTGATTGAGCGTGTACGACGGGCTGTCGATCAGGCGTCGGCGATATGCGATGGTTACGCCACCCCAGGACTGCAGCAGCTCGAGGACGCGCGGTGGCCGTGCTTCCGCCAGCGCCGCGGCGCGCTCGGCGCGGATCGCGCGCGC
>WNGE01023372.1_pt1 | contig 12134 bp, 8 predicted proteins | sample 5400651 | NCBI WGS metagenome assembly WNGE01 (sample SAMN13153370, study PRJNA577476) | soil metagenome | isolation source: 60 cm soil or saprolite under grassland replicate 2 | place: USA:California | collected 2016-06-15 | reverse complement strand
TTACAGATGATCGCCATCGGTTGGGTGATGCTGCAACTACGGCTGCTTCCCCTGCTCTATGTTGTAGTTGCGGCTGGCTTTTTCACGGCAGTATCGGGGATCGTTTATGTGACAGAGGGCGTCCGGCAATTGCAGGCGGCAGGGCACGCGCATCCGTCGAAATCCTAACCCTCAGTCCTCGCCCCTTGATCAAGGGGAGAGGCGGACTCACACGTAACATTGTTTTGTCATTGAATATGAACGACGCAACTCCCGTGGTGAACGTCGCAATCGTTGGGCGGCCAAACGTAGGTAAATCCGCACTGTTCAATCGCCTGGTCGGTCGAAAGATTGCTATTGTTCATGACCAGCCGGGAATCACACGCGACCGGATTTCTGCGATTTGCATTCGCGGCGACCGCCCATTCACACTGTGGGACACCGGCGGGATCGCGGTGCCGCAGTCGCGGGATGAATTGAGCGCGCAAGTGCGCAGCGTCGCAGAGAAAGCACTGCGTGAGAGCGACGTTCTGCTTTTCGTGGTCGATGGAAAAGAAGGATTGTCGCCGCTCGACGAAGAACTCGCGCGTACACTTAGAAAAGCGCACAAACCGGTCGTGCTCGTCGTTAACAAAATCGATAACGAGAAACACGAACCACTGGCGGCAGAGTTTAGTTCGTTAGGTTTTGAACGAACTTTTGCAATCAGCGCGGAACACGACCGCGGGATTTCCCAGTTACTGGATGCAATCGAGCCCCTTCTATCAGGGTCGCCGGAAAGCAGCTATCAGCTACCTGTCCGCCGTAGCCTTGGCGAAGGCGGATCCACTATCAACTATCAACCGATTTCAATCGCCATGGTCGGCCGGCCAAACGTCGGTAAGTCTTCGCTGATCAACTCCATTGTGCGAGGCGAGCGCGCGATTGTGAGCGAATTGCCGGGGACCACGCGTGATGCCATCGACATTCATTATGAGCGTGACGGCCGGAAGTTCGTCTTCATCGATACTGCGGGAATTCGCAGGCGCGGGAAGCAATCAACGTCAGCCGAGGTTTTCAGTGTGATGCGCGCGGAGCGAAGCATTCGCCGCGCTGACATCTGCGTTCTCATTGTCGATCTCACGATGGGCGTCACGGCCCAGGACAAACGGATTGCGGGTTTGATTCAAAAGGCGCGCAAACCTGCAATCATCATTTTGAACAAGTGGGATTTAGTCAGGCCGAAGCGAAAAGGAAAACACGCTGCAAAACAAGTTGTCGAGGAAGCACGCGCAAGAATTTTCTTCATGGAATACGCACCCGTGGTGAACACGTCGGCAATGACCGGAGAAAATGTTGAGAAGTTGTTTGGTTTGATCGCGACCGTCCAACGTGCCGCGCAAAAGCGCATCGGCACTGGCGTCCTCAACCGCTTGCTGCGGCAGGCGTTTGAATCAAATCCACCGCCTCTGGTGAAAGGCAAACGTCTCAAATTGTTTTACGCCGCGCAAACTCGCCACGGGACGAGTCCGTCCGACCGGCGGACAAGGAGCGGCGGCCTCGCTCGCGAATCCTTTCGGAGTCTCGAGTCCGCCGAAAGCGAGCTTGCGAAAGCCCCTTCAGTTGAAAAGCCTTTCCCGCTCCCGGAATTCGTTCTCTTTGTAAACGATCCACGATTGATGAATGAGACATACCGCCGTTATCTCGAAGCTCGTATTCGCAAGGCGGAACCGTATCCCGGGCTACCAATCGTTTTAACGCTACGTCAGCGAACGGGAGTGCGGCACGACCAACGCACACGTCGAGCGCATTGGGAAACAAAGAGCACGACGGCTGCTGGCAGCAGCACGTTTGATCGAACATTCTCCTAACCGTACGTGTCTGACAAAGACCGTATGAAATCAACGCAGGAAATTACGCAGGAAGTGCGGGAGCTGGGCCAATGGATTCCGGCGCTCCGCCAGCAAGTGGGTCACGTTGTGGTAGGGCAAAAGTATTTGGTGGACCGCCTTTTACTGGGTCTGCTGGCCAATGGGCATCTCCTGCTCGAAGGCGTTCCCGGGCTGGCAAAAACGCTCACGGTTAAAACGATGGCCGCGTGCATTCAAACCGGCTTTCAAAGATTGCAATTCACACCCGACCTTTTGCCGGCGGATTTGATCGGCACGCTCATTTACAACCCGCGGACCGGCGAATTTACGACCAAGCTCGGTCCGATTTTTTCCAATCTGATCCTCGCAGACGAAATCAACCGCGCGCCGGCGAAGGTTCAGAGCGCATTGCTGGAAGCTATGCAGGAGCGGCAGGTCACGATCGGTGAAACGAATCCATTCCTTGTTCTGGCGACGCAGAACCCGATTGAGCAGGAGGGCACTTACCAATTGCCTGAGGCGCAGCTTGATCGTTTCATGCTCAAATTGAACATCGGTTATCCGCAGAAATCCGAGGAGCGCCACATTCTCGACCTGATGGCCACCTCGGCGCCGGATTTGCGAGTTGATGCTGTCATAGAGCCCAGCCAGATCATTGCGGCACGGGACGTTGTTAACAGCATCTATATCGATGATCGGGTGAAGGATTATATCGTGGATGTTGTTTGGGCAACGCGCCACCCAGCCGTGTACAACTTGCGATTGGAAGGTCTCATTCGTTATGGCGCCTCGCCTCGCGCCACCATTTATCTTGCGCTTGGCGCGCGTGCACACGCATTTCTAAACGGCCGTGGTTACGTTACGCCCCAGTGAAAGTTTATCAGGCTGCGCGAGAAGCAGCACGACTGGTTTTCGAGTACTCGAAGAGCTTCCCGCCTGAAGAGCGGTATTCATTGACAGACCAAATTCGAAGAAGCTCGCGAGCAGTGAAAGCGATGATCGCGGAGGCATGGGCTCGCCGCCGCTATAAAGCCGCATTCGTGAATAAGATCGATGAAGCGCTCGGCGAAGCGTACGAAACACAATCTTGGCTGGATGATGCCTTGGGCGCGGGATATCTGTCCCGAGACAACTTCCAGCATCTCGACGAACGATACGACATGATTGGCGGCATGCTTTCGAGAATGATCGACCGTGCCGACGACTTCTGTAAACACGCTCCAGGAACGGATTATCGATCGATCGTGCGCGAGGAAGACGAACCTCTGTTCACCGATTACTGATCACTGATCACGGACCGCATGGACACAACCGAGATTCTCAAAAAGATCAGGACACTCGAGATCAAGACCCGCGGCCTGGTCGAGACTGCATTCGCCGGCGACTACCATAGCGTCTTCAAAGGCCGCGGCATGAATTTTGAGGACGTCCGGGAATATCAACCCGGCGACGAGATTCGCTCCATCGACTGGAATGTTACGGCGCGGATGGGCAACGCGTTTGTGAAAAAATTCACGGAAGAGCGAGAGCTTACGGTGATGCTGGTCGTCGACGTGAGTGCGTCGGGGAATTTTGGCAGCACGACACAATCCAAGCGGGAACTGGCGGCGGAAGTTGCATGCTTGCTCGCCTTCAGTGCAATCAGGAACAACGACAAAGTCGGGCTCATCCTCTTCACGGATCGCGTGGAACTTTTTATCCCGCCGAAAAAAGGCCGGTCTCACACGTTGCGACTCATTCGCGAGATTCTGTTTTTCCAACCGCAGGGACGCGGCACGGAACCGGCGCTGGCGCTTGATTACCTCAACAAAGTTGTGACACGGCGCGCGGTCGTCTTTTTCATCTCGGATTTTCAGGCACCGGATTTTTCGCAAGCCCTCGCTGTGAGCGGACGGAGGCACGATTTCGTAGCCATCCACATTAAAGACGAACGAGAAAGGGTATTGCCGAATATCGGCATCATCACGCTGGAGGATGCCGAAACCGGAGAGCAACTGGAGATCAATACCGCTGATCGCAGAACGCGTTCTCTCTTTAGCGAGCTTGTCAGCGGACGTGAAACAGAACTTTCGCACACGCTCAGGCGGAACAATATTGATTCGATCACACTGCAAACAGGGAGGGATTACCTCCCGGCGCTTCGCTCGTTTTTTAAGCAACGCGAACGCCGGCTAGGTTTTCGATGAACGGTGACGGGAGTAATGGAACGATGGAGTGCTGGAATAATGAAATGAACCCCTCTTGCAACACTCCATCACTCCACTACTGCACTACTCCTGCGGTGATCCTGCTCGCGGAGGAATTCCACGACATCGCGCCGCCAGTGGATTATTCCCTGCTTCCGCCGTGGTTAGTTTTCGTAATTGTATTTGTGGCGCTCTCGCTGCTTGGCTTGGTCGTGTGGTTAATTGCGAAGCGCCGCAAACCGACGATACCGCCGAAGTTGCCGCGTCAGATAGCCTTGGAAGAGCTCGACCGAATTGGCCGCGATATTGAAAAGATGAGTCCATATCAGTTTAGCATCCGTGTATCCGACATTTTGCGAAAATACGTGACGCAGCAGTACGGGTTGCCGGCGACGCGACAGACTTCGATCGAATTTCTGACCGCGTTGGCAAAAGCCTCGCCGTTCTCCACTGAGGAACAAACGTTGCTCGAAGATTTCTTAGGTCGTTGTGACCTGATCAAATTCGCGAGATATGAAGCAACAACCTCGGACAGCGAATTGCTGCTGGGAGAAGCGATCCGTTTTGTGAAAGGAGGCGAAGTTGTGACGGTCGAACCAGAGATGTCTCGACTTCGCTCGACATGACAAACTTGCTTGATTGGTGGCCGGCAAACAGTGCCTTGACGTTTGCGCGTCCGTGGTTGCTCCTGTTGCTGCTGGCGATCCCATTGCTAGCGTGGTTGCGCGGAAAGCGCGGACCAGCCGCGGCGCTGACTTATTCGTCTACAGCGAGTCTTCAGGCAATCGGAAAACGGAGTGCCGCGCGCGCAGGAAAAATTCTGCGGACACTGCTGCTGGCTTCGCTGGCGATCTTGGTAGTTGGGCTGGCGCGTCCGCAGCTCGGCAAAAGCCTTACTCAAATCGAGGCGAGCGGGATTGATATCATGCTCGTGCTCGACGTCTCCGGCTCGATGCTGACGAAAGATTTTACGATCGGCGGGCAAGAAGCGACGAGAGTCGATGCGATCCGCGAAGTCACACGTAAATTTATAGAAGGACGACCAAATGATCGCATCGGCATTATCGCATTCGCCGGTCGTCCGTATGTCGTGAGTCCCATGACGCTGGATCACGACTGGCTTTTGCAAAATCTCGATCGCGTACGGATCGGTCTCGTCGAAGATGGCACCGCGATTGGCTCGGCCATGGCAGCGGCCGCAAATCGACTAAACGATAAACATTCAAAAAGCCGTGCGCTGGTCCTGTTGACCGACGGAGAAAATAATGCCGGCAAAATTCCGCCAAACACTGCCGCCGAAGCAGTGAAAGCATTAAGGATTCATTTCTATGCCATCGGCGCCGGCATCAATGGTATTGCACCTGCGCCGATTTATACCCCGAGAGGGCCGTTGACCGACGCGCTCGGCAATATCCTCTACGAAAATCAGCGAGTTGAGTTTAACGAAACCGGGTTGAGAGAGGTTTCGAAGATCGCGGATGGAAAATTTTTCCGTGCAACAGACACGGAATCGCTCGAACAAATTTACACCGACATAGATAAACTGGAGAAATCCACAGTCAGCGTAAAGAAATATCAGCAATACCGCGATCTGTTTCCTATTTGTCTGATGAGCGGCTGCGGTTTGCTGGTGGCCCAACTTCTCTTGTCTCAGACCGTGTGGAAAAAATTACCGTGAGAAGAAAACGTCCAACCTCCAACGCCCAACGCTCAACATCCAATTGTCCGAGCGTTGTACAATTGGCAATCCCATGACCTTCGGCGCACCAGGATGGCTTTGGGCATTGTTGCTCATTCCGCTTTTGATGGCGCTCTTTGTACGCGCGGAGCGTGGCGCGCTCAGGCGCCTGCAGGAGTTCGTTTCAGCGCGTCTGCTGCCGCAACTTGCAGGCACGGTGAATCGCCCGCGGCGCATGATAAGATTTGGCCTGCAGTTGCTCGGGCTTGCTCTCGCCATTGTGAGTCTCGCGCAGCCGCGATGGGGTTACACGTTTGAGGATGTAAAACGTAAAGGCCTCGATTTGCTGATCGCCGTGGACACATCGCGCAGCATGCTTTCGAACGACGTTCAGCCGAACCGGCTCGAACGCGTTAAGCTTGCGGTCCAGGATTTGGTCAATGAACTCCAAGGCGATCGTGTTGGTCTGATTGCTTTTGCTGGGCGCGCTTTTTTGCAGGCGCCGCTTACGATTGATTACGATGCCGTCTTCGAGGCGATTAATGATTTAGACACGAAGACGATTCCCGAGGGCGGGACGAACATTTCCAGCGCCATCACTCTGGCCACGCAGAGCTTCGGCAAAAGCGCCACCGGAAATCGAGCGCTCATCATCTTTACCGACGGCGAGGAATTGAGTGGTGACGCTGTGACGACAGCAAAAGCCGCAGCGGCTGACGCCGGTGTGCGGATCTATGCAGTGGGCGTCGGAACACCGCAGGGCTCGCTTATTCCCGTAACAGGCGACGACGGGCAAACGGCCTTCGTGAAGGATCCAGCCGGCCAGGTTGTGAAATCCAAGCTGGACGAAAACCGGTTGCGTGAAATCGCCGAGGCCACAGGCGGGTTTTACGTTCATTTGGAAAACGGTCCCCGAACCATGCAGCAGCTTCAGAGTGAAGGTCTGGCAAAAATGCAGGCGGCTGAAATGGATGTGCGCTTGTCGCGCAGGCCGATTGAGCGGTACGAATGGCCGCTGAGCGCGGCGTTGATTGCGTTGGCGTTTTCCATTCTGATTCCCGAGCGGAAATCCGCCACGCGGCGGATTCGCCGTGGCGAACGTGCGCGCGAACGACGCTTCGTTCCTGCACGTGGCAGCGCTGCCGCGGCGACCACCGCTGTTCTAATGGGGCTGATTACATTCGCCTTCGGCGCTGCTCCAGGAATTGACGCATATCGCGACGGCAAATTTGAAGATGCTTACAGCCAATTCCAGCAGACGTTGAAATCGCATCCGGATTCGCGTGCCGAGGAGAAGCTCCAGTTCGATTCCGGCACTGCCGCTTACAAGCTAAAAGATTACAACAAGGCGCTGGAATCGTTCAGTCAGGCGTTGCTCACGCGTGACACCGGTTTGCAAAGCAAGGGACATTACAACCTTGGCAATACTCTTTATCAACACGGCGAAGCTGAGAAAAGCGACGATAAGAAGCTGAGCGATTGGACCGACGCGCTTAATCACTACGAACAAACGCTCAAACTCGATCCGCAGGATAAGGAGGCCAAGGATAATTACGATTACGTCAAAAAGAAGATCGAGGAGTTAAAAAACAAGAAATCACAACAACAGCCTTCCCCTTCGCCATCCCCACCGCAAAAGAACAAACAGAACCAGAAAAACAAACAAGATCAGCAGCAACAGCAGAATCAGGACCAGCAACAGCAAAAACAGTCGCAGCAGAATCAACAGCAACAGAAGGACCAGCAGCAGCAGCAACAACAACAACAGCAACAGCAGAACCAGCAGCAAAACCAACAGAACCAACAACAGCAGCAAGGTCAGAGCGAACAAGAGAAAAAGGATCAGCCGCAGCAATCACAAGATCAGCAATCGCAAAACAAATCGACCCAAGACAAGGAACAAAAGCAAAACGAGCAAACTCAGGCGAAGAACCAGCCGCAAAAACAACAGCAGCAACAACCGGGCGAGACCCCTTCTCCCTCGCCAGGCGCGGAAAAGCAGCAGGCGAATCGGCCTTCACCGTCACCAGGGGAACGACAAGCTGAAGAATCGCCGAGCCCGGGCGAAGGTGAAAATGAGATGCCCTCGCCGTCACCGGGAGAAGGTGAAGGCGAAGGCGCTGAACCATCAGCTACGCCCGGGGAGTCGCCGCAGAAAAAGTTCGCTGGCGAAGTGAAGGGGGCCGATGAAAACAAATCGCAGAAGGCTGCGGATAAGAGCGCGGAGATTGCCGAGGCCGAACAGGAAAAAGAGGGTCAAATGAGCGAACGTCAAGCGCTGGCGCTGCTCGAATCAATGAAGGACGAAGAAGCGCGAGTTCAACTTGATGAACGCAAGGTAAAGCGCCATGTCTATAAAGACTGGTAGGACGGAGAGTCGATAGCCGAGGGTTGATAGTTGATAGTTCACAGAAACTCCATGCGTTGCCGAATTTTACTCGCGGTTTTTGTTGCAGTCGCACTCACGCAGTTTGCTCGCGCTGATTCGCCCAGCGTCACGGCCGTGCTGAGCAATTCGGAGACCGTTGTTGGTGAAACGGTTGAGCTACAGATCAAGGTAACGGGTCCAGGAGATGCGCAGCCGCCAGAGGAAATTTCAATCGATGGGTTGGAGATTCAAACAGTTCACGCCGGGGGGCGAGTAATAAGGACGCCGCAGTTGGTGTTGAATGTTGCGGACTCTCCCGGCCAGCCAACTGCCACCCGCCCGAATCGTGGCGCGCAGAGCCAGGCGGCCGCCGCGCGCGATCTCGTCTTTGCTGAATTAATTGTGCCGAAGAAGACTGCGTACGTGGGCGAGATCGTCCCTGTTCAGATCCGGATGGGATTTGACCCACGTCTTCGTCCCAGCCTCATCGAGCCGCCCGAAATCACCGGCCAGGGATTCACTTCGCAGAAGTTACAGCAATCCGGACAAACTTCAGAAACGGTCAACGGCAGGCCTTACGAAGTAGTGACGTATAAAAGTGCGATCGCCGCCGCACGCGCGGGAAAATTCGAGATTGGACCGGTTAAAGCGAAGGCACAGGTCATTGTTCCACGGAGACGACCTCCGCCGCGGGCTCGCACGCGTTCACCATTCGATCTCTTTGATCTGGATGACCCATTCTCGGATCCGTTCTTTAGCAATCCCTTTGCTCAAATTGGCGAGCGACGCGATGTAGAGATCAGGAGCGAGCCGGTGCAGCTCGACGTAAAGCCATTGCCGCCGAATGCACCGCCGAGTTTTTCCGGTGCGATTGGGAATTTTGCGATGGCAACGGATGCGAAGCCCAAGAGTGTACAAGCAGGCGACCCGATCACCGTCACAACCAGCATAGCGGGCCGCGGCAACTTTGATCGCGTCAATGCCCCGGTTGTGGAAGACGAGCGCGGCTGGCACAAATATCCGCCATCTTCCAAGTTCAAGCAGGATGATGAAGTTGGCATCAGCGGAACAAAAACATTCGAGACGGTGCTGTCGCCAAACGAGAAAAAGCAGGCGCTGCCAGTGCTCGCATTTTCTTACTTCGATCCGGCGAAGGAACAATACGTGACGCTGCGGAGCGAGCCGATTGCGATCACTGTTCAAGGCGGAGCGGCTGTTTCGCAGAACGTAGCGGCAAGCCAGCCAGCGCCGGCTCCGACGGGCAGACCGCCCACGGCGGCCGTGGCCACATCGAAGCCGCAGGATATTCTTTATCAACTCACGGATCGAGGTCGAACAACGGAATCGTTTGTGCCGATCTATACGCGCCGGGTTTTCTGGGCAGCGCAGTCAATTCCATTGCTTGCACTTCTTTCATTTTCAATCTGGAAGATTCGTAGGACAAAAATCAACAATCGCGAGGCGCGGCGCATTGCTGCACTGCAACATGAGGCCGCCGAGCTGATGCACAAATTACGTCGTAAGAACGCAACGCCCCAGGAATATTATGCTGAAGCCTCCAGAGTTGTTCGGGTAAAAGCGGCGTTAGCGTCAGGCAGCCGCGAGGTCGAGCCCAACATGGTGAATGCGGAAACGGCGGCGGATACGTTTAAACTAGACGACAACTCGCGGGACCAGTTGCGCCGCCTCTTCGAGCAAAGTGACGAATGGCAATACAGCGGAGCCCACAACGGGCCGGGCAGAATTTCCCCGGAAAACCGCCGGGAGGTGCTGGAGTTGATTGAAAACTTAAAATGAATTCTCTGGCCGTCATTCCGAGCGAAGCGAAGCGAAGTCGAGGCTGCAACGCAGCGGACGGAGTCCGCCAGGCCAGGCTTTCCATCCCGCGGAATAGCCCAGCGGTAACTCGACGCGGTCTCTCGACTTCGCTCGGGATGACGCTCAATCGAGCGCTTGCGATTGCTTTCTGCTTAGCTTTGGGAATCGCTTCATTCGCTATTGCGCAATCGGATGCCGAGTTTGCAAAGGCAAACCAACAATTTGCTCAAGCTCATTTCAAGGATGCGATCGCCGGTTATGAGGGACTCGTTCGCACGGGGCAAGCGAGCGCGAATGTATTTTACGATCTCGGCAACGCCTACTTTCGCACGGGCGATTTTGGACGTGCGATTTTGAATTACCAGCGCGCCCTCGCGCTGGAGCGGCATCATCCTGAAGCGACGGCGAATTTACAGATCGCACGCGATGAGGCACACGCCCTTGAGATGCAGCCAGGCCGGGCGGAGCGCTATTTGCATTTTGCGAGTGTCAATCAGTACACCATCACAGTAGCGGTCTCTTTTTGGATCGCAGTGTTTTGTTTAGCAGCGTCGATTTTCGCCCGCCGCCGATCAGCCATGTTGATCCTCGTCTCGATCTGTTGTTTGCTGGCCCTTGCGATTTCGGTCTTTGCGATTTACACACTTGATCGCGGCACGAAAGGCCAGGCACTGGCAATTGTGACAGGCAAAAATGTGCAAGCGCGCCTCGCGACGGCAGACACAGCCAAAAGTGTGCTGGCGTTGCCTCCCGGCAGTGAAATCAAAATTCTAAGCACACGCGGTGACTGGACGTACGCAGCGCTACCAAATGATCTGCGCGGCTGGATCCCAGCGAAGGACGCTGAGCGAGTGCGGCTGTAAGACTTCGACGCAGGAACTCCAAGGAGCGGCGGTCTCTAGTCCGCCGAACGTCAAAGAATGACGGCTTCCCAGCCGTTAATGTTTAAATCGGCGGCTGCCCAAGCCGCCGCTCCTTGGGAGACCGGCTGCATTTGCGGCTATTGCGAATCCCCAGTAGAGAAATTGCATGAATCCACAGATGGAGATCGGCACCGACGAGAAGGCCCTCCAGATCAATCTAGATCCGAGCAAATATGGGACCTTCGCTGAAATTGGCGCCGGCCAGGAAGTAGCCCGCAGATTCTTCCGCGTGGGCGGCGCAGCCGGCACCATCGCCAAGACCATGTCTGCCTACGACATGACGTTCAGCGATGCCATTTATGGCCCGGCAGACCGCTACGTCAGTCGTGTGCGTCTCCAGACAATGCTCGACCATGAGTACGACCTTCTGATCGAGCGGCTTGACGAACAATTCGGCGCCGAGAAGACATTCTTTGTTTTTGCCGACACCGTTGCCGCACGCAGTTTCAAGGAGCGTAACGAATCGCATGGCTGGCTCGGCGTTCGCTTTCAATCGCAACCACGCGGACAACCGAGCCAGATCATTATCCACGTCCGGTTACTCGACGAAGCAAATGTCGACCAACAAGAAGCCCTTGGTGTCATTGGTGTGAATCTTCTTCACGGCGCGTTTTACTGTAGCCAACCGGCAAAATTGATTTCGTTACTTCAGCAAAATCTGCCTCCGGAACGCATCGAAGTGGACATGATCAAATTTTCCGGGCCAGTCTTTCAACACGTCGACAATCGATTGATGAGTTTGCAGTTGGTCAGCCAGGGTCTAACGGATGCGGTGATGTTCAAGGCAGACGGCGAGACTGTTCAACCCGCCGAAGTCTTCTACAAAAGAGCGATCCTGGTTGAGCGCGGAAGTTTTCGACCCGTCACTTACGCCACGAACGATATGCTGGATGGCGCGCGTCGGGTGTTTCTGACGCAATGCGATTGTTCCGAAGATGAAGTTGTCGTTCTCATGGAGATGACGCTCGAAAATTTGCGCGCCGACGGCCAGGTTGATCACGCGGATTTTCTTGCTCGCGTCGATATTCTCCGTGCGCTGGGACGAACTGTTCTAATCTCGAAGTTCGGCGAGTACTATCGGCTCGCGGCGTATCTCTTTCGTTACACTAACCGAGCGATTGGCCTTGTGATGGGCGTGCCCAGTTTGGTCGAAATTTTCAACGAAAAATACTACACGAATCTGGAAGGCGGAATTCTGGAAGCGTTGGGCAGGATGTTTAAAGGAAAACTAAAACTCTATGTTTATCCGATGCTCGACGGGGCGACTGGAAAGATCATCAGCGCGAAGGAAGTCAAGGTCGCATCCAACCTTAGATCGTTGTTCCAATATTT
>WNGE01007227.1_pt1 | contig 12139 bp, 7 predicted proteins | sample 5400651 | NCBI WGS metagenome assembly WNGE01 (sample SAMN13153370, study PRJNA577476) | soil metagenome | isolation source: 60 cm soil or saprolite under grassland replicate 2 | place: USA:California | collected 2016-06-15 | reverse complement strand
CGCCGGTCAGCAGTTCGTACAGGGTGACGCCGAGGGCATACAGATCGCTCCGAGAATCAATCGACCGGTTCATCCGCCCGGTCTGCTCGGGGGCCATGTACGCGAGCGTGCCGGCGATCACCTCCGGCGGTGCCGGCGCGGCGCGCTCCCGTCGCATGCGGGAGGCGATGCCGAACCCGGTGAGTCGGACCTGACCGGCCGCGGCCACCGCCAGGACGTTGCCTGTCTTGATGTCCTTGTGGATCAGACCGGCGTCATGAACGCGCCCCAAGGCCTGGGCGATGCCGATCGCCAGACGCAGGAAGGCGCCCACCTCCATGGGCGTGCCGAGCAACCGATCGAGCGGCTCGCCTCCAGGGTCGTCGAGCATCAGAACGGTGCGACCCTGATGCCGCGCGAGCGCGAGCGGCCGTACGGCCCATTGCGGATCGAGCTCGGCCGCCAGCGAATACTCGTGCTCGATACGCGCCAGCGTCTCCGGCGAAGAATATTCGCCGGCGGGTGCCACGACGAGCACACGAGGAAGAGGGTCCGTCGGGCTCGCATGCACGCCCCGGTACAGGATCCGCTCGCCATCCGTGTTGAGCGGCTCGAGCTTGTATTCCGAAAGATCCATCACGACGCGTTCGGCGAGCTGTTCAGCACGATGTTCCGGAGCAGCGACGCCGCCCTCGGAATGGCCAGATTGGCCTCGGCCATCCGCCTCTGCAGATCAAGCCGCTCAGGCCCGAGAGCCCTGCATCAGCACTAGGCACCCAGGCAAGTTCGGGTGAGTGCGGCGGAGGAAATCCTGAGCCGAGGCGAAGACTTCGACCCGTAGTCCGACCGAACAAAGCGGGCTTTCCAGCGGCGCATCGCCGCGTCGTCATCGACGACCAACACCATGCCGCTCCCGACATGGCCCCTGGGGTCACCATCGGAATCGCCCCCATCCTTGACAACGATCTGGGCGACGCGGCACCGATTCGGACGCAAGTCTACTCCAATCCGATCCTCGAAGCCATCCGCACGCACCCCGCATGCAACAGAGCCCCCATGGTCCGCGTGATTCCTCGCATTCCGAGCGAACAACACGTACACGGGGTCTTTACCAAAAAAATACCGAGCCATCACGACTCGGGCTGGCCTGGATCGTAACCTCCCCTTCGAGAGGTGGAGCCATGACGACCGCGCGACTAGGCCCGGAATCGCAGGTCCTCTGGGGCGACGGCGAGTTCGTCCCCTCGCGTGCTCGCGCGCTTCGGGCCGAGCTTAAGGCTTCCTGGGCTGCTCGTCCCATCGAGTTGGTCGGCCGCCGCGGAGAACTGGCGCCTTGGATGGAGGCCGCTGGCGGCCAAGTGCTTGCGACACTGCTCGGCCAGGCGGTCCAGCACGCGGATGCCGAGCGAGGTCTCCTGGTCGTCCGGCGGGCCGAGGAGGCCCGGGTCGAGGCGGAGGCGACGACGCAGGTGGACGCCATCGTGGTGCGCCGCCTCAACACGCTCCCTGGACCATCGGATCTGCCTGATACGGTCTTGAGATACGTGCTACGAACCCAAGAACCCGTCATGCTCGACGACACGGGCGTCCCGAACCCGTTCTCCGCCGACCCCTACGTGATCGGGCACCGCGTCCGCTCATTGCTGTGCTTGCCCCTCGTCAAACAGGGGGCGCTCATCGGCGCGCTCTACCTCGAAACCCGCGTGGGCTCGCATGTGTTCACGCCGTCCCGTATCGGGCTCCTCAAGCTGCTGGCGTCCCAGGCCGCCATCTGCTTGGAGAACGCGCATCTCTACACGCAGCTCCGGCATGCGCAGGCCTACTTGGCGGAGGCGCAGCGGCTGAGTGCCACCGGCAGCTTCGGGTGGAAATGCGCCACCGGCGAGATCGTATGGTCGGAGGAAATGTACCGGATCTTTGCCGTCGATCGAACGACGAAGCCGACGGTCGAGATCGTGCTTTCACGAGCCCACCCCGAGGATCGGGCCGCGATCCAGCAGCTCATCGAGCGCGTCACCCGTGAGGTCGAGGACTGGAATCTCGAGCATCGCCTCCTGATGCCCGATGGCGCCGTGAAGCACCTGCACGTCGTTGCACACCCCGTCCACGACGACCCGACGGGCGGGACCGAGTACGTCGGCGCCGTGATGGACGTGACCGCCGCGAAGGAATCGCGCCAAGCGCTCGCGAGGGCCTACGCCGAGGTCCAGGCCCTGAAGGACCGGCTGCAGAGCGAGAACATCGTCCTCCGTGAGGAGATCGACCAGACCTCCATGTTCGAGGAGATCGTCGGCGCCTCGCCGCCGCTTCGGACGGTTCTGTCGCTCGTCTCCAAGGTGGCGCCGACCGATTCGACCGTGCTGATCACCGGTGAGACCGGCACGGGCAAGGAGCTCATCGCCCGGGCGATCCACAAGCGATCACCACGGTCGGCTCGGGCCTTCGTCGCTGTAAATTGTGCCGCGATTCCGTCGTCGCTCATCGCGTCGGAGCTGTTCGGCCACGAGAAGGGCGCGTTCACCGGGGCGCTGCAGCGGCGCCAGGGTCGCTTCGAGCTGGCCGACGGCGGAACGATCTTCCTCGACGAGGTCGGCGAACTCCCCGCCGAGACCCAAATCATGCTGCTGCGCGTGCTGCAAGAGCGCGAATTCGAGCGTGTCGGTGGCAGCGGGCCGATCCGCGCGAATGTTCGCGTGATTGCTGCAACGAATCGAGATCTGCAAGCAGCCGTCGCCGACGGCACCCTCCGCCCGGACCTCTTCTATCGCCTCAACGTGTTCCCATTGGACGTGCCCGCCCTGCGCGAACGTCGGTCCGATGTCCCCATGCTCGTCGAATATTTCATCCATCGCTACGCCAAGCGCGTCGGCAAGCGGATCCGCGGCGTCACCAAGGAGACGTCGAAGCTGCTTCAATCGTACGACTGGCCGGGTAACATCCGCGAGTTGCAGAACGTCATCGAGCGCGCGGTGATCGTGTGTGATTCGGACACTCTCTCGATCGATGCGCGGTGGCTCTCAGGTCGATCCCTCGAGACCCCGCCGGCCGCAAGCGTCTCCCCCGGCACGCTGGCGACCCACGCAAAGGACGCCATCGAGGCTGCGCTCAAGGAAAGCAAGGGCCGCGTGGCAGGACCATTCGGCGCGGCGGCGCGGCTCGGCGTGCCGTCGTCGACGCTGGAGTCGAAGATCAAGGTTCTGAAGATCGACAAGCGACGCTTCAAGTCGGGGTGAGGGGCCGGTTCGCGACTCTTCGCGAGACATTCGCCAACTGGATTGCGATCCGTAGAGGACGGAATCCCGCGCGAACACATGCGGTCGCGGCGCCGGCGCCAACCCGCCAGCACCAATGGGCTGCCAGCTGCCAACGGACTGGCACTCCGGCTAGATCCCCGGGCGGACGATCCCGAGCTTTTGCATCCGGAATTGCAGGGTGGACCGGTTCATTCCGAGGCGAGCGGCGGCACCCCGCGCGCCGGCGACTACCCACTTGGTGTCGGTCAGCGTCTCGACGATATGGTTGCGTTCCGCCTCCGCCAGCGTCCGCGCCTTTCCAGGGTGCTGGGTGGCCGCGGTATCCCCCCGCAGAGCGTCGAGCGGAACGCGCAGCACGGATCCCGGCGAGAGAATGACCGCGCGTTCCATCAGGTTCTGCAGCTCGCGAACGTTCCCCGGCCAGCCATAGCGCGTCAGCGCCTCCATCGTCTCCGATGGAATCGTCTCGATGTTCCGTTTCATCCGGCGCGCATAGTGCTCGACGAAATGCCGGACGAGCAACGGGATGTCCTCGGGTCGCTCGCGCAGCGACGGAACGTGGATGGGAAAGACGTTGAGGCGATAGAACAGGTCGGCGCGGAACTTCTGCTCGTCCACGAGCGCGCCGAGCTCGCGATTCGTGGCCGCGATTAGTCGGGCATCCGTGCGCAGCGTTCGGCTGCTGCCCAATCGCTCGAACTCGCGCTCCTGCAGTACGCGCAGGAGCTTCGTCTGCAGATCGAGCGGGATCTCGCTCACCTCGTCCAGAAAGACCGTCCCGCCGTTCGCGAGCTCGAACCGCCCGATCCGTTGCGCGATGGCGCCGGTGAACGCGCCCTTCTCGTGACCGAACAGCTCGCTCTCCAGCAGGCCCGTCGGAATCGCGGCGCAGTTCAGCTTCACGAAGGTGCCCGGACGCCGCGGGCTCAGGTTGTGAATCGCGCGGGCGATCAGCTCTTTCCCCGTTCCTGTCTCGCCATGGATCAGTACCGTCGCATCCGTGGGCGCCACGGTCTCGGCATCCCTCAGCGCGCGGCGCAGCACGGGGCTCGTGCCGATGATCTCCTCGAAGTTCCGCTCGGAACGGACCTCGTCGCGCAGGTAGACGCGCTCCTCGGCGAGCGTCTCCTTCAGCCTGCGAACCTCGCCGTAGGCAAGGGCATTCGCGACGCCGATCGTGACTTGATGGGCGACCCGCATCAGGAAGTCGACGTCGTCGTCCGTGTAGAGCGTCTCTTCGCGACGACGCAGGCAGAGGACGCCGACCGTGCGGTCACCCCTCGCGAGGGGCAAGACGCAGCCCACGGCGAACCCGAGCTCGCGCACGCTCGGATGGCGCTCGGACCCGCGCTCGCGCAGATCGGCGAACCGGCCCGTCCATGGTGCCCCGGTGCGAAACACCTCCGTGGCGACGGTGTCCTCCCCTGCGATGAGCTGCTCCCGAGGGAGATCGCCGCCAGCTGGGCCGTCGAGAGCGCAGGCGCGAAGGTCCCCGGAGTCCGGGTCCGGCAGCGCGACGACCGCCGAGTCGGACCGCATGATGCGGCGCCCGCGCTGCTTCACCGCAATCAGGACGTCCCGGAGCTCGAGCGTGGACACCAGCGAATTCGTGAGTGCGAGCAGAAGCGTCATATCCTGGTGGCTCGGGACGTCGTTCAGCTCCACGGCGCGAAGGGCGCCCAGCGTCATGATGAGACCTCGGATGCGCGGTTCACGGTGGGCTTCCGATCACGACCGAGAGCGCCGGCGGGCACGGGCTCACGTCCTCCTGCGCGCGTATGGGTTGCCTGGGGTATGGCGTATTTGACGGCTCCGTACGCGGCCAGTGCCACGGCACTCTCGAAGATCAACCACACGCCCACTGGCGTCAGCGTGGCCGTCACCTGTTTCATACCGCCCCGGAGGACGTAGCCGACGCCGGCCCAGCCGCCTGCCCAGAGCAGAGCGCTCGCGACCTCGTAGACGAGGAACCGACTGATGCGGATCCCCGAGCTGCCCGCCAGCGCCGCGACCGCCGCATTGAGCTCGAAGACGAACTTCCCGATGACTAGCGCCCGGAGGCCATGGGCGAGGAACAGCTCGCGCGCCCGACCGATCGCTCTCACCCGTAGTGCCTGGCCGCCCCAGCGACGGCCGACGCCGTACCAGAGCAGGTCGGCGGCCATCGAGCCCCCGAGCGCTGCGAGCAGCGCCCATCCCAGGCTGAGCTTCCCCAGGCCGCCGAGGGCACCGATGGCCAGCAGCAACGGCACGGTGGGAATCGGGACGCCGACCTGAACGGTAAACACCCAGCCGAACACGATCAGCGGACCGTGCCTCAGCAGCGCCTCCACCGCCCCGTCCACGTCAGCCTCCCTCCAGGGTCGCGAGCGACTTCTGCCGTCGCGCCGCATGTCCGGTGTCCACGCGCCCTCCGAGAGCCAACACGAGCCTCTTGGAGAGCAAGGCGCGGGCCAGGTCTAAACCATTGGTTTTCTTGTACGTACGGCGATGCGGTCGCGAATTTCTAGCGGGAGATCGCGAAAACGATGAGGCGGCGCGTCAACGCGAGGGGAGAGAAGTCTACCCCTGCATCTGTTCCAGGGTCTTGCCTCGGGTCTCGCGCACGAGAGCCCACACGAACGGCAGCGAGACCAGGGCGGCCAGGGCGTACAGCGCGTAGGCGCCGGCCAGACCGACCGCAGTCAACAACGGCAGGAAGGTGACGGTAACGGCGAAGTTCGCCACCCAGTTGGTGGCGCCGGACACCGCGAGCGCCGCGCCGCGCATCCGGTTCGGGAACATCTCGCCGAGCAGCACCCACATCACCGGGCCCCACGACATCGCGAAGGAGACGATGTACAGATTGGCGGCCGCCAGAGCTATCACGGCGGCCCCGTGACCGAGGAGCGGCCGGCCGTCAGCCCCGATTCGCGCGGTGGCGAACACGGCGGCCATGACGGCCAGGGTCACCGCCATGCCGGCCGAGCCTGCGAGCAGCAACGGCTTGCGTCCCGCACGATCGATGAGCGCGATGGCGGGGATCGTGGCCAGAATGTTGACGAGGCCCGTGAGCAGATTGATACGCAGGGCCCACTGCTCCGTCGCCCCGACCGATTTCCACAGCACCTCGCCGTAATAGAAGATGACGTTGATGCCCACGAACTGCTGAAACGCCGCGAGCCCCACGCCGAGCCAGACGACCGGGGCGAGCCGATGCATGCCTCGAACAAACAGGTCCGACAAGCGCGGCCGGTGCTCGCCGCGCAGGGTCTGCTCGACCTGCCGAACCAAGGCTTCGGCGTCGCCGCCGATACGGGCGAACACCCGGCGGGCGTCGTTTCGCTGGCCATGGGCGACGAGGAAGCGCGGCGATTCGGGGATCAGCAACACCCCGGCCAGAAACGCGACCGACGGGACGGCCTCCATCCAAAACATCCAGCGCCAGGCCGGCGCCCCCAGCCAGAAGGTCGCGCCGGCTCCACCAGCGAGCCTGACGAGGATGTCGTTGCTCAGGAAGGCGCCAAACAGCCCCAGCACGATGGCCATCTGCTGCAGCGAGGCGAGTCGACCGCGCACGTGCGGCGGCGCCACCTCCGAGATGTACATCGGGGCGAGCACGCTGGCGGCGCCGATGGCGAGACCGCCCACGAGCCGCGACGCGATGAAGAAGGCGGCCGAGCCCGCCAGGCCGGTGGCGACGGAGCTGACGAGAAACAGCACCGCGGTCACCAGCATGGTCGGGCGGCGGCCGTGACGATCGGCGATCGTCCCCGCCACGAAGGCGCCGACGGCACAGCCGAGCAGCACGGACGCGACGGCAAAGCCCGTGGTCGCCGCGCGGGTGCCGAAGGCGTGCGCCAGCGCGTCGACCGACCCGTTGATGACGCCGCTGTCGAAGCCGAAGAGGAATCCGCCGATGGCGGCGACGGAACTCAGAGCGACGACGTAGGCCGAGCGGTCCGTCGTGCCCTGGACCATCGTCGTCGCTTCCACGGCCTCGACGACGCGGCCGGTCACGTCAGCCTCGATGCCTCGCAGCGGTTCGTTCACGGCCAAGCTCCTTTTCACACAACAGTCGATGCCTCAGAAGTTGATTCCCGCCTGAAAACCGGCCACGAAGGCGTCGGCGATTCGGCCCGTCCCACCGGGCCGGATGATGTACTGAAGGTCGGGCTGGAAGAACAGCGCGTCCCCCCGGAATCGAAACCGATATGTCAGCTCGAGCGCGATCTCGTACCGCTGCACGCCGACCGTCGGATCCGTCTGCCGCGCGCGGCGCTGCGAGTCCTGCAAGTCATCGCTGAAGCGACCGTACACGATGCCGAGGCCCCCGACGTCCGTGGGCCGCGACGGGAAGAGACCGCGCACGAGAAAACCGGCGGTACCGAAGAACGGCAGCTGACTGATGGATTGGTCAGGGGAGACGAGCACGGAGCCGGTGATCCCAAAACCGCGGTTGCTGCCCGGCCCACCGAACTGCACCAGCACCTGGTCGAACAGGCCGTAGAAGCCCCAGTTCCCCCGTGCGACGCCAGGGGCGCGCTCGCGCGCGACCGTGTTGAAGTCGGTGTACTGGCTGTCGTCGTACCAGAACCCCACCTTGTAGTTGCCGATGAGACCCCGGTCGCCAGGGAGACCATTCACTTGGTACCCGGCCTCGCCAATGGTAAAGAGGGGTCCGTTCATCGACCAGTCCGCGCCGTGATGCTTGTTGGCGCGGATGGAGGGATCGCCGTTGTAGAGACCTCCCATCACGTACGTCCGCTCGGTGGGCTTCACCTTGACGAGGCCGCCCCACGTCGCGTTGGGATACGCGGTCATCCCAGGAGCGTTGAAGAAGATGCCCACCGGATTGCCGTCGAAGCCGTTCTGGACGAAGACGTAGTTGTACGGAGATACGAGGAAATCGTCCCCGGCGGCGATGCGGCCGACCCGGACCTCGACGCGATCGTCGAGCAGCTGCTGCTGATAGGCCACGTGAACGAGCCGGTACGTCTGCCCCCCGAACACCTGCTGCACGGTGAAGACGTTGCCGATGTCTTCCTTCGATAGGCTGGAGCCGAAGCGTTCCGAGAAGGAGATCTCTATCGCGCCACCGGCGAGCCCGAACAACCTCTCGAGATCGAAACGCAAGTCGAGCCCGAGATTGTTTGCTCCCGTGAAGCCGTGTCGCATGCCGCCGGTCGGATTGCCGAGCGCGTCGGTGACGAACGTCACGGTCGGGGTGACGCCGTGGTCCTCGAGCCACGTGCGTACGCCGTACCAGTCTCCCAGCAAGTGCTCCTGGGGCAGGACGAGTCGGAACGGCGTATCAGCCAGGGCGCGTGCGCCGGCCGGCGGCGTGGGGGCCTCCTCGGCATGGGCGACGGCCGCCCAGCCGAGGATCACCACCATGGCGACGACGACGCGGATTCGACTTACCGCCACGTCCATTGATCGACGTCCGGCTTGTCGACGCCGTGCTCGTACGCGTAGCTCTGGCAGTCGATCTGCATGTTGCGCAGCTTCTCCTTGACGTGCGCGCCCGCGATCTGCAAGCGCGGAACGCGATCGATGACGTCCATGGCGAGGCTGAAGCGGTCGATCTGGTTGCGAATCGCCAGGTCGAGCGGCGTGTTGATGTTGCCCTTCTCCTTGTAGCCGCGCACGTGGATGTTCTTGTGATTGGTACGCCGGTAGGTCAGCCGGTGGATGAGCCAGGGATACCCGTGGAAGTTGAAGATGACCGGCTTGTCCGTCGTGAACAGGCTGTCGAAGTCCCGGTCCGAGAGGCCGTGGGGATGCTCCGTCGAGGGCGTGAGCTTCAACAGGTCGACCACGTTGACGAAGCGAATCCTGAGATCGGGGAAGCTCTCACGCAGCATCGACACCGCAGCCAGCGCCTCCTTGGTCGGGATGTCGCCGGCCGTGGCCATGACCACGTCCGGCTCCACGCCCGCGTCGTTGCTCGCCTGAGGCCAGATGCTGAGGCCCTTGGTGCAGTGCTCGATGGCCTGCTCCATGGTCATGTACTGCAGGTGGTTCTGCTTGTCCGAGACGATCACGTTGATGTAGTTCGTGCTCCTGAGGCAGTGATCGACGACGGAGAGCAGCGAGTTCGCATCGGGCGGCATGTAGACCCGGCACACGTTCGGGCTCTTGTTCAGGACCAGATCGATGAACCCGGGATCCTGGTGCGTGAAGCCGTTGTGGTCCTGGCGCCACACCGTCGACGTGATGAGCAGGTTCAGCGAGGACACCGGCGCCCGCCAGGGCAGCTCGCGGGAGATCTCCAGCCACTTGGCGTGCTGGTTGAACATCGAGCCGATGATGTGGGCGAAGGCCTCGTACGTCGAAAAGAAGCCGTGCCGGCCGGTGAGCAGATAGCCTTCGTAGAAGCCCTCGAGCGTGTGCTCGGAGAGCATCTCCAGCACGCGGCCGTCGGGTGACAGCTCGCCGCCGTCCGCGTCCTCCGGCAGGTAATCGGCGAGCCACAGCTTCTTGCTCGCCTCGTAGATCGCGTCGAGCTTGTTGGACGCCGTCTCGTCGGGGCCGAAGACGCGGAAGTTCGTCATGTTCCGGCGCATGATGTCGCGCAGGAAACGCCCCGTGGGCCTCGTGTTCTCGGCCGTTGTCTGTCCCGGCTTGTCGACCTTGATGGCGTAGTCCCGGAAGTCCGGCGCGCGCAGCGCCTTGCGCACCAGCCCTCCATTGGCGCGAGGGTTGGCACTCATGCGTCGCGTTCCCCTGGGGGCAAGCGCCTTCAGCTCCGGGATGAGCCGTCCCGTGTCGTCGAACAGCTCGTCGGGCCGATAGCTCCGCAGCCACTCTTCGAGCTGCTTGAGATGGGCCGGATTCTCGTGCACACCGGCTAGCGGCACCTGGTGGGCGCGCCAGAAGCCTTCCACCTTGTGACCGTCCACCTCCTTGGGGCCGGTCCAGCCCTTGGGCGTGCGCAGCACGATCATCGGCCAGCGGGCGCGGCCGGCCTGGTCGCTGGCGCGCGCCTCGCTCTGGATCCGGCGAATCTCCAGCACGCAGTCCTCGAGGACGGAGGCCATCTGCTGATGCATCCGCTCGGGATCGCCGCCCTCGACGAAATGGGGCGTCCATCCGTAGCCGGTGAACAGGTCGCGCAGCTCCTCTCCGGAAATCCGCGAGAGCAGCGTCGGGTTGTTGATCTTGTAGCCGTTGAGATGCAGGATCGGCAGGACCGCGCCGTCACGGATCGGATTCAGGAACTTGTTCGCGTGCCACGAGGTGGCGAGCGGCCCCGTCTCCGCTTCGCCGTCGCCCACCATCACCGCGACCAGCAGATCGGGATTGTCGAACGCGGCACCGAACGCGTGAGAAATACTGTAGCCGAGCTCGCCGCCTTCGTGGATCGAGCCCGGGGTCTCGGGCGTACAGTGGCTGCCGATGCCGCCGGGGAACGAGAATTCCTTGAAGAACTCGCGCATCCCTTCCTCGTCTTCGCTCTTGTTCGGGTACACCTCCGAGTAGGTGCCTTCGAGATAGACCGGCGCCAGCACGCCCGGAGCGCCATGGCCGGGGCCGGCGAGGAAGATGGCGTCGAGATCGTACTTGTTGATCAGGCGATTGAGGTGGACGTACGCGAAGCTCAGGCCGGGGCTCGTCCCCCAGTGACCCAGGAGACGCTGCTTGACGTGCTCCGACTTGAGCGGCTCCCGGAGCAGCGGATTGCTGCGCAGGTAAATCATGCCGGCGGCCAGGTACGTGCAGGCTCGCCAGTACGCGTGCGTCTTCCGGAGCTCTTCGCTCGAAAGCCGCTCGGCGGTCTTCTTCGCGTCTGTTCCTGTCGGCCCAACCTCTGTCATCAGCTGCGTCATGAGCTCTCCTCCGTTGTGCGAGCCACGATCACCGTGCTCGCGTTCACCATGCGACCATGCGTTCCCGGTGTCATACTTCCCTCATCCGCGTGCCAGCACGCGTTGCGTGTGTCGCGCGATCATGAGCTCCTCGTTGGTCGGCACCACCCACGCGCTCACGCGGCTCCACCCCACGCTGATCCGGGGCACTCCCCGCGCATTGGCCGCCGCGTCCAGCTCGACCCCGAGCCATGCTGCGTCCCGGCAGACTCGCTCGCGGATCGCCACCGCGTTCTCGCCGACTCCGCCGGTGAACACGATCGCGTCGAGGCCGCCGAGCGCGGCCGCGAGCGAACCGAGCTCCCGCCCGATGCGGTACACGTAGAGGTCGACGGCAAGCTTCGCGGACGCCGCGTCGGTCGCCAGCAGAGCCCGCATGTCGCTGGAGATGCCCGAGACCCCGAGGAGCCCGGATTCGTTGTAGAGAAGGCGCTCGATGGCGCGCGCATCCATCTTGCGCTCATCGATGAGATACAAGATCACGCCGGGGTCGAGCGCGCCGCAGCGGGTGCCCATGGGCAGCCCGTCCGCCGGTGTGAACCCCATCGTCGTCGCCACGCTGCGTCCCGCGTCCATCGCGCACATGCTCGACCCGTTGCCGAGGTGCAGCACGATCGTCTTCGCGGAGGCCGCGTTCGCGTTCACGCGGGGAAACTCGGAGGCGACGTACTCGTAAGACAGGCCGTGGAAGCCGTAGCGCTGCACGCCGGCGTCGTGGAGCTCCGCCGGCAGGGCGAACCGCTGGGCGACGCCGGGATTCGTCCGGTGGAACGACGTGTCGAAGCAAGCGACCTGCGGGAGACCCGGCGCACGCTCGAGCAGCCGTGCCATCGGGGACAGGTTGTGCGGCTGGTGCAGGGGCGCGAGCGGGATGAAGCGCTCGAGCGCCTTGAGCGTCTCCGCGCACACCCGCACCGGAGCCGTGTACTCGGGTCCGCCGTGAACGACCCGGTGGCCGACGCCGATCAGCCGGCGGCCCGCGAGGTGGTCCTCGAGGAAGCCGCTGAGATACTCGACCGCACCGTCGTGCCCGAGCGCCGCTCCGTCCCATGACTT
>WNGE01011435.1_pt1 | contig 12140 bp, 10 predicted proteins | sample 5400651 | NCBI WGS metagenome assembly WNGE01 (sample SAMN13153370, study PRJNA577476) | soil metagenome | isolation source: 60 cm soil or saprolite under grassland replicate 2 | place: USA:California | collected 2016-06-15 | reverse complement strand
TCCTGGCAGGACTCGAACCTGCAACCTCGACGTTCGAAGCGTCGCACTCTTCCAGTTGAGCTACAGGAGCTAAGACATTTTCGATTGGCGATTGCCGATTGGATTTGAAAACGGGGCGAGCGATACATGTTTGTTGAAACGAAGGTCACTAACCAAAAGTCCAATCGGACATCGACAATTGGCAATCGGCAATGGATTTGGTCGGGGAGGACAGAATCGAACTGTCGCCTCGAGTTCCCAGGACTCGGATGCTTGCGTTACACACCCCGAACATTTGGTGCGCCAAGCGAGACTCGAACTCCGGAATCCCCTGCTTAAGAGGCAGGTGCCTTGATCCGATTTGGCTACTGACGCCAGTTGCTGGCGGGGCTGACGAGACTTGAACTCGCGATCTCTGCATCGACAGTGCAGCGCTTTTATCCAACTAAGCTACAGCCCCGGCATCATGCGATTGCTACGGCCGCCAATCGGCAATCGGCAATCAAAAATCGAAAATGCTTTGGGTGGGTCGAAGGGAGTTGAACCCTCACGGGCCGCAGTCACAGTGCGGTGCTCTGCCAATTGAGCTACGACCCACAGAGAAACATTTTCGATTGCCGATTTGTGATTTCCGATTGGTGATGTCAACAGTCAAGATCGGGTTTCAGTGAAGCCAATCGCAAATCCAAAATCGAAAATCTTGTTGGCAGGGCGTGTGGGATTCGAACCCACGCATCTCTTGATTGAAAATCAAGCGGCTTGAACCTGGCTTGCCTAACGCCCCGAATGTTTGGTGCGCGTGGAGAGATTCGAACTCATCACAAAGCTGGTCTTAAGTCAGCCGCCTCCTCCAATTGGGCTACACGCGCAAATGATTTGAATTGGTACTCGCGAGAGGATTCGAACCTCCAAGACGGAAGGTTTGAGCTTCCGATGTCTGCCGGATTGCATCACGCGAGCAGATGCATTGCCGATTTCCGATTGCCCATTGCCAATTTACTCTCTTAACCAAGGGTCTATGCCGAAACACGTCAATCGGAAATTGGCAATTGAAAATCGGCAATGTCTTCTGCATTGCGTATATGTCTGCATGTGTTTCCCTCCCTTCAATAATGGCCGCGGGAGAAGGACCGCTGCTTGTTACACCATCCCGCAAATAATCTGGTGGACCTGACACGATTTGAACGTGCGACCTTCGACCTTCGCAGCGTCGCGCTCTGATTCCCCTGAGCTACAGGTCCGGGATTTGGCGGAGGCGACAGGACTTGAACCTGCACACGCAAAGCGCGGCGATTTAGCAAACCGCTGCCATACCGTTAGGCGACGCCTCCATCGATTGGCGGAAAGGACAGGACTTGAACCTGCAAGCGACAAATGCGCGGTAGTTTTCGGGACTACTGCCTCACCAGTTAGGCTACCCTTCCAAGAAGAATTTCGGATTGCGAATTGGGGATTTCGGATTTGCACTTGGCCCTTAGCTTTTGGCTCTTTGCGTAGTTGTTGGCAGGGACGCTCGGATTTGAACCGAGAATCTCGATTTTGGAGACCGATGGTTTGCCAAGTTAGCCTACATCCCTAAAGAAAGTTGGTGCATGTGGTAGGACTCGCACCTACGAAGTCACTCCGGACGCCTGATTTACAGTCAGGTGCTTTTGCTGCTCAGCCACACATGCGAAATGGAATTCAGATTTCAAATCTCACACGGAAGATTTCAAATCTGAGATCCATCTGTGCTAAAAAATAGATGAAGGCAGAGAGAAACAATGCCGCGAACACACTTCGAGGCACACTTCTCCTAAGGATGGCGACGCTCGACACGCTCGCAAAGCAACGGCGTCGTCATCCGTTGAAGGCTCCCTGCCTTCATCTCTCGCAAAAAGGTACTTCGATTGTCAAAAAACTAAAGGAGCGGGCTTTAAGCCTCCCAGGGAAGCTGCCCGCTCCTTACAAGTCTCGCGATTTTGCTTTGAGATTTGGGGAGCGGGAGTCCGCTCCCGCTGATTAATGCCTGATATTCCGGCTATCTATGGCCGTCGGTTGTCCGAGTCTGGCGCCGAAATAATTGACGGGTGACAAGCTCAGACCGCCTGCTAAACACACTGCGCGCATCTCGACACGGGTCGACCATTTCGCCGTATGTTCTTTGTATGTCCTGCTCGTCATCATTGAAGTTTTTTCCTCACAGTGCGCGACACAACGATCGCGCGAAGCCTCTTGTATAAAGTATCAATAGCGATCGTGTCAAGAACTTTCTCGAAAAAACAATCGCCGCTGCTTCGACACACTTAAGCTAGTCATGGGTTGCCTGAGACGCAACGAACGTGGATATCGCATAGTCTTACTCTCGAAAAAGTTTGGACTGAAAAGGGTCAAAGAGGGTGAACCGGCATAGTGGTAACAACTCAGTAATGGTAGTAATAAAGGTGGTAACAACTTTGCCGGCTTCTTATCCTTTTGCTAAATCATTGTCCGATTAATTGGCAAGGCATCTGTTGACATCACGGCAATCTGTCTAATAGACTTGGAATTGTCAAATTCGATGCAGATTTAGCAACGGAGCAATGCCCATGAAACTTACCCGCGATATTCATAGCCTCAGCACATTCAAGCGTGACACAGCAAAGTTGGTGCGCCAAATGAAGAAGACGAAACAGCCTGTGGTGTTAACCGTAAATGGAAAAGCTGAACTCGTCGTGCAAGACGCCGAGAGCTACCAGAAACTGTTAGAAGCGAAAGACAGAATGGAAGCGATTGAGGGTATCAAGCGCGGACTGGAAAGTATGAAACGTGGCGGGGGTAAGCCAGCAGAAAAAGTTCTTTCAGGAGTTCTTTGCCGCTGAGGGGATTCCCGAACACGAATGAAGCGCTACGTCGTGATCTTTGAAGACTCCGCACAGGCGGATGTGCGTAAGTCTTATGATTGGGGCTGTCGTGCTTGGGGCAAGCGCGAGGCCCAACAGTGGGCCGCCAATTGCGGACTGCGGCTCTCAAACAGCGAGGCGTGATCCCAAAAGCATTCCCGCTCGCGCCCGAGGACAACGAGTTCTCCGAAGAGATTCGTCAGATGATAGTCGGGCGGCGTCCGGAGTCTTCGCATTCTGGAGTTACAGCATGCAAGGCGATGATATCCTCAAAGCCGAGTTGAAGCAGGCCATCGCCGAGTGCGAGCGGTTGCGTGCAGAGAATGCTCAGCTCAAGGCCCGGCTCGGTCACTCTCTGAAACCAGTTGCTACGCCGGCCGAGCGGTTGGCAACGAGCCAGGTTTCAAAGACAAAGCCCCCAGAGACACTAACTACCAACTCTCCGTCTGACCAAAAGGTAATTCGATTCCGCGGCTTGTTTCGCGGAAGGGACGATATCTACGCGGTTCGGTGGGAAGGAAAGAACGACAGGACTGGTTACTCACCGGCGGGCGTTCGAGACTGGGAGCAGCCGGCTTTCACGAAAACCGGCAAGAAGAAACCGTTCCGCCTCAGCAAGCCATTTCCCTTAAGCGACGATGTTGTACGAGATCATCTGCTCGGAAAACAAACGATTGGTGTCTATCCCTTGCTCCAAGACGATACTTGTTGGTTCATTGCAGTGGACTTCGATAAAAAGAGTTGGGAGATGGATGCTTGCGCTTTCTTGAAGACGTGCCGGGAAACTGGAGTCCCGGCTTCGCTTGAGCGTTCTCGTTCAGGCAACGGCGGCCATGTTTGGATATTCTTTGCAGAGCCCATCCAGGCGGCGCTGGCGCGTAAGCTCGGTAGTGCGATCCTGACTCGCACCATGGAGCAACATTACGCACTGGGTCTCGATTCCTATGACCGCCTGTTCCCAAGTCAGGACACGATGCCCAAGGGCGGGTTTGGGAACCTCATCGCCTTACCTTTGCAGCATGGTCCTCGGGAAAAGGGGAACAGCGTTTTTGTGGATGACCGACTTCGGCCTTACGACGACCAATGGGCGTATGTATCCTCGATTGAACGATTGACGCTCGATGAGACTCAGTCAGTTCTTCGGAGGATCTATCCAACGGGCGATGTCATCAATGTTAAGCACAGCTCATCAGACTACGATGAATCGAGCGATCCGTGGATCGTTCCACCTTCTGAACGGCTTGCTCTTGAGGCCATAACGGAACGCCTCCCTCACAAAGTTTCAATCAATCTTGCAAACCTGATCTACATCGAAAAGAAAGATCTGCCTGACGTTTTGGTGGATCGCCTGCTTCGCCTGGCCGCGTTTCAGAATCCGGAGTTCTACAAGACGCAGGCGATGAGGCTTTCGACCTTTGGCAAGCCTCGGGTTATCGCGTGTGGCGAGGATGGGGCTCAACACATCGCCGTGCCTCGCGGCTTGTTGCAGGAAGTTCGTGCGCTCTTCGGAAGTCACAACGTTGCCGTCGATATCACCGACCATCGCTTTGCAGGAAGTGTGCTGGAGCTTGATTTTCATAGCGACCGCCGTCCGGCACAAGCAGAGGCAGCAAAAGCGTTGGCTGCTCACGAGGATGGGGTTCTCTGCGCGCCCACGGCGTTCGGCAAGACGGCAGTTGCGGCCCAACTGATCGCAAAGCGCAAAGTGAATACGCTCGTGCTGGTACATCGGCGTCACTTGATGGACCAGTGGCGCGAGCGATTGGCGTCTTACTTTGGGCTCAACATCAAGGACATTGGCCAGATCGGGGGCGGAAAGACCGCGCGAACAGGAAGACTCGATGTAGCAGTGATCCAGAGCCTGATTCGAAAGGGCGAGGTTAAAGATATTGTCGCCGAATACGGCCAGGTGATCGTGGATGAATGCCATCATGTCTCAGCATTCTCTTTTGAGCGGGTCTTGAGAAAGGTCAAAGCGAAGTACGTCATCGGGCTGACGGCGACTCCGATTCGAAAAGATGGACATCACCCAATCATCCTCATGCAATGCGGTCCGATTCGCTTCAACCTGAGCAGTAAGAAGCAGGCTGCGGCTTCAACGTTCAAGTACGAGGTTGTGCCGCGGCTCACCGAATTTAAAGTTCCTCCTGAATGGCAGGGCATCGGCATTCAGGATGTCTACACTGCCCTGGTCAATGACGAGTCGCGGACTGACCTTATCGTCTCGGATGTTGTGAGCGCGATTGAAGACGGAAGGTTTCCTCTTCTGCTTACCGAGCGTACCGACCACTTACAAATTCTGCTTGAGAAGCTTGAGAAACGAGTGCCGAATATCTTTGTCATGAAGGGTGGCATGGGCAAAAAGCAGCGTGATGCTCTGACTTCAGCAATCCGCGCCCTGGCCGAGGATCAGCGACGATTAATCATCGCTACTGGTCGTTACATCGGTGAGGGATTCGATGATGCTCTTCTAGATACGCTTTTTCTTGCCATGCCAATCTCATGGCGCGGAACATTGCTGCAGTATGTCGGGCGGCTGCACAGACTTCACGAGAACAAGCGCGTGGTCCGGGTCTACGACTATGCCGACAGGTTGGTGCCCATACTGAGTCGAATGTTTGAGAGGCGTTTGAAAGCCTACAAGGCTGTCGGCTACACCGTGGTTCGATCAGCAGATGAGCAGGAGGCCCAGGCTGATCTGAAATTCGCGGCGATCGAACGCATTGCGGTGCAGGCTGCGATCGCATTCGAAGAAGCGCGCGGTTGCAAGGTTGAAAGCGTTGAAAGCGATACTTGTGGTTTTGATCTAATCTCGCGCCGGGCGTCATCCGGTGCTCCACGAGAACCAATTGAGACTAGATTCATCGAAGTAAAGGGACGCGCGGCAGTTGGTGAGATAGCGCTTACCGCTAACGAATACAAAACGGCCCAACGCTTGGGCGATGACTATTGGCTATACGTCGTGTTCAACTGCGCGTCTCAACCTCAGGTAACGCTCTTTCAGAACCCTGCTCGTTTCGATTGGGAACCGTTGTCAAGAATTGATTGCTACCGCATCGGGGCGGAGACCATTCTGAAGGATCGTTAGATAAGCCAAGTAATCCTGTCACACTCCGTCACCATGATACCGAACTAGGACAGTTTTGATATTTCCTTTAGCCTTGCAAGAACGACTCCGATCCGGCCTTGGCTAGCCTCATCGGGCAAAAGATAACCTGGCAAGGCGTCGATGAACTTTGCGGTCTTCAGCAGGCGACTGATGTTGTCTGCAATGTATCACCTAACGTCTTCAGGGGCGGCTCGCAGTTCATCCAAGAGTTCAGATCTACCGTCCACGACCCCTATTAAATCTTCAAGGTCATGACTGGACAGGTAGTCGCCTTTGCCTCGACCTTTGAACGCTTCAAGCTTCGTGGCGCAAAAATAGGCAGCAGTGACAACGCGAATGCGAAGGTCTTTTTCCATTTCATGCTCTTGGGCATAGTCCATTGCAGACCGATACCAACGGTTGGAGAAGCCAAGGATATTTTCATCCAAGGGCATCACGTCTAACTTCGTCTGGCCCTTTCGCCATCGACAAATTGGAGCGCCTTTGCTGCTATCTTCGGAGAAGCCAAGCTTACGAAGTCGTTCTGAGAAGACCGTGTACTCCGCATAGGATGTGATCTCAGCAATTGCATCGACATCAAATGTCGGACGAACATCGCCTGCCGCTTCATCGGTTATCAATAAGCCTGTGGTACATCCACCTACAAACACCAATTCATCCAAGAGTGGTCTCAGTAGTCTTGCGGCTATTTTGAGGAGTTCGAGATTCGGATTAGCCATGAATCTTTCTTCGCAGAAGCTTAATGAGTTCCTTTTCTGCGAGTTTGCGCTCACGTGTGCGCCCGTCTCGGAGGGCGTCTACGAGAGCCAGCTTTTCGTACAGGAGGGCGTCGCGCATGGCCGCAGCGGGCACAGTCTTATACAGTGGGGCAAACGCAATACCTCGCTTCTTTCCTTCCGGATAAGGCCAGACTGGAACGGGCTCGTCGCTAGGTACAATCAGTCGGTTCAATGGATTGGCGGCATAGGAGGTGGGAAGACCACGGGTTGGTTCTCCGCGCTCCGCCGGAAACGCATACTTGACACCATGAATGAGGAATTCTTCAAGCGTCGCCAGATTAGGACGATTGAGCATTTCAGGGCCGTGCAAGAGATGAGCGGCCTGGAGGCGCTTCACAGCGGCATGGACCTCAGATGAACTCAAGGAGAGATCAGAGGCAATTTGTGCGAACGGCGGGCGATTTGGGCCGTATCCACCCAGCTTCAGCGCGACAACAACGGCTCAGCCCTTCTGAGGTTCTCTTATTCCAGTAATAACGGCCTTTCAGATAGAGCTGATAGGCTTCTGTGTTCTCTGTGTAGTTTCTGGTGATTTGCTGGCGCTCGATTTTAGTCAACCAGCGCAGTCGCAACTTGTTCGAGATTTCTTCCGAAATCTCTGTTTGTAATGCCAGAAGGTCTGAGACTTTGCGATCATATTGCTCACCCCAGAGCTGTCTGTTGTTTTCTACATCAACGAGTTCAGTCCTGACTGTCAGATTGTCCCCTCGCTGGATGATCCTTCCTATCAACACCGTACGCACACCCAATTCGTGCCCGACAGGTTGCGCGCAAAACTCTAAAAATGTTTCGGTGTATTGAGCGGCGCTGCGGTGGGCGCGATGGTTCTCGGTGAACCTACTGCGGGCGCTACAATTGGCGCAGCAGGAGGTGCCGCTTTACAAGCTGGAGCAGAAGACGCAGTAAAGTACCTGTTTGATTTGGGCGCCGAGTTAGCATCCGATTGGAAACCTGTCGTGTTCGGTGATTGGTACAGGGCGAATATCAAAGTTATTGAAGGAAGGTTTGTAGTAAGTCCGACTTAATCGCAGACGAAGGATTTCCTTAGAGGACGCAAGCTCACGCGCGCGCGTCGATTGAAAAGCAACGTGATCGCTCTCTGCGTTCGGAACATTCCATGGATGAAGACATGGAGATATTGATAAACCAAATGCCTTTTCCAAAAAGAGGATGAATTTATCCGAGAGGGCGTAGGTATCTCGACCAGCGCCCAAGGAGATAGCCCACTTTGAAATTAGAGAGGACTACTATTCGCCAAGCGCAGCATCATTTTCAATGATGATGCGCCCCTGTTTTGGGAAATACCTGTCTTTGAGTAGTGACGAGAGCAAGACCAAAGCGTTAGGGCCCAATTTGTCAGCAATTCGGTAAGAGGATGGTTCGTGTTTTAGGTGTTCAGAAAAAAGAAAATCGCCAGGTCGCTACCTCTTTCCTGTTCTTAAGTGGCTGATGCGAGGTTGAGTGGCATTGCATCGAGAGCAGGGGCGCCAGGAGTGACGCCCCGATAGTCCTCTCCTATTCGCAATCTGCCACGGAGATATGCGATCGCCTTATGCTTTGGCAGCAGCCGTAGCTGCTTCGTCCAGAATCTTCGCGGCTCGGTCCGCGTCAGCTACGCCGAAGATCAACAATGGCTCATTCGAGCCTGGTTCGATCCCTGTGTAGGCATAGTTAATGTTGATGTTGGTTTCCCCGAGCTTGGAAGCCGCGCGCGCTAACTCACCCGGCCGATGTGGCAGCTTGACCTGAGCAACTTGCGCCTCAGTACATTTGAGCTTCTGGTTATCCAGAACCGACTTCGTTGTCGTTGGATCATCCACAACCAAGCGAACCTGGCTCTTTCCCTCTAAGGGAATCGATTGGAAAGCCAGAATGTTCACTCCACGATCAGCTAGCGTTCGGCAGATCTTACCGAGAGTGCCTGGCTGATCCTCCATTTCAACGGAAAACTCTTTTGTTGTTGGCATGTGAAAGTAACCTCCTTATAGCTGGAGGTTCCGGGGAACGCAGGGAGCGTTCCTGCGAAACCATATACTGTCGGGTTGTGACTTGGATTGTTAATGGAATCATACGACCGAATCGGTTGCACTTCAAGCGCAGGAAAATCGGAAATCCGCTTCAATGTTGAGTGGTTTTTTGATCTGGAGCCGGGCCGCAATTCGCTTTGCCTACCTTCCTGATCTGCGAATTCGCACAACTTGAATGGCTGAATCAGGATTGAAAGGCTCTTGAGGTTGAATGTTGAGTGGGATCCGCGAAGAAGCTCGGCCCAAATTTGAATTCCAGGCGCACCTAATCTCAAGGGTCGATACGAGGTTAAAATTAAAACCCCGCCGGACGCTGAAAAAGCTCGTTCATATTTCCAACAGGTGCTTGATCAGTTTTCACTAGCGATCACGTCTCCACTTAAAGAAGAGTTGGCGCTAAGATGGCGCGTTGATGGAAAAAACGTGCTCCACCTCGATCATTTTCGTGCGACGAAAGTTTCAATAAAACGCAACCCCAAGAAAGTAAGCACGGAGACAGGGAGCATCCAGATTTGATTAGCGAAAATGGAACGCGAGCGCAAACCTGTCAGTGATGACGTGTCTGATGTTGTTATCGAGGTCGCCAGTCGATCTGAAGCCGGCGACATCCTTAGCTCTCCGGAGCGTTGTGCCGAGGTTACCTTCCTCATCTCGATTGGCGCACCTAACGATGAACTGCCGATCGGTTATCACAATATCTCTAGTAAAATGCGCCTGCTCTTCGGGGATACACTGGATGCGGAGTCGGGCGCCACAGAACTCGACGTGCGGAACCTCGTGGAACTTGCGCAGAACCTACGGTCATTTAAGGGAAAGGTGCTAATCCATTGCGAAGCTGGTGTTAGCCGTTCGCCCGCTGCGGCGCTAATCCTTTATGCCTGCTGGCTAGGTCCCGGGCGCGAGGGCGAGGCGATGAGACGCGTTTTGACGCAGCGCCCGCTTGCGATCCCGAACCGCAGGATGGTTGAGCTTGCCGATCATTTGCTCGAGCGAGGCGGACGCTTACTGAAAGTGCTGGGTTGAAAGATCGGCAAGAGCCAAATCAGCGAGTTTTGTCCATCCGCGACTTCAGCTCGTTAAGCCAATTCAGGATTACGGAGAATTACGCGACATACACTTGTTCCGTTCTCGCTCTAATGCGATTGCCGTTGCAAAGAATCGCAGTCACTCCTACGATGCAGTCTTCGCTTCATCGAATCCCACGCAGGCAAGCGGAAATGTGCTGAGGTACCGCCGCCTGAACGGATCACTCTCTCAATCTACCGCCTGGGAACATCACTGTTTTCCAACGCGCCTGGTGCGTCGTCAATTCATCGTAATGCTGTACCAGTTGCTTGAAGTCACGCCGCGGCTGGTCCGGCGCGTAATGCACTTCCTTGAAACGCTTCAGCCGCAGCAGTTCGGCCAGCTTGTAAGCGTCCACGCGATCACACTTATCGCCGTCTTTGGCGATCCAGGCGTTATCGCGCGGATGGGAGCAAACTACTTTACTCACCAGCGGCGCGATGATTGAGGCGGCCCAGGGCGCTAACTCGCCCGCCTCCAGATGCACGTGGAGCACACCGCGCAGATCTGCGAAGGCGGCTTTTAGATTCGCTTCGCTGGTTGGGAAATTGCGATTCACGGTCATGGCGCCATCGTTGTTGATGGCCGTTTGATGAAAAGAACTCGACCCCAAATCGAGGCCGACATAAACTATGTTCATGCAGATGTCTCCTCCTTAAAACAGGTATTGGAAAAGCCGGGGATCATACCCCGGTGGAGACATCTGCTGCACTCGCTCTTTGTTCGTCTCGAACAGATTGCTATGCGCCTTAACTTGTAGCCCGAACTTTCATCGTACCATTGGACGCGAGCGGCGGGAGCGTGTTTCGTGACGAGCGGCGGTCCCGATGTATTGGGATTGATGCACGCCGCAGCGTCAACTCAACCGTTCGGCGGACGAAAGTGGATGCATGACCACAGAACAACTTTACCTGTTTAACGGCCTCTACTTGATTCTGTTAGCCGTGGTTGCCGTCCTCACGCACGCCACGCCACGGCGCATCATGGGCGCCCTGGCCGGAGGTCTTGCCGCTGGTGTGGCGGGCTTGGGTATCATCGCTCTTGGCGAGAAGGCGAGGTGGTGGCATCAAGTGACTACGTGGCAGCCGTATTTTCTGGCACTCCTGGTGGTTAACTTCGCTTTGTGTGCTTTCGTCTTCCTCATTACGTGGCGGATCGCCCGGCGCTTCGGCTGGCGCGGCCTCTCCCTGGCAGCGATCTTCGCAGCAGTGATCGGTCCGCCGCGCGACTATTGGTACATGTCGCGTTTCCCCGAATGGGGCGCCTACAACTGGGGTCTAGCTACCGTGTTGGCCATTTCCGCGGCCTATGTTCTTTTGGGAATATTGGGACACAGTGTGATGCGGCTCGTCGCTGGCCCGGCGCGCGAGGACCGACTGGCCCACTGGCCATGGAAGGCCGCCCAACCCGCCGCTGGATCCAACCGCTGAAAAGCGCAGCGGCTCAGCGGCAAAGCCGTTAGGCGGGTAACAGATCACGAGAATACGCAATTTATGGCTGGACTAATCATGACTTTTTACTACTCTCTAGTCGCGACCACGCATATACGCACTACCTTAAGTGGATAAACAATCCCCACGCAGTTCAAGTTCACGACGATATTATGAGCTATATCCGAGATACACTAACCTGGGTTACCTGCTACAACCCGGCCAAGAAGATGACGAAGCATAACCGGCTAAACTTTTATGGCCCAACAGTCATAAAATCAGACGGAGCTATCATTGCTGGCAGAATCTTCGCAGCGTGGGCAAGCTTGTTATCGAACGGGCCAAGGAGGATAACACTCACCGGAGACTACGGTTGGATCGAAGGCGAGAGCCCAGAGAGCGGTAAGTATTCAGCGATAAAAGCGGATAGAGATGAAGTCGTCGAGCGATTCAAACGGGTGGCGAATTTCTCAAGGCGGGTAGTAGAAAGCAGGAATGACCTATTCATCTTGCACTTGGGTATCTGAGCAGCGCGCCGAACTCGGGCGTGCAGCGGAGCGCGCGAGTCGGTGTTCGAGGTGATCCCAATGCTACGCCGCGCGCCCGCTGACGCCTGACGTTCGGCGGCTTAGGATGGCGCGACAATGAAATGGATACAAGAATTCAGCGACCTGCATCAGTCTGGCTGACGCAGATATTACTTATCATTAATAAATTTGGGTCTTGCTTGCATATACGCAGCTTTCCCCTGCAACGAATTAAGGATTGTTGTCGCGCGAGTCTGCGAGCCGCGACAAAATCCGGGGTTGAACTGAATCCGCAGACTCAAGTTACGTTATTTGGAATTTCAATGCGCCTTTGCGTGAGGTAAGTGGCAGCTTGCTACTTGC
>WNGE01007224.1_pt1 | contig 12140 bp, 14 predicted proteins | sample 5400651 | NCBI WGS metagenome assembly WNGE01 (sample SAMN13153370, study PRJNA577476) | soil metagenome | isolation source: 60 cm soil or saprolite under grassland replicate 2 | place: USA:California | collected 2016-06-15 | reverse complement strand
CGCCCGCGCCACGCTCGAGGAGAGCAACCTCAGCGCGGCGGACACCTCGTCGTCCGTCGACGAGGCGGACGCCGAGCTGCTCGCGCGCTACGTGCAGGCATTCGAGCAATACGACATGGACGCCCTCACCTCCCTGATTCAGGAGGACGCGACGCAGTCGATGCCGCCGTACGACCTGTGGCTGAGCGGCCGTGAGGACATTCTGCGCTGGTGGGTCGGCCCGGGCGCCGGCTGCCGCGGCTCGCGCGTGATCCCGACCGTGGCCGCTAACGGCTCGCCGGCCTTCGGGCAGTACAAGCCCAGCGATTCGGGAGAGGGCTACGACCCGTGGGCGCTGCAGGTGCTCGAGATCTCCGACGGCCGCATCGTCGAGTTCACGTTCTTCCTCGACACGGAGCGGGTGTTTCCGCTCTTCGGGCTGCCGCCCCGGCTCGATTCGTAGCCTCAGTCCTTCAAGACGTCGCGCAGGCCCATGAAGGCAACCAGGTCGAGGAGCTCACCCGACGCGCCGCGCAGCCGCGCCCGGCAGCCGCGCCGCCGGGCGGCGAGCTGGAGCCGTGCGAGCGCGTCGACCGACATGGCATCGGGCTCGACCGCACTCACGTCGCAGAGGGCGATCTCGGCGCCGGTCGTTTCCAGCAGCGCGCCGATCTGTTCGCAAAGCAGCGGCAGGTCGGTGCGGGCCATCGGGCCGTCGAGCGCGAACACGACGGTTTGCGGCACTGGGGCTGCCATCCTGGAATAGACCTGCCGGGCGGGGAAAACTCATCGGTTGCGCGACCGATGAGTTCTGCTTCGCTGGGCCGTCTAACCCGAACCGACCATGACCCGCCGAAAGGAAATTCGACATGACCTTGGATAGCCGCACGCGCTGGCTCGCGCTCTACGTCCTCTGCCTCGGGGACCTGATGATCGTCCTCGACACGACGATCGTGAACGTCGCGCTGCCGTCGATCAGGCAAGACCTGGGCTTCTCACCGACGTCGCTCGCGTGGGTCGTCAATGCCTACCTGCTGACGTTCGGCGGCTTCCTCCTGCTCGGCGGCCGCCTCGGTGACCTCTTCGGCCACCGCCGGCTGTTCCTGATCGGGATCGCGCTCTTTACGGCGGCCTCGATCGCGTGCGGCATTTCCACCACGGAGGGGCTGCTCGTGTCGGCGCGTGCGGTTCAGGGGATCGGCGGGGCGATCGTCTCGGCAGTCGCGCTGTCGCTGATGATGAACCTGTTCACGGAACAGGCGGAGCGGGCGAAGGCGATGGGCATCTTCGGCTTCGTGATGGCGGGCGGAGGCAGCCTCGGCGTCCTCCTCGGCGGGGTCCTGACCGACACGCTCAACTGGCACTGGATCTTCCTCGTCAACGTTCCCATCGGCATTGCGGTCGTCATCCTCACGCTCAAGCTGCTTCCGGCCGCGCCTGGCTCGGCGGCCGGCGGGAGGCTCGACGTGGCCGGCGCAGTCACAGTGACGGCGGCTCTGATGCTGGCCGTCTATGCGATCGTGACCGGCAACGACACCGGCTGGGCGACCGGCCAGACGCTCGGGCTCCTCGCGGCGGCGGCGGTGCTACTGGCGCTGTTCGTCGGCATCGAGGCGCGCGTTCCTTCGCCGCTGATGCCGCTCGCCCTCTTCCGGCTGCGCAACGTCGCCACCGCGAATGTCGTCGGGATCCTCTGGGCCGCCGCCATGTTCGCCTGGTTCTTCGTCTCGGCGCTCTATCTGCAGCTGGTGCTCGGATACAACCCGCTCAAGGTCGGTCTCGCCTTCCTGCCTGCCAACCTGATCATGGGTGCATTCTCGATCGGGCTTTCGGCGAAGCTCGTCATGCGGTTCGGCTTCAGGATCCCTCTGGGCGCCGGCCTGTTGGTGGCCGCTGCGGGGCTCGTCCTCTTCGCCCGCGCACCGGTCGACGGAAGCTTCGTGATCGACGTGCTACCGAGCATGATCCTGCTCGGCGTCGGAGCGGGGATGGCGTTCAACCCGGTATTGCTTGCCGCGATGAGCGACGTCGACCCGAGCGAGTCCGGTCTTGCCTCGGGCGTCGTCAATACAGCGTTCATGATGGGCGGCGCGCTCGGCCTCGCGATTCTCGCCAGCCTCGCCGCCTCACGCACCGACAGTCTGCGCGCGTCGGGCGAAGGGCCGCTGGCCGCGCTGAACGGCGGCTACCACGCCGCGTTTCTCGTCGGTGCTCTGTTCGCAGCGTCGGCGGCGGTGGTCGGCGCCGCCCTACTCCGGACCCGACAGCAGGTGGCGGAGGGCGCGCCTGCAGACGCCACCGCTTAACGACCCCGGGAGCGAAAGGACAGTCGGATGAGAGTCGTCGTTACGGAGTTTCTATCGCTCGACAGGGATTCGCAGACCCGAGCCGGAGCGAGCGACCTAGACTTACGTCATGCACACCGGACAGGAGATCGTCCTCGCGGTCGTCGCGGTTGCGACCATCCTGCTGGTTCTCGGGCTATTCGTGTGGGCCGCGATCAAGGATGGACAGGAGGACAAGGCGTTGCAGAAGCGCCTCCGGATTCGGCGCCGGACGAGGCTCGGGCGGTAGTTGACACCGCTGCTCCTTCGACCTACAAGGAGCAGGAGCGGGGAGCTCGCAATCGGATTGAGGGGTGTCGAGGTGTACGAGCCGGGGTACGGAACCGAGCCCGTTGGGCGGGCTGACGAGGAGCGGGATTACGTGGAGTTCTGGCCTGCCGGGGTAGCCACCAGCGGGTGGTTCCTCTGCGCCGCCTGTGGCAACACCGTGATCGTCCGCCGGGTACTGCCGCGCTGCATGCTCTGCGGGGAGCGCCTCTGGGAACGCGCGCGTCCTGCGGGCGTGCCGGCCTCGAGAGCCGTCTGAGAAAAGGCGAGCGGTCCTACACCGTTAAGCAAGGATCTGGGCAGGAGCTTTCGGGTCCCAGAGGCGGAAACCGCCGCCGAACGCGTTCTGATTGCTGCCGAGCCGCGCGTTCGGCGGCAGTGGATCCAGCTTCTTGGCGTTACCGCCGCCGAGCACGACGTACTCCGGCTCCAGTGCCGCGCTCAGCTTGGCGACGACGTCCGCGACATCAAGGCGCCAACGCCTCTTGCCTCGCTTGCCGAGACCGGCGCTGCCGACGTAATCCCCCGAACGTGCCCTTCTTGTAGGGGAGGTGCCCGACCTGAATCGGCCCGCCGGGGTTCCGGCTCGTCGCTGGCGAGCACCTTGACGTGAGACCCGCCGACGTCGACGACGAGCACGGGGCTCACGATCGACCTGAGCTAGCTCGAGCCGAAGCCCTTCTTCGCCGCGGCGCGCTTGTCCTGCCGCTTCTCCTTCAGGGACTTCTGGGCTACTTTCTTGCCCAGCTTCTTGGGCTTCGAGGCGCCTTTCATCGTGACCTCCAGATCGATCTTGACTCCATTCTTGTAAAGACTACGTCGGCCGGCCGATGGGCGCGACCGAGGAGGTCCTGCGAGCGACCTCCGCGCGAACGACGGGAGCGACCTCGGTGCCGAGGAGCTCGATCGCTGCCAGTACCTCAGGGGCGTAGCTGCACGACAGAGATGCCGAATTCGGCCTCGAGACGCTCGGCGATCAGCGAGCGATGGCAGGCTTCGGGATCACGTTCGACGCACATCAGCGCCGCCGTGCCCTCGGCCGGCAGCTTGTGGACGAGCTCGCCGAGATCGACCCGGTCGAGGATCTCACGGAGGTAGCGCTCGCGGTATTCGGGGGCCAGTGCCATCCGTGAGCGCTTCCCGACGCCCTGCCGCGCGTCCGCGTCGTACTGCACGTGCCGGAGCTCGGTGGTCGGCGCGAGCTCCTTGTGGTGCCGGTAGTCGATACCGGCGTTGTCGAGAGCGGCCTGGATGCGGAGCGAGTTGGCCCAGGCATACTCGGGGCCGCGAACACCGCGGCGCTGGCGTACGTCGAGTACGACCCACACGCTGGCGGCGCGCAGAGCAGCGAGAAAGCTCTCGAGCGTCCAGCCGTAGATGCCGATCGTGGCGATCTTCACCGGCCTGGCAGCCCGGTTCGTCGTCAGTCGCCGCGGAAGCGCAACGCGCCGAGCTCGAGGAGCTCGCGGGTGACGTCGAGCGCTTCCTCGCGGACTGTTGCCACCTCGTCGTCCAGTAGGCCGAGCCGGTCCGCGGGGGTGTCGATGACTTCGCTCAGCCGCATGCGGCTGTCGAGAGAGGCGACCACCTCTTGGACATCGGCGGACGCGTCGACTGCGTGCTTCGTCCCCTCCGTGAGTTCGACGCTGCCGTCGACGTCGACGGCGCGTCCGCCTGAGGGCTCGAGCTCGCGGTCAAGTCGGAAGCTCGAGGCGACGCCGATGCGTGTCTCCAGCAACTCCTTGTCGCCACCGAGCTCGGCAAGCGTCGCTCGCGATTCGAAAGCGCGCAGGATCTGATCGCCCGCGTCGTCAAGCTCGTCCTCGTCGAGCTCGTCCACCCGGGCCGTGTGTCCGCCGCCGGGACGTCTGTGCAGGACAACGGCGCCCTCGCTCACTGACTGCACCCCGAGGGAGTCGAAGTACTGCGTCCATTCGTCCAGAGCCTCGCCGAGCGCTTCGCCCGTGAGGTGCGAGTTCCACTCGGCGGCGTGGGTGATCGGATCGGAGTTCAGCGTGGAGAGAATCCAGCTGTCGCAACCGCTCGCGTCGGCCCACGCGAGCACGCGCTCGTCAGGATTGTTTTCGTCGAACGCGAGCCAGCTCACGAGCATGGCCGCGTAGCCGCCCTCCGTCAGATGCTCGGCCGCGGCGAGGATCACGCGCTCCGACACTTCGTCCTCGGAGAACTCGCTGTCGCGGTAGACCCAGCGACGCTCGGGTGAGACGACGTAGGGCGCGTTGCACGTGATCAGGTCGAACGTCTCGCCTTCCACCGGCTCGAAGAGGCTGCCTCGGCGGCACTCGACGCTGCGAAGCCCGTTCAGTGCAGCGTTGAGCTCCGTGTACGCGATCGCCCGCGGGTTGACGTCGGTCGCGATCACGTGCCGGGCATGTTGCGCCGCGAGCAGGGCGTGGATGCCGCTCCCGGTGCCGACGTCGAGCGCCCGGTCGACACGAGGACGAGGTGTCAGGGAATCGAGAACGCGAGCCGTCGGGGTGTACGTCGCGACGTAGTCGGCAGGGTCGTCGCCGTCGCGGGAGAAGCCGTCCGAGGCGAGGAGGATTTTGCCGATCGGCAGGATCCGGGCACGCGAGATGACCCGGTCGCCGACCTCCGCGAGCCCTGTCGCCTCCAGCGCTTCGACGCTCTCTCGGCCGAGTGCGGCCGAGGCGTCCTGCGCCGAAACCGGCAGCTGGAGAAAGAGCAGCCGCACCAACGTCGCGAGCGGCGTGTTGGGCAGGCGGCGTTCCTCGGCGGGCGTGTCGGCGCGCTCGCTCGAGTACGCGTCTTCACCGAGCAGTCGGTGGATTGCGTCCTCCGAATAGCCGGCGCGACGTAGAGCCGTGCCGAGCCGCTCGGCCGCGGCGGTGTCGGCCACGAGATCCTTGTCCATCACCAAAGCGGGATCATCATGCCCGAATCGAACGGACCACACGCGCGTTTCGAGGTTGATTGACTAGCACGGTGACGAGCGGGACCCGACAACCACCACTGGGAACGTTGCTCGACGATCTTCTGTCACGAGAGCTCGACCGGTTCGAGCGTGAGCACCCGCGGTCGCGCGAGCTCGCCTCGCGGGCCGAGCGCTCGCTGCTCGCGGGAGTGCCGATGCCGTGGATGATCCGGTGGGCGGGAGGGTTCCCGGTGTTCGCCGCCGAGGCGCACGGGGCCCGCTTTCGCGACGTGGACGGCCTCGAGTATGTCGACTTCTGTCTCGGCGACACAGCCGCGATGACCGGGCATTCCCCCGCGCCGACCGTGCGGGCGGTGGCAGAGCAAGCCGCCCGTGGCATCACGCTCATGCTCCCGAGTGAGGATGCGCTCTGGGTCGGCGAAGAGCTGGCCCGCCGCTTCGGGCTGCCGAGCTGGCAGTTCGCACTCACCGCGACGGACGCGAATCGGTTCGCGATCAGGCTCGCGCGCGAGCTCACGGGCCGGCCGAAGATCCTCGTCTTCAACTGGTGCTACCACGGCACCGTCGATGAGACGTTCGCGGCACTCGACGGTGCGTCGGTGGTCTCGCGTGAAGGCAACGTCGGCCCGCCGGTCGCGCTCGAAGAGACAACGCGGGTGGTCGAGTGGAACGACGTCGACGCGCTCGAGCGCGAGCTCGGCTTTGACGACGTCGCGTGCGTGCTGGCGGAGCCTGCGTTGACGAACATCGGGATCGTGCATCCCGAGCCCGGGTTCCACGACGCTCTTCGAGCGGCGACCCGCAGGACGGGGACGCTGTTGATCATCGACGAGACGCACACGCTCTGCGCGGGACCGGGCGGCTACACCGCTGCCTACGGGCTCGATCCGGACCTGCTGACCGTCGGGAAGGCGATCGCCGCTGGCATTCCCGCTGCCGCCTATGGGTTCTCGCGCGAGGTCGCGGACCGGCTCGAGGCGCTGCTGCCGCGGGACGAGCGCGCCGATGTCGGCGGCATCGGCGGCACGGTTGCCGCGAACGTCCTGTCGTTTGCTGCGATGCGTGCCACGCTCGGCGAGGTTCTCACCGACGACGCGTTTGCGCGCATGATCGCCCTCGGCGAGCGCTTCGAAGCGGGCGTCGCCGGTGCGATCGAGCGGCACGTTCTGCCGTGGCACGTCACGCGCCTCGGCTGCCGGGTCGAGTATCTCTTCCGTCCCGAGCGACCGCGGAACGGGAGCGAGGCCGCTGTCGGCGGCAACGCCAAGCTCGACCGGCTGATCCATCTCTACGCCCTGAATCGCGGCATCCTCTTGACGCCCTTCCACAACATGGCTCTCATGTCGCCTGTGACGACCGAAGCGGATGTGGATCTCCATTCGTCTGTCTTCGACGCGGCTGCTCAGGAGCTTGCCGCTCGTGAAGTGAAGGTAACGTGAGAAACAGGCTGTAGCGGCTCACCGTCGTCTCACCCTGGCCTCCTACCGTGGTCGGCGCAGATCGATCTACCCGACACGAAGGAGGAACGACATGCGTTCACGTTTCACCAAGCTCGGCGCGGCGCTGGCCGCACTGGCGGCGCTCGCCGTCGGGGGTTCCACGCTCGCTTCGGCGAGCGGCAACAACTCATCTGCGAAGGCACCCGCTGCGGTGAGTAACGATTCGGCGGCGGACACCGACTCGATCCAGGACCAGCGGGGGACGGACAACGCGGCTGAACCCGGCGGCGAATCGGCCGAATCCAGCGCCGGGGCCTCGATAGCGTTAACGTGCGCTTCGATGGCAGAGCAGCGCGTCGTCCCGATGTTCTCGTACGAAGACGTCGGTCGTGCTGCCGACTGGATCGCGGAGACATTCGGTTTCGAAGAGACAGGCCGTTGGAGCGATGAAAATGGCCGTGTCACCCATGTGAACATGGAGCTCGACGGCGGCGTGATCATGCTCGGGTATCCGAGCCCGGATTACCAGAGCCCGAAGCATCACGCCGAGGTGTGCGAGCCGGCTCGCACCTGGCGTCAGACGCCGTATGTCGTCGACGGCGTCCATGTGTCGGTCGACGACGTCGACGCGCACTACGGACGCGCGGTTGCAGCGGGCGCGACGATCCTGTCGGAGCTGGAGGACAACACGGGAATCGGCCAGCGGCAATATCGAGCCGAGGATCTCGAGGGCCATCGCTGGATGTTCGCGCAGCGCCTCTAACGGACACGTAGCGGTGCCAGGCACGGGTCAGCTCGTGTGACGCAGCAGTGCCGGCTTCCGCAACTCGCCTGCAAGGCCGACTCTTTCCCGGAGGACGTACCGGTGCCAGGCACCGGTACGAGACTGTGACGCGCGCGTGCCCCGTCTAGCCGAGCGCCCCAAGCGCTCCCGCGAGCTCGCCGAGATCGGCGATGACGGCATCGGCGTCCTCCAGCTGCTCTCTCCGATAACGGCCCGTTGTCACGCCGATGCAGTGACAGCCCGCGGCGTGCGCGCTCGAGACATCGAGCGGCGTGTCGCCGACAGCGACCGTGCTCTCGGTGGGCCAGCCGCCGGCTCGCTCGCGCGCGAGGTCGAAGAGCTCGACGCGGTTCTCGCGTTCGCAACCGAAGGCGCCTTGCCCACCTGGGAACAATTCGGCCAGCCCGAGCCGCTCCATCCGCGCGTGCGCCACCGCGGGCGGGTTCCCGCTGAGCAGCGCACGGTGCTCGACGGCTGCCGCTGCTTCCGCGGCATGCGGTCCGACCTGCCAGTGGCTCGTGTCCGCAGCCGCCAGCAGGCGAACGTAGTGAGCGGAGAACGTTTCGCACCAGCGTGGAAGTCCGGCGTCGATCTCGGCTTCGGGAACACCGACGCTGCGCAGTGCACGGCGGATGTGCGCCGGCGCGGTATCACCCGGAACGTCGGGTCCCTCGGCGTAGATCCCGTACACGGCTTCGAGCGCCAGCCGGCTCGCCTCCACGTACACCTCGTCGTGCGTCAGCAGCAACGTCCCGTCGACGTCGAACAGCACGAGCCAGGTCAGACAGCCACCGCCGAGTCGACAGCGTCGCGCAGTGTGCGGACGTACTGCTGCAACGGCCCCGGACCCTCCTCGGCCACCTCGACGGGGCGCGAGCCGACGACGATGCCGTCCGCCAGCTCCGCTGCGGCTCGCGCCTGCTCGGGCGTCGAGATCCCGAAGCCTGCGTAGAGCGGGACGTCCGTGACGGCGCGCGCCCGTTCGACGAGGCCGGCGAGGGCGGGGGAGACGCCGGCGCGCGCACCCGTCGTTCCCGTGAGGGTGACGAGGTACAGCCACCCGTCCGTGTGCTCGGCTGCGATCAGCATCCGCTCGTCGGTCGATGTCGGGGCGACGAGCTGGATGCGCCGGAGCTCGGGCCGGACATCCACCGGCAGGTCGGCGACTATCAGTGATGTCGCGCCGGCGGACTGCGCGTCGCGTGCGAAGCGGTCCCAGCCGTAGGCCTCGAGGAGCGCCGCGTAGGTCATCGGCACGAGCGGTGTTTCCGGCACGAGCTCGCGTGTGCGCGCGAGGCAGTCGATGCACGCGCGCGTCCGCATCCCCTGCCCGAGCGCGCGCTCCGCCGCGCGGCGGATCACCGGCCCGTCGGCGAGCGGATCGGAGAACGGAAAGCCGAGCTCGACCACGTCCGCGCCGCCCGCGACCGCTGCGGCAGCGAGCTCGGGCGTTTCCGGGCCCGACATCAGATAGACGACCAGCGTCTTCACGCGTCGCCCGGGAGGAGAGCGAACATTGTCGCGTCAACACGGTCGTCGCCGTGGCGCAGATATTTCCGCTTGACGCCTTCGCGCTCGAAGCCGAGGCGCTCGAGCACGCGCTCCGAGGCGGTATTGCCGATGCGCACGTGCGCCTCGACGCGCCAGATCCCATTCGCCAGCGCGTGCGCGGTCATCAGCTGCACCGACCGGGTCGCGACGCCTCGACCGCGAGCCGTGACGAAGAGCCAGTAGCCGACTTCGACGACGTCGCGCAGCGGATCGAAATGATGCAGGGAGCCGCCGCCGAGCAATTCGCCGCTACGCAGGTCCTCGATGACGTACGCTGCCAGCAGCCCTTGGGCGCGCATGCCGGGAAGCTGCTCGCGCAACATGACGCGGAGCGTGTCTGCATCGACCGGTGGCAGGCTGGCTTCACCGCCGACGGCGGGGTCGCGAAAGGCCGGCGCGATCGTGTCGATGTCTGATTCGCGCGGACCGCGCACCAGCAACTCGTCGACGCTTAGCTCATCCGGAAAGCGGTAGGTCGAGATCTGTCCGGCCGCGTGGTTGGAACGGCTCATCGGGCGAGCACCTCGGCGAGATCCTTGTCGCCGCGGCCCGACAGGCAGAGAAGCACGAGCTCTTCGTCGAGCTCGCGGGCCCGGGCGAGTGCATGCGCCGGCTCGAGCGCGGGAATGATCCCTTCGAGGCGGGTGAGCTCGCGGAACGCGTCGAGCGCCTCCTCGTCGGTCGCGCGCGTGTATTCCGCTCGTCCGGAATCTCGCAGCCATGCATGCTCGGGACCGACGCCCGGATAGTCGAGCCCCGCGGAGATCGAATGCGCGTCTGTGATCTGTCCGTCTTCGTCCGAGAGCACGGACGAGCGGGCGCCGTGCAGCACCGCGGGATTCCCGGCACCGAGCGACGCGGCCTCGGCTGCCTCCACTCCGACGAGGCGCACGTCGGCGTCGGCGACGAAGCCCGCGAAGATGCCGATCGCGTTCGAGCCGCCGCCGACGCAGGCGACGACAACCTCCGGCAGGCGGCCTTCGGCCTCGAGGAACTGCCCGCGTGCCTCGCGGCCGATCACGGCCTGCAGCTCGCGCACGATCTCCGGGTACGGGGCGGGCCCGACGCACGAGCCGATCAGGTAGTGCGTCGTCTCGACGTTCGTGATCCAGTCGCGAATCGCCTCGCTCGTCGCCTCCTTGAGCGTCCGGGTGCCGAAGTCGACGGGGCGTACCTCGGCGCCGAGCAGGTTCATGCGCTCGACGTTGGGCCGTTGGCGCCGCATGTCCTCCTCGCCCATGTAGACCACGCACTCGAGACCGAAGCGCGCGCACACCGTCGCGGTCGCGACGCCATGCTGCCCGGCGCCGGTCTCCGCGACGATGCGGCGCTTGCCGAGGCGCCGCGCAAGCACCGCTTGACCGAGGGCGTTGTTGAGCTTGTGCGCGCCCGTGTGCAGCAGATCCTCCCGCTTGAGGTAGAGATGCTTGCCGGGCGCGAACCGCTCGGCACGTGTCAGCGGTGTCGGCCGGCCGGCGAAGTCGCGTCCGAGCTCGTCGAGCTCCGCCTGGAACGACTCGTCCGCCTGGGCGTCGCGCCAGCCTGCCTCGAGCTCGTCGAGAGCGGGAATGAGCGTCTCCGGGACATAACGACCGCCGTAGGTTCCGTAGAGGCCGGGTGTCGACGTCAACGGGCCGCCTCGACGAATGCGCGCACCTTGTCGTGATCCTTGATCCCCGGCTTCGCTTCGAGCTTCGACGCCGCGTCGACGGCCCAGGGCCGGACGGCCCGCACCGCCTCGCGGACGTTGTCGGGCCCGAGCCGCCCGGCGAGCATCACCCGCCCTTCGACGACGGCGGCGCGCTGGAGGTGGAGCGGGTCCTGCGCGTCCCAGGGGAGGTCGACCACCTGCGCGACTGTCTCGCCGTTACGCAAGAGCACAGCATCGCGGCCGCGAACGCGGCCGTGCTCTCGGTCGTAGAGCTGGACGAGGTCGGACCCCGCTTCTTCCGCCTCGCCGACGAACACGGCGACGCTGAGGCGATCGTCCGGAACGGGCAGCACTTCGCGCGCACCGCGCGGGCTCTCCTCGGCGAGGATGAACCCGAGCATGTCGGCTCCTGCCTCGACGGCCGCATCGACGTCCTCGCGACGTGTGAGACCGCAGACCTTCACGAGCGGGCGCGAGAGGATTTCACGGAGTCGCCCCGCCGGATCCTCGGCGCGCATCAAGGCTGAGCCGATGAGGATCGCATCGGCGCCCGCGAGCTCGGCCGCAGCGCCCTGAGCGCGCGAGTGCACGCCGCTCTCCGCCACGACCACCGCGTCGTGGGTTCTCATGCGCGCGATCAGCTCCAGCTGGAAAGGGCGGTCGATCTCGAATGTCGAGAGGTCACGTGCGTTGACTCCGATCACTTCTGCCTCGAGGCCGACGGCACGCTGGAGCTCGGCGGCATCGTGCGCCTCGACGAGCGTCTCGAGGCCGAGCTCGCGGGCGTACGACATCAGGGCGGCCGCGCGCTGGTCGTCGACGTCGCGTAGCAGGATGAGGACAGCGTCGGCACCTGCGACCTTCGCTTTCAGCAGGTCGAGCTCCTCGCTGAAGAATCCCTTGGCCAGGAGCGGCGACGCAGTTGCGGCGCGCGCGGCCCTGAGATCGTCGAGTGAGCCGCCGAAACGCTCGTCGACGAGGATCGAGATCGCGGCCGCGCCCGCGTTCGCGAACTGCGCCGCGAGCCGCGCGGGGTCGGCGTCGGGGCGAAGGTCTCCCGCGGAGGGCGAGCGGCGTTTCACCTCTGCGATCGCGGCGAGGCCGGAGGCGGAGAGAGCGTCGCGGAATCGCCCCATCAGGCTGCCACGATCTCCCGCGAGAACGCGATCAGCAACTCGAGCCGTTCCGCCGCTGCGCCGGAGTCGAT
>WNGE01007577.1_pt1 | contig 12141 bp, 16 predicted proteins | sample 5400651 | NCBI WGS metagenome assembly WNGE01 (sample SAMN13153370, study PRJNA577476) | soil metagenome | isolation source: 60 cm soil or saprolite under grassland replicate 2 | place: USA:California | collected 2016-06-15 | reverse complement strand
CACCGGTCGCACACGACCACGCCGGTGGTGGTGGGCTCCAGCGGCCAGAAGGCCGGGCCCGGGCCGTTGGTGGGCACCGGACGGCGGCCCTGCGCCATCAGCTCCGACCCCCTTGGATGACCCTCAGCACCGGCCGGCCGGGCGCCACCTGCACGACCCGCCCCTCGGTGGCGGCCACGTCGGCGGCGAGGTGCTCCATGACGCCCACCAGTCGGCCGACGAGGTCGGCGAGCGTGTCGCCGCCGGCCTCCACGGCACCGTGGGCAGCCTGCAGGTCGGCGAGGTCGTCGTCCAGGTCGCCGAGCCGGCCGGCGGTCCACGGCAGCGGCGCGGCCTCGGCGGTCTTCACCAGCCCATCCTTTCCCACGGCTCGGACAGGTCCTCGGGGCCGAGGTCGTCCAGCTCCTCGTTGCGGCGCTGCTGCGCCTGCTCGTCCCCCGAGTCGGAGTCGATGAGGGCGTCGACTTGCTGGCGGGTCTGGCGCTGGTGGGCGCGGAGCGCGGCGGCTGCGTGGCGCTGGCGTTCGAGCTGCGCGGCGCAGTCCTGGCAGCCATCGGCGGGGCCAGGGTGGGCGGCCAGTGTGTGGAACTCGACGAGCGCGCTGATGAGCGCCGCAGGGAGTGTGGGAGACTGATGCTGTGCCAAGGGGCTCCTCCTTGGTGCCGGCCCCGGGGGACTGCCATCCCGCCGGGGCCACTTCCGTTAGTGCGTGCCAGTATCGTATACTACAGCACGAGTGAGTGTCAATGCGCACGAGAGAGGGATACATGCCGAAGGACGATGACGCGCTCCTGACCGAGACGCAGGTCGCGGAGCTGCTCCAGGTCCACATCCAGACCATCCGGGCCCGCCGACGCGCCGGGACCGGCCCGAAGGTCACGTGGATCGGCCGCTGGCCGCGCTACTGGCGGTCCGACGTGCTCGCGTGGCTGGAGTCGATCCAGCCGGCCGGGGAGCCGGCCCCGAGCCTGCCGGACAGGCCGCCGGGCAGGCAGACGGGGAAGCGGAGGGGCACCTGAGCGCCCTCTGCCGCTCGGGGGCATCCAGACCTACCGGCGAGCCGTGAACGCGGCTCCTGAGCCTCCCATGCGCCGGGGAACGTGTGTTCGCGGGAGCTGGTTGCAACCCACTGTGCAACCCCACGCCGTGCCACGACAAGAGACAGGTGTCCGATTCGAGCGCGAACAGGCGTACGAAAACAGCCTCTGACCAGCACATCCGTGGACAGGAAGCGACCAGACGGTATGAGCGTCCTGCTGCACGTAGCATGGGGCCGATGCCGTTTCGGAGGGATTGGGATGAAGCGACGGGTGGAGCCGCAGGGATCGATGACCGACGGGGTCGCGCCGCGGGCGGTCGGGCGCGCGTTCGACTTCGACAAAGTGGAGCGCGGCGTCCGCCTGCTGCTGGAGGGCATGGGCGAGGACCTGAGCCGCGCCGGCATGCGCGAGACGCCGGCGCGGGTGGCGCGGATGTACGAGGAGATCACCACCGGGCTCCGCGAGGACCCCGCCGAGGTCGTCAAGGTCCTCTTCGAGGAGGGCCACGACGAGATGATCATGGTCCGCGACATCCCGCTGTACAGCTACTGTGAACACCATTTGCTTCCCTTCCTCGGGAAGGCGCACGTGGCCTACATCCCCAACCGGCAGGGGCAGATCACCGGGCTGTCGAAGCTGGCGCGCCTGGTGGACGGGTTCGCCAAGCGGCCGCAGGTGCAGGAGCGGCTCACCAGCCAGGTGGCCGACGCGCTGATGGAGCGGCTCCAACCGCAGGGCGCGTTGGTGGTCATCGAGGCGGAGCACCTGTGCATGAGCATGCGCGGGGTCCGCAAGCCAGGCGCGATCACCGTGACCTCGGCGGTCCGCGGGGTCTTCCGCGACTCCATGCCCACCCGCATGGAGGCCATGAACCTCATCGGCGTCTCCCACCGCGGCGAATGAGCCTGGCGCCAGCCGACAACCGGGCGGATATCATGGCCGGGCTCGCTCGTCTGGAGGTCCGCTCGTGCCGGTTACGCCACTGCGTCCGCATGACCTGCGGGTCGGGGACAGGGTCCTGCCCACCTCGACCCGCTGCCTGGTCATGGGCGTGCTCAACGTGACGCCGGACTCGTTCTCGGACGGCGGCCGCTACCTCGACCATCGCGCCGCGGTCGCCCACGGCCTGACGATGGTGGCCGAGGGCGCCGACCTGATCGACGTGGGCGGCGAGTCCACCCGGCCCGGCGCCAGCTACCTCGACGAGCGCACCGAGCTGGACCGGGTGCTGCCGGTGATCGAGGCGCTGGCGCTGGCCGCCGACGTGCCGATCTCCATCGATACCCGCAAGTCCACGGTGGCCAGGGCCGCGCTGGCCGCCGGCGCCGGCATCGTCAACGACGTCAGCGCCGGCCGTGACGACCCCGACCTGCTCGGCGTGGTCGCCGAGGCCAAGGCGCCGGTGGTGCTCATGCACATGCGCGGCACGCCGGCCACCATGCAGGACGACCCCAGCTACACCGACGTGGTCGGCGAGGTCGAGCGGTTCCTGGCCGACCGCTGCGACGCCGCCGAAGCCGCCGGCGTGCCGCACGACAGCCTGGTGGTCGACCCGGGCATCGGCTTCGGCAAGCGCGACGAGCACAACTACGCGCTGCTGGACGAGCTGGCCCGCTTCACCCGGCTCGGCCATCCGGTCCTGGTCGGCACCAGCCGCAAGGGTTTCATCGGGCGAGCCCTGGCGCTGCCCCAGCACGAGCGCGTCGAGGGCACGGCGGCCACGGTCGTGTGGGCGGTCGAGCGCGGCGCCCGGATCGTCCGCGTCCACGACGTTCGCCACATGGTCCGCACCGTCCGCATGACCGAGGCCCTGCTCCACCACCGCGCGGAGGGCGCTGGGCAATGACGCCGACCGGGCGGCGGGACCGCATCATGATCCGCAACCTGCGGGTCTTCGCGCACCACGGCGTGCTCCCTGAGGAGGCCGAGCGCGGCCAGATGTTCGTCATCGACCTCGACCTCGCGCTGGACCTGGAGCCCGCCGGCCGCTCCGACGAGCTGGACCAGACCCTCGATTACGGCGGCCTGACCGCCCGGGTCGCCGAGCTGGTCGCCGGCAAGCGCCGCCAGCTCCTGGAGGCGGTGGCCTGCGACGTCGCCGATCTCGCCCTGGCCGACCAGCGCGTGCTGGAGGTCCGGGTGCGCATTACCAAGCTGCACGCGCCTCTGGGCGTCGACGCCGAGGTCGCGGTCGAGGTCGTGCGCGGCCGCGGCGGTGATCGCCCATGACCCGTGCGCACGTGGCCCTGGGCTCCAACCTCGGCGACCGCATGGCCACGCTCGACGCGGCGGTGCGCGCGCTGGACGCCGACGAGCGGACCCACGTGATGGCGGTCTCGCGGGTCTACGAGTCCAAGCCGGTCGGCGGCCCCGAGCAGGGCCCCTACCTCAACGCCGTGGCCGTGCTGGAGACCGACCGCGACCCCCACTCCCTGCTGGACCTGCTGCTGCTGACCGAGGACCGGCTCGGCAGGGTGCGGGCCGAGCGATTGGGCCCGCGCACCGCCGACCTCGACCTGATCCTCTACGACGGCCCGCCGGTCAGCTCGCCGGACCTGACCGTGCCGCACCCCCGCGCCCGCGAGCGCGCCTTCGTGCTGGTGCCGCTCATGGAGGTCGACCCCTACGCCAGCTTCCCCGACGGCGAGACAGCGGCCGAGGCGCTGGTGCGGCTCGGCCCGGTCCGCGGCGTCGTCCCGGTCGGCGAGCTGGAGGCCTGAGATGAGCGGGCGTGTCCGTTTCGAGCTGCTGCTCGGCCAGGTCCTGGAGGCGCTGCCGCGGCCCCCAGCCGAGGTCGTGGACGCCGGCGGCGGGACCGGGCAGCTCGCCGTCCCGCTGGCACGGCTCGGCCACCGGGTGACCGTGGTCGACACCTCCGCGGCGATGCTGGCGACCTGCGCGCAGCGGGCGGCGGACGAGAGCCCGGAGCTGGCCGAGCGGATCGCCACCGTCCAGGGCGACGTCGTCGAGCTGTCCGGGCTGCTCGGCCCGGCCAGCCAGGACGCCGCCCTCTGCCACGAGGTGGTCACCTGCGTGGACGACGCCGCCGCGGTGCTGGGCGCGCTCGCCGAGGTGCTGCGGCCGGGCGGCGTGCTGTCGCTGACCTTCGCCAACCGCGACTGGCTGGTGCTGCGGGCCGGCCGGCGCGGCGACTACCCGGGGGCGCTGCGCCTGCTCGACGAGCCGGCCGCGCCGTCCAGCGCCGGCCAGCAGGCGCACCGCGCGATGACCGCCGACGAACTCGGCGGCCACGTCGCCAAGGCCGGCTTCGAGGTGGTCGGGTCGTACGGCGTGAGCGTGTTCTCGGAGGGCCGCGACGACGACCTCGACGGCTCAGCGCTCCATGCCCTGCTCGAACTGGAGCGGCGGGTCGCCGGCCGCGAGCCGTACCGCTCGGGTGCCCAGGTCGTGCACATCATAGGCCGCCGCGCCACCGCCAACGCCCCGCAGGTGAGACCATGAAACCCTCGACAGTTCCCAGCCACCTTCGGTGGAGGGATCGGAGATCCCATGCCAGACGACCCGACCGGTAGGTTCTCGCCCGCCGCCGTGGTCGGGGCGGGTCGCGTCGGTCTCGCCCTGGCGATCTTCCTGGAGCGGCTCGGCCTCGACGTCACTGTCGGGGTGCGCTCCGACCACGGACGCGAGCGGGTCGAGGCGGCCAGCGACCTGCCGACGGCCGTCCCCGCCGAGGCGGTCCGCGGGGCCACGCTGGTGGTGCTGGCGGTGCTCGACGACGAGCTGCCCTCGCTGATCACCGCGCTGGCGGCGGAAGGCGTGTTCGGGCCGGAGCAGGTGGTGATCCACACCGCGGGCGTGGACGGCCCGGAGCTGCTGACCCCGGCTTCGGCGGCTGGCGCCACGGTGGCGGCCTGCCATCCGGTGCAGATCTTCAACGAGGACCTGGAGGGAACGCTCGGGCGCATCCCGGGCACCGTCTGGGGCGTGACCGGCGACCCGGTGGGCCGCGAGGTGGTCGCTATGCTCGGCGGACGGTCCATGGACGTGCCGTCCTCGGGCCGGGTCCGGTACCACGTCGCGCTGGTGCTGGCGGCCAACGGCGCGGCCGCGCTGTCGGCCAGCGCCGCCGATATCCTGCGCGCCGGCGGGGTCATCGACCCCGGCGCGGTGCTCGGCGGGCTGGTCCACGCCAGCGTCGACGCCGCGCTGGCCACCGGGCAGGCAGGCATGTCCGGCCCTTGGGTCAGGGGCGAGGGCCGCACCATCGGCATGCACGTCGAAGCGCTGGCCCGCAAGCAGCGGCTGGTCAAGGTGTACGCGGCGCTGGCCAGGCTGGTCGGCGACCGCGCCGCGGCGGCCGGGCGGCTGGACCCCGACGCCCGGCGCCGCGTCGAGGCCGCGCTGCAGGGCCAGGACGGCGGCGAGGACTCGGGCGAGCGGCTCGAGCTGCTCAGGAGGCTGGGGCGGCGTGCGCGCGGTCGCGACCAGCGCTGAGCTGCGGGCGGGCGTCGCCGCGGCCCGCCAGGCCGGCGCGGCGGTGGGCCTGGTCCCGACCATGGGCGCGCTGCACGCCGGCCACCGTTCCCTGCTGGCCGCCGCGCGGCGGGAGAACGGTTTCGTGGTGGCCTCGATCTTCGTGAACCCGCTCCAGTTCGGCCCGAACGAGGACCTGGCCAGCTACCCCAGGGACCTCGCCGGCGACCTCGCCGTCATGGAGCGCGACGGGGTCGACCTGGCGTTCACCCCGGAGCCGGCGGAGATGTGGCCACGGCCGCCGGTGGTGCGGGTGAGCGCCGGCGAGATCGGCACCCGGCTGGAGGGCGCGCTGCGGCCAGGGCATCTCGACGGGGTCGCCACGGTGGTCGCCAAGCTGCTCAACCTGGTCGGGCCCTGCCGGGCCTACTTCGGCCGCAAGGACGCCCAGCAGCTCGCCATGGTCAGGCGCATGGTCTCCGACCTGGCCTTTCCCAACGAGATCGTCGCCTGCCCGACCATCAGAGAGCCCGACGGGCTGGCCCTGTCCTCCCGCAACGCCTATCTCTCGCCCGAGCAGCGGCGGCGCGCGACCGCGCTGTCCGGCGGGCTGCGGGCCGGCCTGGACGCCTGGCTGGCGGGGGAGCGCGACCCCGCCAAGATCGAGGCCGCCGCGCTGGCCGTGCTCGACGACACCCCGGGGATCGACACCCAGTACGTCGCGCTGGTGGAGCCGGAGGGCTTCGAGCCCTCGCGGACCGCCGAGGCCGGGCACGTCCTGGCGGTCGCCGCCCGCGTCGGCCCGGCGCGGCTGATCGATAACCTGGTCCTCGAGGCCCCCGCGTGATCCCACGCAGGCTGCTGGAACCCGATCCTGGACGTCTGCCGACCGAGGAGGTGGGTGTGCTGGTCGTCGGCTCGGGCGTGGCCGGGCTGTCGACCGCGCTGGAGCTGCCGGCCGACCGCTCGGTGCTGCTGGTCACCAAGGGGCGCCTGGCGCAGGCGGCCACGCGCTACGCCCAGGGCGGGATCGCGGCCGTGCTCGGCGAGGACGACTCGCCAGCCGACCACTGGGCCGACACCATGACCGCCGGCGCCGGGCTGTGCGATCCCGAGGCCGTCGGGGTGCTGGTCAGCGAGGGCGGCGAAGCGGTGCGGCGCCTGCAGCGGCTCGGCACCCGCTTCGACCTGGAGGCCGGCACGCTCGCCCGCACCCTGGAGGGCGGGCACTCGCGGCCGCGGATCGTCCACGCGGGCGGCGACGCCACCGGCGCGGAGGTCGAGCGCGCCCTGATCGAGGCGGTCCGCGCCGCCGCCCACGTCGCCACCGCCGAGCGGACCTTCCTGATCGACCTGGTCAGCGGCCCCGATACCGCCGTGACCGGGGCGGTGCTGTGGGCCGGCGGCGCCGCGCGGCTGGTCCGGGCCGGCGCGGTGGTGCTGGCCAGCGGCGGCGCCGGGCAGCTCTTCGCCAGCACGACCAACCCGGCGCTGTCCACCGGCGACGGCATCGCGGCGGCGCTGCGCGCCGGCGCCGCCGCCGCCGACCTGGAGTTCGTCCAGTTCCACCCGACCGCCCTGCACCTCGACAGCGACCCCAGGCCGCTGATCTCCGAGGCCATGCGCGGCGAGGGCGCGGTGCTGCGCGACCCCGGCGGCGACCCGGTGATGCGCGGCGTCCACCCCAGTGGCGACCTCGCGCCCCGCGACGTGGTCACCCGCGCCATGGCCGCGCGCATGGCGGCGCTGGGCGTCGACCACCTCTACCTGGACGCGACCGGGGTGCCGGCCGACCTGCTGGAGCGGCGCTTCCCGACGATCCTGGCCCGCTGCCGCGCCGCCGGAGTGGAGCCGACCCGTGACTGGATCCCCGTCTCTCCCGCCGCCCACTACCTGATGGGTGGCGTGCTCACCGACCTGCACGGCCGCACCACGCTCCCGGGCCTCTACGCGGTGGGCGAGGCAGCCTGCACCGGCGTGCACGGCGCCAACCGCCTGGCCTCGAACTCGCTGCTCGAAGGCCTGGTGTTCGCCGCAAGGATCGCCCGTGCCATCCCCGCGGCCTCCCCGGAGGACTGGCCGCCCGCCGCGCCACCACCCGGGCCCTCCACCCCGCTGGAGCCGCTGCGGAGCCCGGCCGGCGTCTCGGGCGGCGACGGGCGCGGCCCCGCCACCTCCGGCCCGACCGACCCCGGGGCCGTGCGCGACGAGCTGCGCCGGACGATGACGTCCGGCGTCGGCGTGCTCCGCTCGGCGGACGGCCTGGTCAGGGCGGCCCTGCGGCTGGCGGAGCTGGCGTCCTCGCCCGCCAAGGGCGACGGCCCGCCGAGCTGGGAGACCGCCAACCTGCTGCAGCTCGGCGGGCTGCTGGCCAGGATGGCGCTGGCACGCGAGGAGTCGCGCGGAGCCCACCAGCGACGCGAGTATCCGGGGCCGGTGGACGCCTGGCGGGTCCGGCAGGTGGTGCGCGGCGGGGCGGGCGGGCGTGCCGAGGTCGCCCGCGTGCCGGTCCCGGCCGCCGAGGTGGTGCGCCGGTGATCGGGCAGGGTGTCCCCACGGAGGCGTTCCGGGCCGCTGTCCGGGTCGCCCTCGACGAGGACCTGGCGGCCGGGGACCCCACCAGCGCGCTGCTCGACGCGGACGCGGCCGCGGTGCTGGCCGCGCGGGCAGCCGGCGTGATCGCCGGGCTGCCCGCCGTGGAGATCACCCTTGCCGAGGTCGCCCGCCGGCTCGACCTCGAGCCGGCGACCTTCCAGCCGGAGCTGGAGGACGGCCAGCCGGTCGCCGCCGGCGGCTCGCTCGGCCGCGTCGCCGGGCCGGCCAGGGTCGTGCTGGCGGCGGAGCGGACGCTGCTGAACCTGCTCTGCCACCTCTCCGGCGTGGCCACGCTCACCGCGGCGTTCGTGACGGCGGTCCAGGGCACCGGCGCGGTCATCCGCGACACCCGCAAGACCCTCCCCGGCCTCCGCCAGCTCGCCAAGTACGCGGTCCGCGCCGGCGGCGGCCAGAACCACCGCATGAGCCTCGGCGACGCCCTGCTGGTCAAGGACAACCACATCCGCGCGGCCGGCGGCCTGCCAGCGGCGGTCGCCGCCGCGCGGAAGGCCGGCCCGGGCCTGCCGCTGGAGGTCGAGGTGGAGACGCTCGAGGAGGTCGCCCAGGCGCTGGAGGCCGGCTGCGAGCTGCTGCTGCTCGACAACATGGGCCTGGACGCCATGTCCAGGGCCGTGGCCATGGCGGCGGGGCGGGCGCGCACCGAGGCGTCCGGCGGGATCACCCTGGCCAGCGCGCGCCGGGTGGCCTCCAGCGGCGTCGACTTCCTGGCCGTCGGCGCCCTGACCCACTCGGCGCCAGCGCTCGACGTCGGCCTGGACTGGTAGGAGGACCCCATGCTGCTGGCACTGGACGTCGGCAACACCGAGATCACCATCGGCGTGTTCGACGGCGACAAGCTGGTCCAGCACTGGCGGGCGGCGACCGTGGCGGAGCGCACCGCCGACGAGCACGCCCTGCTGCTCGGCGGTTTCCTGGCGCAGGAGGGCATGGACCTCGCCACCACCGTCTCCGGCGTGACCATCGCCTCGGTGGTGCCGCGGCTCAGCCAGGCGATGCGCGAGATGGTCAGGCGCTACTGCGGCTTCGAGCCGCTGATGCTGGAGCCCGGGATCCGCACGGGCCTGTCGATCCTGACCGACAACCCACGCGAGGTCGGCGCCGACCGGGTGGCCAATGCCGTGGCCGCCTACGCGTTGTACGGGGGGCCGTCGGTGGTGGTCGACTTCGGCACCGCCACCACCTTCGACGCGGTGTCGCGGCGGGGCGAGATGCTGGGGGTGGCGATCGCGCCGGGGATCGAGATCTCGACCAACGCGCTGGTCCGCGAGACCGCGCAGCTCCGCAGGGTCGAGCTCGTCGCGCCCCGCTCGGTGATCGGCAAGAACACCGCCGAGGCGCTCCAGGCCGGCATCGTCTTCGGCTTCGCGGGGCAGGTGGACGCGCTGGTCCGGCGGATGATCGCCGAGCTGGGCGACCACGCGACCGTGATCGCCACCGGCGGCCTTGCCGCGGTGATGGTCCGCGTCTGCGAGACCATCGACCGCCACGACCCCTGGCTGACCCTGCACGGCCTGCGCATCATCTTCGACCGCAACGACGGCCGTGGGTCCCGTCACGATCCGGCCGGCGGGCGCCCGGAACCATGAACGCCCGGAAGGGTCCCAGGAACCCCCACGGGGTGCCAAGGTGAATGCCTTCGCGGCGGGTCGCTCCGGCCCCGACCGGGTCGAGGGGCGGCCGCTCTCGCCGCGTGCCTTCCGGCACTTCGGCATCGAGGCGGTCATGCTCGGCGCCCCTGTCCAGCAGGAGGGCCTGGTGCGGCGCGAGGGCGTGGCCATCTGGCGGCGGATGGGCCCCCAGGCCGCCGTGTTCGACCGGGTCGCCGAGCAGTCTGGCGGGGCCGAGGAGGACCTGCTGGCGGTGCGCGTGGTGGTGGCGGCCACCCCGCCGCGGGACCGCGCCATGCGGGTCCCGGTGGTGGGCGAGCGCGCCGCGCGGGTGACCGCCGCCGCCAGCCGGCCGCCGCCCACCGGCTGGCTGCTGCTGGTCGACGAGGGGCCCGGCGAGACCTGGCTGTACCTGGCGGAGGAGCGCACCCCCGGCGAGGCGCTGGCCGGCTTCATCGGCCGCCGCGGCCGCACCGACTTCGCCCGCGCCAGGCGCCGCTCGCGCCTGGGCGGGCTGGCCAGCGCCGGGATCTTCGCCGGCCTCGTGCTGATCTTCTACAGCACCGCCTTCGGCATCGGCGCCGGTGGCGAGATCCTCGGCACCGTCCTGGCCGCCATGTCCATCGTCACCCTCATCCGCGCCCGCCCCCGCTGAGCGCCTGGCGGCGCGCAACCCGGGTGAACCTGACCGGCGCGGCCAAGTAGCATTGCCGCTTGGAGCCACTGACCTCGAGGAGCATCGTGCCGGACCCAGAGGACCGTTCCGCCGTCGAGCAGGCGCGGCGGGAGAAGATGGCAAGGCTGCGCGCCGCCGGGATCGACACCTTCCCGGTGGGCTTCACCCGCACGCACACGCTCGCCGAGGTCGCCAAGGGCTGGAAGGACCTGGCGGCCGGCGAGGAGTCGGGCGACGCCGTGCGCGTCGCCGGCCGGATCGTCCTCAAGCGGGCCATGGGCAAGCTGGCCTTCTGGACGCTGCGGCAGGGCGACGACGAGCTGCAGGTGATGCTGACCGTGCAGTCCCTGGGCGAGGCGGCCTTCGAGCTGGCGCTCGACCTGGATACCGGCGATTGGGTCGGCGTCGGAGGCGAGGTGGTGCGGACCCGGCGCGGCGAGCTGTCGGTCAAGGCCGAACGGGTCGAGCTGCTCGCCAAGGCGCTGCGGCCGCTGCCGGACAAGTGGAAGGGGCTCACCGACGTCGAGGTCCGCTCGCGCCAGCGCGAGCTGGACCTGATCGTCAACCCGGAGGCCCGCGCGGCCGCGCGGGTGCGTTCGGCGACCGTGCGCAGCCTGCGCGAGTCGATGGAGGCCCGCGGCTACGTCGAGGTCGAGACGCCAATCCTGCTGCCGGTGCCGGGCGGGGCGCTGGCGCGCCCGTTCATCACCCACCACAACGCGCTCGACACCGACCTGTACCTGCGCGTCGCCTGCGAGCTGTACCTCAAGCGCCTGCTGGTGGGGGGCATGGACCGGGTCTTCGAGCTGGGCCGCGTCTTCCGCAACGAGGGCATGGACTCCAAGCACAACCCCGAGTTCACCATGCTCGAGTCGAACGCGGCCTTCCAGGACTACCGGGACATGATGGTGCTGAGCCGCGGTGTGATCCTCGAGGCGGCCGACGCCGCGCTCGGCAGCCGCGAGCTCACCCACCAGGGGCGACTGCTCGACCTGGACGCCGAGTGGCGCGAGGCGACCATGCTCGACCTGGTCCGCGCGGCCCTGGACGAGCCCGACCTGGCCTACGACTGGCCGCTCGAGCGGGTCCGCGCCCTCTGTGACGCCAACAAGGTCCCCTACGAGCCAGGCTGGGGCGTCGGCAGGTGACCGAGCGCTTCGAGCTGGTCATCGGCGGCCGCGAGTACGCCAACTGCTTCTCGGAGCTGACCGACCCCGACGAGCAGCGCGCCCGGATGGAGGAGCAGGCGCTGGCCAAGGCGGGCGGCGACGAGGAGGCCATGGTGGTGGACGAGGCGTACCTGCGCGCGCTGGAGCTCGGAATGCCCCCCAACGCCGGTCTCGGCATCGGCGTCGACCGCCTGGTGATGTTGCTCGGCGGCCTGCAGTCCATCCGGGAGGCTATCCTGTTCCCGCAGCTCCGGCCCGAGGAGCTGTAGCCTGCGCCTCTGGCGGTGGCCCCTGGCCAGCGCCAGAGGGCACCGGAACATCGACCGGGGTTTGGGCGTTCCCACGATGAGGATCCCTCACCCCAAGACGCGTCACCGGAGGACGACTACGACAAGTACTGAACGCGCCTGTGCACCCGCCATCGGCCCGGGGGACCCCTCCTCGGGACCCCGGAAGGCCAGGTGTATAGTCGATTGGCGGCAACGTTTCGCAGCCGCCATATCCCTGGGGGTTTGGCATGTTTGAGCGCTTCACCGACCGGGCTCGACGGGTCGTCGTGCTCGCCCAGGAGGAAGCCCGGCTCCTGAATCACAACTACA
>WNGE01007687.1_pt1 | contig 12142 bp, 9 predicted proteins | sample 5400651 | NCBI WGS metagenome assembly WNGE01 (sample SAMN13153370, study PRJNA577476) | soil metagenome | isolation source: 60 cm soil or saprolite under grassland replicate 2 | place: USA:California | collected 2016-06-15 | reverse complement strand
CTGGTTTCAATTCCTCAATCGGACTAACCGCTGTTCTGACGAGGGCTGCCAAGTTGGAAGCCCTCTCCTTCTATTGGTTTCAATTCCTCAATCGGACTAACCGCTGTTCTGACGCTCCCGTCTCAGCCTTCTCAATAAAATCTGCGAGTTTCAATTCCTCAATCGGACTAACCGCTGTTCTGACGATCTCTCTGGCAATATGTTCTATCTCGACCCCTACGTTTCAATTCCTCAATCGGACTAACCGCTGTTCTGACGGCCAGTCTGCGCGCGCTTGCCGCCAAGTATGGCGTTTCTAAATGTTTCAATTCCTCAATCGGACTAACCGCTGTTCTGACAGAACCAAACCGAAGGAGGAAGGGCAAAAGCGGAGGTTTCAATTCCTCAATCGGACTAACCGCTGTTCTGACGCCAGGTGCGGAGCCGATGCCAGAGGCATAATGCTGTTTCAATTCCTCAATCGGAGTTTCAATTCCTCAATCGGACTAACCGCTGTTCTGACAGCTGCACCTGGACCTGCTGCTCGACGTTCTGGCGGGTTTCAATTCCTCAATCGGACTAACCGCTGTTCTGACGCACCTGCTCTTCAGAGTAGCCGCTCTTCTCAGCGTTTCAATTCCTCAATCGGACTAACCGCTGTTCTGACTTGATGCAGGATGCTGATAGCCAGCCCAGGGTCATGTTTCAATTCCTCAATCGGACTAACCGCTGTTCTGACTGCCGCGGGTCTATTGTAGCACTACAGGCGGCAGAAAGCTAGTGTTTGCGAGAGGTTCCTTATTTTTGATAGTGTCGAGGCTTCTTTTACTTACAATATCCATGGCAACATTCCTCTCGTTGTAGGTGGGAAGGGATTTTATGCTTTTGCGAGAGGCTATGCTCAGCACCTTCACCACACCTACCTCTCGCAAAATTATCGCGGCTAGACAATAAAGAGCGCATCTTCGGTTGGAGGGTTACCTCCTACTGTCTCTACTTTCTCCAGGCAATTCGCGCAGAGAGGATAGAAACGTACACTATCCTGTGTGTCCTCTAAATGCTTCGCTAACTTTGATTTGAGCAGCACTAACTCTTTTTTTGATAAGAAACACTCGAAAAGTGAATACTGCGTCCATGTGCCAAATCCTGAAAGGATTTTGTGAATCTTTGTGCGCCTGCGATCGTCAGGAATGTCATAAGCTATGACGTAGCACGTTGTCTGACCGGAAGCGATCGTTTTTGTTGTCATAGTTGTAGCTACCTACCTGGTGATAAAAGGCGGATACTTGTTTATCTCACCGGTCAAGTATTTTGCTAAGAGCCGCGCTTGCAACTCTAAACAGCGTCTGTACTTCACTTTATAGCCAAAGATAGGATGCGTGATCTCTTCATTGAGGCGTTCCTCAAATCTCGTTAAGAACGTCTTGCGCGGCTCATTCTTCAAGCGGTACGCACCTAACTCAATCTGAAAATCATCTTTGGTGAGCATTCGATTGTTAAGCAGCGTCAGTACCACAGAATCAACAATAATAGGTCTAAACTCTTCCATCAAATCAAGGGCGAGCGCTGGCCGTCCGTAGACGGAACTATGCAGGTACCCGATAAACTGGTCAAAACCAATCATTTGGACTGCACTGGAGACCTGGCTGGTTAGCAAAGTATATCCGTGACTCAGCAGCGCGTTAACGGGATCGGTTGGAGGTCGCTTCACTCTTCCTGCAAAAGGCCATTGCTGTTTATCACTGAGCATATCGCTAAAACAATAAAAGTAGGCAGCGCTGCCGGCACCCTCCAGCCCCAGAATTGTTTCTAGCGGCGTTCCCTCGATACCGCTATCGCCAGTGGCGAGCGTGGTTGGTGTTGTTTCTACTGTCGTGTAGAGTTTGGAGAGCTGGCGAATAATGCTGGTTAGCTGGTCAATCTTCTCGTTGAACTGTGGATCAGTTTGGCGACGGTTGTAACGCTGCAACATTGTACGCTGGTTAGAGAGCTTGCCTACGACAAACCTTCTGGCCAGGTCACAGCGTTTAGACAAATCGTTGTGTGTGCGGTGTTGTGCCATGCGTAATAAGGAGTTTTTGGAGAGCCCGGGCGTGAGACGTCCTTTAAACTGACCGTAGTAGCCCAAAAAGTGAATTTCGATGTTTTTCTCTAACAGCATATGGATCGCGGACGAAGTCATGGTATTTTAATCCCATACTCGGGTAAATGGCATGTCCGAGGTTGCACCGTAGTCCCGATCAAGGATTTCAAGCAACAATTTTAATCCCATACTCGGGTAAATGGCATGTCCGAGAGTGTTTGTACACAAATGTCTTCTTGAGGTCTTGTTCTTCTTGGTCAAAGTCAATTAAACATTAAGAGGACGCGTTTGTCCCATCCCCATTGCCGTCTTGTACCCAACACCCGCATAGAAGGCGAAGTTAGAGAGCAAATGTAAAGCCTGAACAGGCTTTAGTCCTGCACCCACTGTAGTTGGTATAAGACTAAAGTTTTGTTGTAGCCGTCTGGTGGGTGTGGATATGTCCTCGATAATACTACCATGAGCTGAGCGTGTCGATTCCCTCTCTTTCATCGAATACAAACACTTTCCGGTAAAGCCTTCTTGTGCAGAATAGTCAAAATGAAACAAATGTGTTTGCAATACATATTGTGATATTGCAACCCAGTTATGAACATAGGTTTGAAGGGCATTTACATCCAGTATAAAGTCAGAAGGTGCCCAGATATTCCAGGTACGGGCGAGACTATCAAAAACTCGTTCAGGGTCAGGAAACAAATGTATTTGCTTTCCCCAGGCCGTTTGACCATCGCTAAATGCTGTTGGAGAACGAAATTCCAATCCTACACTCCAGGTGGCTGATCTTTCAAGGTCTAATGTACTTGCGTGCTCAACAAGGCTATTGTATGTAGCATAACCACTCCAATTCACTCCGCTATGTTTCTGCTTATCAGATTCAGGAGATGTCATAATCACTTCCATTACATCAAAATGAATCCGGCCTAGCCGTAGCTTTGGGAGGTTTAGACCTCCATTTGTCTCTCCAATTGTAGGTGTTGAAGTTTGAAGAAAACGCTTTGTGAAGATACGAAAAAGTTTATCGGTCAGCATGGTAAAGCGCAGCCAGTAAACCTGGTTCAGTGAGATAGAGAGACGCTGATTGGTACTTTGAGCTGCAGTAACCTCATGTACGTTTGGTAGCCAAAGGGAAGAACAGGTGAAAGGACGCCGTGCATTTGGTTCATGGAGATAATCTGCAACGGAACTATCTACCTCTGCAAACCACCGGAGCAACGCCGCATGTGCTAGTTGTCCTGCGTAAGGTAGAATATTTCCGGGTTCCATTGGACGCAACTTGAGCATAAGCGCATGAAGATATTCGCCCTTGATGCTTTCTCGATGCTGTATAAATTCCTTGCTCATTACATCAGTCACATTATTCATCTTTTGTATCCTCCGTGGAACTATCTTCGCCTTCTTGCACATCATCTTCTGCATTGATCTCTGTGGCAGAGGTATCCTCATTTGAGGATGGAAGTTTTTCTAAATACCACCACCAGATTTTCTCCTGTACTTTACTGTTAGCTTCGGATGCCTCTGCTGCAGATTTGAGGGAACGAGTTCTTGCACCTTTTTTCGATGTGGATATCTGTGGTCTGTCGATAGAGTAACAGAGCCAACGACGGTAGCCCTGGCGACCACCGCTACGCAGAAAGGCTTTGGGTACGTGTTCATATCCAATAACAGGATCAAAGTATGTTTCTGGCACACAAAGCACAATATCTTGGTGATACGCACAACCACCGTATTTAGGAGGTTCAAGTATGTATTGTTCTGCGTTATCATCGTAGTGTCTGACAAAGATCTCACACTGGCTATCAATTTCACGAATGTTGCCAGTGGAGCAGGCTTGCATAGATATCTGTAAGGCATTTTGAGCTTTACCAGCATCATCGTAACCAGTGGTCAATGTCAGCGTTGGTTCCCAACTCCGTGTGATTACCAGACCCTTGTCATGAAGTGGCTTGTTTGCCCGTTCAGCTTGATATACATATTCATAGAGCATGGCAAACATGGTTTGAACACGGTAGTCAAGTATCTGATGTTGACGCCCAATACTTGAGAAATAATCCGGTGTGAATATTTCTTCCTTTGCCATCTGCTGGAGTAGTGACTTGTACTGCTCAAGGTTACTCTCAGAGAGTGTGCAAAGGTAATCAGGAATATGATCACCTATGACGACAATACATGCATCGGACATCTCCCTCCGCCGGTTGCAACGCCCTGCACGCTGCACCAACTGCTCTGGGTTGCATAGCTGTGTCAACAGTAGATGTGCGTTCAGGTCACATCCGACCTCAATGGCACTGGTAGTCACAAGTATGTACCCTTGATCAGTAGCTTCGAGTTCCTTCAATCGCTTATAAACCCTGCGCCGAATTTCATGTGTCTGACGCCCATGATAGAGCAGCACATTTTGCGACATACGACTCATCAGCTCTTTGTAAAGAGGAACCGCTGTTCTTATCTCTTCTACGGTTACTATCGTGCGTAGTCCCGGTCGATGCAGTTTCTCAATGGTTGTTAACATTTGTTGGCGAAATGCATCCTGGTCTTTCACTGGTGCCGAGATGAACTTGAAGTGTTTTTCAGGATGAAAACAAGTACTGCCAGCCTTTATTGTGTAATAGTTTTCGAGCGCGGCTTTGCGTTCGCCAGATGTATAGTCGATAGGTATAAGCATAGGAAGTAGGTCAATTTCATACTCAGATGGCATGGTTGCCGTCATCACCACGATATCTCTTGGGGCATCAGCATTGAATCCTATGGCACGCACCAGGTCAACAAAGTTTGTGTACGCTACCTCATCATAGCTATGTGCTTCATCGAAACAAAAAAGGGGCTGGCGTCCATAACGTAAGCGCAAAGGGTAAATATAACTTTTCTTGGGTTCACCAAATCCGAAGAAGCGGTACAGAAATTTGTCGATGGTCGTCAAAATGATATCTCCGTGGTAGAGATGACGACGTTCAGGTCGTTGAGGATGTTGCTCTTTTCCATTCACCCATACGCGACGATACATATCTGCACCGGTATCTACAATCAAGGAATGTTGATGTTTAGGCATTACCAGCGAAAGATGCTCCAACATTTTCTTAATGCGCATCTCTTGATCTTCTATCAAACTTAATGCAGGATAGATAAGTACAGTACGTCTCTGTGCGATTAGTGATGGGACTACTATTGCTTCTGTCTTCCCTGAACCTGTAGGCGCTTTCAAGAGTATTGTACAGTCCCCTGATGTGATAGAACGATACATCTCTTCTTGCATAGGGTTAGGAATGTATTCTAAACCACAGCTTCGATACGCTGCTGTCGCAGAGAGTTCTATTCCATCCTGCATAGCTGCACCTCCTTCTGTTCCTCTCGTATAACAGTTCCTTGCCTTAAGAGATGTTGCTTGAGCACGTTATCTTCAAGCTTTAGGTATTCAGGTACAGAGACCACAAACGACTTGAGTGTAAAATGTACCTCTGGCTCGACAAACGGGTAGGGGAAAAGTCCCATACGTACAATGGTGTCTTTATCGCCAGGAATATCCTCTATCTCGAACTCCATAAAGACACGAGGTTGTCCAACATTGCCAAAAGCGCGACTCGCTGCCTCAGCTTCAATCTGATCGCACATCTCTAGTGCATAAAGGTCAAGCGGGAAATGATCTGCCGCTTCGACAAGCACACTATCCCCAGACTGTTTTAAAAGAGCTTGAGCCTCAGTAACATCGTTTACACTGAATCCATGATGGAGACGAATCAGCCATTGTACGTAGAGACGCTCGTCGGTAACTTCAAAGCGATGACCGCTGAAGGAGTAGGTATAGCGGTTACTTTTTTCGTCAAAACGTATGTGAAAGCGGCGGGCCTTTCCCTCGTCATGACGACGTGCCGCTTCAACAAGCCAGAAGCGTGTCTCTTTGGTTCCTACCGGGCACTGGTTAGAGCCAAAGGCTTTGTTAAAATCCCATAAGCTAGCTAAATGCGCTACATTGTCTAAATGATTCTGCAGCGGTAGACCACGCATCTCCATAGGCCGCCGCCCAATCTCAGGGGTGAAGAACACTCGTGCAACTGCTCGAAATTGTTCCTCGCGGCTGTTAAGGTTCAGAGGGACATCAGCAATACTCATCTTATAGCCTCCTCTTTCCTAAAAGTATTCCAGCATCGACACAGGTATATAGGCATCGTTACCGACGTAATAGTCCATTTCTGCTGTATCATCTACAACGGCAGCTAGGAAGGGAACAAATCCTTGTATTGGAGACGGACCACGTCCTGGCTCAAGCTCCCATGAATCTGTATCGTTCCAGGCGTAACGGTAGAGCGGATACATTTTTGTGGAACTACCAAATGCATCAGTTGCTGGAACAAGAGATGAAGGCTTCTTTCTCACACGTTGCTGCTCAAGGGGAAAAGGACCTTCGACCTTTTCCACAAAGGCCCAACCTTCTTTCCCCAATTTACACCCATAATTTTGAACTCCACTGAGAAATTTCAACGCATCCTCTTGTTCATGCAAGATGTATCCTATCAGTAGCTCTGCAAATAGGTACTCCCATCGATAGAGTTGATAAGACTCCTTGCTTCTCTCACTACCGCTCCGTTTATTGTGTTTAAGCCGAGATGCTGCTGTATGATCAAACAAACGAATACCTTGCCGGATTGTAGTAAAGACTTGCTGAGAATGCACAGGGTCTGGCGCAGCTAAAGCGCCGACTACATGGTACGCACGCGGCAAAGTATAGAAGTTGAGATTGGCATTGTTGGTCTCAAGCAATTCCTCATTACGTGAAAGTCGTACTAAACGATCAAGGTAGCCAGAAAGTGTCGTTGGAGGAACAAATGGATAGGTAAGCATCTCAAGTGTTGAAAATGGCACACGCCTGAAGGTGAGCGGTGCTGTTGGACGGATGGTAACACGGAGACCAAACATGTTTCTACCCTTCCTCAATTTACATCAGTACTCGTTGGGTGAAATCCAGGCAATGCTGCTGAAGCTGTTGCAATGCTTTGTTGCCAATCCAACGTGTGAATGCTGTTCCCTGATCAACTACCTCGCTGTTCTGTTTCTCTCCAAATACGAAGAAGGCTGCTTCACGGAACCTCTGAAGCGCAATGTTGGGATTCGTTTCCTGTGGCGAGATTGTGGGACGTGCCCCAAGTGGTGCCAGATAACGATCAACAACCAGGAGTGGCTCATTGTCTTCCAGCAAGGCACCTTCTGCGATACGTACCCCTTTCGGGTTTCCTGCCCCGATTCGACCGAGTGCGTTGAGGAATGCGTATGCTACCGACTCAAACTCTTGTTCAGTAATGCTCAAACAATGGTTATAGATGGGATAGAGCAGCGCAGGTTCATTATATTCACGCCGGTATGGCATAGGTGTTGGCATTGGTGTGCCCTCTTTTTCTCTAGTGAGTACAGAAGGATGCATAGCTCGCTGCTTAACATCTGGAAGCAGCGGTTGGATTGCAACACCACCTCCATGTGTCAACCTCCCGACGAGAGAGATATCATCTTTTGGCTGTAAGCCACCATACACACAGCAGATTGGGCAATCTTGACGAGAGCAAGTTAGAGGAATGCCACATTGTTCATGGTCACCCAACAACATACCTGATGCCAATGGTGCCCATATGAGGGTGCGTCGCTCAACACCTCTGCGTTTTGTAGGTGAGATATAGCACTTGTCGATCTCTTCAAATCCTTGAGCACTTTGCTCAGTAGGGACAGAACGTGGTACTTTCACCTTTTCAACAAGGTTCACGTTGACTGCTACTTCCTCACCAAAGTACATCTCTTGTGTTCCCTCAAGAATCGCGTAGATGTCATAATGATATCGCTGAGCAGTACTTGGATTGAGACCTGTTGTTGCCTTTGACGTTGAGGCTGCTTTTGCCATAATGGTATATTCCTTTCTGTCCGAGAACACGTTTTTTTACTGATTGCCAGGGCGCAAATCAGGAAAGCGAGAATACATACTGAGCTTGAGTTCGTAAGCGAAGTCACGCTGGGCTTTCTCTGTAGTGTAGTACTTTCCATAAAGAAGAGCGTAAAGCTTGTTTATGTCATCATAGTAGAGCTTGAGAGTGCGTTCTTCCTGGGAAGTCACCGTTTCGCGCTGGCTTACATCTATCTCTGCCTCCTTAAGTAACTTCCTCGCTTCATCATAAATGAAGTGAGTTTGCTGAGTCCGCCACAATTGTGCAAGCTGTCCTGGTAGACTGCCTGCGGATTCATAGGTGAACCGATTGGGGTTATCCACTTGCTCTATCAGTTTCTTGAGTTCACGATCGCGTTGTTTGATATCTTCAGGTGTACTCACACCTGTACCAGCAGATCCCTGAGATGGCTTTGTTAGCTCAGATCTCATTCGCGAGACAAATGCATAAAGCACGCCCGTGAGGCCTGCAATATGGCAAAAACGTTCTTTGAGTTTCGTCTCTTCATCCATATGTAACCCTTTCTTGTAGGCTCTCAACCCATCTTCAAGCAAGGCACGCTGCACATTGGAGTAGGTGCTTTGCTGCTGTACGCCAACCAGAAGTCGATAAATTGCAAATATCAGGTGGTCGTGTTCTACATAACGAATAGCATCTGCCACAGCCCCATAGTGCTGATTGTCAGTTAATGCATCGATTCGAATAGTAAAGGCATCCAGGAGATAGCGCAGTGCTACCAGGTATCGTCGTTTAAGTAGCATCGCATCGCTGCCGAACATCGCTTCTACTCCAAAGCGTGTAAGCACATCCGCTGTAAAGATGGAAGCAACTTTAAGGAGTGCATATTCTAATCCACCTATGCGTTCGATAAGTGGTTTCCCTTTCGGTCCTTTTTCGTTACAGGGAATCATGAGGTAGCGGCCCGCTGCGGTATTCTGTTCGCCAGTAGTTAACATGCGCAGCCTATGTTCATACAGGTAGCGTGTATTACTCTGTATATCTTCATACAGGCTGATCACCAGTCCTGTATCTGTCATCTTGATAGGGCATGCCAGTGCCAGAACTGCACAGACTGGACAGACTTCTGGTTGGACCTGTGATAAATGTCCCTGAAGTGTCTGTGATGGAGATCTCAGAATCAGCTTGTTAGCTGTGTAAGCCTCTTTCTTTTCTTTTCTAGGCGTTGTTGGTATCGCACGTCCACAGGCGTAACAGACTCCCCTGGCTGCATCTCCTGCATCCCTCATCATATACGTTGACGCCTCGTAAGATAATAGAGGAGGAATGATGAAAAAAGCATTTGGAGGCATCAGCAGTAATTCTTCGGTACGGATCACCGCTTTCTCCATAATGTCTTTTCTAGCGTTCAATTGCCTCATTGCTATTGGTGTGTAGAGATCTGCAAGCCTCCGAATCTGTTGGAAACGCTGGGCATCGCTAAGCCGTAGCTGCTCGAAGATCACTCTCATTTGGGAAAGAGCCTGGTCGTAATTGCTGTGTTGCTTCTCTAGTTGCTCTTTGCGCTTCTTGACCTTATTAGCCACAGCTATTTGTTCTTTGCTACCTGGCTGATTTATATCAGTCTGGGTCGTTTCGTCTTGTACCTCCTGTTCATAACGCTTCAAGCGTGAAGCGATGTTTTGTAAGATTGCGTAGAAAAGAGCAATGAGTATGTCTGCCTGGCCCCGTGTCACTACCGGCATATCTGGTACACTGAAACCTTTGCTTGTGAGAGGGATAGAGTTCAGCAGCAAAACAAATGTTTTCTGTAACTCCGAAGTGGAGAAAGCATGAATGACAAAACACTGCCATTCTCCAACAATATCTGGCACAGGTACCCCATCTGGTATGAAGAGGGTCACCAATGAATTGGATATTTCTGTCTCTAATATGGGGGTACCGCATTGCCGTTCTAACCAGGATAAAAAGCGATAGAGAAATGTCTCATACGAGAGGCGTGCCTGTACTTCTTGTGGTAGCATATGCAGGAAGAGAGTTTTCAGGGTACCGAGACGTAGATCATTCCACCAGATTTCACTATTATGTAGGGCAACTGAAGCAGGTAATCTTGTAGTAACACTCTCTGCAATACCTATTCTCTGACGAGAGAAAGCGCGAATAGTTCGTAGAGCATCAAGGCGTTGCAATGTATCAATAAGTAAACCCTCTTGATGACTGGCCAGTATACTATCAACCAGTGCTTTGGAAACATCAAAAGTAGACAGAGCGGGATCGTTTCTAGCGAGCCAACCTGCTGCAATGATTCCCAGCGATATCGATTCCTGGCGAGGGATATGTATTGCTTCCTTTGCAATACTCATAATATGATGACTCCAGTCTCTTCTAGACTTTTCAAACGACGAAACACAAAGCAATTGTCGCGTCCCTTATACTACTCACTCTTTCCAATACCTTCATAAGTGTAAAGTGCGGAAAGGTGATAGTACATTAGTTTGATTCCACACCTTGAGGTTTCTATTCTCTTTCGATATTCATATCGTACCCTATGATAGTGACACCACGTGTCACAAACCACCATTTTCTTAAGACAATTTCTGTCCTCTTTATTTTTGGTAGTAGTTATGCATCCTCTCCACCTCTTTCCGCATCTTCTCGCGTAGTTCGGGGGGACTGACAAGCTCGGCTTTGTCGCCATACTTGTGCAGTTGTTGGATAATGCGCCACTCGTTGTAAGCCTTTGCTCGCACAAGTACCCGGCGTCTCTGCTTGCGGTCTTCATCGATGAAGGCTTCTTCACGTTCAATGGTGTGCGTCAACCATCGCTGGCTTAGACCACTTTTAGCGATACTGCCATCTATCCAATAGCTAAACTCTACCGGTTGCCGCCTGCGTTCCACATCGATCATATTGGGTTGTATCTTGATACTTTCTGCGTTAATGCGATCAATACGGAACTCTAAAAACCCTTCATTCTTAGAGCCGTGGTCGTATCCAATAAGGTATAAATGCCCATCCTGGTGGACGATGTAGTAGGGGTCTACATGTTCGTGAGGAATCTTTTGTTGTCGTAAGGATGCATACTCAAACCGTATCTGCTGGCGGCGTGAGATAGCCTTCAAAATGACATCAATAGTATTACGATAAGGAAGATAGTCTGTAACAGTATCCAGATTGAAGTAGATAAATGGCTTGCGAACCCACCTGTCAAAATACTTTTTCTGTTCGGGAGGCAGTGTCGCAGCCAGCCGTTCGATTAGTAACAAGATGTCCTCGGCAAAAGGGTTGCGCGGTGGCTGTACTGGTAGGGGATGTGTTGCATCAATCTGAGTATATTTCATAGGGTCTGCAAAAAGTGTATGCAGCAGAACGAGGGCATCAAGTTCAGTCTGGTTGAAGAGAAAGGTACTCCCAGGACCGGTGCCCTTCGCAAGACTATACCGGGTGGTATTGTCAGTATGAGTTTCGTTGATTTGGAAACCCATTTTTTCCAGGAACTGTAAATCTCGCCGCAACATTCTCCCGGCACGCTGGGAAGAGGCTCTTACCCTGGGATCATCGCCTTCACTAATGTTATAGTAATCCCTCAACCGCCCAAAGATATCATCCCGCGAGCAATCATTGGCGGTCAGAAGGTGTAACAGGCGAAAGATTCTCTCAGTAGTCTTATTTTGAGGTACCTTATTCTTGACTTGACCATTAGACATGTTTTCCAATACATCATCAATACCATTATCAGGAGGTGGCCCCTGACCAGATTGAAGTCGAGAGTTTTCAGTATTCAAATGACCTATCCTTTCACAATTTTCTTGCTGTCAACAAGCCAGGTATGAATGCCAACAATATCAAGATAAAAGCTACCAGTATGAAAATAAGGGCTGTTTGATCCATTAGCATCTCTATGTTAAGGCATGGTTCAAATGTACTTGACAGTTCCTAACAGACCGATTAATGCAAAGTGCCTTGCTGAGGCGATTCGGTTTTTCTCGCTTTTGGTCCTGTACTATCAGAAATTAGTCTAAACGTCAATAATGAAAAAGTAGGTACTTTACCGAAATCCAGTAAAGTACCTACTTTTTCTCTTTTTCTATAGAATCAGTATCACTTTTCAATCCTCAGCCAATTTTACTTACTCCAAGCAAAATAGCTGCAAACCCTAATTATTGTATGAACAAAATTGTTTATTGTCAAATCAATAGCGCTG
>WNGE01007222.1_pt1 | contig 12143 bp, 12 predicted proteins | sample 5400651 | NCBI WGS metagenome assembly WNGE01 (sample SAMN13153370, study PRJNA577476) | soil metagenome | isolation source: 60 cm soil or saprolite under grassland replicate 2 | place: USA:California | collected 2016-06-15 | reverse complement strand
CAAGTAGTTTTCTCATCTCCTTTCCTCCTTTCTAGCGAATCTGGCCTACCACTCCTCTCTCATCATCCTCTCCGAGCGGCCTATCGCTTAATGATGCGATTGATGAGATTCGTGTCCGTGTTCTTCATCATGTCCATGACTGACAGCCAAAGCGACGTAGATCATGCTCAAAACCATAAAGACAAACGCCTGTATCACCGATACCAGAGTTCCCATCACGTAAAAGGCGACCGGTATCACAAGTTTCGTCAACCCAATGAAAGCGCCAATGACCTCGTGGTCTCCCATTATATTGCCAAACAGACGCAAAGAGAGCGAGACCGGCCTAAATCCGTTAGAGAACAGCTCTATGATTAAGAAAAATATGACTGAGATAAGCAAGACCGGCACGAATGCCAGCTTTGAGAGGAATCCCTTTCCCGGGAGATGGGTCATAGGCCCTATGAACTGCTTGAAATAGGCCATCCCCTGCTCGCGCAGGCCGATGACGTTATAGCCAACGAAAGACACCAGCGCTAGGCCCAAAGTCGTGTTGAGGTTACCCGTTGGCGACGCGAATCCGGGTAGAAGCCCCATCAGATTGCTAAAGAGAATGAAGAAGAAGAAACTCGCAAAGTAAGGCACATATTTGCGCCCGGCCTTTCCGATGATGGCGTCACTTTGGCGTACGATAACGTACTCAAGTAGCAACTCGGTAAAGTTACGTGCGCCCAGCTTTTCCTCAGGTACCGTCGGATCCTCTGCCCCCGCTAGCGCAGAGCGCGCACGTAAAGCAAAGACAAAAACTAATAAGGCTGCTACGAGAGCAAAAAACGTGTGCTCTGGGAGGAGTGCCTGCAACCCATGTGGCAGCAGATAATACCAAGTGAACCCATGCTCCATCGATTATGTCCCCAATTTCATTCTCGTTCTTATGGTTTCCACGAGGATTGCCAAAAGCAAAGTCGAAAACCCCAATGCAAAAGATATCGCGTCCACTTGGACCCGAAAGAAAAGCGTGGCCAACAAAGCTAGAAAGATGGCGATCTTGAGTATTAACAAGCCGACACCCGCCTTGATTCTTCCTTTACCGGCCAGAGGCGTTAACACCCACGCAACGCCATAACTCAAGAGAAGGAAGTTTATGCCCATGAACAGGCCCCCGATGAGTAATCCTTCTGGCTCGACGAATTTCCCCGGAGCGAGGGTTACCAGCAGTGCCAAAATCATGACCACGTGCCATAACTCAATGCGGAGTATCGTCTTTTTTGACGCGGCTTCCATCCCGTTCCCTCGCAAAATACTTAAACCAGTGCACCAATCTCACGAAGGCTCCGGCAAAAGCCAGTAAAGTAATCGTTATCAATAACCAAGGAGACGTACCGAAGTAGTTGTCCAACAGGTATCCTACAAGCAAGCCGCCCAGTATGGTTCCAGGAAGTTCAAAAGCAACGCCTAGATATAAACTTGCTCGTCGTAGGAACGGAGTTTGGCTCTCTTGCTGGCGATCAGGCCGGCCCCCAACTTTTCCCACTGGGATAGTTTCCTATCATGAAGGTCGTAGAGGATCAACTTAGGTTTCCGCCGCGCCCCATTGATCAAAAGCCGCGATGGTCTTGGCTAAATCCGCTGCTGTATGAACAAATGATAGGAAGGCCGCCTCAAAGGGCGCCGGCGGCATGTAAATTCCCCGATTTAACATGCCGTGAAAAAATCTCGCGAATACCTCACGGTCACACTTCCTGGCTTCGGCGGCATTTCGAACCCTCTCGACACCAAAGAAAAGCGTCATCATGGACCCGCTCCGGTTAATCGTAGCGCGCATATGGTACTTTCTAAGTACCCCTTCGAACCCGTCTTGTAATGTTTCCCCGCGGGCCTCCAAAGACTTGTAGATTCCCGGACGCGAAAGCAATTCCAATGTCGTTAACCCGGCGGCCACCGCGAGCGGATTACCCGAAAGCGTTCCAGCTTGATAAACCGGCCCCTCAGGAGCAAGCAGATCCATAATCTCCCGTGTACCGCCAAAAGCGGCCAACGGAAGCCCTCCACCTAAAATTTTTCCCAAACAGGTCAGATCGGGTTGAATTCCGTAAAGCTCTTGAGCCCCACCGAGGGCGACACGAAAGCCCGTAATCACTTCATCGAATATCAATAATGCGCCGTGAGTGCGCGTAATTCTTCTCAAGAAACCGAGAAATGTCGGCGCGGGAGGAATGACTCCCATATTTCCACAGATCGGTTCAACGATCACCGCAGCAATATCCTTTTCGTACCTATTGAAAAGTCTTTCCACCGAGCTAACATCGTTGAATGTCGCTACAAGGGTTTCCCTCGCAAATCCTGGCGGAACCCCCGGGCTATCGGGCAAGCCTAGGGTCGCGACCCCTGATCCGGCTTTGACCAACAACCCATCAGCATGACCGTGGTAGCAACCATCGAACTTAACAATCTTCGTCCGACTGGTGTAGGCCCGCGCCAAGCGTATGGCGCTCATCGCCGCTTCTGTGCCCGAACTCACCAACCGCATTTTTTGGATGGATGGAACCAAACGACAGACAGTTTCCGCTAGTTTGACTTCGCCTTCCGTGGGTGCGCCGAAGGTAGTTCCTCTTTTCGCAACCTGCCCAAGGCAGCGCAGAATATTTCCATTCGCGTGTCCCAAAATCAATGCTCCCCAGGATCCGACAAAATCGATGTACTGCTTTTGGTCAGCGTCAGTAATGTGTGACCCTTTCGCTTTGCAGACAAATTTCGGGGTGCCGCCGACAGCTTTCCATGCTCGCACCGGACTGTTAACACCGCCAGGAATTTTTTTTGCAGCACGCCTGTAGAGTTGTATTGATTTATGCGTCGACATGAGTGAAGTTCTCGTAACATCAGGGTCACACACTGTCAAGGTAACTAAAAAAGCAAAGAAAAAAATTTCTTAAACTTTTTTCTTGCAAACAAATCCGAAAAGGACTATGAAAATTCCTTCTGAATCTCGCGCAATAATTTTGTTGTACTCGCACTTGATGTTCCAAAAATTTTCTCCCATGTTCGCTCACAAAAGAATCCTGGGAAGTCGGTCTTGGCAACACAAACTATTAGCGTAGTATTTAGTTGATATATCTGTCGTTGATTCGTGGTAACCAATGAATTTATCGTATCTTTTTGAGTTATCCACAGCTGTGGATAATGTTGTTCGTAAGTCTGCGGGGACGGTGTTTCTTCATCAACCGGTCAACGAGTTAATTGGTATTTGACAATGGATGCTTTGTGGCAAGGGGCGCTCGCGGAACTTAGAGAGCAGCTCGGCAAGCAAAATTTTGAAACTTGGATCAAGCCGATTCGTTTTAATGAACAAAAGGGTAATGAGATACGGCTTGATGTTCCAAACAAGTTCTTTCGCGACTGGTTAATGGATCATTTTGTGGGATCCATCGAGCAAGTACTGGGATCGATTGCGTGTCACGAAGTAAAGATTTGTTTGACCGTCAACGAGAACTTGCAAACCAAAGATCTGTCCGTGAGGGGCGAAAGGAAGATCCAGCGAGAGCATGACAGGCCCCAGCGCGCTAACAATAATCTCATTGCCAAGTACACATTTGAGAATTTTGTTATCGGCGCAAGCAACCAATTTGCTCACGCCGCTTCGATGGCGGTTGCTAACCAACCGGGCGAGCATTACAACCCTCTTTTTATTTATGGTGGAGTCGGGTTGGGAAAAACTCACCTGGTCAACGCCATTGGTCACAGGGCTAGTGCCCGACGCCCAAGCCTAAAGGTTGTTTACCTAAGTTCCGAGTCCTTCATGAACGAGCTTATTGGCTCGCTCAGAAGAGACAAGATGGATGAGTTCAAAACGAAATTCAGAAATGTCGACCTGCTTATTTTAGACGATGTTCAGTTTATTGCCGGAAAGGAGAGGACACAGGAGGAGTTCTTTCATACCTTCAATTCTCTCTATGAATCACACAAGCAGATCGTCATCACCTCCGATAAGTTTCCAAAAGAAATTCCTGGCTTAGAAGATCGACTGCGGAATCGTTTTGAATGGGGACTGATAGCAGACATTCAGCCTCCGGATATGGAAACGAGAGTCGCGATCCTGCAAAAAAAGGCTGAGACCGAAAATGTTCAGTTGCCCCACGAGATTGCGATTTTTTTAGCTGCAAATATCGACTCTAACGTCAGGGAATTGGAAGGTTCTCTTACTCGCTTAGGTGCCTTTGCTTCGTTAACAAAATCAACGATTACGGTGGATCTTGCGAAAGAGGTCCTCCGAAATACGCTCAAGGGAGCACAGAGGGAAATCACCGTCGAGGGCATTCAAAAAACGATTTGTGACTACTACAACATAAAAATAGGCGACTTGAAGGCAAAAAGGCGCACCAAAAACATTGCATTCCCCAGGCAAGTGGCAATGTATCTATGCCGCAAATACACCGAGACGTCTTTCCCGGCAATCGGCGACAAATTCGGCGGCCGCGACCATTCGACCGTTATCCACGCCTCAAAAACCATCGAGAAGAAGATCAAAGAAGACCCCTACATGCAAACAACCATCGAGAAACTCGAAAGAAATCTAAACGTCAAGAAATAGTTGTGGATATCCTGTGGTTATTTATGGCATTCTATGTGGGCAACACAGCCGTTAAACCGGCAATGACGGCATCGATCCCAATAGCGGGAAAAAGCATCCGCTCAAGCCACAGGTAAGACCGTTGAAATTTCAGCGCAATATCCAGTTTTCCCTTTTGTCCACAGCCTCTACTAGTACTCCTTAATTACTTTATACTATATAGATATCGATAGGAGGAAGTATGGAAATTAAGGCTAAGCGGGGAGATCTTCTCGCCACGCTTTATTGGACGCAAAGTATTGTTGAGCGTCGCAATACAATGCCTATCTTGGCAAATGTACTTATAGAGTCGCTAAAAAATGATATCCGAGTTACCGCCACAGATCTGGAAGTAGGCGTCAGAGGTCGAGTCGATGGTGAAGTTGCAAGAGAAGGGACAATTACCGTAAACGCGAAGAAATTGTATGAGATTATTCGGGAGGTGCCGGACGAACAAGTACAGTTAAAACGACTGGAAAATGAATGGGTGGAGATCAGGAGCGGCAAGTCGATATTTAAGATTGTTGGAATGGAAGCGCGGGAGTTTCCACAATTTCCAAAGTTCGACAGCAAGGGACTATCGACGATTCCCGCATCCACTATTCGGGAGATGATAGAGCGAACCATTTTTTCGGTCTCAACCGACGAGACTCGTTACAGTCTAAACGGCGTGTTTATTGAAGAGAACGAGAAAGGGAAAGTAAGGATGGTGGCGACGGATGGCCATCGTCTAGCTTTCGATGAGCGCAACTTAAGTTCACTAGGGCTATCCAAAGGGGTGATCTTGCCCCGCAAGGGACTGGCTGAGCTCAAAAAGCTCCTTGAAAGTGGCGAAGATGGAGTCGTTTCGATGGGTTTTAAGGAAAACATGGGATTGGCTATCAAAGACAAGGTAGAGCTATTTATGCGGCTCATTGAGGGCGACTTTCCCGACTACACCAAAGTCATTCCTAAAGGCAATCCCAACATCGCAAAAATCGAGCATAATGAGTTCCTACAAGCCATACGCCGGGTTTCAATCTTGTCCAGTGAACGCTACAAAGGAATCAAACTTGAATTTAAGGAAGACAGGGTTTCGATATCCGCGAATAATCCTGATTTGGGGGAAGCGGTTGAAGAGATCGAGGCGGACTACAAAGGAAAACCGGTGGCCATCGGGTTCAATGCGCGTTACTTGATTGACGCGCTTGCAGTGCTGGGAGGTGATGGAGATATCGAGATCGAATTGAAGGATGAGCTTAGTCCGAGCATCATTCGTAAAGGTGGGGACGAGGGTTATATTTATGTGCTAATGCCCATGCGTCTTTAAAAGTCCCCAGGTCTGCTAATTAAATTATTGCTTTTTGAGCCATCTTTAGGTCCTGTATTTCTGATCCAGAGTATACTTCTCTTCAAGTCCAACGATTTCGTTAAATTCATCGAACGGCATCAGCCCATCGAGTATCTTTTTGGTCGAACCATCGCGCCGCAATGTCGAATAAACTTCGGTTAACGATTTGGCGACCGAGTAAAGTGGCGCAAGAGGCCAGACAATAAGATCAAAGCCTAGTTCTTTCAATTCTTGCGGGCCCATCAAAGGCGTTACGCCGCGCTCCAGCATGTTTGCAACCAGCGGACCCGGCACGTGACTGGCTATTTCCTTCATCTCCTCTTTGCTCTCCGGCGCCTCTACGAAAACAGCGTCGGCTCCAGCCTCCTTGAAAGCAATTCCACGAGTAATAGCCTCGGTCAAGCCGAGGGCCTGGCGGGAGTCTGTTCGAGCAACGATATAGAAGTCGCTATCGTTTCTAGCTTCAATCGTGGCTCGTAGTTTCTTTAGCTGCTCGTCGACCGGAATTACCAGTTTCCCCTTCATGTGACCGCACCTTTTAGGCCAGATTTGGTCCTCCAAGAACATCCCGGCGGCTCCGGCACGTATGAGGTCGTGAACAGTCCGGATCACGTTTATGGCGTTGCCATAACCCGTATCTGCGTCCACGATTACGGGTGTATCGACGACAGAACAGACCCGTTGGGCCGCGTTAACGACTTCGGTTTGAGTGAGGAGGCCAAAATCGGGTTCACCCAGCAACGTGGCGGAAAGACTATAGCCGGTGATGAAAATCACTTCAAAACCCGCGCGCGCGGCGATTTTTGCGCTCAACGCATCGTACACGCCGGGCATAACCAGTTGCCCTTTTTCACTTAAATAGCGACGGACTAGCCTTGCCTTTTCCATAAGGTCTCCTGTTACCGAAGTCGGTGCTCACAGTCAAGCCGGTATTACCTCCTAGGTGATCGGCCGAAACCCCGCTGCTGTGTGGGTTCGGGTTTTGGCGATGCGCGCAAAAGTTTTGCAGGTTTGAGTCCTAAGATGTCATCGCCGTACCGTGATTTATCCAGGTGGTCGTAGCGCGCCTTGATTTTCTGGCGTACTTCATGCCGCTTGGCCATATCGGTTTTGGCTACTTTGAGGTCCTCCAGGTCAAGCAAGACATCGGTTTCATGACCCCGTAGTTTAAAGTGAAGCGTGAATCGTGTGCCTTCGCCCTCCCGGGCCGTATAATCGATTTTCTTATTGATGCTGCGAATTATGTCGCGCAACAACCCTTCTTCTTCCTGGTGGACGCCTTTCCCAAACATAATTATCTCCTCCGGTGACAACAGGCGCGAGTGCCTGAATTTCTTTGCCGAGGCTACGAACGAACTTCAAAAGGACAACGTGCCAAGCCGTGTAAAGATCGTCTCGATGCTCCGATTCGACTCGCGGGCATGCGTGCCGCCCGTGGGCCTAGTCCTGGTCCCACTCTGGCAACGATGGCTGTTCCATGATTACGAATGGCCCGCTGTGTTGATGAATAACTCGTCCAGAGCCATTTTTCTACCGAGCAAACCTTGTTCCTGGGAATACTGCATCAACGTCTCCAGGTTCTTCCGATTGCTATCGCCGAGACCGTAAACCCATGGATCCGGGCCGAGGATCTCGTCTTGCTCTTCCAAGAAATGACGAAACCAAGCTAGAGGTACAATCCTTGGATTTTCCATGCGCTTGTAGGCGGCCTTTTTAGACTCTTCAAAGGCTTGCATGAGATTGATCGGCACCCAGGGATAGTTTTTCACTACTTCTTGCTTGATAGCGGTGGTGTGCATGATCGGAAAGATTCCGGTACGCTTGAAGTAGTCTATTTCGAGCTCCCTATAAGCCGGAAAGAGCCGGGTGACTCGCCTGTCTTTATTCAGGATGGGTTTAATCACTTCCGGATGGATCAGGGCATCGAGCTCACCTTCGACCAGCATTTCCTCAACGTTTTTCTCGGCTGCAACCCGCTGGATATTTAAGCCGGACGGCGGGGTCCACTCCACCTCTTCTTCATCTTGCTTGAACCACTGAATACTTTTGTGCGGCACTTGATGTTCATGCTCCAAGATGCCCCGAATCCAGAGATTAGCCGTCGCCTGAAAGTTACGCAGGCCAACTTTTTTCCCGACCAAGTCAGTCGGTTTGCGAATGTTCTTGGTGGCGTTTAGAAAAATAAAGCCATGTCGAAATCGGCGGTGGAGAAAAACGGGAATTGCCGCAAACGGCAGTCCCATGTATTTCGCCATCAGGTAGTTCGACATGGACAGCTCGGCGACGTCGAACTCATGATTACGGATCATGCGCCAATGCCGAATATCGGAGGTCATATCGGTCAAAACCGTTAGTTCAATCCCATCCGGCTTGACCGCTCCTTCTTTCAGCGCTCGAATACTCTCGTAGTCGCCGCATGCCAAGGTAAGAGTTACTTTGTTGCTCATGGCGCCTATCTAACATGCTTACCACGAATTGCCAACGCTTGAATTACCAAGGCGAATTGGTACCTTAGAGCATATTTTTGCAAGCCTTTTGGAAGCCCAAGGAGACATCATGAAACGACAATCCGTTAATGCGTTTGTGGCGGCAATCATGCTCTTTTTTGCAGCGCCCGTATGGGCTCAAACGAAAACTCGCATTAATTGGACTGCCGTCACCGGGGCCCAAAGTGGCATGTTCATGGCGCGACAGGAAGGTCTGTTCAAAAAAAATGGCCTGGATGTGGAATTGATCCATATACCGTCAAGTTCTAGAGGCATTCAAGCGATCTTGGCCGGCGAGATTGGCTTCTCTTTCATGGACGGCGCAAATGAAGTCCAAGCGAATCTCAAGGGAGCAAACTTGGCCCTAGTTGCTGGCGCCACCAACCGTCAAGTGTTTTCGCTCATGGCCAAGCCGGAAATAAAATCGGCAAGTGATTTAAAGGGCAAAAAAATCGGTATCACCCGGATCGGTTCCTCCACCCATACGTCTGCGCTTTACGCCTTGGGTCAGGCTGGCCTTCGGCCCAGCGACTATCAAATCCTGCCCTTGGTGGAAGTACCAAATATCTTTACGGCCCTGGCAGCCGGGCAAATCGACGCTGGGGTAGTTTCACCGCCCACTAACAGTCGGGCACGCAAGGCTGGCTTCAGAGAACTATTGGACTTAGCTAAAGATGGACCGGAATATGTTTCAGTAGCCGTCGGCACGAGCCGTTCTTATATAGGTGCGAATGAGGATACCGTCCGGCGGGTGGTTCGTTCCTATGCCGAGGGCGTGTATGTATTCAAGACTAACAAAGCGGCGGCTCTAAAGATGATCCAGAGCCATCTAAAAGTAAAGGAAGCGGATATTCAGGAGGATACTTACAATCAATTCCGTCAATATCTAGAATACCCACCCTATGTCAGCCGCAAAGGAATGGATGCTATCCTCGCGGAGCTCGGTGATAAGGACCCTGCAGCCAAGGCAGCCAAACCGGATGATTTTATCGATATACGCTTTGTTGCAGAGCTTGAAAAAGAAGGCTTTTTTAGGAAGTTCGCTGCTAAATAGTCCCAGGCCTCGGAATAAAAAGTAAAGCCCAACGAACTAGCCTATGTTAACCTACGGGATTTTTTGGCCCGGCGAACGAAGTAATCCCACATGGAGCCCAATCGGTGTGGCGTGTATATCTCCTCGTATTTGATCTTCGCTTCCTCTTCGCTGGTCCAGGACGGGTCACCGGAAGCAGTGGCCATTAGCTGGATGCGTGCCGCTTTCTCGAGAAAAATAGCGTAAAGCGTCGCTACCTCGATACTTTCGCCCACCACCGTCGAGCCGTGATTTTTCATTAGTACGCCGCGGCATTTGCCAAGGCTTTTGGCTACTTCCTTACCCAGCTCGGCGGACCGAATGAGCGCCGTCGTATAGTCAAATAGCGGCAGACCATCATGAAAGATATTGCCTTCATGACTAATGGGCCGAAGCGGCTGGCGGAGCGCGCCGAACGCTGTGGCGTATGGCGGGTGCGAGTGGACGACGCAGTTCACATCCGAGCGTGCTTTATAAATCTCCGTATGGATAAAGACCTCGGAGTGACGCTCATATTTACCCTCGACCTTTTTGCCGCTCAGGTCGACGACGATGATGTGTTGGGGACGAATCTCTTCGAAACCAAAACTATGCGGCTTCATGAGGATTCGCTCCTGTCCGGAAATGCGAACCGACACATGACCCAGGATATTGTCCCAGTGGCCTTCATAAGCAAGAATGTTGCAGGAATAAGCCAGCGTTTCCTTTAGCTCTTTGATGCTAGGCATGCTCTCTCCTTGGCGGATACTATAGGGATGGAAGATGGAGGATCGATCCTCTATCTTCCATCCTCAGCTTTTGCCACCGCGTAGTCTGAATCTTTGAATCTTTCCGGTCACAGTCTTGGGCAGGTCATCGACGAACTCCACCCAGCGGGGATATTTGTACGGCACGAGTTTGCTCTTGACGTGGGATTGGAGTTCTATTCGTAGCTCATCGCACGCTTTGAACTCGCTCTTTAACAAAACATAGGCTTTGGGTTTAAGCAGGCCGTCGGCGTCCTGATCACCGACCACCGCGGCTTCGAGAACCGACGCGTGCTCCATCAGGCAATTCTCGATTTCGATGGGGGAAACCCAAAGGCCGCCGACTTTTAGCATATCGTCGGAGCGGCCGCAGTACCAATAGTAACCCTCTTCGTCGCGGTAATAGGTATCACCGGTTTTAAGCCATTCGCCCTGCATCATTCGCTTGGTTTGCTCATGTTTATTCCAGTAATAGGGCGAATTGGCGTCGCCCTTGACCATCAGATTTCCTACTTCGCCCAAGGGCACTTCGCGTCCCTCTTCGTCGACGATTTTTGCTTCGAATGCGGGTGTTACTTCTCCGCTGCTGCCCGCTTTCGCTCTGCCGGGACGATTGGCCAAAAAATCATGAGTGGCTTCCGTTGAACCGACGACATCCAAAAGTTCCAGGCCGGTGCGCTCCCTCCATTGATCGAAAATCGCCGGGGGCAGAGGTTCGCCGGAGGAGAGACAGGTGCGAAGCGAGCTCAAATCATACCTTTTTTCGACGCGCAGGAAGCGGGCGAAAAGCGTCGGTACGGAAAAAAAGAAAGTGGGCCGATATTTCTCGATGACCTGAAGGATTTTTTCGGGATCGGGTTTTTCGGGCCAGAGAACCGTTGAGGCGCCGAAGCGGAACGGGAAGTAGAGCGAATTGCCCAAGCCGTAGGAGAAGAACATCTTGGAAGCGGAGAAGCATAAATCGGTTTCGTTCATTCCAAGTACCGGCTTCACGAACAAATCGCTGATCGTGATCATATCGTGCTGAAGATGGACGGCGCCCTTCGGCGCACCAGTGCTGCCTGACGTGTAGGCCCAGAAGCATACATCGTCTTTGCTCGTCCTTTCCGCCTCAAGTTTATCGGAAGCTTTATCGATAAGACTCTCGTAGGAAAGCGCTTTACCGATTGGCTTGCCGACGACGATGATATGTTTAAGAAAATGGGTGCCGCCCCAGATCTTTTCAATTTCCGGCAGAACCGATTCATGCAGAATAATGGCTCGTGCCCTGCTGTCGTTGAGCAGGTATTCATAATCTTTGGCGCCCATCCAGGGATTAGTGGGAATAGGGACGGCGCCGATCTTGATAGCGCCGAAGAAGCTGAAAGCAAATTCAGGCGAGTCGGGCAAAACCAGCAGCACCCGGTGCTCGATTTCCACGCAGAGCTCCTTGAGGGCGTTGCCGGTTCGGTTGACTTTTTCGAAGACCTCCTGATAGGTAAGTTTCTGATCCTGATAGTAAATGGCCGTGCGTTGACCACGCCCCTGGGCGATATTATCGTCCACAAAGGTCGTAGTGGCATTGTAAATATCAGGCAGGTCAAGTTTCATGTTATTTTTGTAGGGCTGCTTGGGAATCGAAGGGATCGTCCATCCTCGATCTTCTTTCCTCGCCGTCCCTTCACTCGCCGCCAACCATTTCCGACTGGGTCTCGGTTGCGATAACCACAGATTTCGAGTCGGTATAGTGTTCGATGGCCTCCTCGCCGTGCTCTTTGCCCAAACCGCTTTGCTTCACACCACCGCACGGCAGTTCGTCGTAGATGATCTGCGCGGAGTTAACCCAGGTATATCCAGCCTCGATTCTCTCGGCTCCGGCCATAGCCCTGTTAATGTCGCGGGTCCAGATCGAGGAACCCAAGCCAAAGATCGAATTATTGGCCTG
>WNGE01009767.1_pt1 | contig 12145 bp, 13 predicted proteins | sample 5400651 | NCBI WGS metagenome assembly WNGE01 (sample SAMN13153370, study PRJNA577476) | soil metagenome | isolation source: 60 cm soil or saprolite under grassland replicate 2 | place: USA:California | collected 2016-06-15 | reverse complement strand
GGCTTTTAGCGCTCCGCTAGCTAGGTCAACGCCGTGCGAGCGCAGTACCGCCACGACTCGTTGTGGGTCGTCCGGAGTGATCACCGGCTTCACCCGTTTGCTCACGTCGAGAACGAGCGCGACCCGTTTGTGAGGGCGCCTCCAATCGAGGCTGAACCAGCGGCGTGGGTCTGTCGTGCCCCAGATCCGCCACCGTCGGACCGCGCCGAGCCCGACCTGTCTGACCGAGCGGATCTGGCCGTAAGGAATGCTCTTCGGACGCAGGAACAGGTCGTACCTGCGGATTGCGAGTCCATCATCCGAGCACGCAATCAAGCCGTCGTCGTACTCCATCTCGTGGTTCGCCTCCAGTTCCGCGAATGTTTCCATATATGTGAACGTTAGCAGATTTGTGACTAGGTGTCTAGACTGCGTTTGTGGCCAGCGCTGACCTGCTTCTGCACCCGGTCCGGCTGCGCATCGTGCAGGCCTTCCTCGGCGACCGAGCGCTCACCACGACCCAGCTTCGGACTGAGCTCCCGGACGTGCCGGCCGGCAGCCTCTACCGGCACGTCGCCCGCCTCGTCGACGGCGGGGTGCTGGCCGTCGTCGGCGAGCGCCGCGTCCGCGGTGCACTGGAGCGCACCTACGTGTTGCGAGCGTCGGCCGCGCACCTCAGCTTGGACGAAATCGCCAGGATGACCCCCGACGAGCACCGTCAAGCCTTCCTGGCGTTCGTCGCCGGCCTGATCGGCGACGCCGACCGCTACCTCGCACGAGGAGACATCGACCCCCTCCGGGACGGGGCGAGCTACAACCTCGCGGCGATGCGGCTCGATGATGCCGAGTACGCCGAGTTCGTTCGCGACCTCGTCGCCGTCGTCCAACCCCGCCTCGCGAACCCCCCGAAGCCCGGCCGCACGCGACGGATCTTCGCGACCGTCCTGCTACCCGCGACCGACTCCGAAACCCCTTGACACCGCGGAGGTAGACCGTGGCGCGCTGCCGCTTCGCCGTCGCCGTCCTGTTCGGCGAGATCGGCGACCGGCGCGGCGAGGCCCGCGCGCTCGGCAACCTCGGGATCGTCCTGTGGCGGCGCAGCCGCGCCGAGCAGGCCGCCGACACCCTGGTGCGGGCCCGCAGCATGTACCGGGAGAACGGCGACCGTGCCGGCCAGGCCGAAGCGCTCGACCACCTCGGCCTGGTCTACGACCGGCAGGGCCGGCACCGGGCGGGCCGCCGAGCACCACCAGCAGGCTCTCGACCTCTTCCGGGCACTCGGCTACCAGGTGGGCGAAGCCGCCGCACTGAACAACCTCGGCGTCGCCTATGCGGGACAGGGCCGCTACGAGCAGGCCGCCGAGCACCACCGCCGGGCCCTCGGCCTCTTCCGGGCGACCGGCCACCGGGACGGGGAAGCCGACGCGCTCACCAGCCTCGGCCTCGTCGACCGGCGGCAGGGTCGCTACGAGCTGGCCGCGGAACACCACCGGCAGGCACTTGCCCCGCCACCGGGAGATCGGCGACCGCGGCCGGGAAACGGTGGCGCTGAACACCTCGGCGAGGTCCTGCAGGCGACCGGCCACCCCGACCAGGCCCGCGTCCAGCACGCCGCCGCGCTCGATCGCACCGGCGAGAGACGTTCAGTCACGTGCTCAAGGCAACAATCCGGGGGCGCCTGTCATCCGACCGCGGCGTCGGGCTACGGGACGGGCTCGAGGCACCAGCGTGGAACGACGTCACCGGACCACCACAGCCCAATTTTCAGCCCGTCCAGGGCGGCCCGCCAGAGGCCATGATCGGCTACGGGGGGAAGCCCAGCTGCGCGGAGTCGTAGCCGGCGTCGAACACACTCAGACCCGAATCCACGAGTAACAGGCCGGGCTGATCTTCGACTGATGTTGTTGATCTTTTGGGTGTTGTTTCCGTGTCGGGTCATGCTGCCGGCCCGGGTTGGTCGCGCCGGGTTCGCGGGTTCCGGTAGTTGACGGGGCCTGCGCCGATGGTCAGGTAGGTGTGCGTAGGGCGCGCAGGCGGGCGAGGATCTCGGCCAGGAGGTGCCGGCCGGAGGGTAGCCGCAGGGTAAGTCCCCGGGCATGGCGGACCAGACGGCCGGCGGGTGGTGGCGGTCAGTTGGTGCAGCCAGCCGGCCATGGTGGCGGCCAGCAGCGCGCCCCACATCCAGGCGTGGTTGACCTCGGGGTAGCCCGACGGTAGGTGGCGCAGTGCCGCGCCGTGTTTGCTGTCCCGGAAGATTCTCCGCGGGTCAGCCCTTGTTGTGAAGCCGTGTTCTCCGCGTTTGCGCAGCTCAGAGGCTGATGGGTGAACGTTATCGGCTGCAATAGGTGTGGTGCAAGTGGCTAGTGGGTTCTCTCCTGTTGGCGGGTTGGGGCGTTGATGCGGGCCATGAGTTCGCGGTTGGCGGCGCGCGCGGCGGCAAGGTCCTCGTCGCGTTCTTCGAGTTGTAGGCGTAGGTCGGCTGCCTGCTGTTCGAGGTGGGTGATCTGCTGCCGGAGGAGGTCGATGTCGGCTGGGGCGCCGAGCCCGGACTCGCGCCGGGCTTGCTCGCCGAGGGCTTCGGATTGGCGCTTCTCGAGGTGCTGGTTGCGGGCGTGGAGCCGGTGGGCGCGTTCGTGGGCGGCGAGCAGGTCGGCCTGCAGCGAGGCTCGGCTGACCGCCGGGCTGGTGCTCTGGCCGGTGGCGGGTGGTTCGGTTTCGGCGGTGTGGATTTTGGTGAGGAGGTCGCGGTGGCGGTAGAGGAAGCTGCGGTCGACCCCGGCGGCGCGGGCGATGGTTGACACGCCGATCTCGGCGCCGTCGGCGATGGCGCGGTCGAGCGCGGCCAGGACGCGCTGCCGGCGGCGAGCGGACTCGGCGTGCCGCCCGTCGACCATGCCTTGGACTCGGGTTTTCGTGGCGGTAGCGGCGCCGTCGGTGGTGGTGCTCACGCGGTGGCCTCCGAGTTGGTCGAGGTCAGGGATGCGGGCGTGGTCGGCCGGATGGTGGGCATGCCGAGGGTGATGGTGTGGGCGGCGCGGCGACGGCGCACCGCGGTGACGGCGTGGTCGATCTGGGCTCGTTCGGCGTCGTCGAGTCCGGCGAGGTCGCCCTTGATGCGGTTGATCAGCCGGCGGATCCGGGTGATCTCTTCCTCGGTGGGGGTGGCGTCGGCGCGGGCCCATTCGTCGAGGCCGGGCACGGCGGCGGCCAGTCGTTCCCGGGTGCGCAGCAGGTCGTCGAGGTAGGCGGTGAGGTCGGGCAGGAAGGCGACGTCGGTGCGGAAGTGGTCGCAGCCTGCGCATCGGAAGCGGACGGGGCAGGCGCCGCCGCCGGCTTGCACGTTGGACGGTTCGGCGCACTTGCCGTAGGGGACGGCGACCTCGCCGACCGCGTAGCGGGCGTGTTCGGAGTCGAGCAGGGCTTGGGTGTCGCGCCAGATCCGGGTGCCGTGCCGGTCGAAGCTGAGCGCGGTCACGGTGTCGACGGCGGCGCGGCGGCGGTCTTCCCCGACTCGGTAGTAGCGTCGGGTGACGTCTAGGGTGCGATGGTCGAGCAGCGCGGAGAGCACGTCGATGGCGACACCGGCGTCGGCGTGGCGTTGGGCGTAGGTGTGCCGGTAGGCATACGGCACGATCTTGGACCTGTCGAACTCGGTGCCGTCGTCGCGTCGCATGGCCGGGAGCTGGTCAACCCAGGTTCGGTGCCGCATGTCCAGCAGCCCGCCGCTGATGGCCCGCCGCCCGGCGGGGTTGGCGTGCGGCGTGGGCAGCAGGACCAGTTCCGCGAGCGGGGTGTCGGGGAAGCGGTCGCGGACCCTGGCCTGCTGGGCGGTGATCAGGTCAGCGGTGGCTTGGCTGATCGGCAACCGGCGGTCCCGCCGGTAACGTTTGTGGTTGTCATAGACCAGCACGGCGGCGCCGTCCGGGTCGCGGCTTCGACAAGTCCCAGCGCAGACGCAGGATCTCCTCCGGCCGCCGGCCGGTGTCCATGAGCAGCTCGATAGCGAGCCGGATTTCCTGGCCGGACGGGCCGCGGTCGAGCAGCGGTAACTGCGCACACAGCTGCCGCATGACGGCCGCGGGCAGGTCCCGGCCGGTTCACCGCGTTCGGGCTCGGCGGGAATGTCGCCGGAGGCGAGGATGAAGTCCTCGCCCAGCCCGACGGCCGGACCGTCGGGGCGGGTCAATCCCAGTGCCCGGATCCGGCCAAGGATCCGCTTGACGTCCCGGCAGATCCTGGCGCGCGACTCGAGGCTGCACTCGCCGGCCGAGACCAGGTAGGCCAGCCGGTGCAGGAACGATTCGAGGTCCGTGCGGTCCAGGGCGGCGGGGTGGTCGCCGTGGTCGGCGCGGTTGACGCGCAGGCTTCGCGACAGGCGCGCCATGCTCCCGACCAAGCCGCGCATGACCCGGCCGGAGCCGTTGCCCCGGCGCCGCGGCAACTCGTCGGCGGCCCACCGTTTGGTCGCCTCTCGCAGCCAGGGCTGGGAGACGGCGGTGAAGCTCAGCCGCCCGCCCAGCCCGAACACCGCCAACTCCCACGCGTCCTTGACCCTTTCCGACTCCGGGTCGGTCAGAGCGAGCCGGGCATGGCGGGCCAACGCGTTCAGCACCGTGCGCTTCTCCCGGCCCACCGTGCCCGGCGCAGCCTCGGCCGGCAGCTCCACCGTCGCGGCCTGCGAGCGGCGCAGGTCCTCAACGACCGCACGCAACATCTGGATGCGGGTATGCGCTCCGGTCCGGGTGCGCTGCTGCAGCCCGTAGAGCACCTGGGCGGTGATCAGCGGCGGCATGCCCGCCAGGCTGACCTGACCGGTGACCACGAGAGGCGATGTGGTCAGCCGCCACCGCGCTTCGTCCAGCCCGGGATCGGCATGGTATTCCCGCAGCCACCGAGTCTGGTGAGGCTCGCAGTAGGCGACCCGCCCGCCGCTGCGTTCTCGGGGACACGCCACCACCTGACAGACGCCGAACGGGATGAGAGCGCGACGTGCCGGGGCGGCGGCGTATTCCTCCACCGACATCCCGCGTTGCAGCTGGCCGGTGCGGTGTGCTCGGCACAGGCCGTGCGATCCGGGGCTGCGCTGGCAACCCGGCACCGCGCATGCCACGGCCCCGGACGTCTGGCCTTCCGGCTCCTGCCAGCCCAGCCGCGGATGATCGGCTGGCGGGGCCAGGACCTGACCGGCGACATCCCACCCGCATTCGGCCACGAACCCAGGCTCGACGAGCCTGGCCAACCGCGTCGCCTGCTCCTCGACGACACGGCCGGGACCGAACACATGCGACACCACCTCACCGGCCGGCGCCTGCGGCCGGACGACCCGCATCACCACCGCGCCGGTCACGTGCTCACCGCCGGCTGCTCGCGGGGGCTGGGCACCGCGTCCACCGCGGCTCGCAGCCGGGACGGGTCGGGATGCACGTACACACCAGCGGAGGACACCGCAGCGTGACCGAGCAGATCGGCGACCACATCGATGCCGGCCCCAGCGTCAGCGAGGTTGCTGCCGCAGGCATGCCGCAGCTGATGCGGGCGAACCGGCGTGTCCAACCCGGCCCGGCGGGAGGCCGCGGCCAGCAGCGCCCCGACTGTGTCCGGGCACATCGGCGCCCCGACCGGACCGCGGAAGAGGTTGACGAACACGAAATCGCTGCCCGCGGCCCGCGTCACCGTCATCCGCTCGAGCTCGTAGGTGTCAAAGGCCTGCACGACCAGAAAATCCAGTGGCACCGCCCGCTGTCGCCGCGACTTGGCCCACGCCCCGGATTGTTCTCCCGGCGCACCACATGCAGATGCGCCCGGGACACCGCACAACCCAACGCCCGCGAGTCCACCACCAGGTGCACATCCGAGCGGCGCAGCCCACACAGCTCGCCGCGGCGCAGCCCAGCACGGGCCATCAGCAACACGATCAGCCGGTCCCGCGCCGAGCGGCACGCCCGTATCAGCGCCACGATCTCGGCGTCGCTGGCCCGATCCACCGTTGTCTCCGGTTCACGCAGCCGATGCCGGACCCGCATCCGCCAGGCCATCCGGCCTTCCTCGCCCCGAGCCGCCGCGGGAAGGTCACGATCGTCGGCGACCTCGTACAACACCGACACCAAACCCGCCGGAGCCTGCCCCGCGGCGACCGCATGCACCACCATTCCCCGCACCGCGGTCAACACAGCGTTGATCCGCGACGGTGACCGGGCCGCCGCCGCGCCCGGGCCGGCCATCACCACCGCCAACCCGGTACCGACCGCCTCGACACCCGAGGCCTGCGCTCCCGCGTGGGCCAACCACGTCACAAACAAGCCGAACCGCTCGACCCCGCCCTGCCAGCTGCGACCCGTTCCCGAACACCACCGCAGGAACAACGCGATCGCATGCGCATACGCCTTCGTCGTGGACTCCGCGCCGTCGCGGCCGAACCGCAGATGCCGCAGGAACCCATCGGCCACACCGACCACCCGAAGATCCTCATCCAGCACCGTCCAGTACCGCTGACCGGACGGCAACCTCACCGGGAATGCCCGCACTCGACTTCCTCGCTCTCGGATGGACAGTCGTCAACGACTACCAGCCACGAGCACCACACCCACGGAGAACCGCCGCGCTACCGGCTCAACCACCCGGTTCGAGCGACGTCATGCCACAGGTCAAGAACCCCTGGAGAAGGAAGACGTTCTCGATGCTGGTGCGGTGCCGGTACCAGTGCTCGACGACGGCAGCCTGGTCCGGTGTGGACACGTCGAGGTTGGTCATGATGAACGAGTAGCCGTAGACGCCCTCGGCCTCAGCCAGTTCGGCCAACGGCAGAGCGCGCTGGTCGGGATGCAGGGTGCGCCGGCGGCGGGAGCGGGGGTCGGCCGAGACCTGCCCGGCGGCGACATCGAGGCGGACCCGGCGGACCAGCAGTCGGGTGTCCGCCGGCCACCAGTCGGGGCGGTAGTAGGCGACGGCGACCTGCGCGCCGGGCATGTCCAGGGCGTCGGTCCAGTCGATCTCTGCGATACCGTCGAGCATCCTGCATAGTGGAGCGATCCGTTTGGCGCCGATCGCGAACTGGATGTTCTCGGCGTGCGCGGCGCGGGCTAGCTCGCCGGCGAAGTAGCCGGCATCGGCGCGCATCCGCACCCGCCCAGCCCGGGTGGCCCGCCGGGAGAGCGGCCAGCGCACGGCGCAGCAGCCCGGGGGCATGTCGGCGGGGGTCGACGTCGCCGGCCAACAGGTCGGCCGCCAGCACGGTGCCGGTCTGCGCCCAGGTGGCCACGTGCGGGCGGGCCGCTGATTCCCCACGCCGACGCTTGTGGCACAGCCCTTCAAGAATCTACTCGCAGCCGATCCCGTCCCCGTCCCGGTCCAGACCGAACGGATCTGCCGGCAACACCCTGATCGGCCCGTCTACGTAGTTGGGTCCGTCTCCAGATCCTCCCGCGCAGTCATAGTCCCCGATGCCGTCGTGCAGGCACACGTCCGGATAGGCGGGATCGCAGTTTCGCACGGGGGCGGCAGTCGTCGTGGGAATACGTCGCGGGGTCGTCGGGGCTACCGTCCGAGGCCTGGTCGTGGGCGCAGCCACAGTGGTTTTGGGCCGCGTCGTGGCGATCGTGGGCGCAGCACTGGTGCTGGTAAAGGTGGGTGCGGTCGTGGCAGGGGAGGTCGTGGGCGAGGTCGGGGTGCCCTCGCCGCCGCATGCCCCTGACGTTGCTGCCAGCAAGACGGCGAAGACACCAAAACGAATTCTGCTACCGTAGCCCGCAATGCAATGGTTCATCCAAGTCCTTCCCAGTATCGTGAGGCCACCGGGCCGCCCCGGCCGACCGGGAATGATAGAGCCTCGGTGCGTCCAATATGGCTCGACGTGCATATTGGGCGATTCAGGCCCGGCGAGGCGCGCCCAGCTGGTCACCGTATGGGCCGTAACTCAGGCCAAGTGCGATGATGGAAGGCGGGTCGAGAGGGGTCGAGAGCCGTCGCACACCGGAGCTGTGATGCCAGACCGTCGACCCCTCACGCCCGACCAGCACGCACACATCGCGCTGCACGCCCGGCGTGCTCGCGATCGAGGTCGTCAAGCACCGCACCACGGTGCATCCGCCACCCCCCGATCCGGTTGAACATGCCGGAGACCCGCTGACTCACTCCGGCGCGACGCCGCGAACGGCCGCTCATCAGCAAGGTCGTGCGGCGAGCGGATCTGGCCGTTCCTGGGTCGTTCGACGGCGATGATGCTGTTCGAGCGTCGGGTTGGCGGGGGCTGGCTTGTCCCGCGGCCGACGGCCCGGATTGTGCTCGCCGGTGGGAGCCTGAGCCGGCGGGTCTGGCGCCTGCTGCGACGGTCGCCGGTATCAGGTTACGGGTGGGGCGACCAGCTGGGGCCCGCCGAGCAGCCGCTCCCGGCCGAAGAAGCCGATCAGCAGCAGCGCACCGGCGATCATCGGGAGGGCCGCGCCGGCGGTGCCCCAGCCGTTCTCGCCAGCCTCGATCAGGCCGTACGTCACCGCGACCAGCCCGGTGGCGGAACCGAGCATGCCGACTGGGTCGGGCGCCGGCCGGCGCGGGACTGGGGGATCAGCGCCAGGGTGGCCAGCATGCCGACGACCACCGCCGGGGCGTTGATCAGGAAGACCCAGCCGCAACCAGCGGCAGGCCACGCCAGCGAGGCCACCGCCGGGATTGCCGCCCCGCTGCCTGACCCGGCATGCGCGTCCTGACCGCCCACCTGCATCCCAAGCACCAGGCATCCATCCGCGTCGCCGAACGGCTCGTGCTCATACCACGGAAGTCGTGGTCGACCGCGAGACCTGCTGGACCACCACCCTCGACTCCCAGCAGACCCGCAGCCTCGAAGCCCGCCAGCCGCGTGGACCGCCGCCATCCCGACCAACCTGCCGGTGCCCGCTCGCTACCGTTGATCTGGTGGAGCCGTGGGACCGGTCTGCCCCCGGCGTCCTGTGCCTGCCCTCGGGACGGCTGGTTAGTTAGGGGACGCGGGCTCAGGCACGGGCTGCCCGCTGGGCAACTCCCCCAGTTTGGGCTGTACCTGCAGGGCAAACCACCGCCGCCCGTCGCCTGGGACTCGCGGTGGTTGCGGTGGCCGGACTGGTGGCTGCCCGCCGATCCAGTCCAGGCCCGACACGCCCTCGCCGACCTGTGGCAGCGGGCCGCCCATGAGCGGGTCGAGGTAGCCTGCAGCGGCGGGCAGGGCCGGACCGGCACCGTACTGGCCTGCCTGGCCATCCTCGATGGCGTGCCCCACGACCAAGCGGTCGGCTACGTGCGCGAGCACTACAACTCGCGGGCAGTCGAGACTCCCTGGCAGCGCCGGTTCGTCACCCGCTACCAACCGTGACTTGGAACAGCTTGCCAGCCAACGACTAGCCCCCCGCGCCGCATGCGCTCACGGCGGCAAAGTCGGATGTCGAGAGTCGGTTGACGCGCGGCATGAATATGCAATTTCGAGCGCTCGGCGGTTGAATGCGTGCCGCGGCGGCGGGTCATTTACTCGGTTCGCCTCGTCGACTGGCTCCCAGGGCGCTCGCTGCGGTGGGCTACGCCGGCTTAACCGTAGGCGGCGCGAGGACGGGGACCGCGCGCCGCCACAGGTCCCGGCTGCCCATCAGCCACGATGCGCCGAATGCCCAGATCGAGACAACCTCGCCGACGTAGAGGGGTGTACGTTCGCCGAGATCCCAGTGCGTGAGGGCGCCAACGGCGACCAACACAACCGCCGCCACGATGACGAGTCCGCAGATCCGCTGGAACCAGGCCACGCCGCCGTTCCCCGCCCTTTGCTCGCGATAGGCGAAGTAGAAACAGATCGCGGCGAGGCTGAGGATGAAGACGGCTGCGCAGACAAAGTGGATCGTCGCCACGGGCGTCTCGCCCAGCCGCTGCTGGACTGGCGAGCAGCCCGGAGGCTCCGGGCTGGTGCCGCACAGCGGGGCACCGTCCGGAAGATTCGGCCGGTCGGTCGGGAAGAACACCACGCCGAGCACGGCGATGCCCGCCACCAGGCTGAGCCACCAGTCCGGCCGCTTGACCTGCCCAGCCATGTACGTGATCAGCAGCAGACCGACCACACAGAGAGCCCCGACGAAGATGTCACGCATCGAGGTGTGGTAGAAAGCGCTGATCGACCCCCGTACCTGCACCCCGCCGCCCAGGAAGACCGCCTCGCCGAGGATGAATGCGAGCGGGAGCAGGATCCCGATGACACCGACGACGGTTCGGATCAGCAGGTATGACCGGGCGTAGAGCACGGCCGGGTCCCGGAGGTTGGACAAGTCGATGGGACGGACGAAGCCGTCGGGCAGTCGCAACATTGCACCCTCCAGTGGAGATCGGGTCCCACCTCATCGGAGGAGTGCGGGCCCGGTTTCGTACGTCCACGGACGACAAGCTGTCGTCGGCGCCGCCACCGGCCCTCGCGACCGGCGCCGGGCAGCGCACCTCGGTCAGCGCGGCAGCATGTCCGGGACCGTTCGGTGAACCGGGCCAGTGCGCCGCCGCGGCCACCCGCTGCGGATCCGTGCGCACCGCCGGCTCGTCTTTCGGCAACAACCGCGTGAACGTCGTCTCGCCACGGTCCGTGCCCGCCGCCGATTACCCGCAGTGGCCCAGATGGAGGAACGTCGCCCGAGCAGACGGCGGCAAGACAGTGCGGGGCCGCCCCGCGTTGGCCGACACTCCAGATGACGATGCTGCGTCACTCGGGCTGAGCGTCGAGATGGCCACGAGCAGTCTCGCCGACGCCATCCGACCGCGACATGGCGGTGAGGACGCGCTGTGGTGGCGGACGGGGTGACGGAGCCGAACGCCGGCGTCGGTTCGGGCGGTGCAGCCGGCCGTCGAGACCGGCCGGGGGCCTTCGTCGGTCGGTCAGCGGATGACGGTAACGCCGGTGCCTGCCGCAACCGTGGAGCCGTGCAGCGACCAGAGCATTTTCGTGGGGCCTGCCGGAACATCCGTGCCGACGTCGAGCCGCATGGCGAACCGCACCGAGCCGAAGGCTGGGACGACCGGCCTGGTCTGGCAGTTGAGCCGGTAGTCGGCGCGGGTGCGGCCGAGGGCCTCTGTGTAGGCCGGGCACGGGTCGAGCGTGATATCCGCTGGCCCGGTGTTGGCTAGCTCGACGACGTAGTCGAACGGCTGGCCGGCGTGCGCGGTCGCCGGTAGGCCTTCCAGCCGCGCTTGCAGCGTGGGCCATGGCTCGGGCGGCTCCGGCGGCGGCTGCACTGGCCGGTACCAGGTGCCGATGCGGAACGGGCAGGAGGAGCCGAGTCGGTCGGCGATGTCGAAGGTGGCGCCGTCGGGGAGCCGGATCTGCACTCGGCGGTAGGTGGTGGTGCTGGCGGGGGCGCCGCCTTCGCAGGTGTAGGACGTCTCGATGGTGAGTACTGCCTGCTCCCGGGGGTCGATGGTGGCCGGCCGCTGTTGTGTCTGCGGCGGGTAGTCGAAGAAGGTCCCGTGCTCGGCCGCGATGGGTACCCGGGCGCCGGTGGCGGTAAGTCCGGTCAGCTGGGGGGAGCCGGAGAGGGTGCATCGGCTGCGGCCGGTGTTCTGCACGTGCACGAAGGCGCCGGTGCGGCCGGTCGCGCCCTCGCCTTCGACGCCGACCAGCCGTAGGTCCGCGCCGTGGCAGGCCGCGGCGGTGGGCCGGGCGGGCACGGCCGACGGCGGCGGAGGACTGTACGGCGCGACCGGCGCGTCCAGCCAGGGCACGACGCCGGGGGAGGCGGGCGAGGTGTCCCGGGTGAGCACCGCTGCCACCCCGGCCACCGCGACAACCGCCAGCACCGCAGCCGCGGCGGCCGCCGCGCGGCGCCGGGCCCGCCGTCGTGCCATCCCGGTGCGCACCCGTTCGACGAGGTCCGGCGGAGGGGTGGGTGACCGCCGCGGGTCGCGGAGCACCCGCCGCAGGTCCTGCTCGAGCCGGTCGATCACCGCCCACCTCCGGCCGTCAACGCCTGCCGCAGCCGGGCCAGCGCCCGGGAACCGTTGCTCTTCACCGTGCCCACCGAGCAGTCCAGCACTCGCGCCACCTCGACCTCGGTGAGGTCCTCGTAGAAGCGCAGCACGATCACCGCCCGCTGCCTCGGTGGCAGCGTCGCCAGCAGCCGCCACAGCGTCTCGTCGGGCCCGCTCGCCGGCGGGGTGTCGTAGCCGGCCTCCGGCA
>WNGE01007221.1_pt1 | contig 12145 bp, 12 predicted proteins | sample 5400651 | NCBI WGS metagenome assembly WNGE01 (sample SAMN13153370, study PRJNA577476) | soil metagenome | isolation source: 60 cm soil or saprolite under grassland replicate 2 | place: USA:California | collected 2016-06-15 | reverse complement strand
TAACATGGACCTGTCGCTGATATATCCAGTGGACCCTACACAACTGCCAAAGGAACTGGCGGGCGTGGAATGGCCGCCGGATAAAAGGAACAAGTAAGAAGTAAGAAGCAAAAAGTAAGAAGTTCGAGCGCGGGTGACGGGTAATCGACCAACGCTCAAGTCGACTTTCGGACGTGCTTGGCACATCTGCATTTTTCTGCTGAGATCTCGGTGTTGGAGCAGCCTCCAACGCCAAGCATAGGAGCACTCTGTATGACCAAAAAATTCAGTCTGATTGCCGTAGTAACCGTTATGAGCAGCGTGACCCTCTTTGCACAGGAAGGGATAACCAAGGCAGCCGAGGGTACGCTGACACTAAGCAAGAAGAGCTACCAGTTGGCGCATGCGGTCGCGTACGAGTCAACGACCGGCGGAGAAGAAGAAGTCGCGGTGGTGTTGAGTGCTCAGCCAGTCTCACGCGAGAAGTTGAAGAAGGCGCTGGCGGCGGAAAAAGAGGGCGGATTCGGCGAGTTCCCACAGCCATTCCTCAGATTGGTTTTCAAGAAGACCGGAGAGTTGAAGCATTGGAGCGCGCTCGGCGGCGGGACGACTGTTGGTGGGAGTAGTGACGGAACCGGGGAACTCAAACTTCAGGACGGGCACGTTGTTGGTAAAGCGAGCGCAGCGGTCGACCCCAGCGCGTTAATTCCGAAGGGATTCGACGTCCGATTTAGTGCTGCGCTGGTTAAATCGAGCGAGGAGCTGCCGGCATCAACTGCGAAAAAGTACGGTCCCGCAGCGAACGTGAAGCCGTCGGTGACCGGCGTCTTCAAGGGCAACGGCAAAGAGGCGAAGCTGGCGTACGTGTCGGCGCATTGGCGCGAGCCCTTTGGCGACAAGCCCTCGATGGTGCTTGTGTTCACTGAGAAAGATCATTCCAAAGATAAGAAGCCCGACTTTGATGCCGGGTTCGGCAAGTTCGGCAGCGCATTGGTCGTCTCCCTCCACGAAGACGGCGACATCTTTGGCTGCGAGGTGGTGCACACCGCGCTCAAGCACCAGAACTTTAGCTCGATCGGTCGGATCAAGACAGACAATTTCCGTTTTGCGGACGGCCAGGTACAGGGGGAACTGGTCACGGATGGTCCGGTCGACGTGTTTGGCGAGACGTGGGAGGTGAAGATCAAGTTCGTCGCGCCGTTAGGCGAGATTCCAAAAGAATACCAGGTTGCCGAGTCGACAGAGACAAAACAAGCGTCGCCAAAATCCGAAGAATCCGAACCGGTTGAGGCAGATAACAGAACGGCGACAAAGCCAGCCGCACCGGGCTTAAATGCCAAGGATCTCGCGCTAACCAAAGATGCGACTGATGTTGAGTACAAGTCTCTCGTGGAGCAAATGAGCTTCAAGAGCAAGTTGCCAGTAAAGAGCGCCTGCGCCGACCTTAGCGCGAATCTGAAAGCGCAAGGATGGGCCAAGGACGGCGATGATCTTATCACCCCGAATTCTTCGATCCTGAATCGTAAGCGCGGTTCCGCGAAACTCACGATCTTCGTCAAGCCGGAGGCCGGCGGGAGCGAAGTAAAAATGATGACGGAAGGCCTGTCCTGGGACGGGCAATAACACCGCGGCATGAGCACGAAAAAGAACGAAATCGAGATGATGCCCTAGTCCATCAATAGTGAAACTCGGCTCATGGCTTGCCGCAAGCGGCATCGCTTGCGCCCTGCGAACCGCTAGCGTGAGAAGAAGAAACAGGCGAGTCCGATCGTGACCAAGTCTTCGAGCAGGGCGATGAAAATATCTTTGATGTTCAGTGCAGCGACCAATTTTTCCCGAGTTTCGTAACCGGCAAATGCGCCGATGATTCCGCCGACAGCGCCGAGCAGGGCACCGACGATTAACGATTGATGACTTGCCACGTAAAGACACGCGCCGCAAAGAGCGCCCGTGAGAATTCGCGCGCCCAGCGGGAAAGGCGCGGTTCGTTTCGGCGTTGACGGTTGCAGATCGACAAACAACTCGAACAGCGCGAGCAGCGAAAAGATAATAACAGCGATTGTCGATCCCATGAAGGCGAGTGGCGAATTCGTGAGATTCAACCAGCCGAGATAAGCAGCCCAGGCCGCGACGGCTGGCGGCGTAAGCGAACGCAAGCCCGCGGTGAAGCCAATTCCCAAGGCGAATGCGAAAACGTAGTTCATCGAGAATCGATCTTGTCGACTGAAGAATATTTCTCAGGAACGCAGGAAAGAAGGAAATAAATGAAATTGTTCCTCAGTTCTTGATTTCTTCAGAGGTGGGTTGTCACTAAGTTGCGACTTGACCAGCTATTCAAGCGCGCCCGAAGGTGTTCCGCGCAAGTTTGTCAGGCAACGAAGTCGCCTCACCGCTTTCCGCCGGGTAACTAGCGAGCGAAAGGCCCACTCGCACAATGTGAGGTATTATTAGTGAGTGCATATCTCGTCAACCATCTGCGCCAGCCGGGCGTATTGAATCCTGAAGTCTTGGACTATTTGGACAAAGTCCAAGCGACCTTAGATCCGTTTGGCGGAAAGTTTATTGTCCAAGGCTCGGACGTCGAAGTGCTTGAAGGCGCTTGATCCGTCTCCGCTGAAGGCTACGTGTGCCACCTAACCAATCAATGAAGGCAACTGAACAGGAGCAGCGCGAGCCCCCCAGGCGAAGCGCATGATGAGACAGCCGAGAAAGGCCTAACTTGCGATTCATTAGACCAAGAAACGATCGTAATCCTGTACGAACATTCGCCTGCTTCTGGTTGTCCATTGGCTAAGCACCATATGAAGACACATCTTGCAATCGCGACCGCAGTTTCCCTTCTCAGTCTCAGTGCACATTCCGAGACGCAAATTCCAAACCGGTTGATCGATTACTCCGCGTTTCTGAACAACGCTGAGAAGGTTAAGGCGGTCCGGGAGTCGCGGCGCCTCACCGAAGATCAGTTCTTGCAGGCGATGTCAGAGCCTGGCGTCGTGGTTCTGGACGCTCGTAGCGCCGCCAAGTTCAAACTGCGGCACTTGCGCGGAGCCGTGAACCTGAGCCTCCCCGATTTTACGGCCGCAGAGCTGGCGAAGCTCATTCCAAGCACGGACACGAAGATCTTAATCTACTGCAACAACAATTTTTTGGGTAGTGAGGGCGCTTTCCCATCGAAAGCCCCTGCCGCATCGCTCAACATCTCGACATACGTCAATCTTGCGACCTACGGTTACACCAACGTTTATGAGTTGGGACCGCTCATCAACGTGAAGACCTCGAAGCTTCCATTTGAGGGCGACGAAGTGTCCAAGTGAAAGTTGGATGACCGCCTGGATTATGGGCGGTGAGATATCCTCATTGGAAACAGAAAGGTCACAAGCGGAAGCATGAATAACGAATCGATTGAGCAGCTGTTGCAACTCGAGAAAGATTTCCAAGACGCGATTGTGGCGAACAACGCCGAAGCCATTGAACGATTTGTCACTGAGGATTGGATCATTGTAAACGCTGACGGCAGAATCGTTGAGAAGGACAGATTTCTTGCGGTAGTGAAATCGGGTACGCTTACACATGATACGATGAAGCTCGACGAGCCGAGAGTGCGTATCTATGGAGAAACGGCCGTCGTTACCGGGTGCGCTACGAGCGCCGGAAAGTTTATGGGAGCTGAGTTCAAAACGCTGGAACGGGCAACCGACGTCTTCGTGAGAATCAATGGCCAGTGGCGCTGCGTCCTGACACAGCTCACGCGCGTTGCTGAGAACAAGACTGGTTGAGCCGCAGAGCGATCAATTTGTAAATTCCATTTCAACTTCGTATGCAACTCGAAGGAATTGATCACGTAGCCATGGGCGTGCGCGATGTCGAGCGATCAGCAAAATGGTACACCGAGGTTCTCGGGTTTGAACGACTTCACGAAGGCGTCTGGGGCGGTGTGCCGACCTTTGTCGGAAAAGGAAATACTGGGATCGCGTTGTTCCCAGCGAGCCAGGAAGCAAAACCGTCAGCTTACCGCAAAATTCGAATGCTTCACCTCGCCTTTCGTGCGGACCGCGAAAATTTTCTCGCTGCACAGCGCGAACTCGAAAAGCGCGGAATCAAATTCGAATTCCAGGATCACGAGATTTCGCACTCCATCTATTTTCATGATCCCGACGGTCACCAGCTCGAGATCACGACCTACGAGCTCGATAATTGAGCCGGCTGAATTCGCCCGCACCTCGAATATCTTCAAGATCGAAACATAGAAACGATCGACGAGAAAAGGCGTTGCAGCCAATTGGAGCGCAGCTCTGCTGCCACATCCCCGTCATGCACTGGCCAGGACAGCACAGGACCCGATAACGGCACGCTTGGAAACCGCTGTTGGAATGGATCCTTCCAAAGCGTGCCTTGGCGCAAACTGAAAAGATCAAGCGCATAGGCTTCTTCGGCTGATGCTTCAGTCGACGTCCAGTAGATACACGGGATGGTGCCATTCCTAAGCGTCACGATATTGGGATGCGTTGCGAAGACATCCAGGTAGAGATGTCCCAGTTCACTGCCGACGCAATTATTTCCAATGACCGGACCGCTTCCGTCGCGATTCAAGGCGCTCGGTAAGCGCCACCCGCGGATGCCGCGATAATTCAGCGATGAGACCCAAGCCATGGCGGCTGGCCAGGTCAATTGACCATCAGGCGATCTGCCCACTGTCTTTGCGTAGTTCATATCCTGCAGCCACGTGATGTCGCGCCCGGTGTCGTAGATCAATCCAAACCCGCGATCGATGAGCGGCGGCTGCGGAAGCCGAAAGATATCGCGGAAGCGCTCTAAAATCCGCAACCACGGCGTGCTCTGGTTAGGCATATCTGATCCAGCTGCCTTTTTAGCGACGCACACGCGCCGCCTCAATGCGAATCACCGGCTGCGCAGGGATCAGTATGTCAGGCCACTCTGCCGCAGCAGTTCTTGAATTTCTTCCCGCTGCCGCAGGGGCACGGTTCGTTGCGGCCGACCTTTGGCAGGGAACGACGGATCGGCAGATCGATTGATACTCCCTCCCCTGCCCCATCACCATCTCCCGCTACAACTCCCGCCATCGCGCCAACGGGCTGACGGATGCGCGACTCGGCACCAGCGGTGGGCGCACTCGGCGCATGTTCGCGCAACAAGAACTGCGGCAGCGTCGCGAGAAAATTCTCGAATGCTTGCAAGTTCGAAGTGCTGCGGAAAAGATTGTTCAAGACTTCGTTCTTAATGTTCGCCATCAATTCGACAAACATGTCGTACGCCTCGGTCTTGTACTCGATGAGCGGATCTTTCTGCGCGTAGCCGCGGAGATAAACGCCCTCGCGCAACGCGTCCATCGCATAGAGATGTTCCTGCCAGAGGCGGTCGATCGCGTTGAGGATGATGTAGCGCTCCAAACTTTTTACCGCGGTGGGCTCTTCGTAAGCCGATTTGCGCTCGTAAGCGTTCTTGATCTTTTCGACCAGGAACTGCGTGTTCTCATCGACGGCGCGCGTTTCAAATTGTGCTTTCTCTTTCGTCAGGCCCAGCGGGAAAGTCGTGTTCACCCAATGTACGAGACCAGTGTAGTTGGGTTCATCGACGTCGAGATATTCCTTTACCTTCGCCGGCACCGCTTCATCGATCACTTCGTAGATCAGCTTTCGCGGTTCCTCGGAATCGATCACTTCATTGCGATACGTGTAAACGACTTCGCGCTGCATGTTCATCACGTCGTCGAAATCGAGCGTCCGTTTTCGAACGAGATAGTTCCGTTGTTCCACGCGTTTCTGCGCGGTCTCGACCGATTTATTGAGCCATCGATGCTCAAGCTCCTGGCCTTCCTCGAGGCCGAATCGCTCCATGATTCTCGTCATCCGATCGGCTGCGCCGAAATTGCGCATCAGATCGTCCTCGAAACTCACATAAAAGCGGGAACTGCCCGGATCACCCTGTCGGGCGCAACGCCCCCGTAATTGTCGATCGATCCGACGCGCTTCATGGCGCTCGGTTCCGATTACCATCAAACCCCCCCGGTCCGGAACACCCGCTCCGAGTTTAATGTCGGTGCCGCGCCCGGCCATGTTCGTCGAAATCGTGACCGTGCCGGGTTGACCGGCGCGCTGCACGATCTCGGCTTCCTGCATGTGAAATTTAGCGTTCAACACGTTGTGCGGAATTTTCTCGCGCTTCAGCATTCGACTGAGTAACTCGGACGATTCCACGCTCACCGTACCGACCAGCACCGGCTGAGTTTTTGCATGAGATTCTCTGATCTCCTTAATGACCGCGTTGTATTTTTCGCGCCGGGTTTTGTAGATGCGATCGTTGTGATCCGTGCGTCGCACCGGTCGATTGGTCGGAATGACGTTCACGTCGAGTTTGTAAATATCGTGAAACTCGGCGGCTTCCGTCTCGGCCGTGCCTGTCATTCCCGCCAGTTTTTGATAAAGGCGGAAATAATTTTGGATCGTGATCGTCGCCAGCGTCTGCGTCTCGCGATCGATCTGGACGCCCTCCTTGGCTTCCACCGCCTGATGCAAACCATCGCTCCACCGCCGCCCCGGCATTTTGCGGCCGGTGAACTCATCAACAATGACAACCTTGTTGTCCTCGAGCACGTACTGCACGTCTTTCTCGAACAAGCAGTACGCTTTCAACAATTGCGAGATGTTGTGAATGCGCTCGGCCTGCGCGTCGCAATACTGCTGGCGCTCCGATTTCTTCTTGTCCTTCTCTTCATCGGGCAAAGTCGGATCGAGATCGATCTCGGTGAATTCGTGGATTAGATCCGGCAACACGAACGCGTTCGGGTCGTCAGGATTCAGGAACGTGCGGCCCTGCTCCGAAAGATCGGCTTCGTTCGATTTCTCGTCGATAGTGAAAAACATTTCTTCTTTGAGCTGGAAGAGTTCTTCCTTGCGCGTATCCTGGTAAAACGAAAGTTCGGCTTTATCGATGGCGCGGCGCTTGTCCGGATCTTCCATCATTCGCAAGAGCTGTTTGTTGCGCGGCTGACCGAGTTTTACTTTGAACATGAGACGGCCGCCGGTCTCCACATCGCCGTGCTCAAATTTCTCGATCGCTTCGCTGGCCACGCGGTTGCAAAGCATGTTTTGCTTCCGCACCAACTGCTCGATGAGTGGTTTCCATTTGTCGTATTGATGGGTGGAAATCGTCGCCGGCCCGCTGATGATCAGCGGCGTGCGCGCTTCATCGATCAGAATGGAATCGACTTCGTCGACAATGGCATAATGATAGCCGCGCTGAACTTGTTGTTCTCGCGTGGTGGCCATGCCGTTGTCGCGTAGATAATCGAACCCGAACTCGCTGTTCGTTCCGTAAGTGATGTCCATCGCATATTGTTCGCGACGCACATCCGGCTCCTGATCGTGTTGAATGCAGCCAACCGTGAGCCCGAGAAAATCATAGAGTAGACCCATCCATTCCGCGTCGCGTCGCGCCAAATAATCGTTTACTGTCACCAGATGCGCGCCGCGCCCTGTGAGCGCGTTGAGATAAAGCGGCAGCGTCGCGACCAGCGTCTTGCCTTCGCCGGTCGCCATTTCTGCAATGCGGCCTCGGTGCAAAACGATGCCCCCGAGCAGTTGAACATCGAAGTGCACCATGTCCCACACCATCGGCTGATCGCACACTGTGAAACTGTGTCGCCGCTCTTTGAGCCGGCGCGCGGCGTTTTTAACCACGGCGAAGGCTTCGGGCAGAATTTCATCCAGCTTTTTCCATTGCTCTTCTAGCCCCAGAATTTTGGAGACCTCTTCCTTCCATGCCGCAGTTCTTGCCCGCAAGTCGTCGTCGGACAGGCTCTTGAACTGCTCATCGAACTCGTTGATCCGGCGGACAATCGGTGCAAGCCGCCTCAACTCGCGCTGATTCTTCGAGCCTAAAATCTTCTTCAAAATCCAACTAACCATTTCGCATTTAATATCGACTAGATTGCGTCACTATCAATTGTTCGCCAACCATCGCTCGGCTGGCCTCGCTGAATCTCTGATCCGCGCCTACAGAAATTCCCGTGGCAATTCGACCGCTCTTCGCAAGAGGCGCAGATAATAGTTACGCCAACGTTTAAATTTTTGGCTTGACAACTTGGAGGGACTTTTCGTAGAAACGACTTTCGTTACGATCTGAATCCGGGGGCAGGGTAAGAAAGTTCTCTCTCGGCATTTCTTCCCCTCTTTCAGACCTAGCAGTCGCAGGGTCAACCCACCGAGAGAAGGAGAAAAGAGTCAGATATGAAAGAACCAAAAGGGAAACTAACAAAAACAGAACTCGCAGCTCTTGACCTTTTGATCGCTGGACTTCAGGAGTCTGGCGAAAACTACGTCATGCTTCCGGCTTGGTGGGCAAAGATCAAGAACGCGTTGTGGAAGGCGGCCAGATGGGTCACCCCAGTGGTCACCGCAGAACTCTTACGCCGGATCTTCGGCAGGGTCGAAATAGAACGGAAACGCCTGAAAGCAGAAGTGCCTATGAATGTATCGCTCCAAGAGTTGATAGACCTTCGCAAGAAACAGGGTTAGAGGGGCTTGCCGAGAGAGCTGAAACGGTGCGCGGTGCCGTGAAGCTAAGAGTGGTACTCCCCCTTTGGGGCAAAACAAGCTAGGGCGAATAGTTGGTCGTGTAGGGTTAACAGCGCATGCCTACCACTTTCAATGATTTTGTCATTGGGATTCTGCTTAGCGTCTGGTTTGTACTATCGATCGTAAATCAGTTCAGCCCCCGTTGGTTCACGTTTATCCAACAATTTGACAGGCTCGGCTTGCTCCCAATTTGGACTTTCTTCGCACCCAATCCAGGGCAAACAGACTATCACATGATTTATCGCAACATGTATGCCGACGGCTCGTGTTCAGAATGGGCAGAGGTTGAAATCCCCACGCGCAACGGTCTTGTCGCCTCAGTTTGGAACCCGGACAAACGAATTCTAAAGGCAATTTCCGACGCCGTGTCGGGTCTCATTCAACTCATGACTGAGAAACGAGAGCGGTCTGAATTCTTGCTTTCCTTTTCCTACCTGTTCCTTTTGAACTTTGTTTCGGCTGTCAACAAAGATAGCGACGCTGCTTCTCGACAATTTGCAATCGTTGAAACTCGAGGACTGAATCGAACGGAGACTCCGTCTCTGCTGTTCGTCTCAGAGTTCCACGCCATCCACTAACGATTCCTAAAATGGCCACGGCCGAACTTGTCCAGATGTATCGGTTGATAATCGATATAGCGGCTGTAGGACTCGTCATCGACACATTCGAGACATTATCGATTTTGAAGGCGTTCAATCGCGATGGCCTCTTTTCTTGGCAAGTAGTGAGTTTGAGGATTGGTGCCATAAGCCTAGCAAGAACAATTTCTCGTCCACTTGATGTCTTAGCAGCGCCTGGGACCGTCCGCGCGATTTGCTTCGCTAGGTTAGTTGCTCTGGGCTTGATTCTGCTTTCGTCTCCAACAACGTGGCTAAGCTATCTTTGTGCCCTGGTTATTTGCTTTTCGCTTTTTTTCTCGACTTGGCGACGCTTGCTGGGAGACGACGGTTCTGACCAAATGAACGTTTTGATTTTCGCGACGGCTTCAATTTGCACTTGGCCAGGAACAACTGGCAGCGTGCTTGAGATGGGACTTTGGTTTATCGCGTTGCAATGTTGTCTTTCCTATTTTGCCGCCGGAATCGCAAAACTATTGGGGAGTCAATGGCGGTCGGGTGCCGCCCTACCTGCGATTTGGGATAATTACAGCTATGGTATCGAGGCTGTCGTCACAGTCCTAAAACGATCGAAACTCCTGGGTTTTGTTCTTTGTTGGTCTGTGATCTTATTCGAGATTCTGTTTCCGTTGTGTTTGTTCAGTGGGTTTCGCGTTTGCCTGGCGTTTCTGTTTACTGGAGCAGTGTTCCATCTGTCTTGCGCCGTGATCATGGGCTTGAACTCGTTTCTTTGGGCGTTTCTTGCAACATACCCTGCTGTTTTTTTTGTCTGGCGCATCATTCACGCGCAATAGTGAGCTTTAACTGGACGAGCCCTAAGAACAGCGCGTTGTCGCGGAGCCAATCCAAAATGCGTCCAGCAGCCAAGAACGACCGACTCCCCTCCGGCCCCGGGTAGACGCAGAGCTGTTCAACGATGAAATAGAGGGCGTCCGTTCTTGTCGAATCCGCAGAAATCTTCTTTCTTACGATGGAAACTCTCTCAAAATTGGTTTTTCGATCACGCGGAGACTGAGACCGCGCAGTCCTTAGATAAATAGCCCCGGTCGATGAACCTCCGCTCACTACCGTTGGTACAGTAGAAACCAGTGAATTTAACTGGTAGGCTGCTACTGAAGTAAAAGCTTTCTCGGTTTTGAAACTGAAAATGCAGATGAGGCTCGGTCGAGTTGCCTGAATGTCCACAACGAGCAATTTCTTCTCCTTGCTTCACGGTCTGGCCGGATTTCACCCGCACCGAGCCGCATTTCAAATGCGCCAATAGACAGTACTCACCCTCAGCGTGTCTGAGGAGAACAGAGTTACCCGCGAGGTTGCGCGTCAGCCAATCCATCCAAAATGTCCCCACAAAAGGTGCATCGCGGATTCCGTCGCGTACCTTCACCACTACCCCGTTAGCCGGCGAAAGGATCGGCGCGTCAAAACAGATGTAGTCGTTGAGCCGACGCCCATTACCTCCGAACGAACGCCGATTATCCCCGCGTTTCAGAAGATCATAGGCAAAACGCTGGCTTGGAATGTCCCAGGAATGGGAGGTCTTCTCCACGATTCCCCCATTCACCACATACCATTCGCCTGCCACTGGCAGAATATAATCCCCCTTCTGCTTGTATTTAGCTGCCTCCAAAATCGGACAGCCAAAGAGTTTTTCCCAAATCAGTCCCACTATTTGAAGGACGTTTTGGGTCAGCAGAAACGGGTTGAGCACGAAGAGCAGATTTGAAACGTAGTAATTGACAAACACAAGGAACAGCTTTTGCCGTGTGTCGAATCGTGGATCGGCCTCGGTCGCCGCTGTTTGAGTTTCATCTCTCCTCTCGCTGACCTTGCCGTCTACGAGCCAAGCAATGAGGCCGACGAATCCTCGCCACGCAAGAATCCAAAGCAATGTTGTCAGCAAGGGCTTGTTTCTGCAGAAGACGAAAATGATGATTAGAAAACCACTCCAAGCCAGGAGGCTTTTGACGCGCTGGTTCATGCGAGGTGTTTATGAGTTGAACACGTTTCCACCTTAACCTTCACGGCGGCATTCATCTTGATCGTCTTCGGGAAGTTTTAATAATGTTCTTTATCGTGCTGATCGCAAAGCGGTCTGAAGGCGGTCTGCATTATGAAAATAGCCGCCGACAATGGCACCATTTCATTAATATCAAGGGCAGACCTCCAACGAAGATTGCTTGCCCGCACAGCGTTGAATTCAAAACTTCCGCGGCAATTCGACCGCTCTTCGCAAGAGGCGCAGATAATGGTTTCGCGAAATTTCGATACCGCCAAATTGTTGCAGGTGCGGCGTCAGCCACTGCGTGTCCAGCAACACGAATTTGTGTGCGCGCAAATGCTCCACCAGGACCACGAGGGCAATTTTCGAGGCATCGGTCACACTATGAAACATCGATTCACCAAAAAAGGCGCCTCCTACCGCGACACCGTAAAGTCCACCGGCGAGCCTGCCTTCTTTCCATGCTTCAACTGAGTGCGCGTGGCCGAGTTCATGCAATCGCGTATAGCTCTGGACAATCTCCTGATTGATCCACGTATCTTTGCGTTTTGCGCAGGCCCCGATCACCTCGGAAAACGCGCTGTTGATAGTTATTTCAAAAACTTTCTTGCGCATGAGACGCCGTAACGCGTGGGGCAAATGAAAATCTTCCAATGGCAGAATGGCGCGCGGATCCGGCGAAAACCATTCGATCGAGTCGTCCTCCATCGCCATGGGGAAAACACCAAGCCGATAGCCCTAAAGCAAAAGTTCCGGATCAATCATGACCGTGAAAGCGTTAAAGCGTTGAAGCGTTAAACCGGCAACGAGAATCTACCGCTTCAACCCCGAAAGGCTTCAGCCTTCTTGCAATGAAACATCCGCTTCATAAAATACGTAGATGAAACGCATGCCGATCCTGGTCGTGATCGCATGCCTTGCTGCGGGCGGTTGTGCCGATCCACTTGAAGAACGCA
>WNGE01008241.1_pt1 | contig 12148 bp, 6 predicted proteins | sample 5400651 | NCBI WGS metagenome assembly WNGE01 (sample SAMN13153370, study PRJNA577476) | soil metagenome | isolation source: 60 cm soil or saprolite under grassland replicate 2 | place: USA:California | collected 2016-06-15 | reverse complement strand
GTGGATGAGAACTATTTCAAGCTGGCGACACTGCTTCTGTCGGCCGGCGCCCGCGCGCAGGGAGTCCGCGCGATCTTCGGCACGCACGACCCCGTGCTCATCCGCCGGATCGAAGATCTCGGCCGTTCTTCGAATCTGCCGCCCGAGGCTCTGGAGTTTCAGATGCTCTACGGAATCCGCCGCCAGGAGCTGGAGAGGCTGGCCCGGGCCGGCTACAAGTTCCGGGTCCTCATCAGCTACGGCGAGGCCTGGTTCCCCTGGTACATGCGACGCCTGGCCGAGCGCCCCGCCAACATCCTCTTCGTCGTCAAGAACCTCTTCGCCCGCTAGGAATCGTCGCGCCGCCGATTCCTGAGCTGGCCAGGCGGAACACGTTATGGCCGAAGCACAAGTGGTCACTTGAAGTGACCAGTGTTATAATCCGTCCATGAAACAGATCCCGGCAGCGAAGTTCAAGGAGCAGTGCCTTTCGATTCTCGACCGCGTCGGTGAGGAAGGCATCATCATCACCAAGCGAGGGAAACCGGTCGCGAAGCTGGTTCCCATCCGGACCGAGTCGGCGGAGCTGATCGGGAAGTTGAAGGGACGCATCAAAGTGAAGGGAAACATCTTCTCGACGGGTGTGAAGTGGAATGCTCAATCTTGATACTCACATCCTGATCCACGCGATGGCGGGGGAAGTGACCTCCGGGGAAGGTCGGCTTCTTCGCGGCGCCCGTTGGGGTATTTCAGCGATCGTTCTCTGGGAGCTGGCCAAACTCGCCGAGCTTGGACGGATCGAGATCAACCTCGACGACCCCGAGCTCGACCGATTTCTCGCCAACGTGCATGTGTGGCCTCTGACGCTCGAAATCGTTCGGGCCCTCCGGCGCCTCGATTTTCGAAGCGACCCGGCCGACGAGATCATCGCCGCAACGAGCGTTGTCCACAGTGCTCCCCTGGTCACACGTGATCGGAAGCTCCTCAAGTCGAAGATCGTAGGGCCTGGAACCGCGGGTGAGAGCGGAGAGGATCATAGAAAGGGCAGGATCTGGGCCACCACGCCAGGCCATTCCTGTCTGCGCAGGCTCTCTCGAGACAGGAGATGGCCTCGTCCGCATTGCCCAGGGGGATCTGGACGAAGGCGAGATGGAAGGGCGGGATGTACTCGCGGGAGGACCGCGCGTTCAGCTCCTCGAGCAGCTCGAGGGCCTCCGGGCGCCTTCCGGCCGCCGCGTACGCCCCTCCGAGGAGTCCCACATAGTGTGACTGCCGGCGCCTGGTGACTTCCAGAGCCTTCTCCAGAGGAGCGACGGCTTCCTTCGCCCGTCCCATCGTCAGATAGGCGAAGGCGATCGCCCAGAGCGGGTACGGCGCATTGGGATCGATGTGGAGCGCCCTCCGTAACTCCTGCACCGCCTCTTCGAATCTTCTGCGCGCGTAGAAGGCCCAAGCGACGTTGGTCTGCGCGTTGGCCGAGAGCGGCTCCAGCTCCGCGGCCCGGCGTGCCATCGTAAGCGCTTCCTCGTGCGACGGCCGGAAGGCGAGGCTCAGCCCCAGCCAGGAATAGGCCGCCGCCGAGCGCGGCGCGAGCCGGATCGCATGCTTCAATTCCGCCTCCTCGCGAGCCAGATCCCATCCGAAGTAGTGCTCGATGAGCGCGAGCGAGACGCGGACGTCGGCCAACTCCGGATCGAGCTCGTGCGCCTTCTCGGCGGCGGCGCGCGCCTTGGCGAAGGCGTCGAGCGTCGGGATCCCGCCGTAGAAGCCCCAGATGCAGTAGGAGTCGGCGAGTCCCGTGTAGGCGTCCGTGTAGCGCGGATCGCGCGCGAGGGCCCGCTCGAATTCGGCGACCGCCTCCGGAGCCTCGCGCCGGTTGAAGTAGTAGCGACCCTTCAGGTAATCGTTGTAGGCCTCGACATCGTCGGTCCCGCGCGAGGAGAGGCCGGCTTCCTCGGCCGGCATCAGCCGCACCTTCAAGGCTCCGGCGATCGAGCGCGAGATCTCGTCCTGCACCTCGAAGACGTCTTCCATCTCACGGTCGTAGCGCTCCGACCAGAGGTGGTAGCCGTCGGCCACGTTGATGAGCTGAGCGCTGATCCGGATCCTCTTGCCTGACTGGCGGACGCTCCCCTCGAGCACGCTCTTGACGCCCAGCGCGGCCCCAATCCGCCGAACGTCCTCGTCCTTCCCTTTGAAGGCGAAGGCGGAGGTGCGCGAAGCGACGCGCAAAGCCTCGATCTTCGTCAGCGCGTTGATGATCTCCTCTGTCACGCCGTCGCTGAAGTACTCGTTCTCTTTCTCGGCGCTCAGGTTCCGGAAGGGGAGGACCGCGATCGAGGTTCCCGAGGCTTCGGCGGCAATGGCGGTGGCGCCGGAGTGCGCCCCGCTTTCCGGCCGGCCGGGTGTCGCGCCTCGCCCCTCCCGCTCGGCGACCCTGAGCGCGAAGGCGAGGTCGCGCGCGGACTGGAAGCGCTCCTCCGGAGACTTCTCCAGGCAGTGGCCGACGATTTCCTCCAGCTCGGGGGGCAGGCCCTTCCCGGCGACGGAAGCCTCCAGCGGGTCCTCGCGCAGGATCGCCATCATGGTCTCGACGTCGCTCTCTCTGCGGAAGGCGCGCTCGCCGGTCAGCATCTCGTAGAGCAAGACTCCGAGCGAGAAGATGTCGGAGCGGTGATTGGCCACGGCGCCGCGGACCTGTTCGGGGGACATGTAGCCGACGGTGCCGAGGATCACTCCGGTGCGAGTGCCCGGTGTCGTTGGCGCGTTGGATCGTCCTTCCGAGGCGCTGGGAGTCGCGACCTTTGCCAGGCCGAAGTCCAGGATCTTCACGAGGCCGTCGCGCGTGACAAAGACATTCTGCGGCTTCAGGTCCCGGTGGATGATCCCTTTCTCGTGCGCCGCTGCGAGCCCCTGCGCGATCTGCAGCGCATAGTCGAGCGCCTTACGCTGAGGGATCGGCCCCCCGTCCAGCCTCTCGTGCAGCGTCTCTCCCTCGAGCAGCTCCATGACGGCATAGGCGATCCCGCGTTCCCTCCCGAAGTCGTGGATCGCGAGAATGTTCGGATGGGAGAGCGCGGCCACCGCCTTGGCCTCCCGCTCGAAGCGTGCCAGCGCTTCGCTGTCTGAGAGGAGGCTCTCCGGGAGGACCTTGATTGCAACGTCCCGGTCGAGCCGCGAGTCCCGCGCCTTGTAGACCTCGCCCATTCCGCCGGCGCCGAGCGGCGACAGGATCTCGTACGGGCCGAGCCGTGTTCCGCCGACGAGGCTCACTAGAATTCGGCCGGGCGCGCGTCGCGCGGATGGGACGGGAATGCCATCGAGGAAGCGAATCTTATCTTCGGAGTCTCGTCGATGGATCTGAAATCCCTTCAGAAGTCCCTGAAGGAGAACCGCGTACAGTTGGAGCGCGGCGGCAACACTGACGCCGCTCGCGTGATAAAAAAGGAGACGAGAAAAAGGAGGGCTGGATGCCGAAATTCGTGATCGAGCGAGAGATTCCCGGGCTCGGAAACTTGGGCGACGCGGAGATCCGCGAGATCTCGGCGAAGTCGGTGAGCGTGCTGAGGGAGATGGGTCCGGAGATCCAGTGGCTGCAGAGCTACGTCACGGGCGACAAGCTCTATTGCGTTTACCTCGCGCCCGACGAGGCCACGGTCCGCGAGCACGCGCGCCGGGGCGGTTTTCCCGCCAATCGGATCTCAGCCGTCCGCCGGATGATCGATCCGGCGACCGCGGAGTAGGGGACCGATCGCGGTTTCGATCGCCGCTTCGAGCGGCATTCCCCATCCTTCCATCCAGGCCGCGGCGCTGGCCGTATTTGTAAGCGCCTGGCGAGCCGCCTCCAGGTCCTTCTCGAGCCGCCTCTGTTCGGCCGGCGCCGACGGGGCTCCCAGGGCCCGCCGGAGCGCCGCGGCCGCCCCGGCCAGGCGCAAGGAACGCTCGGGTTGCGACCGGCCGGCGGCTGCGCAGGCGAACGCCTCGAGCAGTCGGGCGATGCCGCGCTTGTAGTCGAGCTCGCGGAAGACACCCAGGCTCTGCGCGTAGAGCCGATCGGCCGCCTCGAAGTCCCCCTGCCCGCGAGCCAGATTGCCCAGGTCCACGAGAGATCCGCCGATGCCCCACCGATCACCGAGCTCCCGGAACATCGCAAGGCTCTCTTCATAGGCGCGGCCGGCGGCCGCGAGGTCTCCCTGTTCGCGCGCGACGTCGCCCTGCTGGTTCAGCGCCCACGCCGCGCCGGCACGGTCTCCGAGCTGCCGGGACAAAGCGAGACATTCCTGGAAGAGAGCACGCGCTTCTCCCGGCCGCCCGCCGAGCCGGGCGACGCTCGCCAGGTTGAAGAGCGCGCGCTCGACGGCGACCGCGTCTCCCAGTTCTTTCCAGAGCGCGAGGCTCTCTTCGAAACTGGATCGGGAGTCCTCGAGGTCACCCTGCTTCTGCGCGCAGACCGCGATGGCATTCAACGCAACCGCGACCCCTCTCTTGTCGTCCAGCTCGCGGCTGATCTCCAGGCCCTTCTCATGGAGTGCCCGTGCGGCCGTGAGGTCCGCGTTTCCGGTCAGGACTCCCTGCGCGAAGAGCGCCCGGGCCCGCAAGCGGGTGCGCGCCGCCGCGCCCGGCAGACTCAGGAGTCTTTCCAGCCGCTCCCGTCCCTCGGCCTGGTACTCGCGTTCCTCCCAGAATTGCAGCAGTGCGGTGCCGAGGCGAAGACCCCACTCCGCCTCTGCGTTCTCGATCAGCCAGTCCAGCGCCGCCCGAAAGTTGTCGTGCTCGACCTCGAACTGCTCGAGCCAACCCGATGTTTCCGGCACTGGCCTGGCCGGAGGACCCGCGACCGAGGGAGTCGAAAGACCGTGAGGTTCTCCGCCCGGGTGACCCGGGACCTGCTCGAAGGCCCGGTCTTCCGCAAGGACAAGGCAGTACGCGGCGTGCGCGCGCCGCGTCAGCGGCCCGTCTCCGCTCGACGCCAGCCGCTCCAACCCGTACTCGCGGATGGTCTCCAGCATGAGGTAGCGGGACTCTCCGCCCCGCGGCTCGGACTCTCCCAGCAGACTCTTGTCCATCAGGGAGCCGATGCCCTCGAGCAAGTCGAGCCCGAGATCGTTTCGGGCGTCGCAGACGGCCTCAGCGGCCTCCAGCGTGCACCCTCCGACGAAGACCGAGAGCCGGCGGAAGAGCTTCTGCTCGGCCGGCGTCAGGAGGTCGTGGCTCCAATCGATCGCGCCGCGCAGGGTCTGCTGGCGGGCGGGCAGGTCCCGCGCGCCTCCGGTCAAGAGCTGCAGGCGGTTCTCCAGCCGCGCGCGCATCGCGGCGGGGGAGAGCAGCTTGACACGCGCAGCGGCGAGCTCGATCGCGAGCGGAAGCCCGTCCAGGCGACCGCAGATCTCGGCAATCGCTTTCGCGGATTCCTCCGTCATCGCGAAGTTCGGCTTGACCGCCATGGCGCGCTGGATAAAGAGAGAGATCGCCTCGCTTCGCGACAGCTCCTCGAGAGACGTCGTCCGAGGGTCGGGCACCGCGAGCGGAGGGACGGGGAACTCGTGCTCTCCGTAGACGTGCAGCGGCGAGCGGCTCGTCACGAGGATCTTCGACCCCGGGCTCTCCGCCGCGAGCTCGGCCACCAGGGACGCTGCCGGGATCAGGTGCTCGAAGCTGTCGAGGAGAAGCAGGAGGGGCCGCGACGCGGAATCCTGAAGGTGGAGTTTCAGCGCCGCGACGGGGGAGGTCTGGCCGTCGTCTTCCCGCGCGCCCAGCACCTGCAGGATCGTCGGAGCGATCGCGTCGGGGTCGTTGACGGGCCCGAGCGCCACGAAATGCGCGCCTCCGGGCAGTTCGTCGGCCAGCTCGCGGGCCACCTCCAGCGCGAGGCGGGTCTTTCCGATCCCGCCGGGCCCGGTGAGCGTGACGACGAAGACATCCCGCCGCTGCAGCATCTGGATGATCGCGGTCTTCTCCCCGACCCGGCCGACGAAACCGGTACGCTGAACCGGCAGCGTGGAGGTCCGTGCGCCGCGGGCCGGGGGCGTGGCCTCACGGAAGCGGTCGCGCAACGCCGCGAGGTCCTGCGCGAGGTCCCGCGTCGAGGCGTAGCGTTCTTCGGGCTCCTTGGCAAGACAACGCTCCACGATCCAGCAGAGGGGAGCGGGCAGGCTCGCGTTGACGGCAGCCAGTGGCTCCGGCTCGTCTCGGATGATCGACGTCAGGGTCTCCGCCGCCGTCTCCTTCTGGAAGGGCTTGCGCCCGGTCGCCATCTCGTAGAGCACGCACCCGAGAGAGAACTGGTCGGACCGGAAGTCCAGGGCGCGCCCGCTCGCCTGCTCGGGAGACATGTATGCGGTGGTGCCGAGAACGACACCTCCGCCTGTCAGGCCGCCTCCCGCCGTCTCGAGCTGCGAGAGGTCCTGCGGCAGCGGCGCCCCGAGCTTGGCCAGGCCGAAGTCGAGGATCTTGACGAACCCGTCCTTCGAGACCATCAGGTTTTCGGGCTTCAAGTCGCGGTGGACGATCCCGCCGGAGTGCGCGCGGGCCAACCCTTCCGCGATCTGGCAGCCGAGCGACAACACCTTCCGCGAGGGAAGGGGCCCGGGCGCGACGAGCGCTCGTACGGTCTGTCCCTCGATGAGCTCCATCGCGATGAAGAAGGTCGGGCCCTCCTGTCCGACGTCATAGATCGTGACGACGTTGGGATGATTCAGCGCCGAGGCCGAGCGCGCCTCCCTCTCGAAACGGGCAAGGCGCTCCCGGTTGGAGGACAGCGTCTCCGGGAGCACCTTGATCGCCACGTCCCGGCCGAGCCGCTCGTCCCGCGCCCGGTACACCTCTCCCATCCCGCCCGCGCCGAGCGGCGACAGGATCTCGTAAGGGCCGAGCCGGGTTCCAGAGGCCAGAGCCAAGAGGCGGAAAGACTACAACGTCTCACTCATCTCTTCGCCCTCGGAGATGCCCGGCAACCGCAAAAAGAATGAGGACGACGGCCCCAATCCGGGGCCGTCGTCCTCGATGGAGCCAGCGAGATAATTAATGGTCCGGTCGGTGCGTCACCCGAATCGCGTTGATGATCGGCTCCTTGGAGCCCTGGCGCAGGACGAAGCGCAGGTTGAGCTGACCGTCGGTCACCGGCAGGAAGAACGACTTGTCGTCGGCGAAGAACTTGCCGACCTCCGCTGAGATGTCGAGCGCCGGCAGAAGCAGGGTGCTCTCGGCGATCACGTCGAAGAGACGCTGCCCGGGCTTCTGGTTCTGCAACTCCGCGAACTTCAGCTCGAGCTGGTAGACGCCGTTGGGAAGCCCGTCGAAGCGGTACTCGATCGAACCACGCCGATCGGTCCGGTAGAGAGTCGGATCGGTGGTCCCGCCGATGTTCTTCTTCGCCAAGTCGGTGTTCGATTGCCCGATGTAGCCCCAGCTCCCGGACGAGTAGGCCTGGTCGGCCGACCAGGTGTCGCCGCTGACAGCCGTGTAGGCGCCATCGCCTGCGTTCACGGCCGTCTGGTAGGCAGGCACGATCAGCCGCACCGGGACCGAGAGGTTCGGCAGCCGCCCGCTGTTCGTGCGGAAGGTCAGCGTCGCCTGGTACACGCCCGTGGCCAGCCCGGTCGTGTTTACCGTCACTTGGACGTCCGTGTGGGCGCCCGGCGCGATCGTCCCGTTGGTCGGGCTCTCCGACAGCCACGGGACATCGGTGAAGGCGGGCACGCCGCTGTCGATCAGGTAGGCGGTGTTGGGGCTCTGCCCGATCATCCACAGGTTGCCGCCCTCGTCCATCTCGAGCCCGGCTCCGTTGAAGAACGGGTTCGGGTGGGCGAGCGTGCTCACGGTCGCGCACGTCGTCGGATCGATCCTGAAGATGGTGTCGGTCGGGGAATTCGTGGCCTCCCAGACCTGGCCGACGGCCGGGTTCCAGGTCAGGCCGGAGATGTTGGGATCAGCCGGGTTGCACTGGTTCAGGACGGCGCCCGGCGTCGCATGCGAGAAGCCCGCGACATGGTACAGGATCCCCTCGTTCCAGCCGCCGATGTAGAAGCTGTCGTCGTCGGGCCGGTAGGCCAGTCCGCGCTGGGAGATCCCTGTCCATGGGAAGGCCCCGGCGATGTGCCTCGTCTGCGCACCCGTGCCGGTATCCCAGCAGTAGATCCCGTTGTCGCCGCCGACGTTGACCTGGCACATCTCGCTCGGGCCCGTGGGTGCGATATCACCCGGCCAGGCGCCGGCCCAGGGCGTCGCGAAGCTCGTGATCGGCGGTGGCCCGGTAACGGCAAACTTGGTGTCAGTACAGGTCGGCCCGCAGGTGCCGCCGTCGACATCCGAGAGCCAGACGTGGCCGTCGTAGCCCACGCCCCAGCCGAGGGGGAGACCCGTCGCCCACTGTCGGAGGATGTCACCTGGAGCGCCCGGGGGGCCCGCCGGCATCTGGACAGTGTAGAGGTCCTTTGTCGTCCGAGAGTTCGGTTTGTAGTCCGGGTTCTTTTGGAGGCCGGCCGTGGACGGAGCCGCGGCACCGCCGCCCGACTCCTGGACGTCCCACGTCATCAGCAGGCCGCCGGTATTGCTCAGCGTGAGCGTCCTGGTACGGGTCTGGTTGGCCGGTACGATCAACTCGAGTGAGGTCGGACTCACCACGCCTCGTGGCGTACGGAGCGAGAAGTCCTGCGTCACCGTCGCGTCCTCGGCGATCGTGACGTTTGCCGAGGCGGTCTCGTAGTTCGTCTTGCTCGCTTCGATCGTGTAGTCCCCGACCGGCACCTGCATCCGGTAGAAGCCGGTCCCGTCGGTCGAGGTCTGCCGCACGACGTTGACGCCCTGCAGCGCCTTCACGGTCGCGCCGCCGAGTGCCAGATGGTCGTTGGCGTCCGTCACGTGGCCCTGGACAAACCCGGAGGGAGGCAGCCGGAACAGAATCGCCAGGTTGGGCGGCGTGATCGACGCCTCATTGAACGAGAACTGGAGCGCGTCGGTGCCGGTGGCGTCCTCGATCCCGATCGTCGCCGAGTCGCCCTGCTGGCGTCCGAAGGCTCCGACGTTGTTGTATTGCGTCAGCATCTGGCCGTTTTCCTTGAGCGTGGTTTCGAAATTCACCCGGTGCGCAAGGTCGCCGAAGAAGCCGACGTTCCGCCACTCGATCGTGAACTGGCGGTTTGGTGCCGCGCCGGTCAGCTTCGTCCACGCGGTGGACGTGCCGTCCATGAAGAGGTCGTCCCAGAACGGGTAGATGGCGCCGTTGGGCGTGCCCGTGCTGGGGATGCCGCTGTTGCTGAAGATGCTATTGCCCGCCAGGAAGTTGAGGTACCCGTTCGTGGCCACGAACGCGGTGTTGTAGCTCTGCCCGTAGAAGGGGAACGCAAAGGGCAGGCTGAGCGAGACGAAATTGTCGTCGCCGGAGAGCGGCAGCGCCGTATCGCCGTCCACGTAGCTGAAGGCAACGATCTGGCAGGTGTATCCGAAGTTGTCGTGTCGCTGGGGCAGTGCGAAGTCCACGGTGATGTTGCCGTTGACCGTCACGCTCTGGGTCTGCGGATCGTTGCAGTGGCCTGCTGTGGCCGTCATGGAGTACGTGCCCTGCGGCACGCTCGCGAAGGAGTAGAACCCGGCCGCGTCCGTCGTCGCGGGCGGGATGGGCGTGCCCCCGATCGTGACGGTCGCGTTGGGGATCGGGTCTCCAGACGCGGTGCGCACGTGGCCGCTGACTGTAAACGAGGGCGCCGCGACCAGCGCGAAGTCCTGGGTGGTGGTGCCGCCGTCGCTGACCACCACTCCGTTCACGGTCTGGGACAGATAACCGAAGGCGCTGGCCGTCACACTGTAGGTTCCGACGGGCAGGCTGATCGAGTAGACGCCGGTGCCGTTGGTGATCGTCGAGAACACGCCGATCTGGATGCTGGCGCCAGCAATCGGAGCGGCCGTGCCGGAATCGGTCACGGTGCCGGTCAGCGTTCCGTGAGGCCCCGAGGTGCAGCCGGGGAACTTGAAGTTCCCGATGCGTGTGCGCCAGTTGAAGCTGGAGGTCACCGTGTAGTACTCCTGCGTGTACCAGAACGTGCAGTCGTCCACGGGATCAACGGTCAGGTCGCTGTAATCGCCCCAACGGTTGACGGTGTCCGTCTGACTTCCCGTGCCGTCAATCAGATGGGCTTCACCCTGCGCCAGCGTGCCGATAGGATCGCCCGCCAATCGTCCCGCGTAGCGAATCTGGGGGAAGATGGTGGGGCTCGAGGCGCTGAAGCCGAGGGCGAGGTTGCCCTGGACATCCTGCGCCACGCTGCCCATCCAGCGCCAGTCTGTATCGGGCTGGTAGGTGCTCTCCTGGAAGAGCGTCACCGGGCCGGCGGTCACGCCGCGCAGCTCGAACCAGCGTATGCCCGCCACCGCGGCGGAGCTCACGGTGAAGTTCCCGACGACCGCTTCATGATCGCCGAAGTTCCGGTAGGCCAGCCGGAACATCAGCCGGTCGGCGATGGCGTCCAGGCCGTCTCCCGAGCCGAGCTGGGGCACGCAGGATCGTGTGAAGGGGCAGAGCAGTGTAAAGGGCGCGGCGAGCGGTGAAGCGAAGAGAGTGAAGGTCGAGTTTGCGGGGACAAGGAAGTCGGCATGGAAATGAAAGACCCGGTAGGCACCGGTGCTCGGGAATTCCACGAACGTCGCCGGGGCGTTGGCGGGCGGAGGAGTCGAGCCGTCCAGGTCGGCGGGCAGATAGGCGTCCTCGGCGGGTCCGCCGGTGATGCCGGTGCTGACGAAGGTGGCCGGGTTGCCGGCCAGCATCGCCGCGCGGTCAAAGGCGAACGGCTGCGGGCCGAGGAAGGCGGTGCCCGACGGGTTGAATATGTTCGCGCTCATGTAGTAGGCGTCGGGCCAGACGGAGAGGTGCGGATAGTCGAGGAAGTTGTCGGTCATGTGAAATCCGTAGCGGTTGTAGGGGCTGGTGGCATCGCTCGTGGTCGAGACGGCAATGCACTCGTCCGTCACGGTTATGCCGTTGTCAGCGAACTGGCTGATGATCCAGCGGTTGGCGAGCTGGTCATAGAGCACGACGGGATCGCCGTCACCGGCGAATTCGCAAGGACCGCTAAAGCCGGTCCAGATCGAGGCGATGCTCGCAGGCCCGAACACCGAGTTGCCCGTGGTCTTGTCGAACACCTGGTAACCCTCGTTGACGATCTGGACGTACTGGGTCAGACCCACTTCGCCGTTGGTGTCGGGCGGCGCGCAGAAGCACACCACGCCCGGGAAGGGGATGCCGTCGAAGTTCAGAATTGGGGCGGGCATGTTTGGTGAAGGGGCGGCGTGGCTCTGGACGACCGTATCGGGGCTGTCTTTATGATGGATCGGTAATTTCGGATTTGGGTTGGCCTCGTGATTGGAGCGTGGCACGACGGGCAACGGCTTCATATCGCGCAGCGCCGGCGAGGTGTCGTTGTGATACGAGGTGCCCGAGATGACGCTCTGGGCCTGTGCCTTTCCGGCGGGCTTGACGGGCGAGCCGACCATGGCTGCGCCGATGACGCTCGGAGGCAGAGACAGGACGTTCTTCGGGAAGAGTAGCGCGCCTTTAACTTTGGCGGCCTGAGCCCTGCTCAAAGGCACCAAAACTGCGGCCGACACAAGCAGAGCGGTCAGCGCGATAAGGATCCCTCTGGTTTGCCTTTTCATGTCACTCCTCTCAAGTTATGAAGCCGCTAATGAAACAGCGAAAATCGGAGACGCGATGCCTCACAGATGGGCTCTTGGCTGAGCGTGGCCGTCCGGCTGCGGAAGGAGCCGCTCCGTAGAACGCTCCGCCGACGGCAAGGGCTAGGGTCTCTGCAAAAGATAGTCCCAACTCATGTACTAAGTCGTTTGGCGGTGCTTCCGTGGGCTAGGCGGAGGCAAAGTTTTTTGATAGCGTCGGTCGCAGCTGGAAGAACTCCACGGGGGTTATTCCGGCGGAAAAGCGTAAATGCCGGCCAAGAAGAAAAGTGTCGACTCAGAGATGGCCACCACCGGCGAGTGGCTGGAGTCTCCCTACCTCGCGCGAGTAGCTAATCGAGTTGCGCGCCAGCGCGGGCTGCCGGAGGACGAACTACCGGAACTCCTCCAGGACCTGCGGGTTGCCGTGTGGGAGTTAGGGGTTGGGATTCCGGTGAGCGCTGCCTGGATCTTCGGAGTGGCCACACACAAGGCCGTTGACCTGCTG
>WNGE01007219.1_pt1 | contig 12148 bp, 14 predicted proteins | sample 5400651 | NCBI WGS metagenome assembly WNGE01 (sample SAMN13153370, study PRJNA577476) | soil metagenome | isolation source: 60 cm soil or saprolite under grassland replicate 2 | place: USA:California | collected 2016-06-15 | reverse complement strand
AAATGGCAGCCGGGCGCAGGCGGGATGTGTTTGCACACCATCCTTCTCGACCCGAAGGATCCCAAACGAATGTCCATCGCGATTTCGGCGGCAGGGGCGTTCCGGACTGACGACGGCGGCAAGAGGTGGAAGCCGATCAATCGGGGCCTGCATTCGCAATACATTCCCGATCCGACCGCGGAGGTCGGTCATTGCGTGCATCGGATCGCGATGCATCCGTCCCGGCCGAACACGCTTTTCATGCAGAAACACTGGGACGTGATGCGGAGCGACGATGCCGGCGACTCGTGGCGCGAAGTCAGCGGCAATTTGCCGAGCGATTTCGGATTTCCGATCGACGTTCACACGCACGAGCCGGAAACAATTTACGTTGTGCCGATCAAGAGCGACTCCGAGCATTTCCCACCTGACGGCAAATTGCGCGTTTACCGTAGCCGCACGGGAGGAAACGAGTGGGAAGCCCTCACCAAAGGACTGCCACAGCGCAATTGCTACGTAAATGTATTGCGGGACGCGATGTCGGTTGACGCGCTCGATCCGTGTGGCGTTTATTTCGGAACCACAGGCGGGCAAGTTTATGCATCGGCCGATGGCGGCGATAGCTGGGCTTCAATCGTTCGCGATCTCCCGGCCGTTCTGTCCGTAGAAGTACAAACGCTCACTTGAGCAATTCCCAAATCACAGGCTCCAAATCCCAAATAAGTTCCAATGATCAAATCCCAAGAGGCGCGTTTCTTTTTGGCGGCGGGTATTAGATTTTGGGATTTGAGATTTCCTTGGAGCTTAGAGTTTGGGCAATTGGGATTTTTACGATGATACGCATCGTGCTGCCGCCTCACCTGCGCACGCTCGCACGCGTTGATGGCGAAGTGGAACTCGAAGTTAAGATTCCTGTGAGCCAGCGTTCAGTGCTCGATGCGCTCGAGGCAAAATATCCAATGCTGCGGGGAACAATTCGCGATCACGTGACGCAACTCAGGCGGCCAATGGTCCGATTTTTTGTTTGTGGTGAGGACTTGTCGCATGAATCACCCGATACTCCGTTGCCGGACGCGATTACCAGCGGCTCCGAACCGTTTCTAATCATCGGAGCCATAGCCGGTGGTTAGCTCAAAATATAAGGGTAGACAAACCGGAAGCTGTTTAGTTGGATAAGTCGAACACACAGGAGGAAACATGAATACAGAAGAAGTCGCAACAAAACTGGCCGAGTATTGCCGAAACGGCGAATGGATGAAGGCAGTCGACGAGCTCTATGCGAAAGACATCGTCAGCGTAGAGCCGCACGCGATGGAAAACATGCCGGCAGAAATGCACGGCATTGATCAGGTGCGTGGAAAAACCGAGTGGTGGGAGAAAAATTTTGAGGTGCACAGCGTGAAAACCGGCGGACCGTTTGTGGCCCGGGACACGTTCGTTGTGCAGTTTGATGTCGATGTAACCGAGAAGGCATCCAAGAAACGCATACAGATGTGCGAGGTGGGAATCTATACCGTTAAAGACGGTAAGGTTGCACGTGAGGAATTCCTACCGCTCGCTCAAAAGAAAGAGTAAGCGTACAACGAGTTACCAGAGGCAGAGCCGGAGGGTCGCATCGGAGATTAGCCGGTGTTAACCGCCGGTACCAAAGGCACCAAAGTCATCAGCCCTGGAGGGGCTGTGGAATTCCGTTCACACAACCGTGGGACAGCGAATTTCCGACGCCCCTGATCGGGGCTCAATCCCACCATTGTTTCGCTTTCCGGTGGTTCGCATCACCGGCTAATTTCCGATTATCCTTGCGCGATTAGGCTTGGAGTGATTATCGGTTGATTGCGCGACGAGGCCGGACTCGATATGCTCGCGCCCATGTCAGCAAAGACGGAATCAGACGCTGATGCCAAAAAATCCCCGAGCATCATGCGCGCTGAATTCCCGCTGCTTATTGCACTGGGCACGCTGGTGATCTTTTTCGGGAGTGGAAACCGGCTGGTGGAAGACATCAGCAATCCACTTTTGCTGGTGATTATTCTTTTTTGGCTGTTCGCGACTATTCTTTGGTCTGCAATTTCCGTTACGCGGCATGCTGATTGCCTTGCCATTAAATTCGGCGAGCCTTACGGGACTCTGATTCTGACGCTGTCGGCAATCGCAGTCGAGGTGACGGTGATTTCCATGGCGATGCTGCATGGGGCCAATAATCCGACACTCGCGCGAGACGCGATGTTTGCCGTTGTTATGATCGCGCTCGGTGGTTTCGTAGGTTTGTCGCTGTTGCTGGGTGGATTGCGTTACCGCGAGCAATATTACAATCTCCAGGGCGTCAATTCCTATCTCAACGTCATTATGGCACTGGCGGTGCTTGGATTAGTCTTGCCAAATTTTACGACTTCTACGAGTGGACCCACATTTTCCACGGAGCAGGCAATCTTCCTCGCCGTAACGTCACTCTCGCTTTACGCGATTTTCCTGCTCATCCAGACTGTGCGCCATCGCCAGTATTTCATCGAATCCAGGGACGCAGCAGTGGCGGCGAGTTCTGCTAACCATCCAGTCCACATGCGCTCAACGGCTTTTCATGCTGCGATGCTACCCCTTTACCTGATTACCGTTATTTTACTGGCGGAAAAGTTCGCTGTTCCATTGGATAACAGTATTGAGCAATTTCACATGCCGCAGGCATTTGGCGGCGCGATCATCGCCGCGTTAGTACTCTCCCCGGAAGGATTGGGCGCCATCCACGCCAGCGTGCGCAATCAACTGCAGCGTTCAGTAAACATTCTGCTCGGTTCCGTACTCGCGACCATTGGACTAACGATTCCAGCCGTGTTGACGATCAGCTTGATCACGAAGCGGCCGATTGAACTGGGGGTGCAAGGCGGCAATCTTCCTTTGCTCATATTAACATTGGCCGTGAGCGTGGTCACGTTTACGAGTCGCAAAACAAATGTCCTACAGGGCTGCATCCACTTGCTGCTCTTCGCCGTATTCTTGCTGCTGATATTTTCGCCCTGAATTTGTTGGCTCATGACAACGGAGCGCGATTACGTCCTTGGCACGCACGACGAGGAGTTGGCAAGACTCGGGTTGCAGCATCGCGTTTGGCGTTCGGTGGTTTTGGATTGCTGGCAACGAGCCGGTATCACCGTGGGCAAACGCGTGCTCGATATCGGCGCTGGCCCGGGCTATGCCGCTGTCGATCTTGCCGAGATCGTCGGACCGACAGGTGAAGTGGTCGCGCTCGAGCGTTCGAAAAACTTCGTCGACGCGATGGAAGACGCGTGTCGTGTGCGCTCGCTCACCAACGTCAGGATTCACGAACTGGATTTGATGGCCGATGAATTGCCGAAAGGAGATTACGACTTCTCGTGGTGCCGATGGGTCCTCTCGTTCGTCAACGATCCCGCGCTATTGATCAAGAAACTCGCCGGCGTGATGCAAAAGAGCAGCGTGGCTATTTTCCATGAATACGGCCATTACGAGACCTGGCATTTTTTGCCGCGCCTGGCGAATCAGGAACGGTTCCGCGAACATGTGATCGCAACGTGGCGACAATCGGGCGGTGAGCCCGATGGCGCTACTGGGTTGCCGGCATTGCTTTCGTCAAATGATTTTATCATTCGCTCGGCGACACCGCACATCTTTTGCGTGCGTCCGAGTGATTACATGTGGCAATGGCCTACGACGTTTATCGAAATTTATCTTCCCCGTCTGATTGAGATGGGACGAATCGATCAAAAATTCGCTGACGCGCTGCGTGTCGACCTGGCTCGCGCAGAAGCGGGCCCAAATTCGTTAATGATCACTCCGCTGGTGCTGGAAATTATTGCCGAAAAGCTGTAGTCGCGTCGTTCTTTGGACGCGTTTTTCTTCCTCCTTCGGTATCCCTAGGGGGATTTCACAAATGTTGTAGCCACCGGCGTGTGGCCGGTCAATGAATGCGTGGGAATTACTCATCCTGCTTGGACGGCCCACAGGGCCGTGGCTACAGCGGCTACAGTTCTTATACTCGTTTAACTCGCGGTTCCCACGAGTCCGAGTCGCTCAGCGTCTGACTTAAGCGCATCGATGACGTTCGCGATTACGTCATCGAGCGGCATGCCCAGTTCGGCCGCGCCGCGGACGATGTCGTCGCGATTGACGGCGCGCGCGAATGCTTTGTCTTTCATCTTTCTTTTCACAGCGGCCACGTCCACGTCATCGATACTTTTGGAAGGGCGGACCAACGCCACCGCAATAACGAAACTGCTTAGTTCATCGACGGCGTAGAGCGTTTTCTCGAGCGGCGTCTCGCGGGAGACGTTCGCGTAATCGGCATGCGAAAGAATCGCGCGGCAAATTTCTTCGCTCCAGCCGTGCTCGCGCAGCCACGAGACGCCGACGAACGGATGTCCTTCGGTTGCGCTGTGTTCCACGTTTGGATGGCGCTCGTAATCCATGTCGTGCAACAGGCCAACCGCCTCCCAAAGATCGACATCGTCAGCCGCCCCGCTAAGCGGGGCGAAATGCTTCATCGAATCAGCGACCGCATAGCAATGTTTCCTCAAACTTTCGGACTGGACCCATTCGTGCAGGATCTTCAATGCGCGAGAAGCGAGCGTTTCACTCATCATATGATTTGCGGCTTGGGCCGGTGTTTTAACATCGAGCAACGGAACGCCCGTCACCTATATTGGAACCGATTTAGAATCACTCAATCCCCAGATTTTTGGGCCAAGACGTGGCGACGGTAGAAGCGGTTTCAAAAATCGACTTGTAGGGCGTTTGGATCCTTCGCTCCCGCTTACTCGGCCTCCGGCCAGCCCGTCTGTCGCTCGACGCCGCTTGCCAGCGCCGGACATCAGGCGCTCTATCGAGAGAACAGCGAGGAGCAATGGGGCTGGGAATAGTGTAGCGTCATGCCTTCTCATGATCCCTCGGAGTCCTCATCGGAAATCGGACATCGGTCGCTTTGCTCAGCGACGGCGAGCCAAGGGAGAAAGCCAGTATTTGGTAGGGCGCGCCGAGGGCAGGTTGCCGGAGTGCCCATCGCGGAAGTCAATTCAATCTCTATTCGCGAATCCAAGCTTTGGCATCGGGAAGTTTTTCACTACTGAAAACCTTCACTGGGCACGGAATGAGGAACCGAAAGAACCTTACTGCCTGTACGAGCCAGGGCACCTCGGACACCACAGCAATCTTATCGAATGCCGTGAGATGTCGAACTCCCAGCTTCGCATCGTCCCACATCGCTCCAGCTGTATAGCCTGAGAAATCCTTACCCGTGCGGAACAGGAAACGAATTTTCTTGTGTCTTTTCAGCGCTTCATCGACAGCGGGCAAAAGTACGTTCTCATAATCCTGGGCCGTTACCATTCCATGGGCCGTAACGGCCAGAATGTTGTCCGGAATTCCGGAAGTGATCTCGATCATTATTTTGGGACTGTGAGGAGTGTCGCGGCTGGCATTTGTTTACTGAAGACCTTACTTCTCGCCAAGAAAAGTGACAGCCCCCGTGTCCAGACTGTAATACGCGCCCACCACGCGAACGTCACCGGAATCAACTTTTGGTTTGAGAATTGGCGTGGATGAACGCAGCGCCTGCCCTACATCCTTGACGTTCGCCTTCACGGTTGTTTCCAGATCGCCATGAAGAGTAGCTTTGACCGCGGGCCGGATGGCTGTGACCAACGATTGGATATGCCCAGGTGCTTCGGTTTTAGAAGCGATTGTGTCTCTGGCCGCCTTGACCGCCCCGCAACGCTGATGTCCGAGCACTACGATCAGGCGCACGGCTAAATGATCGACCGCGTACTCGATGGTTCCCAGGCTGTGATCGTCGATTACGTTGCCAGCTACTCGTATCACGAATAAATCGCCGAGCCCTTGATCGAAAACGATTTCGGGCGGAACACGCGAATCGGAGCAACTGACAATAATGGCGAACGGATGCTGACTCTTCGCTAATTCTGCTCGTCGCTTTGCTGCCTGGTCGGCGGTCATGCCAAGGAAAATCATGCCAGCATTTTCATAGCTATTGGTTGCGACGTGTGCTCTTTCCTCGCTCGACCCGTGTGGGTGCTGCTGATTACCGCTCGTGTATCGTTGATTGCCTTCTTTGAGCCGGGACATCGCTTCGACTGGAGGCACGATTGGCTGATCAGCGTGGGTCGGATCGGCGGCGTAGGCAACTTGGCTGCCGCTGATTACGCCCGCCGTGATAACGAGGAGTGCAATGCGTGTCTTTGTCATAATGTTTTTTCTTTCGGATGCCTTTGGAAATGATTGGATTGTGTAGAAAGTGACACAATAAGAAACAAAACCGCTTCTAGGGAGCAGGGAAATGGAAAACTCGAAATCTCTTATTCTTTATCGAGATTAAAGCGGTGCAAAATGCGATGGGCAAACGGCGCTACAATCAGGGATGCGATGCCGATAAAAACTAGTCCGGAAAACAAAGCGTAACAGGAAGCAAATATTTTGGCGGCCGACGAATGGAGCGGATCCACAGGTCCCATGCCACCCAGGATCATTGAAGCATTCAGGAGTGCATCGATCCAATTCAGCCCTCCCAGGCAGTGATATCCCAGGACTCCGATTCCCAAACCTACGACGAGAACAAGGAGCGCGAGGCTGAAATGCCGAATCACTCGCCTTGTAAACTTAGCCGCGCTGAGGAGAGGCTGCTTTCGATGTTCGTACATGAGGCGTTTAATAACGGTTTGTTACGGAGAATGCGAGGGGCTGCCCGCCGCTACGAGCATGCGTTAATCTAACACTTCTACCGGATCGCCTTTGTGCAGCATGCCCTCCACCATCACCGCACCGTAAACACCGGCCATGCCATCGTGAGCCTGGGCCACTTTCTTTAATATAGCGGGTTCTTTTTCTCCGGTGTCGGGATCGAGCGTAATCATCATGCAGCGCGCGTCGCGCTCCAGAACTGAGACGACGACCTTCGGCCCGATCCGGAGAGATCGGCCGACAAACTGATTCTCGGCGAAGCCTCCGGCCGACGCTAAGTCCACATAGACATTTGCCCGGAAACGGCGCTTATCCATCGGCGTCCCTGTCTCTTCGCCCAATTGCCGCGCCGATTGCAAGCTGAAGATCGAGACTGGACGGCAATCGGTCATGGCGCGCTCCGATCGCATCAATGTGAGCTGATGTTTTTCGTCGATGCCGGCGCGAAGAATATTCATCAGAGCAGGATCATCAATCGCGAGCGTTTCTCCACCTGGGGTCTCAACATCGACCATCAACTCTGAAGGGTCGGCCGAGAGTGGATTTGCGCCCATACTCTCTGCTTCGGTCAAGTTAATGGGACGCGCCGCTTTATCGGGATGGCGGAAGCACGGACGGTATTGCAGAAGTTTTTGCTGCTCGCGCGCTGTCAGATAGGGGAACCCCTTTGGGCTCGCCGAACTTCTGAAGGCAAAAAGGCGATCGCCATAAATTCCGGAGAAACCCGCAAAAGCTTCATCCAACTCCTCGCCACGCATGCTTTTGACGGGGTAACGCCAAAGGCTGTCCACTTTTCCAATGATACTCATGTCTTGAGTTTCCTTCTTGAATATGGAGGCAGCTCAGTCCGATTACGATTTGCCAATCACGATGTCGCCGTAGGTGCTGTTGACGATTGCCTTCAACTCCGCCTGCTCCGCGGCAGGTACGCTGAACTTGTCGAGTGCTTGTTGCAAGTCGTCCATGAACGCCTCCCATTCCTCGGGCGTGATGTTCAGCTGCTCGTGAGACTCACGCATCGGGCGTCCGGTATATTTCTGCGGGCCGCCACTGGCCCAGCCAACCATCTCGGTAACGAGATACTTAAAGCCGGCTGGCGGAACCTTGTGATGCGCTTCGTTCACGGCTGGGTTGGCGTTCAGGCGGGGATCAGTCATGATGCGATCGATAAAATCATCGACCACAGTCGCGATGCTGTAAATTCCGCCGAGGCGTTCGTAGAGAGAAGGTTGATTTACTTGTGATGACATGGTGGATGCGTGGTTGTCGTTTACGATTTTACGTGCGCGGGGTTAGGGACGCTCGGATTCTGTCACAGTTTTCGTCTTCAAACCAACTCGGTAAATCTTGTCGCGCTCGGATGTCACAATCAGCGCTCCATCTCGAATGTTCAGCGCCTTAATAAAAATCCACTGAACGTCCTCCTCGATCGTTGGGTCGATCCGATTCGTAAAGATCGTCAAATCCCAAAGCTTTTTGTTGGTCCGAACATCCCGAGCCTCAATGTATGCGCGGCGCCCATCATCATTCGGGGCGATGTATCGAACGCCCTGATAAGTTACAGGCTCGACCTTTGCTGGCGCGACACGCTTGGCGAGCGCCAGACTCGGCAGCAGCAGCGGCACAGCGACAAAAACGAGAACCAATCGCGACATGAATTGAAGAAGCCTAACGACCCAAGCTCAGCGACGGCGGCCACGAGGTGCGTCGATTGCAACCGCGACGGCCCGCCGCCGTTCGCTGCAGCGCATGGTTAGGCCTCTGGGTGTCGATGCTCACTTGATTAGTGGGTACTTCTTCGGAAACCAAGTCCGGTGAATGCTAATCGGATTTGCGGCCTTCAGGAACGGCTCATACGCGCTCCAAGCCGCTTCCTTGGCGCGTGAGAAACGCTCCGCGAATCGGTGAGTGTTTGGGAGGTTGCCTTTGAAGCCGAATGCTGTCGCAAGCGCTTCGATGCTCTCATGGGTGCGATGGAGGGAAATGATCGCTATCTGCGCTTTCAGCGGCATGTCTTCGGGATGAATGTTGGGCAGAGCCATTACGACGTAGCCGTCTCGGACAGCCGATGCGGAAGTGTCATGCGCAACAGAGGACATCGTAGGGTGCTTTGTCTGACAGAGCCACACGTAATGTGCGTAGAGCGCCCTCCATTGATTCTCGAAATCTTTCGTTCCGGGAGCGTGCCCTTCGTGCTCGACTACCATCTTCGCCATGGCCATCGGACTCCAAGGTAGCTCACCCGAGTCGCTGGCGACGTATGTGTCGACGTTTTCAGGGGAGATCGTCAGACACACGGTTCCGAGTGCGTTCTCGTATAAACAGGCGGCAATCGAAGCTGCTTGCGAGGTGTAACCGCATCGCAAAAGCAGCCACACGGAACGAAGGTCGTTAAGAACACGTTTGAAGTGCAGGGCGGCGCAACGAACATCGGTCTTAACGGGAGCCTCGGCGCGTAAAACTGGCGCGATAACGCCAGCTTCATAAGTGTCCCGAAATGGTGCCTCAAACGGTCGCAATTGCTCCGCGAGCTTGGCGCTAGCGGCAACTTCGAGATCGTCGAGACGAAGCCAAGCGCCATCAGCGGCAGATTCTTGAGCGTTCATCTTCATCGAGAGAGTGGCTAGAGGCCTAACGAGAACAAGATCAGCTGCGCCGGGCGAGAGCGTGCGCCGCTGCGGATTGAAGGGTTTTAATCATGTAAAAGCCGGGTAGTACGACGGCCCGGCGTCAGCTACATCGTTTGGTTAGGCCGCACGGTATCACAACATCATTTGGCTTTGAGCCCATCTCGAAATGCAATCGCTTCCTGTTCCATGCGAACAGCGTCCATAACGGGAACCACGGCGCGAGCCTCGAACACAAAAGCAGGCAACATCGAGCAGAACTTGTGCACCGCCAACGGATCGTCGCAATCCAACATCATATACCCGCCCCAGTCACCCACCCGGATTACGAACAACTCGATCTTGAAATTGGCGGGCGCCTTCCATTGCGTGAAAACCTCCAGAATCCGCTTCTGGGCGTTCTCGTATTCGATGGGTGAACCTTGCGGACGTTCGGACCAGGTGAGCATGTATTTCATAGGTATTTATATGGTTGGTTTGATGTGAACCGAAATGCAATTGTTGCAGTGGCCTAACGAGAAAAAGATCAGCCACCGCTGGCGAGAGCTAGCTTAATCTGCAATGGAAGTATCGAAGTCATTCAAAAGCTAGGCATCGGACGGGCCGGCGGTTGGCTGCATCGTCTGGTTAGACCCGGTAAGCTTCGATCGCAGCTTTTTTCTCGCGCGCATGCAGATCTCAAGGTGCCTGACATGGCGGTACATGATGTAGTTAAGAACAAGGCCAGCCGCTATGCTGATCCAGGGCGACACTAGCCGGATGAGATCAAAGGATTGAGCTGTCTGCGGCGGTGAATTCGGTGAAGCAGCGGCCTTGAATACGAATGGTTGCGATATAAAAAGCGCGGCCAAAAACCCTATCAAAATGATCTGTGCAACAGCCCGAATGAACTCGATAATCAACAACTCAGGATGCGCCGCGAGCACGGCGGCTTTTTCTTCTCGTGCCGCTTCTCGCAACGATGCGCGGGTCTTGTACGCTTGAGAAACAAAAGAAAGACCGCGCGAAATCCAGTCTTTCGTGAAGGCCGCGATAACACTTGCGATGATTGCTATGAACACCGCCGAGAACCACCACTCGGGCATTTTAATCAGCTCGATGATTCGGCGCATGTTTAGGTCTAACATCGTAATAAGCAGAATTTTTTCTGCCTATTTCTAGAGGTTGCCTCTAATATCGGTTGCAAATGCAGAAGAGGAGTCGGCATTTTTCGGGGGTTCGTTCGGCAAAAATAGACGCTTTCCAAAGGGAAGAAAAGCAATTTTGCGGGCCGACGCCGCAGCCGCGGAAGTTGCTCGATCACGTCCGCGACGTGCTGCGGGTAAATCATTATTCGGTGCGGACAGAAGAGGCGTATGTGGGCTGGCGCGTAAAGCCTCCGGCCACGCGCTAAAGATCCGCCGCTTCTTTCTCATGCATTACGTTTACGCGCTGCGCTCAACAAGCGATGGCGGTCTTTACATTGGTTATTCGGCGAATCTGCGGAAAAGATTCCAACAGCATGCTCAAGGCGATTCATTTGCAACCTCATACCGCGGACCATGGAAGCTGATTTACTATGAGGCATACACCGAGCAGCCAGATGCGCTCGGACGTGAACGATACCTTAAAAGTGGCGGCGGTCGGCGTTTTCTCCAGCTCCAACCTTGCTCATTACTTAAAGAAGAACCCGATTCGTGGTGCGCCGCGTGAGTAAAGTCGCGTAATTAGGTCGCGGCTTCGCTTTTTACACGGATGATTTAGCGCGTAAACAGCTTTGCCCACGCGCTAAATACCCACGTGCTCAACAAACCTGGAATAGGTGTGAGAAGCCCGCTCGATCACGTTTAATTTATTCCATGGGACACGCGGATCATCTCGTAAGTGTGAGACGGTGCGCCTAAGGAGGTTGGCGCTCCTGAAAACAGGATCGATGGCCGGAGCCGTCCTGACGCCCTGGAACAGAGACCTCGAATCCAGTACTCGGACCCGGGCTGCACCGCTCACGGAAGAAAACCTATCAAGCTCGCGCGGCAGATAAAAGATGTTTTTTGAAGAAGTTCAAAATCTTCACGGGAAACGTCGAACCGAAAAGTCCGTTGCGGCGAGACACCGCAACCAACACGCGAGACGCATGCGCTACCCCGACTTTCCGGCGCACAGCAGGCGCGGTAAATTTGCTTCGCATGTTGTGCGAGCCGCCGTTTAAGATGTGTCGATGGAATTTCCGAAAAAAGAACTGGAAACGCTCTGGTGCCCGTGGCGGGTGGAATATTTCGAGCGCGAAAAACCAAACGCGGATTTCCTGGAGGCGGCGGCTCGGGCGAGCGATGACGCCGCGCACTTGGTGATCACGCGCCGCAAAAACGCGTTCCTGATGATGAACCGTTATCCCTATTCGGTTGGTCATTTGATGGCGGTGCCGTATCGGAAAACGGCGGAGCTTTCCGCACTCGGCGAAAATGAAATTGTTGAGCTCTGGAATTTGGTCGTTCATGCACAAGCGCTTTTGCGCGCCGCGGCAAAAGCGCAGGGGTTCAACGTCGGTATCAACCTTGGCGAATGCGCGGGCGCGGGGATTGTCGATCATCTGCATATTCACATCGTGCCCCGCTGGAGCGGCGACACGAATTTCATGCCGATTCTCAGCGGCACGCGCATGCTCTCGGAAGCGTTACGCGCGCTCTACGACAAATTAATTGATGCGCAATCGAAGATGGCGGAGCAGGGAACGTGATCGATGATCTGCGAGGAGTGATCGGCAAATTCGGCTCGTGACAAGCCGCGGATTCGCTTATCACTGATCACCCGTTACTGATCACGTTCTATGAACACCTGGG
>WNGE01014748.1_pt1 | contig 12151 bp, 13 predicted proteins | sample 5400651 | NCBI WGS metagenome assembly WNGE01 (sample SAMN13153370, study PRJNA577476) | soil metagenome | isolation source: 60 cm soil or saprolite under grassland replicate 2 | place: USA:California | collected 2016-06-15 | reverse complement strand
CGAGGAAGGTCACCCGCCCGCCGGTGACGGTGTAGGTCTCGCGCCCGGCGAGGACGCCCGCGAGCGTGCTCTTGCCCGAGCCGTTCGGCCCCATGATGGCGTGCACCTCGCCAGGCTTCACCTCGAGATCCAGCCCGTGCAGGATCTCCGCGCCGTCCGCGATCCGGGCCTCGAGGCCCTGCACGCGCAGGAGCGCGCCCTCTCCGTTCTTCGACGCCATCTAGCCGACGCTCCCTTCGAGCGACATGCCCAGGAGCTTCTGGGCTTCCACCGCGAACTCCATCGGCAGCTCCTTCAGCACCTGCTTCGCGAAGCCGTTCACGATCATCGAGACCGCGTCCTCCTCCGCGATGCCGCGCTGGCGGCAGTAGAAGAGCTGGTCCTCGCCGATCTTCGAGGTGGTCGCCTCGTGCTCCACCTGCGCCGTCGGGTTCTTCACCTCGATGTACGGGAACGTGTGCGCGCCGCAGCGGTCGCCGATGAGGAGCGAGTCGCACTGCGAGTAGTTGCGCGCGCCCTCGGCGCCCTTCTGCACCTTCACGAGCCCGCGATACGTGTTCTGGCCGCGCCCGGCGCTGATGCCCTTCGAGATGATGGTCGAGCGCGTGCGCTTGCCGATATGGATCATCTTCGTCCCGGTGTCGGCCTGCTGGCGGTGGTTCGCGAGCGCCACCGAGTAGAACTCGCCCACGCTGTCGTCGCCCTGGAGGATGCAGGACGGGTACTTCCAGGTGATGGCGGAGCCGGTCTCCACCTGCGTCCAGCTGAGCTTCGCGCGCTCGAGCGCCTTCCCGCGCTTCGTGACGAAGTTGTAGATGCCGCCCTTCCCCTCGGCGTCCCCCGGATACCAGTTCTGCACCGTCGAGTACTTGATCTCGGCGCCCGGCAAGGCCACCAGCTCGACCACCGCCGCGTGGAGCTGGTTCGTGTCGCGCACGGGCGCGGTGCAGCCCTCGAGGTACGACACGTACGCGCCCTCGTCCGCGATGATGAGCGTGCGCTCGAACTGGCCCGTGTCGGATGCGTTGATGCGGAAGTAGGTGGAGAGCTCCATCGGGCAGCGCACGCCCTTCGGGATGTAGGCGAAGCTCCCGTCGGAGAAGACGGCGCTGTTGAGCGTCGCGAAGAAGTTGTCGGTGTAGGGGACCACCGAGCCGAGGTACTTCTTCACGAGCTCGGGGTGCTCCTTCACCGCCTCGGAGAAGGAGCAGAAGATCACGCCCTTCTCGGCGAGCTTCGCCTTGAACGTGGTCGCGACGGAGACCGAGTCGAAGACGGCGTCCACCGCCACGTTCGCCAGCCGCGCCTGCTCCGCGAGCGGGATCCCGAGCTTCTCGAAGGCCTTCGTCAGCTCCGGATCGACCTCGTCCATCGAGCCGAGCTTCTTCTTCGGCTTGGGCGCCGAATAGTAGACGATGTCCTGGTAGTCGATCTTCGGATAGTGGACGTTGCTCCAGGCCGGCTCGACCATCGTGAGCCAGTGGCGGAGGGACTTGAGCCGCCAGTCGAGCATCCACTCCGGCTCGCCCTTCTTCTGCGAGATGGCGCGGACGATCTCCTCGGACAGGCCCTTCGGCACCTGGTCCGTCTCGACGTCCGTCACGAAGCCGTACTTGTACTTGCCCTCGGTGAGCTCGCGGAGGGCGGCATCCTGCGTCATCGGGTCATCTCCGTGGTCATCTCCGTGATGGAAGCAGTGGGCGGCGCGCTCGGAGGCGCCGCCAGAGCCGGCGGGCGCCCGAGCATGACCGGGCGTGGGTGTGGGCCGAGCGCCGAGAGTGGGAGCCGCTGCAGCGTGCGCTGGATCGCCCGGCTGATGGGGCCCCAGTGCCCCTTGGCGAGGCACACTGGCTCGAGGGAACAGCCGCCAGCCGTGGTGCTGCACTCCGTGAGGGCAACCGGGCCCTCGAGCGCCTCGACCACGGCAGCGACCGAGATCTGATCCGGGGAGCGGGACAGGCTGTATCCTCCCCGACGCCCCCGATGGGACACCACGATGCCCGCTTTCGACAGCTCCTTCAGGATCTTGGAGACGGTCGGCACGGGCACGCCCGAGCGCGCGGCGAGCTCGTGCGCCGTCTGGACCGGGGGGTTCCCCCCCTGAGCGAGGTTCGTCAGGAGCACGAGGCCGTAATCCGTGAGCTTGCTCATCCGCAGCATTCGCGTCCCTGGGCGGGTGACAAAGTAACTAGACCACGGCGGTCTAGTTAGCTCAGTTGTAACGCGCCGGCGCCGGGTTGCATTCGTTTTCGACCGACGCTCGCGTCGATGGCACGAGTCACCCGAGGGTGGCCCGGGTGAGGGCCCCGTCGAGCGCCTGCCCGCCACGCTCCACATAGAGGTGGTCGCCGACGATCGTGAGCGCGAGACGCGTCCGCCGCTCCTCGACGGCCGCGAGGCGGGCGAGCAGCGTCGCGTCGACCGCGGCGAGCTCGATCCGGGCGAGCCGAGCGAGCTTCGCCTCGCGAGCCTCGGCCACGAACGCCTCGAGCCGTTGCGGCGACTCGAACAGGACGGCGACCCGGGCGCGACCGGCGCGATCGGCCTCGCGCTGGAGCTTCACCGGATCGGGCTTTCCCACCCGCACCCACAGTGTCTTCTGCCCCGTCAGGTCCTCCGCGAACAGGTCCGGCTCGTCCGGATCGGAGATGCCGGGGCCGAACGTCATCCGCTCCTCGTGAAGCCAGCAGTAAGCGAGCGCGCGGAGCCACATGCGATCGAGCGTCTCCGATGGGTGGCGCGCGACCTTGAAGGAGAGGCGCTCATGTAGGTCGCGGTCGACGTGGCTGAGCGCCACGTCGAAGTCGTAGAGTGTCGGCGTGAGCGCCATTCGCATCCTCCTGGCAGCCGTCCTTATCGCAGGTTCGACCGCGGCGCGCGCGCAAGCGCAACTCTCCGCACCGCCACCGCCTCCCGCGACGTCGACCTCGACCTCGACCTCGACCTCGACCGCGACCGCGACCGCGACCGCGACCCCGACCCCGACCCCGACCCCGACCGCATCCCTCACCGGCGCCCCGCTCCTCGGGCTCCAGCTCGGCGCGGGCCTGCCCGACGGCGCCGTGCTCTCGGTCGCGTTCCGGCCCTACACGAACTACGCGCGGCTGAATGCCGGCCTCGCCTGGAACTACTTCGGATTCGGGCTGCAGGGCGGCGCGACGTTCCTGCCGTTCCACTCCTGGATCACGCCGACGCTCACGGGCGAGCTCGGGACATTCTTCGCCTCGGACGTCAGCTCGACCTTCTCCAGTACGTTCCCGAGCGCGTTCAAGGGCCCGCTGTCGTCGCTCTCGTACCAGTATGCGTCGGGGCTCCTCGGCCTGGAGATGGGCCGCCCCGACGGCTTCGTGTTCTTCATCCGGGGTGGCCTGAGCCGCGTCTGGGCGAGCGCCTCCGGCGTGAAGGGCTACCAGACCGGCTCGACCACCATCGACACGGGCCCGCTCCATGTGGCCATCACCATCCCAACCGCGAACCTCGGGTTCGCCTACTACCTGTGGTGAGGCTCATGACCCGCCCTGCCCTCGCGTCCGCCGTCCTCGCCGCTTTCCTGGCTGGCTGCGGCCTCACGGCCGACGTGCAAGTGGAGCGCGCCTGCGCGCGCCTGCCGCAGCAGAGCTTCCTTCCCGCCGTGGGGGTGCCCGGGCTTCCCCCCGGCACGTTCACCACGCCGCCGATCCCGTTCACCTTCGGCGGGACCATCCCCGACATGAAGCAGAAGGGCGTCACGGACGCGCAGCTCCTGTTCGACTCGCTCGACCTCACGTCGTCCGCCAACCTCAAGTTCATCCAGACCCTCACCTTGAGCGTGCTGCCACCCACGGGCTCGGCGGTGAGCAAGAAGCCGATCGCGACGTACACGCGCCCCACGGGCGCGGAGCCGACGACGATCCGCGCGACCGGCGACGGCACGAACCTCGTCGACTACCTGGACGCCGGCAGCTTCAACCTGGAGGTCGCCGTGCAGGGCGATCCGAACCAGCTCCCCACGTCTTCCTGGACCGTCGACACGCAGCTGTGCGTCGACGCGAAGGCGACGGTGGACTACATCCAGGCCGCGAACTAAATTTAGAGCCCGCGCGCTCACCGCGCGCGGCGCAGCACCGCCAGGAACGCCTCGCCGTATTGCGCGAGCTTCTTCGGCCCGATGCCGGGGATGCGCGAGAGCGCGTCCTCGTCGTGCGGGCGCTCCGTCGCGACGAGCCGGAGCACCGCGTCCGAGAAGACGTAGAAGGCGGGGACGCCCTTCTCGGACGCGAGCTGCTTGCGCACCGCGCGGAGCGCCTCGAACAGCTCCGACCCCTCCGTGTCGAGATCGTTTCCCCGAGCCGGCTCGCGTGAACGCTTGCGCTCGCCTCGCACCGGCCGGGCGTCCGACACGAGGTCCGTCCCGGTGCACAGGTCGCAGCTCGCGGCGCAGGGCGCGATGCGCTCGCCGAAGTGGCGCACGATGGCCTGATGGCGGCAGGCGGCGTCCTCCGCCAGCCGGAACATCTCGCGGGCCTGCCGGCGCTGCAGCTCGACCATCGCCGCGTCGGCGTCGTTCGCGAGCCGGTCCCAGCCGATCACGTCGGCCCAGGAGTAGAAGAGCACGCAGTCGGAGGGCTTCCCGTCGCGGCCGGCGCGCCCGATCTCCTGGTAGTAGCCCTCGATCGAGCGCGGCATGTCGCGGTGGAGCACGAACCGGATATCAGGCTTGTCGATGCCCATCCCGAAGGCGACCGTCGCGACGACCACGTCCACCTCGCCCGAGTGGAACTGGTCCTGCGCGCGGGTCCGCTGGTCGCCCTCCATGCCCGCGTGGTAGGCGGTGGCGCGCACGCCGTGCTCCCGGAAGAGCTCCGCCGTCGCCTCGACCGACTTGCGCGACAGGCAGTAGACGATGCCGCTCTCGCCGGGGCGCGAGCGGACGAGCCGCAGCAGCGCGTCCCGCGTGCGCAGGCCGTGCCGCTGGCCCGTCGCGCCGTGCCCGGCGCCCTCCCCCTTCTTGTAGGCGTGGAGCACCAGGTTGGGGCGGAAGAACGTGCCGCGGTGGACGAGGGGGTCGCGCATCCCGAGCTGCTCGGCGATGTCGCGCGTCACCTCGGACGTGGCGGTCGCCGTCAGCGCGAGCACGGGGAGGCCGCCGAAGCGCTCCTTGAGGCCGCGCAGGTTGCGGTAGGCGGGGCGGAAGTCGTGTCCCCAGTGGCTGATGCAGTGCGCCTCGTCCACCGCGAGCGCCGTGAGCCGCACGCCTTCGAGCGCCGACCCGACCGACGCCTCGAGCCCCTCCGGCGCCGCGTAGACGAGCTCGTACTCGCCGCGGCGCATCCGCTGCACTCGCGCGCGCCGCTCCTCGGGATCGAGGCTCGAGTTGAGGAACGTGGCGCGGACGCCCACCCGCCCCATCGCGTCCACCTGGTCCTTCATGAGCGCGATGAGCGGCGACACGACCAGGATCGTGCCGCCCAGGATCCGCGCGGGGATCTGGTAGGTGAGCGACTTCCCCGCGCCGGTGGGCATGACGCCGAGGCAGTCGCGGCCCGCCAGCACCGCGTCGATGATGGGCTCCTGGCCGGGCCGGAAATCCTGGTGCCCGAAGACCTCGCGCAGCACCTGGCGCGGGCTCGTCGCGCCGGCGCTCGGCGCGGCTTTGAGCCGCAGCGCGTCCGCCACCGCCCGGAGCGCCGCCAGCTCGGCGTCGCCGAAGAGGTCGCGCTCGCGCCGCCAGAGCGCCCGCAGCGCGTCGAGGCGCTCCTCGCAGGCGCGACGCAGGAACAGGTCCTTCTGGTCGCCGCCCGCCCAGGCCACGGAGAGGGCTGCGACCTCCAGCGCCACCTCGCGGGCGCGGCCCGGCCCATCGCTCGCGAAGAGCTCGAGGTTGCGATGGCGGGGGGACACGGCGCGGCGAGTCTACACGAACCGCGGCCGGCGGGCCGCTCGCCCCGGACGAAAAGGGCGGCGGCCCGTGGGGACCACCGCCCTTCGAGATGCCGTGTCCGCGACGCCTACTTGCTGAACTTGGCGTCCTCGACCATCACCGGGTAGGCGTAGCCCGAGCCGAAGTCCTTGTCGACGGCGATGACGCCCTTCACCGTGACGACGTCGCCGACGGCAGCCGCGTCGCCCGTCGTGATGGTCACGTCGTTCGTCTTCTTGTCGGCGTTACCCGAGCCGTCGCGAAGGTGGACGAAGTTCTTCCCCATGACGGGCGTGAACTTGACGACCTGGCCGCGCACGGTCACCGGCTTCCCCTTCAGCTTCTCGCGCTGCGACCAGATCTCCTCGACGGTGCGCGCATCGCCGCCCGCCGCCTTCGACACCTTCTGAACCTTGATGTCCGAGGGACCGGTCGCCGCGGCCTGGTGCTGGGCCGCCATCTGAGCCGGGTTCGGCGCCTCGCCGCCCGCGCCGCCGCCCATCGCGCCGCCGCCCATCGCGCCGCCGCCCATCGCGCCGCCGCCCATCGCGCCGCCGCCCATCGCGCCGCCGCCCATGGCGGGCGGCATCGCCGCGACCTCCCCGCCGGGGGTGGCCAGGGTGCCGAAGTAGACGACGTCGAACTTGCGGTTCAGCTCCTTCGACTCGAATCCCTGCATCGGGAAGGCGTTCCCGACGCCGACCTCGTCGCCGACCTTCTTGTCGGTGCGCTGCACCGCCGTCCAGGTCTCGCCCGAAGCCGTCGCGAGCTTGAGGTAGCTGTACTGCGAGACGTCGATCTTCTCGAGGACCTTGCCGCGGAGGACCTGGGCGCCGCCCGGGGCTCCCGGGGCCGCGGCCGGCGCCGCGGCGCCGGCGGGATGCTGCGGCGACTCCGGCTTCTTGCAGGCCACCACGGCCAGGACAGCGACGGCGACAGTCAGGAAACGACGCATGGAACCGAACCTCCGAAGTGGAAGAGCTACCCCGCCCAGAATTGAATTCGAGGGGGCGTAGCATAACCCACGGGGGAATGGAATCGATCCCGCTTGGGACGGAAAAGCGCTGGGCGCTGATGGCGCGGCAGATTGCCGCACCTGCCGAGGCCTGGCCCGCTGTCCTAGGCGCCGGGCGTCCGCTCGGGCAGCGCGCCGAGGACCCTCGCCACCATCCGATCGCAGCGCACGCCCAGGAACGTGAACGCCGCGCTCGAAGCCTCGCCGGCGCGCTCGAAGAGCCCGTCGCGCAGGGCGAGCCGCGCGCGGTGGAGGCGCACCTTCACCACCTCCTCGGACACGCCCAAGCTCTCGGCGGCGTCCGCCGTCGACAGCCCCTCGACCTCGCGCAGGACGAAGACGCTCCGGTAGAGCTCCGGCAGCGCGTCCACCGCCTCCTCGAGCATCCGGGCGAGCTCCCGATCCGCCGCCCGCCCCTCGGGGTCGATGGGTGCCGTACGCATGGCCTGGATCTCCTGCTCGGGGACGTCGTCGAGGGGGGTGAGCTTGGCGCGCTGCCGTAGCCGGGCGAGCCCTTCGTTGAGCGCGATGCGGGTGAGCCAGGTGGAGAAGGCCGAGGCGCCCTCGAACTGGTCGAGGTGCGCATAGGCCGCGAGCCACGCCTGCTCGTCCGACAGCGCCGAGAGCGCCGACTTCATCTCCTGATCGCCGATCCGGTTCTGGCTCCGCATTCTCGCCCCCATGGCTCAGATGGCCAGCGGCCGCAGAGGTGACACGCCTCCGCTCAACCCCGGAGCTTGTAGCCCGTGCGGAGCATGGCGTAGGCGCCGCCCAGCGATCCAGCGCAGAGCACGCCCGCGAGCGCGAGCCCCACCATGGGGCGCGCGTCCGAGAGGCCGAGCATGCCGAACCGCACCCCGTCCACCATGTAGAAGACCGGGTTCACGAGGGTGAGCTCGCGCAGGCCCGCCGGCAGCATGCGCGCCGAGTAGAAGACGCCGCCCAGGAACGTGAGCGGCGTGATGATGAAGGTGGGGAAGAAGTTGATCTGCTCGAACGACGTCGCCCAGATGGCTGTCACGAACCCGAGCGCCGCGAACGCGACGGAGACGAGCACGAGCATCGCGACGGCGAACAGGGGAGACGCGAGCTGGAATCCGGTGAAGACGCCCGCCACCGACCACATCACGACCCCGACGAGGAGCCCGCGCGCGGCCGCGGCACCCACGAAGCCGGCCAGGATCTCGCCGTAGGCGAGGGGCGAGACGAGCAGGTCGACGATCGTGCCCTGCAGCTTCATCACGAACATGGAGGACGCGGTGTTGAGGAACGCGTTCGACACGACGCCCAGCGTGACGAGCCCCGGGACGATGAAGCGCGCGTAGGGCACGCCCTCGACCTCGCGCAGCCGGCTCCCCAGCGAGAAGCCGAAGACGACGAAGTAGAGGGTGGTCGTGATGAGCGGCGAGAGCACCGTCTGCCCCGGCACGCGCAGGAACCGGCGCACCTCCTTGTAGAGCAGCGTCCGGAGCCCTATCCCGATCACGGCGCCCCCGTGCGCGCGGCCGCGACGTCCGCGGCGCGGTCGCCGCGCAGGAGGCGCACGAACACCTCCTCGAGCCGCATCCGCGTGGTCTCGACGTCCTGCACCGAGAGCCCCGCCTGCGCGAACGCCGCGAGCGCCGGGCCGAAGGACGCGCCCGGCTCGACGGAGAGCGCGATGGTGCGGCCGCCGTCCTCCAGGCGCGCTCCGAGCGCCGCGAGCTGCGGCGGGAGCAGGGCGAGCGGCGCGGCCAGCGTGGCGCGCAGCGTCTTCCCGGCGTGGCGCCGCAGCAGCGCCTTCTTGTCCTCGACGACGAGGAGCCGCCCGCGGTCGATGACGCCCACGCGATCGGCGAGCTCCTCCGCCTCCTCGAGGTAGTGCGTCGTCAGGACGATGGTGGTGCCACGCGCGCGCAGGACGCGGACGTAGCGCCAGAGCGCCTGCCTGAGCTCCACGTCCACCCCTGCGGTCGGCTCGTCGAGGAAGACGACCCTCGGCTCGTGGACGAGCGCCTTGCCGATGAGGAGGCGCCGCTTCATGCCGCCCGAGAGGGCCCGCGTGTTGGCCCTGCGCTTGGCGAGGAGGTCGAGCGCGGTCAGGATCTCGACCAGGCGCTCCTCCGAGAGTCGCACGCCGAAGTAGCCCGCCTGGATCCGCAGCGACTCCTCGACGGTGAAGAACGGGTCGAAGTTGATCTCCTGCGGCACGAGCCCCAGCGCCGACCGCGTGAACCGGTAGTCGGTCACCACGTCACGCCCGAGCACCCTCACCTCGCCCTCGCTCGCGCGGAGCAGGCCCGCCACGATGGAGATGAGCGTCGTCTTGCCGGCGCCGTTCGGCCCGAGCAGGCCGAAGATCTCGCCCTGCTCGATCTCGAGATCCACGCCGGCGAGAGCCTCGAACGAGCCGAAGCGCTTCTTCACGTTGCGAATGGAGACGACCGAGCTTGGCACCGGTGGCGCGGAATGTAGCGCACCGGCGGCAAACGGGCACGAACGACCATCGCGGTCGGGCATGGGGTGTCGTCCCCCTCCCCCCGCGACGCGGGGGGAGGGCCGGGGAGAGGGGCGGGATCAGGTGCGCCGACCCTCTCCCGGCCCTCTCCCTTCCAGGGAGAGGGGGGACGAAACGCTCGGGGTCGCGATCGACGTTAGAGTGCACGGATGGGCCGCCGCTCCGTTCCGCTCGACGACGCCTCACGCTGGGTCTTCAACCGGCTCGCGGACGACTACCTGGCTCGCCCGCCCTACCCCGACGCGCTCGTCGATCGGCTCGCGGCGCTCGCCGGCGGCGCGGGCGGGCGCGTCGCGGACCTCGGTGCGGGCGTGGGTCACCTCGCGATCCCGCTCGCCGGGCGCGGCCTCTCCGTCACCGCGGTCGAGCCCGCCCGTGCCATGCTCGAGGTGCTGGAGGCGCGCGCCGGAAGCGCGGCCGGCATCCGCGTCGTGCACGCCACCGCCGAGAGGACGGGGATTGCCTCGGGCTCGTGCGACCTCGTGGTCCTCGCGGACGCGGTCCAGTGGGTCGACCCCGACCTGGCAGGACGCGAGGCGGCGCGGCTGCTCGCGCCCGGCGGCGCGATCGCGGCCGTCGAGGCCGCGTTCGCGCGCACGCCGTTCATGGAAGGTCTCTCGGCGCTGCTCGCGCGCGCGAACCCGAAGTCGCGGCCGAGGCCGCCCGGCGCCGTGCGGCAGCTCCTCGCGCTCGCGGCGGCGGGCGCGCCGGTCGTGGAAGAGCCGTTCACGCAGGACGCGCCGCTCGACGACGGCGCGCTCGCGGCCGTGCTCGGGTCGCTCTCCTACGCCGGCGCGGCGCTCGGGCCGGCGGCGCTCGACGCGGTCGTCTCGGACGCGCTCGCGCTCGCCCGCGCCGCGGGCGGCGCGCGCTTCCGGCGCGACCTCACGCTCCGCTGGGCCGCTCGCCGTCGTCCTCGCCGCGGGCGTCGCCCGGCTTGAGGACGGTCGCCGCCTCGTGCCAGCGCGCCAGCGCCGCGCGACGCTGCCGGACCTCCACCGAGAGGTGTCGCCGCAGCGGCGCGTCGAGGCGCGCGTCGAGGAAGAGGTGCGCCGAGTGCGTCAGCGCCGGCTCGAAGCCACGCGCGAGCTTGTGCTCGCCGCCCGCGCCGCCCTCGAACGCCTCGAGCCCGCGGCGGATGCACTCGTCCACCGAGTGGTAGAGGCAGACGTTGAAGTGCAGGAACGGATGCTGCTCGCGGCATCCCCAGTAGCGTCCATAGAGCCGCGCCGGGGAAGCGACGTTGAAGGCCGCCGCGATGAGCGCGCCCTCTCGGCGCGCCTCCACCATCTCGAGCGCGTCCGGCATCGCGGCCAGGACCCGCTCGTAGAACCCGCGGTTCACCCAACGCATCCCCCACGCCATCTTGTCCACGCTCGCGCGGTGCAGGTCGAACATGGCCTTCGCCCAGCCCTTCGCATCTGCCCCGAGCTCATCGCCACGGATGGTGCGGATCGCGACCCCTTGCCGGGCGGGGGCCGCCCTCTCGCGCTTGACGGTGTTGCGGCGCTTCGAGGAGAAGCGCGCCAGGAACTCCTCGGGCGTGCGGTAGCCCGCGTTGTGCCAGTGGTACTGGAAGTCGATCCGCACCGCGAGCCCCGCGGCCTCGAGCTCCCGCGCCTCGTCCTCGGCCGGGAAGAGGACGTGCACGGTGCGCAGCCCCTCCTCCTCCGCCAGCAGCCTCGCTCCCCCCACCAGGGCTCGCACCGACGCGGGCCGGTCCTCGCCGCCGGCGACGAGGAGGCGGCGGCCGGTGGCGGGCGTGAACGGCACCGTGAGGACGAGCTTCGGGTAGTAGCGCACGCCCGCCTGGTGGGCGGCCGCGGCCCACTCCCAGTCGCGCGAGAAGTCGCCGTTCGAGTCGCCCTTCGCATAGGCCGGCGCCGCGGCCACCAGCCGTCCGTTCCGCCAGAGCGTGAGGTGGCGCGGGCGCCAGCCGGTGCGGCGCGAGGCCGATCCCGACTGCTCGAGCGCGTCGAGGAACGCGTGCCGCAGGAAGGGCGTCGCGACCGCCGGCTCGTGCGCCAGGAGCGCGTCCCAGCTCTCCGCCGGCACGTCCGAGACGGCATCGAGGACGCGGAGCTGCGTAGGGGGCACCATCTTGGTGATAGTCCCGGAGGGGCGCGATGCAAGCCGCCGCACGAGCGAGAGCAAGCCGCCACGCCATGACGGGTTCAGCACTTTCGCGCGACCCTACCGGGCCACTTGATACGGCGTTCGCGGCGGCGCCACCATCCGATATTCCAGAGTGAGAATGAGGAGGTCCCATGATCCCGACGATGATCGACGCGTACCTGCGCGAGCACGGGCTCCGCTTCGAGCACTTCGTGCATGGGAGGGCCGTCGCGGCGCAGCGGCTCGCGGCCGCGGAGCACTGCCCGGGTTCGCGCGTGGCGAAGGTGGTGGTGGTGAGCGTGGACGGACGCCCCGCGCTGGCGGTCGTCTCCGCGCTCGAGCGCGTGCAGGTCGAGACGCTCCGGGACGCGCTCCACGCCGCCGACGTGCACCTCCTGCCCGAGGCGCGGTTCGCAGAGCGCTTCTGGCCTTGTGAGGCCGGCGCCGAGCCGCCGCTCTCCCTGTTCGGCGTGCCCATCTACGTGGACGCGAAGCTTGCGCGCGAGCCGTGGCTGCTCATGCGCGGCGGCACGCACGAGGACGCGATCCAGCTCGACACGGACGACTGGCTCCTCTCCGAGGGCGCCCGGATCGTCGACGGGCTCGGCGCCACGGTACAGTAGCG
>WNGE01007217.1_pt1 | contig 12151 bp, 10 predicted proteins | sample 5400651 | NCBI WGS metagenome assembly WNGE01 (sample SAMN13153370, study PRJNA577476) | soil metagenome | isolation source: 60 cm soil or saprolite under grassland replicate 2 | place: USA:California | collected 2016-06-15 | reverse complement strand
CGTCCGGAACCAGGCCGGCCGAAGAACACTTATATCCGTGAGGACCACATCCTGCCGCACCTAGCCGCTCTGGCCATCCTCCTCGGCGGCGACGATCAGGCGCTGCCTGACGGCACCATGCAGGTCACCGCCCCAGGTGAGGCAGCAGGCCTGATCGATCAGTTGCGGACCGCAGGCATCATCGTTACCTACGACCCGGACACCCGGACCATCCGCACCAGCGACGGCACGGCGGTCACCATAGGCCAGGACCGCTGACACCAGAACAACAACCCAGGAAAGGAGGAAGAGAAAAGCAGCTAAAGCACCCACCGCGGCCGGAGGCCGAGCCTGGGTGACGTTCCCGCCTGCCCGGAAACGGGCGGTTATGGGTTTTAACGTGTCCGAGGGCCGACACAACCCATTGCCCCATATCGCGCTATTAACTACAGCGCTGAAATCAGCCTATAAGAATACGGCGCTCTTGTCTACTCGTAGTGCTGCTGAACTGCGGGAACTCCTGGTGGCGGACGGCCGGGAATGATGGTGTCCTCGGCTGCTGTGCTTTGTCTCTGCGCGTGGCCGGATTGTAAGTATTCGGAAGTCCTGTGAAAGGGCATGCCGAGGGTCGGCGTGGCGGCTCGCGGCGGCCATGCCGGTGCTGGCGTTATTCGCGGAGGTTTTGTCCGGCGGGTGGCGGCTGTGCCCAGGTGCGGAGGTCTTCGGGGCTGGCGTTCCAGGGCAGGAAGCGTTCCAGCGCCCGGCCGGCGAGCGGTTTCCCGCCGTTGCGGCCGCATTCGTCGAGGTAGGCGGTGAGCCAGGTCAGGACGTTGAGGCCGGCCATCCGGGCGGTCGCGGTGACGGTCCAGATGACGGCGGCGTTCCGGGCGGTGTCCCCGTTCCGGGAGCCGCCGGCGTTCTTCCTGGTCACGACCGGGCCGCGGATCTGGCGCTCCGCGGCATTATTGTCGTTATTCCGAGTTCTGGATAACGATAATTATGCCGATGCTGCGGTTATGCCGATGTTCACGGTTGGCGGCGGTTCCGCCGCTGGTCAGGGCGGTGCCCTCGCCGCATAGTGCGGCATAGTCTCACAGGCTTTCGAGGAAGGCGAGGAGCTTGTCAGGGGGCGTGTAGCGGCCCGGCCGGGTGTGCGGCGGGGCGGTGCGGTCGAGTGCCTTCTGCTTGAGGTCGAGGTCGGCGTGCAGGTAGGGACGTGTTGATGCGGGAGATTCGTGGCCGAGCATGAGGGCGATGGACGGCCCGCCGACGCCTGCGGATTGCAGCCTCATCGCGAAAGAATGCCGTAGGACATGCGGGGTGACGTTCTTGGCGGCGATCCCGGGGCATGCAGCGGCTGCTGATGCGGCGTGGATCTTGATGCGCTCCGCGACGGCATCGGTGCTCATCTTCCTGGCGGTGCCGCGGGCGGTGAACACGAAGCTGCCGGGACCGGCGGGGTTCTCGCGGTGCCACTGCCGCAGTCCGGTGATGGCGGGCTTCTGGAGCGGGCTGAGCCGTTCCGTGCGGCCTTTGCCGTGCCAGAGGACGCGGGCTCCGGGCCTGTCCAGGGTGACATCAGCCCAGGTGAGACCGGTTACCTCTGATACTCGCGGGCCGCTGGTGAGCATGAGGAGCATCAGGACGCGGTCACGGCGGCCGGTCCAGGTCCCGGTGTCCGGCGCGGCCAGGAGGGCATCGGCTTCGTCTTCGGTCAGCCAGGCGACCGTCTTGCGGGCCGGCTTGCGCGGCTGGATGGCCAGGACCCGGGCGATGAGCGCGGCGTGCTCGGGGTGCCCGGGGGCCGCGTGGCGGAACAGGGAGTGGATGGCGGCGAGCCGCTGGCTGCGGGTCTGGCTGGTGTTGTGCCGCTCGTCCTCGAGCATGGCCAGGAAGCCGCTGACCGTCGCGGCGCCGACGTCGGCGAAGTCGAGGTCGGACGGCCGGGTGCCGGCCTGCTGCCGGATCCACGTGAACAGCAGCCGGAACGTGTCGCGGTAGGACGCGATGGTGTGCGGGCTGGCGCCGCGCTGGGCGGTGAGGTAGCCGGTGAAGAACGACTCAACGGCGGGGGCGAGAGCGGTCACCGGAAGGTTCCTCCCTGGTAATACAGGGCCGCACGCTCGGAGACGGCGTCGGCGAGCGCGGGCGTGATCGTCAGGTACCAGTACGTGTGAGCGGGACCGATATGCCCGAGATGGGTGGACAGGACCGCGATCCGCGCATCGACGTCGAGGCTCTGGCGGTGCGCGTCGAGGAGGGTGCTGACCGCGAAGGCATGCCGGAAGTCATGCAGCCTCGGGGAACCGCAGCCGGGCCGGGGCTCCAGGCCGCATCCGGCGGCCAGCGACCGGAAGATCCTGCGCGCCGTGTTGCCGTTGAGGCGCCGGCCGGTCCGGCCGATGAGCAGGGCGGCGGTGCCGCCTGCGGCGTGCTGCTCCCGGAACCGCAGGTAGCCCGACAGCGCCGCGGCCGCCGACGGGTGCAGCGCGATCAGCCGCTTCCTGCCGTACTTGCCGGTGACCGTCAGCACCTGCCCCGCGATGTCAAGGTCGCCGGCGTCGAGGGCGAATGCTTCTCCGCTGCGGATGCCGGTGCTGGCCAGAAGCCCGATGAGCGTGCGCATGCTGGCCGCCAGGACGGGTGACGGCAGCGCGCGGGCCGCGGCCATGAGCCGGGCGGTCTCCTCGCCGGAATACAGGTACGGGACCCGGCGGATGATCCGGCCGGGGATCAGCCCGCCGGGGACCGGGTGGCGGCAGCCGGGTCCAGAGCGTGGACGTAGCCGGCGAACGAGCGGACGGCCGCGAGCCGCTGGGCGTGCCAGGCCCTGGCGGTCCCGGCCGGGGCGGTCGCGAACGCGATCGCGGCGGGCACCGTGATCCGGGTCTCCCCGCGGGCGTCCAGGCTGTCGAGGAACGATCCGAGCAGCTGCTCGCGTCCTTCGAGCCGGTAGCCGCGGGCGCGTCGCGCGGCCAGGTGCGAGCCGACGGCCGCGCGCAGGTCCGTGCTCATCGCGGTTCTCCTTCTTCCGGCCAGGGCCGGGCCACCGTCCGCAGCGCGGCCAGGTCGGACCGGGCGTAGACAGCGGTGACCTGCGGGCCGGCGTGCCGCAGCAGCTGCCCGGCCTCGGCCAGGCCGCCACCGGCGGCGAGCACGCCGCAGGCCGCGGTATGCCGGAGCAGGTGCGCGGCGCCTTCGCCGCTGATCCCGGCATCGCGCAGGGCCCGGCCGGCGACACTCGTCACCGCGGACTGGGCCAGAGGGGCGTGCGGCGCGTCCAGCGCCAGGAACACCTGCCGGTGCGCTGTCCCGCCCGGCCGGGCGTCGCGCAGGTAGCGGGCCAGCGGCCCGCCGACGTCGGCCGGCAGCGGAACCTGGCCGGCCCGGTTTCCCTTGCCGCGGACGGTGATGACCCCCTGGCGCCAGGCGATGTCGTCCAGCCGCAGCCCGGCGGCCTCCCCGGCCCGCAGCGCCAGACGCAGCAGCAGCGCCATCATCGGCTCGTTCCGCAGCCCGCCCGGGGCCGCCCGCACGAACGCGAGGAACTCAGCCGCCTGCGCGGGGCTGAGCCCTTTCGGCACGGCCGGGCCCGCCGGTGCGGCGAACGACCCGACGAACCCCGCGAGCGGGACGGCGGTCAGGCCTTCCAGCCACGCGAAGCGCAGCAGCGCCCGGACGGCGTTCGCCCGGACCTGCGCGGACCGGGGCCGCAGTCCCGAGGCTCCCTCGGCGGCCAGGTCCGAGACCCGGGCAGCGGTCAGGACGCCGAGCTGCCCGGCGCATGCATCGGCGAAGGGCCGTGCCTGGTGAAGGTAGCTGGACACCGTGGGCGGGGCCAGGCCCCGCTCGCGGGACAGCCATCCCCCGAACCGCGCCAGCAGGACGTCCACCGGCTCATGCGATACGACAGCCGCGGCGGGCAGGACGGCACCGAGCTCCCGCAGGTAGCTCAGCACCGGCCGGAGCGCGCGCTCGGATCGCAGCTGCGCCCGGTCCCGCCGGACGGCGGCGTACTCGCCGGCCACCTCGCTGCTCAGCCCGGACAGCGGCACGCCCTGCTGCGCGAGCCAGCCGGCCAGATGCCGCAGCAGCGCGACCTGCGCCTCGCAGGTCCGCGGCGAGTACCCGAGTCCGCCCAGCCAGGCGACGAACCCGTCCGCGTACTCCGCCAGCTCAGGAATTCCTGCTCCTGGTTTCGGATGTTCCATGATCTTCTCCTCTCCACCTCGCTCGGGTGGGATGAGGAGATCGTCACTCGCCGACTGTTATGCCGCACTATGCGGCGAGGGCACCGCCCTGACCAGCGGCGGAACCGCCGCCAACCGTGAACATCGGCATAACCGCAGCATCGGCATAATTGTCGTTATTCCGACATCCGGATAACGATAATTATCCCGATGGCGTGGTTATGCCGATGTCTGCGGTCCGCGGCGGTCCCGCCGCTGGTCAGGGCGGTGCCCTCGCCGCATAGTCCGGCATAGTCTCACAGGCTTTCGAGGAAGGCGAGGAGCTTGTCCGGGGGCGTGTAGCGGCCCGGCTTGGTGTTCGGCGGCGCGGTTCGGTCGAGGGCTTTCTGCTTGAGTTCGAGGTCAGCATGCAGGTAGGGGCGTGTCGAGGCCAGGGACTCGTGGCCGAGGATGAGAGCGATGGAAGGACCGCCTGCTCCTGCGGATTGCAGCCGCATTGCAAGGGAGTGCCGAAGGACATGGGGGGTAACGTTCTTGGCGGCGATGCCGGGACACGCCGCTGCTGCCTCGCCGGCGTGGATCTTGATGCGCGCGGCGACGGCGTCGGTGCTCATCTTCCGGGTGGTGCCGCGGGCGGTGAACACGAAGGCCCCGGGGCTGGCGGGGTTCTCGCGCTGCCACTGCCGCAGCCCGGTAATGGCGGGTGCCTGGAGCGGGGTGATCCGTTCCTTGCGTCCTTTGCCGCGCCAGAGCACGCGGGCGCCGGGCCGGGTCAGGAGGATATCGCCCCAGGTGAGGGTGGTGACCTCGGAGACCCGCGGGCCGCTGGTGAGCATGAGGAGCATCAGCAGGCGGTCCCGTCTGCCGGTCCAGGTTCCGGGGTCCGGGACGGCCAGGAGTGCGTCGGTCTCGTCCGTGGTCAGCCAGGAGACGGTCTTGCGGGACGGCTTGCGCGGGCGGATGGCCAGGACGCGGGCGATGAGCGCGGCATGCTCGGGATGGCCGAGGGCCGCGTGGCGGAACAGCGAGTGGATGGCAGCGAGCCGCTGGCTGCGGGTCCGCCCGGTGTTGTGCCGCTCGGCTTCGAGCATGGCCAGGAAGCCGGTCACCGTCGCGGCGTCGATGTCGGTGAAGTCGAGGTCGGACGGCCGGGTGCCGGACTGCTCGCGGATCCAGGCGAACAGGAGCCGGAACGTGTCACGGTAGGACGCGATGGTATGCGGGCTGGCGCCGCGCTGGCCGATAAGGTAGTCGGTGAAGAACGACTCGATGGCAGGGGCAAGAGCGGTCATCGGAAGAGCTCTCCCTGGTAATACAGGGCCGCGCGCTCGGAGACGGCGTCGGCGAGCGCGGGCGTGACCGTCAGGTACCAGTATGTGTGGGATGGCGTTACGTGCCCGAGATGAGTGGACAGGACCGCGATGCAGGCGTCCACGTCGCGGCCCTGGCGGTGCGCGTCGATGAGGGTGCTGACCGCGAAGGCATGCCGGAAATCATGCAGCCGCGGGGACCTGCAGCCTGGCTGGGGCTCCAGGCCGCATCCGGTGGCCAGTGACCGGAAGGCCGGGTTGGCCACGCTGCGGCCGAGGCGGCGGCCCGCCTGGCCGATGAGCAGGGCGGCGGTGCCGTCCGCGGCGTGCTGTTCCCGGAACCGCAGGTAGTCCGAGAGCGCGGCGGCGGCCGACGGGTGCAGCGCGATCAGCCGCTTCCTGCCGTACTTGCCGGTGACCGTCAGCACCTGCGCCTCGGTGTCCAGGTCGCAGGCATCCAGGGCAAGCGCCTCGCCGCTGCGGACGCCGGTGCTGGCCAGCAGCCCGATGAGCGTCCGCATGCTGGCTGCCAGCACTGGGGACGGGAGAGCCGCGGTCGCGGCCATGAGCCGGGCGGTCTCCTCACCGGAATACAGGTAAGGGGCCCGGCGGGCGATCCTTCCCGGGATGAGCCCGCCGGGGACCGGGTCGGCAGCGGCCGGGTCCATGACGTGGACGTAGCCGGCGAACGACCGCACGGCCGCGAGCCGCTGGGCGTGCCAGGCACGGGCCGTTCCGGCCGGGGCGGCCGCGAACGCGAGCGCGGCGGGCACCGTGACGCGGGTCTCGCCGCGGGCTTCCAGGCTGTCCAGGAACGTCCCGAGCAGGCGCTCGCGCCCCTCGAGCCGGTAGCCGCGGGCGCGGCGCTCGGCCAGGTGGCCCGCGACCGCCGCGCGCAGGTCCGTGCTCATCGCGATTCTCCTTCCGGCCAGGGCCGGGCGATCGACCGCAGCGCGGTGATATCGGACCTGGCATAGACGGCGGTCACCTGGGGGCCGGCGTGGCGCAGCAGCTGCCCGGCCTCGGCCAGGCCGCCCCCGGCGGTGAGCACGCCGCAGGCCGCGGTATGCCGGAGCAGGTGGGCGGCGCCGTCACCGCTGATCCCGGCATCGCGCAGGGCACGGCCGGCGACGCTCGTCACCGCGGCATGGCTCACCGGGGCGTGGGGAGCATCCAGGGCCAGGAACACCTGCCGGTGCGCTGTCCCGGACGGGCGGCCGTCGCGCAGGTAGCGGGCCAGCGGCCCGCCGACGTCGGCCGGCAGCGGAACCTGGTCGGCCCGGTTCCCCTTGCCGCGGACGGTGATGACTCCCTGCCGCCAGGCGATGTCGTCCAGCAGCAGCCCGGCGGCCTCGCCGGCCCGCAGCGCCAGCCGCAGCAGCAGTGCCATCATCGGCTCGTTCCGCAGCCCGCCCGGGGCTGCCCGCACGAACGCGAGGAATTCAGCCGCCTGCACCGGGCTGAGACCTTTCGGCACGGCCGGGCCGGCCGGGGCGGCGAACGACCCGACGAACTCCGCGAGCGGGACGGTGGTCAGGCCTTCCAGCCAGGCGAAGCGCAGCAGCGCCCGCACGGCGTTCGCCCGGACCTGCGCGGACCGGGGCCGCAGTCCCGCAGCGCCGGAAGCGGCCAGGCCCGGGACCCGGGCGGCAGTCAGGATGCCGAGCTGCCCGGCGCACGCGTCGGCGAACGGCCGGGCCTGGCACAGGTAACTGGATACCGTGGCCGGGGCCAGGCCACGCTCGCGGGACAGCCATCCCCCGAACCGCGCCAGCAGCACGTCCACCGGCTCGCTCGGCACGACAGCCGCTGCGGGCGGGACGGCACCGAGTTCCCGCAGGTAGCTCAGCACCGGCCGGAGCGCTCGTTCCGATCGCAGCTGCGCCCGCCCGCGGCGGGCGGCGGCGTACTCGCCGGCGACCTCGCTGCTCAGCCCGGACAGTGGCAGACTCTGGTCCGCGAGCCAGCGTCCCAGGTGCCGCAGCAGCGCGACCTGTGCCTCGCAGGTCCGTGGCGAGTACCCGAGCCGACCGAGCCAGGCAACGAACCCGTCCGCGTACTGGCCCAGTTCCGAAGACTCCATGATCTTCTCCTCTCCATCTCGGATGGGATGAGAAGATCGTCACTAAACCGTAGTTATGCCGCACTATGCGGCGAGGGCACCGCCTTGACCAGCGGCGGGACCGCCGCGGACCGCAGACATCGGCATAACCACGCCATCGGGATAATTATCGAGGCTTACCATCGGGTAGTCCCGGTGGGCGGTGATGCCGTCCCATTCGCGGCCCAAGGTGGCGAGCGCCTTCTTCGCGGGCTCTTGCAGGCCGGGGGCCTGCATCTGCTGCCTGCGGGCCTGGTCGATCGCGGTGATGGCGCTGTCCCACGCGGCGTATGCCTTTTCCAGGCGCTCCGCGGCGGCTTCGCTGCCCTGCCGGGCGGGTGCCGCGTTCTCCTGCCAGGCGGCCGTTAGCTCCTCATGAGCGCGGTACAGGGCGCGGATCCGGTCCAGCCAGCCTTGCGTCCAGTACTTCAGCTGTTCCGGGTTCGCGTCCCCGGCCCGGACGAAGTGGCGCCGGATGTGGGCAGTGCAGTAGAGGTTGACCAGGCCGTCCGCCTTCTTCCCCGCGGACTCGTACACCGTGTAAAAATCGGTGGACAGCACCAGCCTGCGCGACCCGCCGTCCGCGTCCGGCTCCAGCTGCCCGGTCTTCTCGTCGATCCCGGCGTGCCGGGCCAGCACCTGCCCGGACCTGGACGGATCCATGACGAAGCAGACGGTGTCGGGGCCGGTGAAGACCCAGAGCCACCACTTCGCCGGGCCGTCCCCGTCGCGGGGGGCGAAGACCCGCCATGTCGTCTCGTCCGCGTGCAGGTGCCAAGACTCCCGGTTCCGCTCCGCGATCGCGGCCTCCAGCGGCGCCAGCAGCGCCCCGGCCTGCGCGCACGTCCCGGCCAGCGTCGCCGGCGAGATCTCCGCGCCCTGCCGCGCCAGGCCCGTCACCAGCGAGTTCTGGCTGCGCCCGGCGGCGTACCGCTCGGTGAGCAGCATCGCGATGAACCCGTTGGTGAACAGGCCCTTCCCGACCGCCGCCGACGGCCCCGGCGCCGTCACCGTCGCCGGCCCCGGGCACCGGCATGCCCGCTGGTACCGGCGGCGGCAGTTCACCACCACCCGGATGATCACCTGCCAGTCCAGCCGCTCCCCGGACAAGTGATCCCCCAGCGGCGTGAACGGCTCCCCGCACTCCGGGCAGCAATACCCGCCCCCGGGAAAGTCCCAGATCACCTCAACCCGCGGCAGATGCGAGTAATCCCGCCGCCCCGCCCGCGCCCCCGGGCCCCGCTTAACGCTCTTCTCCCCGCTCCCCGGCTTCCCGCCGCCGCCGCCAGCGGGATCATCACCGGCACCGCCGGGCGGCTCCGGGCGGTTCTTCTCCGAGGACCGGCCGAACACCATCCGCTGCAGCACCGCCACAGTGGCCCGAAGCTCCTCCAGTTCAGCCGCCTGCGCCGCGTTCTCCTCACGCAGCCGCGCATTCTCCTCGCACACCCGCGCGTAATCCCGGCGCAGCTCCTCCGCCGCCTCCGCGAACTGCCGGTTCGCCTCCAGCGCCGCAGCCAGCGTATCCCGCAGCCACGCCTCAGCGCCCTCCGGAACCGCGTCAACACCAGCCGCAACCGCCATCACGCACCACAGCAAACACCATCAGCAGCTGCGAAACACGCAGAACACGCGAACCCGTCTCCGTTCAGGTGATCGTGGAGACCACCGGCCCCCGGTCACAGGACTTCCGAAGACTTACTGTGGAATAACGTGAAGAACACTCGACTTGGACGCGTAGTCAGCCATAACCGCGATGACCTTAAAAGCAAGGACATCGGAGGTAAGCTATCTTTCCCCGCAGGGACGTTGAAGATCGAATCAACTTGGGGCGTGTGTGACAACTGATGCGCAACCACCTCAGCCCGCCTGCGCACACACCCCGCCCGCACGCGCATGCCTCGTCGGGTTGGGGCGAAGCCCCGTTATACATTCAGACCCCTGGCGGGCTAGGTTGCGCCGTGGCCGGCCGGCTGACCGTGTCGATTTGCTTACTTAGGGCCGGCTGCGGTTAAGTACGGTGTGCCCGATACGCCGGATGTGCTCGCTGCGCTGCAAGCGTCGAACGCGGACCTGCGGGAGCAGAACGGGGAACTGCGAGCGGAGAACGCGGAGCTGCGGGCGCAGAACGCGGAGCTGGCCAAGAAGATCGCTCAGCTGGAGCGGCTGATCTCCCGGAACTCGGGGAACTCCTCGATGCCGCCGGGCATGGATGACCTGCCGGGCAAGCAGCCGCCCAAGCCGAAACCCAAGCGCGAGGGCGGGAAGCGGAACCCGGGCAAGCAGCGCGACGCGCCGGGCGCGCACCTGGCGTGGAGCGATGAGCCGGACGACACGGTGCCGTGGTTCCCGTCCGGCAGCTGCGGGTGCGGCGCCGACCTGGCCGATGCCGAAGACCTGGGAGTGCGGTACTCCCACCAGGTCACCGACCTGCCCGAGATGACAGCCAGGACCATCCAGCACGACCGGCACGAGGTGGAGTGCTCCTGCGGGCGGGTGCACGTCGCCGACGCGCCGCCGGAAGCCGCGGGGGCGCCGGGGACGGTGACCTACGGGCTGCACTTCCAGGCCTGGTGCGTGTTCCTGATGGTGATGCACCACGTCCCCGTCGAACGCTGCGCCGACATCCTGGAGTCGATGTCCGGGACCCGGCCCTCCGACGGGTGGGTGCACTCGCTGCTGGGCCGCGCCGCCCGGGCCGTCGCCGCGGCGAACAAGACGATCCGGGCGCTGATCATCGCCGCCCGCGTCATCTGCGGGGACGAGACCCCGATCCGGTCCGGCCCCGGCCCCAAGAGCGCGAAGAAGAAGTACCTGCACGTCGCCTGCACGAACCTGCTCACCTGCTACTTCCTCGGCGAGCGGGACCTGCCCTCGTTCAAGGACTTCATCTACACGGAGCTGAGCGGCACCGTCGTCGTCCACGACCGGTACGTCAACTACGACCACTTCGACGGCATCACCCACCAGCTGTGCACAGCCCACCTATTGCGGGACATAGAGGACGCCGAGCAGTCCTACCCCGAGGCAGCCTGGCCCGCGCAAGTCGCCCGCGAACTGCGCGCCCTCATCCACCAGGCCAACATCGCCCGCGACCAGGGCCTGGCCAGCGTCCCCTGCGAAGCGATCGTCAAGCACCTGCGGCTGTTCCGCAGCGGCGTCAACGTCGGGCTCTCCGAAGTCCGCCGCATCCCCGGCGGTAAGAAAGTCAAGCAGCAGCCCGGCCGGCTCCTGCTGGAATGCCTCAAGGACCGTGAAGCCGACGTGCTGCGGTTCCTCACCGACACCGCGATCCCGGCCACCTCCAACCAGGCCGAACGTGACGTCCGCCCGGCGAAAACCCAGCAGAAGATCTCCGGCCGCCTCCGCTCAGTGCCAGTCACCCGCGACCGGTACGCCATCCGCGGCTACGCATCCACCGCGAAAAAGCACGGACACCAGGTATTCACCGCCATCTACAACGCCCTCGCCGGCAACGCCTGGATACCGCCAGTCCTGGCCAACGCCTGAACCCCACCCAAAATCCGTCACCCACAGCTACCAAAACGTAACACAGGCACCTGAATGTTTACGGGCATAGCTGCCCGCTGGGGGCGTTCGGGCATTCCCGGGACGGCAAGAAGAACCGGGAGCAGATCGAGTTCGGCATGGTCACCAGCCGGGCCGGGATCCCGGTCGCGGTCCGGGTATTCGCCGGGAACACCTCCGATTCGGTGGCGTTCGGGGATATCATCCCGGTGGTGCGCAACAAATTCGGGCTGGATGAGGTTATCCTGGTCGGCGACCGCGGGTCGGTCACCAAGGTGCGGATCGGCCAGCTCAAGGCGCTGCCGGGCGCGGGCTGGATCACCGCCCTGCGCGCTCCCCAGGTCGCCGCGCTGGCCAGGGATGACGGGCCGCTGCAGATGTCGCTGTTCGACACCCAGAACTTCGCCGAGATCATCGACGCCCGCTACCCGGGTGAGCGGCTGATCTGCTGCCGTAATCCCGCGCTGGCCGCCCAGCGCGCCGCCAAGCGGGAGTCCCTGCTGGCCGCCACCGAAACGGAACTGGAGAAGATCGCCGCGCAGGTGGCCGCGGGCCGGGTGAAAGGCGCCGACAAGATCGGGATCAAGGTCGGCAAGGTCATCAACAAGCGCAAGGTCGGCAAGCACTTCATCACCGATATCGCGGACGGGGGCCTTTCCTGGCGGCGCGATGAGGAGAAAATCGCCGCGGAGGCGGAACTGGACGGGATCTACGTGATCCGCACGTCCGCCGCGGAAGAAAAGCTCGGCGCCGCCGAGACCGTCGGGGCCTACAAGGAGCTCGGGAACCTGGAACGCGATTTCTGGTCGATGAAAACCGAAGACATCGACCTGCGGCCCATCTACCACTACCTGGAAAACCGGGTCCGCGGCCACGTGTTCTTGTGCATGCTCGCCACCTACCTGCAGGGGTTTGCCAAAGTCGGTGTGACGGTCAGTGACTAATGGGGAGGTGTCCTGTTCTGCCGGCGGGCTGGGTAGCGGGGCCGCAACTCCGCAGTGCCGGTTACTTTACGTAGCGAGCTTCAGAGGCGTGCGCGACAC
>WNGE01007214.1_pt1 | contig 12154 bp, 5 predicted proteins | sample 5400651 | NCBI WGS metagenome assembly WNGE01 (sample SAMN13153370, study PRJNA577476) | soil metagenome | isolation source: 60 cm soil or saprolite under grassland replicate 2 | place: USA:California | collected 2016-06-15 | reverse complement strand
TTCTTTCCCCATTTTTTAGGTATGGTGCAGACGCTTCATATTGAACGATGGCGAACGCAGGTGCTGACGACAGTGGTCGCCCACGCACCCAAGAGCATCATTGCGGGTATGCTGGAGATGGTACAGGATATGCAGGACGAATCTAAGCGATCCGAAGTGTTGGGTGCACTGGTGCCGCATACACCAGAGGATTCTTTCTCCCGGTTGTGGGAAACCATGCAAACGATCCACAACGAAGGGAGGCGAGTGTGGGTACTGGGGGCACTAGCACTGCGTTTGCCTGAGGGCTTTTTCCCTCAATTATGGGAAGCCATGCAGGCTATCTCCAACGAAGGATGGCAAAGGTGGATACTGAAAGCGCTCGCACCACATATGTCGGAGAGCCTGTTCTCGCAGGTGTGGAAAGCTGTCCTGGCAATCAATGATAAAGAGAAGCGTACACGAATGATGGTAATATTGGCATCGTATGTGCCAGAACATTTTTTCTCCCAGATATGGAGAGTAGTGCAAGCGCTTCCTGACAAAAAGATTTCCAATGAAGTTATGCATGTACAGATACTGGAAGCACTCGCACCACGTGTGCCAGAGAGGTTCTTCTTACAGTTTTTCATGGCAGTGGAAAAGATTACCAATGAAGCCTCATATGCGCAGGTACTGAAAGCATTGGCAGCACGCGTTCCGGAGGAATTCTTCTCGCAATATTTCACGGCAGTGCAAGCAATTTCTTATGAAGGGCTGCGCATACAGGTATTGGAGGCGCTGATCACTTATGTTCCGGAAAACCACTTCTCTCAGTTATGGGAAGCCGTGCGAGCGATACAAAGTAAGAGACAGCGAGCACAGATGTTGCAGGAACTGGCTCCTCATGTCCCATGGCGCTTTTTCCCATCTATATGGGAAGCCCTGCAAACAATGGAGCATGGAGGGATACACACAGCGATGCAGACGCAAGTTCTGAAAGCGCTGCTTCCTCACCTGGCACAGGAAAACCTCGTAGAGGTGCTGAAAATGGAGCAGGCGCTACCATATGGAGAGAGGCGGGCAGAGATCCTGGAGGTGCTGGTACCTTATCTCTCTAAAGAAAAGTGCGTCGAGATGTTGGAGGCAATAGTTCCTCCTTCGCCGGGAGAAAGGTTTGCTGAAGCGCTTGCTCGAGCAACGGAGGATAAAAAGTGGCAGATGCGCATTCTGGCGCTGCTGATTCCGCATCTCCCTGAGGAAAGATTACTGGCAACATTGCCTTCTCTATTGAAGATGATAGGAGCATTGAAAACGGAAGCAGACCGGGCATGGGTGCTTACAAAGCTGGCTTCCAACGTCCCAGAGGAACTGCTGAAGGAGATGCTGGAGGCACTATGGGCAATCGATACAGCCCAATACCGGGCGCAGGTATTAGTAGCTCTCCTGCATTCTCTCTCTCAGGCTGGATGGACGAAGTTGCTTGCACTGGTCACGACGAAGATGCGAGCCAGCGGAGATGCAAATTTCATGGTGCAGGTGTTGAAAGCCGCCGATCCTCCTCTCGTAGAGCAGTCTTCTCCTGCCCTGCTCTACCCCGTCCTGCGCGAGCTCTTACATCTGCTGGCTCAGCGCACTCGCCGGGATACACTGACGGATCTCGCATTCCTGGCACCTGCCATGCGCGTTGTGGGTGGAGAAGAGGCAGTAATGGAAGCCTGCTGCGCAACCCTGGAAGTTGGATGCTGGTGGCCCTAATATCGTGGTGGTTCCCGTAGAGGCATGCCTTGCGTGTGCCGATTCTCTTGCGTGTGCTGAGTCTTCTGCGTGTGCCGATTCTCTCCACTGGTACCAGATGTTTCGATGGCCTTCTGGTGGACGTGGAGACGCTCGGTACCAGCTAGCGATGCCTCTACAGGAGAAATAGTTGGAAGTGTAGCTAGCAGTTGTCGGGCGGCCCTGGCAGCGGGTATACCGATAGCCTCAAAGATGGCTATACTCGCTTCACAATGTCTGCGTGCCTCGCTCATCTCCCCACGATTTATCATAACACGGGTCATACCGTAGTGCGCTCTGGCCCTGGATTCCTGGAACTTCTCAGGTGCATGCATAAGTACTTCATCAAAGGCCGCTTGCGCCTCAGTAAAGTGTTGGGACGCGAGGTGCACGTCTCCCCACTCCCAGAGAATAGTGTAGACAAGCCATGGATGGTTGACCTGACGTGCCAGGCTCAGACCTTCCTGAAAGTACATATTTGCCTGAGTATAGTTCCCCTGCAACCATGTTAACGAACCCAGATTGTTCAGCAAGAGACCTGTACGTGAGCGATTCCCGAGTCGATGAGCCAGCTTGAGTCCTTCTTGCAAATAGCTTTCTGCCTGTGCGTAGTCTCCTGATAGCCCGATTACTCCACTGAGATTAATGAGTAGCCGAATAATGGCATCTTGATATTCTAGCTGACGCGCGAGTTCAAGAGCTTCCTGGAAGTATACGCGCGCCAGGGCGTAATTCTCTTTATTCGCTGCTATTACGCCTGATTCAGTCAGTAAGTGGCTGATATGTTCTTTGTTACCAACCTGACGTGCCAGGGCGAGTCCTTCTTGCAAGTGGATTTCCGCCTGCTCGTAGTTTCCCTGTCGTATCATCACATGTCCAAGTGCTGCAAGGACCGGACAGATATGCTCCGGCTGTTCCAGGTGACGGGCAAGAAAGAGCGCTTCTTGCAAATAGTTTTCTGCCCTGGCATAGTCGCCAAGTTTTTCTGTCACTGCGCCCAGATGAGTGAGGAAGAAGCAGATATGTTCGCGCTGGTCGAGTCGGCGTGCGAGCAGCAGACCTTCCTGTAGATAGATTTCTGCCTGTTTATACTCGCTTTGTAATTTGCATAGAAGCCCCAGGTGAGATAGGATCTCCGTTGCTTTGACATGATTTTGCTGCAATATGGTTGCCTGATATGCCCGTTGCAAGTGGTGCCTTGCCTGGTCATACAGCCCACGAATGCGCAGAAAAGGCGCGAAAGCACAGATACCCTGTACATATTCGGCTTGCATTCCAAGGTGAAATGCTTCCTCCAGAGCTGTCATAATATTCTGGCTTTCCTGTGCCAGCGCATCATATTCTTTTGCATGAGTTTCTACGTAATGGACTATGTACCCGACCATCCGTCGGTATATGATCGCTGCATGTTCTCCTATCTGCATACGTGCATAATCAGCAATCGCCTGGTGCAACATGTAGCGCTCCGGTCCGTTGCTTTCCAGGAGTCCTGCATCGCACAATGTATCAAGCGTTTCTACAGGAACCGCGCTGACTGCCACTGCGGCCTGCTCTGAGAAACTATTTGGTTTAGCTGGAAAAACGGCCAGGGCACGCAACATCATCTGCGTCTGGGCGTCCAGGCGCTCATCACTCAAAGCGATCACCGACTGCAATGACACAGGGGTTCCGTCTGGCATACTGGGATGAGATCTGGCAGATCGATAGGGTTCGCTCAGGTTGAGGCGTTTCCCGGCGTCGCTCACGTATTGGATAGCATTACGCAGGCGGCGTGGTTGCTCATTATACGCATGAGAGCGCAAATACTTGCCCATCAAAACAAGTGCCAGCGGGAGCGCTCCAACGGACCGCACCAGGGATTGGGCCGTTGCAGGATCTCGTTTCACCAGTTCAGGTACAAAACGTGCCAGCAGCGTAATGCCATCTCCCTCACTCAGTTCAGAAATGACGGTTGCTTTGTTGGCCGCAATCTGGATACCAATCTGAGGAAATCGTGTCGTGACGACATATGCACAATTAGGCCCACCCACCAGGAACATCAGCGCGTCATCAACATGCCAGGCGTCGTCAATGATCAGTAACATGCGGCGCATCCCAATGAGCGCTCGTAGCGTTCGCACCCACTCATCGTAATTCTTGATGCCCGCTATATCGCCTGCTGGGAGACCCAATAGTACTCCCCAGCGGCTCAGCAACTCCTGTTTCTCTGGATGAGTACCAAGACCGACCCAGAGAATACCGTGCTGAAAATGCTCCTGAACCTCAGTATCATGAGCCAGCGTCAGTGCCAGCGACGTCTTGCCCACTCCAGGCAGACCATTGAGCGCGCTGATAGCGAGAGTTCCGCCCGCATACAATTGTTGCTTGAGTTGCTCTAACAGTACACCACGTCCAACAAGCGTACTCGTTTCAGCGGAGAGCATGGGGATCGCCGGATCAAAGATGAATGTATATGCAGAAGGAGACATCTGAACCGGTGTTGAAACGGTATGCAGCCGTTGTTCATATTCATTAAGTGTGGTTTCTTCGATCAAGCCGAGGGCGCGTGCATCTTTGCCAAACAACTCACACAGTTTCTCACGATGGACAGGATAAGGCAAAGAGATGCCGCGCTCCCAGCGCCCTATAGTAGCCGGATTCGTCCCCACCAGTCCGGCCAACTTTGACTGTGACCATCCTCGTCGTTCGCGTTCGTGTTTCAACCGATTGTTCGGACTCATCTCACCCTCTTTAACCCGTAGTGGCAGACCTTGCGTCTGCCGTGCGAGCAGGCTTCGCCTGCGAGGAGTCTGCTGTACCCCATGTATCGTCGCAAAACCATTATTGAAGTACATCAATAATAACATATCAGCAGACGTACGGGCAAGAATAGTAGTACAAGGAAACAATTTGCGCGTTTTATAAAATATACCTATAAGTCCATATTTGACTTGCCTGTTTTGGTATTAGCCGCTATACTACAGGTTACAGTATAGATGACGTAATCGACTGCTTGTTGAGGAGACGTTTATGATAGAAAAGACTATACATGGTGCTTCAAAGCCTCCTGATTGGTTTGTCAAACTGTGTAAGCGATTGTATGGCAAGCGTAGTTTTTTATGGAGCACACTTTTCCTCGGCATCGGATTAAATATTTTTGCCTCTTGGCTCTTTACATCCTGGTCCCAGACGACTGACTTAAAACAGACGTCCACTCCTATCGGTTGGGCCTTTCAAAATCCCTGGGTTCTCCTGGTTACAGGTTTATTTCTCGTACTGCTCTGGCTCATCGTTCTTCTTGGTAGCCATCTTTCTCTTGAGCCTTCTCTGAAAGAGTTATCACGACATTACCTCAAAAATGTGATATCAGATACGGAATTGTTAACATTGCGTGGTATTCCTGCCGGGCTGATCTCAGAAAGTGTTCGTATCGATGCAGTCTTCATTCCTTTGCAACTTCGTCGTAACCGACCAAGGACCGATTATCCACTTACAGATAAAGAATTGGAATATTATCGTCAACTTATGAAGAGCGGAGCGTTTTCTAGAGATCTGGATCGTATCATGCTGGATGCGGAAAGAAACTGGCAACATATCTTGAAGGAGTGCGATAGGATAAGCATTGCTACTCTCTGGCAAGCGCTTACTCCTGATCGTCCAACTGCTGTGATTCAGGCCTATCCCGGCATGGGCAAAAGTACGCTTATGGAGCGCCTGACTTTGCATATGGCGCGTTGTGCGCTACGTCAACCTGATCCTGAGATGCCTGAACTCGCATATTCCCATGAAGTGATTGTTCCCATCCTGCTACGGTTAGGAAAGTATGCCGATGAGCTGGAAAGAAGCCCTGATTTGAGTCTCTCCGGGTACCTTAGCGTGTTGCTTGAGGAACTCCAGCTTCCCGAATGTGGAGCCTTCATCGAACAATCCTTGCAATCAGGTTCCTGCCTGGTTATATTCGATGGATTGGACGAAGTGAGTGATCTGCACAGGCGTGAGAGCGTACAAGAAGCTATCAGAGTTTTTATAAAGAAGTACCGTGCCCGGGCCGGCAAGACATTCAATCGATTTTTAATTACTTCGCGCGTGGCTGGCTATGACCACGCCGCGTTTCCTGATTATCTGCATTACACAATTGCCGAGTTGACTTCTGAGCAGATTGACTACTTTATACCTCGCTGGTGTCGCGCGACCATGCTACGCGCCCGTGGCCTGAGTACCAGTAGCCTTGGTGAGCACGATGGAGCCCTTGCGAGAGAGGTAGAGCGTAGGGAGAAAGAATTAGGAGCAGCTATCAATGGTAATGAGAGTATTCGCGAGTTAGCCGAAAATCCGTTGCTGCTGACTCTCCTGGCTGTGATGCAACAAAACAGTATCGAACTTCCCCGACGCCGGGTTGAATTATATGATACTGTGACACATACGTTGCTTGAGAATCGCAATATTGCGAAAAAATTGGATACCATTCCTGAAGTACAGGCTATCAAGTATCTCGGACCTCTGGCATTCCAGATGCAGAATGCTGGCAATAGCTTTGCCCGGCAGAGGGATGTGATAAATGCGATTGTACGGGCTATGGGCGCGACCGGGAACGTATCTACTACGACTGAGGAAGATGCGAAAATATTTCTCAGTCGTATCCGCGCACGCGGTGGTCTCTTTGTTCAGCGTACTGGCGACTACTTCGGGTTTATGCATCGCACTTTCCAGGAATACTTTGCCGCGCGTTACGTTCTCAATCAGATCAAACTCAAACAAGGTGAGTGGATCGCTCATCTTGTAGAACGTGCACGAAGCAAGGATGCCCTCTGGCGCGAACCGTTCTTGCTGGCTGTAGCTTATCAGAGCGGTGAAAATGAGCAGGTGGCTGATGAGATCATTCGTACTCTTCTAAAGATTCCTCAACATGCCACGATAGAAGAGTTCCTGCGTGATGTCCTTCTCGCCGCTGAATGCTTGATCGAAGCAAGACCTCTGACCATAGATTCTGCGTTGGAAGAGCAGATCGCTGGACTACTGTTACAGAGGTACGAAACTGCTCAACAGAGACGGAAATTTGGAGATTGCGAACGCATTGAAGATGTTGTTCGGCGTCGTCTGCTTGTTCTACACAAAGAAGACTGCCGCCCGCTCTTTCTAGCCGTCTTTTCGCGTTGGGTCAGCGATACGAACCGGGTACCTCATCAAAAAGCTGCACTTACACTCCTTACTATGATTGCTCAAAGTCTTCAACCCTGTCCTCCTATTGTCTTCGATACGCTGGTACCTCTCTTAATGGCACTGACCGGGCTAGATCCTATCGGTAAGTTTCAACCATCCCCTGGCCTATCTGTATCACCAGATTTGAATGTTATTGATCTCGCGTTGACTGCACTCTCTTTTATGGGTAAATCTAGTCCCGCCGGTCAATTGCTTGTATTTGTGCGCCAGCATTTTAAAGATCATCCTGACCAGTTGCGCCAGCTCGCACGCTTCTCTCTGGAATGCGGCACTTTAATCACGCCGACCGTCGTTCCATTAGCGCAAGAGAACTATAATCGCTATGAGGCCGCTATCGAGCAATGGATCACTCTCCGCAATTACTACCAGGCAAAGCGCGTTACGCCACGTGACATAGATACTTGCCTTGCTATCCATAAAGCTCTGCTAGACTGTGCCGAAGAAGCAAGTTATCCAACTGCCATGTATCTGATAGATATGCTTCAGGAAACAATTAAGCATCCTGACCAGCGCTGGAAGGAAGTCTGGCAGAAGTATCTACTCGAGCAACTTTCTTCTAAACGCTATATCCACTATCAAGAAGTAGCACTCTTGTGGGCAATGCTTTTCCCCGAAAAACAAGATCTGAAAATATTAACAAACTCCGTTTTGCAGCATTATAACAGTCATGAAGTACTATTGCGACGAAATGCTCAACGTTTCATCGCAACGCTAGCAAAGAACCTGAGCGACTTGCGGAACTTGAGCGACTTGCGGAACTTGAGAAATTTAAGGAACTTGAGAGATGTGAGGAACTTGAGGTATTTGAGAGATGTGAGGAACCTGAGTGGTTTGCGGAATTTGAGCGACTTGCGGAATTTGATAGGCTTGAGAGATGTGAGGAGCTTGAGCGACTTGCGGAATTTGAGAAACTTGAGCGACTTGCGGAATTTGAGGAAACTAAGTGACTTGAGTGATTTGAGTGACTTATTATTGACTTATGAAGTTATGGAGCAAGCTAAAAAAGCAGTTCCTTCTACTGATCCACTCCTATATGGCGATCTTCTGACAATTGTGATGGGACGTGTTCTTCAGGTACAGGAAACTGATAAGGTGAGTACCGCTGTCGAGAATGAGGTACAACAGATTGTGGACGTCGCGAATACTGTTATTGCATCAGCAAATATGAATGAAGAGGTGCTTGAAACTGCTCTGGATATTCTACGCTACCTTCCCGCTCGTTCAGCGGTCGAAGTGAACATTATTTGGAAAACAGCAGAAAAGACTGCGGACACACGCGTGCAAAAGTCCTGTTCAAATGCCCTGGCTCGTGCTCGCCCAAAGACACCTGATGCCTGGGCTGCTGTGGAGTCTTGCAGGCGATCTGGCGTGCGGTCTATACGGGATGCGGCGGAAGAGGCTTTGATGCGTAAGCAGTAAATGTGTCATGCTGTTGACACACTACGCGGAGTTCTGTGTCAACGCAACTTTGGTCTGCTGTGGGTCGGACAGAACATTTCGATGGTTGGGGACTGGATCCTCTTCGTCGCTCTTCCATTCTACATCTACACGCTGACCGGCTCAACCCTGGCCACCGGTATCATGTTCATCGTGCAAACACTCCCACGGCTCTTTTTTGGCTCGCTGGCAGGAGTGGCGCACGGGTATGCTCCATACCAGGGCCGCATCCTGGGAACCCTCAGTACAGTCCAGGCAATCGCTCTGCTCGTTGGGCCTCTGGCATGGGCGCATCGAGAAATTCCGTGATGATCGGGAGGAGCAGTTCGGTGCGAGTCATGATGCCATGATACGGAGGGGCCCAGCCAACGTGCGTGGTGGCCGGAAGCACGGCGAGTTGGGCAGGCGGGAGACCGACCAGGTCGCCGTCTGCCTTACCACCGCCGAGCAGACCAAAGAACTCCAACGCGTGCGCGATGCGCAAGCCGTCTGCGTCCCCGACCAGGATCAGGGTGGGTGTTTTGAGCGCCGCAACGCCCTCGGCCCAATCGTAGTCCTCGCTCAGCAATTGCCTCATCCTGGCAACGAAGGTCGGCCAGGCTTCGGGCCTGGGCGAGGTCTTGAGATAGGCTTCGTGTATCGGGGTTCCAGCAAACGTTTCGACGCTTATCGAGGCCATTCCCGCGAGAACCTCGGGATACCAGCCATCACGCTTGAAGGCGGTCGAGGCGAGCGCCAGCTTGCGCACCAGCTCTGGATGACGGATGGCGGTTTGTAGCCCGACGCCGCCACCCAGGGAAAAGCCGAAAATGTCGGCCTGTTCGAGTCCGAGATGCCTGATCAGGGCGGCGATGTCGTCGGCCATCACCTCGAAGCGCAGCGCGCGCTCGATGTCGGCGGTGTGCCCTTGCAGCTCGACAGCGATGACGCGCCGCGTCGCGGCAAGCTGTGGCACAATCTCTCCCATCGCCTCAACGGTCATGAAGCCGCCGGGAAGCAGTATCAACGGCTCCCCGCTCCCATGTATCTCGTAGTAGAGGTTGAGGCCATTGACCAGGGCGTAGCCTTTCTGCTGTTCGTTGGGTGTGATCATGGTGATAGCTCCTTGTCTTCTTCAAATGCATGCTCCCAGGCACCCAGACCCGGGTGCCTGGGAGCGATCAATTGCTCTTGTTTGTTTGCTGAGTATAGCACATGCCTGGGGGTCTTCAGGCTCTTGCGGCCCAGGAGCGGCGACCATAGGCGACGCAGGCCGCGAGAGCGCCCACGACCAGCGGGACCACTGCTCCGGTGACACCCTCACTCGCGAGCGTGAGCACCACCGCTCCAACCATGATGAGCACCAGCCCACTGGCCGCCAGCGGGGTCAGCCCTCTCTGGATGCGCAAGAGTCCGGGGAGGATCAGGCCGAGCGCGCCCGCCACCTCGCAGACGCCGATGAAGCGCAGGAACAAGCCCGGCAGTGGCATGAGTGCCGTCATCACTTCAATCGGCAGGACCAGCTTCATACTTCCGGCGAAGAGGAAAATCAGTGCAAGCACGACCTGAACGCTCCAGAGGGTGACGGTCATAGCCCGACGCTGCCTGTGCGACTCGCTGCTGGATCTCGTTGCCTGCTGGCTGCTCACGACGTAACTCATCTGTCTACTCCTTCTTTCGTGGCTCTGATTTTACTTGCAATTTGCAAGTGTAACTACGAGAGAGTTCTCACAGCAACAAGCAAAACCGGAAATGCTGGTCAGAATATCATCCTTGCCACGGCTTGCATGCGAGGCCGCTTCAACTGTCCACATGCGCTCAATCGACGGGCCGGAGTGCTATAATGTCCCGGCGTCGCCGATGAGATGGAACGCGGCCCAGAAGTAGGGATGGATGCGATAGGGGAGAATAGAGGTGCGCGAACGGGCGATAAAGCCGCGCTGCGCACCGGCCAGCGCGGCGGCTTTGCCATAGCCGTTCAAGAGTCCCTGGTAGAACATCTCCATCAGTTCGGCACTGCTGGCGTCGTCGACCTTCCACAGCGTCGGCAGCAGCGAGGCCGCGCCAGCATAGAGGAAGCCACGCCCGAGGCCGATCACTTCGTCGACGCCGCCAACGACGGCGCGCCCCGTCTCGCACGCGCTCAACGTCACCAGCGAGCAGGAGGAGAGGTTCAGGTTGAAGACCTCGATGGTACTGAGCTGGCGGTCGGCGAGCTTTATGTGCGAGAAGTTGGGCGCGTCGAGTCTGAAGAGACCATGGGCGGCTATATGCACGATGGGGCTGTACTCGCTCGCGTCCCACAGGACCGTCGCCGTGGCGGCTTCGTTGAGCACGGGGGCCGTCCCCAGTTGGCACGCGACCGCCTCCGCCTCCTGCACGGCGTACTCCAGCCGTCCATTGTCTGAAAGGCCCATGACGAGCGCGTCCTGTATACGCACGCCCCGCGCCTGTATACGCTGCCCGCGCTGACGGCAGATGTCCAGCAGGGCCGCCGCCGGCAGGTAGGAGACGTTGAGCCGCTCGACAACAAACTGCACGCCGTCAAAGAGACAGTGGAAGGGCAGGTAGTGCAACATGCCATACGGGACGATGACCAGGTGCGCACAGGCATTGAGCGCACCTGCAACCGGACGTAACAGGAGATCGTACAGGCGTTGCAACAAGCCGAGGCTATTCTCCTGCAGGCCAGCGAAGGGCTGCGCCCGCTCAGGCATACCAGCGGCCTGGGCCGCCAGGTCCAGGTTGGCACGCCAGAAGGCCATGAGACGCTCCAGCTTAGGCACCGCCTGCGGGACCACCTGGACATCCACGCCATTGCGAGTGAGCTGGAAGATGTAGAGATCCTGGTCCGCGAGATAGTATTCCAGCATCAGGGTATCGGGCTCCAGTTTCGGCCAGAGCGAGGTCACGATACTGTTCGTCCAGTTGGGGCGCGGACGAGCAACCAGGTCGCCGGCGGAGCGCAGCTGCATCTGCTCCAGGAGTTGTTCGATGCGGCGCTCACGGCTCTGCATCTCGTTGCGTGCCTTCGTGGGTCCGATGGCGCGTATGCGCATAACAGCGGTATCGCTCAGATTGGACTCGTCGCTCTCATAGACGATCGAACTGAACCACGCCTGTTCTTCGCGCAGGCGGGCGAGATCCTCAAGAATCGCCTCGCCAGCCTTGTCGCCGGCACGCAGGCGAATATCGATATTGTTGCGCAGGTAATCGCCCAGCACGCGCGACTTCGCCTTCTCCACGTAGATCAGCGCCTGGTCCTTATTGCCGCGCTTCATCGCCAGCGCCACGGCGTGCTGGTAGATACCGCCCTTGTCCTCAAGGAAGCTGGTACGCTCATCCAGCACCAGGCGGCTCTGCACCTCATCGATGCCCTGAACGGCGCTATCATAGTAGTGCGCCGCCTCGTCCAGAGCGCCGCGCTGCTCTGCGAGCTGCCCCAGTAGATCGTCGCATAGATATTTCAGGTCGAGCAGCCCCTGCCCTCGCGCGATATCCAGCGCCTGGTCGCAGAGGTCCTGCGCGATCGCGACATTCCCCATCGCGTCGGCTATGCGCGCCTGCAAGAGCGTCACGCGCGCCAGTTGCGGCAGGTCTTCCTGGTCTGCAAAAGCATCGGCGACGTGCTGCGCTTCGTGCGCACCCGTCTCCAACTGCCCATCGGCGAAGTAGAGCTCGGCGCGGCGCAGGCGCGCAAACGCGGCCAGGCGTACGAAGCCGCCCTCCTCCAGCAGATCACTCGCCTCGCGCAACATCTCATCCGCCTCGCCGAAATCGTCGAGCATCGTCGCCGCCGCTGCCT